>ERZ827088.6-NODE-6-length-309316-cov-12.351583_pt1 | contig 309316 bp, 291 predicted proteins | sample MGYA00519922_ERZ827088 | MGnify/ENA primary metagenome ERZ827088 (study PRJEB31778, sample SAMEA3449254) | human gut metagenome | biome: human gut; feature: human-associated habitat; material: faeces | place: United Kingdom | collected 2010/2012 ... | reverse complement strand
TACGACGCCCTGATTAACAGTCAGGTGTTCTACCGGCTGAACTATCGGGGAATTTCACTGTGGTGCTGACCACATATGCTATTATACGTTTTTAATGCGTTCTTGTCAACACTTTTTTTAAAATTTTTTTAAATTTTTTTAAAATTATTTTAAAATTATTTTACAGCAATTTTTACAACTATTTTCTGCACTGCCGAAGGCTCATTTTCCGCATTGCAGCCGGGGCGATGCAGCTCCCACGGAAACAGCACTGCAAAGTCGCCTGCGTTTAAAACAACATGGCCTTTTTCTTCAATGTCTTCAAAAAACAGCAGGTCGCGTTCCTCTGCGTAATCCTCAACTACTTTTACATCAGCAGTGCGCTGCGCAAAATAAATCTTTTCCGTTCCTTTGCCAAGGTACTGCACATCTATATATTTGTTGTGCGCTTCCGGCTTTTTTGTGCTGCGGTCTGCCGTGGTGTAGTTTTCAACATTGGCATACATTTTTTCTCCGTCCAGCACATATCTGCCGTCCGCAACTTTGCTGAAATCGGTAGCTGCCAGATATTCCAGCGCTTTGCGGAGGTCTTCGCTTACATAGGGAAGCAGTTTTTCAATATCGTTTTTATGTCCAAATATCATCTTCTCAACCTTCTTTCGTTAAATATTTGTTATATTCTGCGCTGCCGCTAAAAATCCTTTGCAAAAAGCCTGCTTTTATTATAAAATTGTGCATATCGCTATTTAAAGAAAGGACGAAACCGTGAGTTATTTAAATGTTACCAACGTATCACATTCTTTTGGCGGCCGCCAGATTTTAGAGAATGTGTCTTTTAAATTAATGCGCGGCGAGCACGTGGGGCTTGTCGGCGCCAACGGCGAAGGCAAATCTACCTTTTTAAACATTGTTACCGGCCATACCCTGCCGGATGAAGGCAAAGTGGAATGGCCCGGCAAAGTAACCGTGGGCTACCTTGACCAGCAGAGCACGCTGCAAAAGGGCATGACCATCCGCGAAGTGCTGCGCACCGCTTTTGACGGCATGTACAAAATGGAAGCCGAAATGCTGGAGCTGTACGAAAAAATGGGCGACGCTACTCCCGAAGAAATGGACAAAATGATGGAAACCGTCGGCGAAATACAAACCGAGCTGGAACACGGCGGGTTTTATTCGCTGGACAGCAAAATTGAAGAAACCGCCAACGGGCTTGGGCTTGGCAGCATAGGGCTCGACCGTGACATAGCGGAGCTCAGCGGCGGTCAGCGCAGCAAAGTGCTTTTAACCAAGCTTCTTCTGCAAAATTCTTCCATTCTGCTTTTGGACGAACCTACCAACTATCTTGACGTTGAACATATTGAATGGCTGACAAAATTTTTGCAGAACTACGAAAACGCCTTTATTTTAATCAGCCACGACATCAGCTTTTTAAATAAAGTAGTTAATGTTATTTACCACCTGGAAAACTGTGAGCTTACCCGTTATACCGGCAACTACGACAAGTTCCAGGAAATGTACGCCATTTACAAGGCGCAGAAAGAAGCGGCTTACGAACGCCAGCAGCAGGAAGTTGCCAAGCTGGAAGACTTTATTGCCCGCAACAAGGCACGCGTGGCCACTACCAACATGGCAAAAAGCCGCCAGAAAAAACTGGACAAAATGGAAATGATTGAAAAGCCGCGCGAAAAGCCCAAAGCGCATTTTCAGTTTAAAGAAGCACGCACACCGAGCCGTTACCTTGCCGTTGCCGAAGATTTGGTGCTTGGCTACGATACGCCGCTTACCCGCCCCGTCAGCTTTAAAATCGAATGCGGGCTGAAAATCGCCATCCGCGGCGTAAACGGCCTTGGCAAAACCACGCTTCTTAAAACCATTTTGGGCATTATTCCGCCCATTAGCGGCAAAATAGAACTGGGGCAGTTTTTGGAGCCCGGCTATTTTGAGCAGGAGGAACGCGAAAAGAACGAAAACACCGCTCTGGAAGATGTTTGGAACGAATACCCCGGCATGACCAACTACGAAGTGCGCGCCGCCCTTGCCGCCTGCGGGCTGACCAACGAACACATTACCAGCAAAGTATTTGTTTTAAGCGGCGGCGAAGCTGCCAAAGTGCGTCTGTGCAAGCTGATGCTGAAAAACGTTAACTGGCTGGTGCTGGACGAACCTACCAACCACCTTGACGTTGATGCCAAAGCCGAGCTTAAACGCGCGCTGATTGATTTTAAGGGCAGCGTGCTTTTAGTATCGCACGAACCGGAATTTTACGAAGACTGGGTTACAAGCGTCTGGAACATTGAGGACTGGACCACAAAAATAATTTAAAACTAAAAACAGCAAAGAAAAACCGGAGTAAACTTAATTACTCCGGTTAATTTTTTATCTCATGTTTTCGATGAAGTCTTCAAAGGCGTTAATCAAAATCGGATGGCCCGTAACTTTTAAATCGCGCAGGTAAGTGCCGTAAGATTCATACCATTTTTCTTCCATTTCCATGGTAAGGCCTTCTTTTTTGTATTCTTCAATCATTTTTAAAATGAAGCGGTTGGCTTCGCCGGTTTCTTTGTTAACGTTAAGCGGAATGATGCGGGTTTCGGCATCATAGGTTTCAACGGTAACATCCCAGCCGCCTGGTACTGGCGGACGGCGGGTAGCTTTAATTAAATAGCCGGGTGCAAAACCAACATAAGCGCCGCCAAGCGAATTATAAAGCTTTGCTTTGGTAAGCGGATAGCCGTTTTTGTTGCCCCATTTTACAATTTCTTCGCAGACTTCGTTATTATGAATAACGCTGGAAAATTCAGCAGTTGCCAAAACTTCGGACATAGTTTTTACCTCCATATCACTTAATATCTTTTATTGTACTTTATCCACGCGCCAAATTCAATATGCACAGCATTTTTTATGCCTGCTTTAATATAATTTTTGTGCTTTTATTTTGTAAAGTTGTTTGCACTTTTGCTATATCCTATGCTAAAATAAATTAGCAACTGATTGTAAAACCATCCAAAATATCCGTTTACGGTTTTTTAACGCAAATAATACGAGGTGAAGACTAATGAGCAGGCGCATGACCACTTCCGAAGCAATCAACGAAGCAAGGCGCTGTTTAAACTGTGCCCGTCCGCTTTGCCGCACGGGCTGCCCGATAGAAAACAATATTCCGCAATTTATCCGCGCTTTAAGCGAAGGCAACATCGGGCTTGCCTACGAAATTATCTCCGAGCGCAGCAACCTGCCCGCCATTTGCGGCAGGGTATGCCCGCATGAACGCCAGTGTGAAGCGCACTGCGTTCTGGCCAAAAACAAACACGGTATTGAAATCGGCAGTTTGGAAATGTTCATTGCCGATTTTGCCCACGAAAACAATTTAAAACCGCTGCCGCCTTCCACCGGCAAACGCGGTAAAGTAGCCGTTATCGGCAGCGGCCCGGCAGGCCTTACCGTTGCAGGCGACCTTGCCAAAATGAATTTTGCCGTTACCATTTTTGAAGGCCAGTCCGAACCCGGCGGCATTTTACTGTTCGGCATTCCGGAATTTCGCCTGAACAAAGACGTGGTGCGCCGCGAAATTAAAGAACTGCTGCACCTTGGCGTGGAAATTAAAACAAATACCCTTATCGGTCCCGATTATACCGTTGACGATTTGTTCAGCATGGGCTATGACGCAATATTCATGGGCACCGGCACTTCCCTGCCGCGTACGCTCAACATTCCCGGCAAAGAACTTACCGGCATTTTAACCGCCACCTACTTCCTGCGCATGGTTGTGCTTTCCGACAGCGGCAAACTGGACGAAAGCGAAACATTGCTGCATGTCGGCGATAACGTTATCGTTATCGGCGCAGGCAACGTGGCTATGGACGCCGCACGCACTGCAATCCGCCGCGGCGCTAAAAATGTTACGGTTGTTTACCACAAAACGGAAGCCGAGATTTCCTGCTTCCCCTCCGAATACGAAGCAGCCGTTAAAGAAGGCGTGCAGTTTAACTTTTTACAGCAGCCCATTGCCTACCTTAACAAAAAACAAATGCGCGCGCTTAACGCCATGCGCCAGAAAGCTTCCGAAAGCGACGAAACTGAGCTTGCAGGGCTTTTGGTGCAGAACATTGTTAAAACGGAAGACGGGCAGTTTATTGAAGAAGGCGGCCAGGTTGCCCTGCCGTGCGACTGCGTAATTCTGGCTATCGGCCAGCGCCCGGCGGCAAGGATTGTTTCTACCACCAAAGGCATTCAGGTTGATGACCGCGGCTTTGTTATTACGCGCGAGCGCCCCTACGGCATGACAACACGCGCAGGCGTATTCAGCAGCGGCGATGTGGTACATGGCCCTGCTACCGTGGTACTTGCCATGAAGGAATCCAAAAAGGTTGCGGCAGGCATTGCACAGTATATCGACGCAAAAAAGCTGCTGGCCGAATGTGAAGAAGTACCCGAAAACTTAAAATAAGCAAAAAATTAACCACATTGAGCGTTAGCGCCCAATGTGGTATTTTTTTATGCCCATAAACCTGTTAAGGCAAACTTATCAACATCAGCAAGGCCTTTATCGGTTAAGCGCAGATGCGGTATTACCGGCAATGCTAGGAACGAAAGCACCATAAACACATTCAGCCCTTCCGGCACGCCAAGCTCCGCCGTCCAGTAGCGCAGCTGCTTTAAGCGCCTGTTAACAAATTCCATGCGCTGGCCGCTCATCAGCCCTGCAAACGGCAGCGGCAAAATGGCTTTTATCTCGCCGTCCAGCGCCACGGCAATACCGCCGCCTTCTTTGCGCAGCGCTGCGGCAGCCGTAAGCATATCGGCATCGTTAGTGCCCGCCACAATTAAATTATGCGAATCGTGTGCAACGGTAGAAGCAACTGCCCCGCGTTTTAATTTAAGCCCCTGTACAAAGCCTATCCCAACATTGCCTGTTGCATGGTGGCGCTCAAATACTGCCAGCTTTAAAATATCACGCGAAGTATCGCTTACGGCCTCACCGTTAATGCACAAAGGCTTTTTCAGCCGCGCCTCGGTTAAAATCTGCTCCGGCACAATGCGGATAACCTTAATATTTTTATCAGCCTCTGCCATGATTTTCAGCCTGCTGCTGTCCAAATCCTTAATGTTTGTTCCCGCAGCGGCGGGTTTAAGATAAGGCTCGCTCTCCCACAGCAGTTTACCGTTCTGTACAACTTTTTTGCCGTTTTTAAACACAAACTGCGGCGTAAAGTCCTGTAAATTGGTCAGCACGTTAATATCTGCCAGATAGCCAGGCGCCAAAGCACCCCTGTAATGCAGGCGGAAACGTTCGGCCGTGTTCAGTGTTGCCATCTGCAAAAGCATTTCCGCCGGGTAACCGTGCGTAACGCCAATTTCCAGCATATAGTTAATGCTGCCCTGCGTTACCAGTTCATCCAAATGGCGGTCGTCCGTTGCCATGCAGCAGCGGCGGCTGTTCAGTGGTGTAACGCACTGCAAAAGTTCCAGCAGGTTGTGCGCGCCGCTTGCCTCACGCAGCATTAAATAGCAGCCGCGGCGTATTTTTTCAATGCCCTCCTGCCAGGTTGTAGCCTCGTGGTCGCTTGTTACGCCGGCAGCAAGGTAAGCGTTTAAATCGCTGCCGCTGATGCCAGGCCCGTGCCCGTCGCAAATACCGCCGCGCACCAGCGCCAGCTTCTTCATTACGCCCTCATCGCCATACAAAACGCCGGGGTAATTCATCATCTCACCCAGGCCCAGTACGCGCGGATGCCTCAAAAACGGCTGCAAAGCATCTGCTTCCAGCACAGCGCCGCTTGTTTCCATGCCCGTTGCCGGTACGCACGAAGGCAACATAAAGAACACGTCAAGCGGCATATCTTCCGTTTCCTCAAGCATCCACTGCAAACCCTCCGTACCAAGCACGTTGGCAATTTCGTGCGGGTCGGCAAAAATGCCGGTAACGCCGTTTAAAAGCAGCAGACGCGACAGCTCGCGCGGAGCAAGCATTGTGCTTTCAATGTGCATATGCGCGTCCAGAAAGCCCGGCGTTAAATATTTGCCCGCCATATTGTATTCTTCCGCACCCTTGTAGCTGCCAATACCGGCAATCACGCTGCCGCATACGGCAACATCGGCCGTTTCCCACTCGCCGGTAAAGCTGTTAAACACATTGCCGCCCTTTAAAACAAGGTCAGCCTTTTCCAGCCCGCGGGCAACACGCAGCAGCCTTTGTTCAAATTCTGCGTCACGCATAATCTTACCTCATGTTAATAAACTGCAAATCTACGCCGAAATCTCCCGCTTTTAAAGTTTGTATTACGGCCTGCAAATCATCTTTTTTAGCGCCGCTGATTCTTACCTGGTCATCCTGCATCTGTGCAGTTACTTTTAATTTGGTAGCTTTAACGGCGGCAATAATAGCTTTGGCCTTTTCTTTGGGAATACCCTGCAAAATATTCAGCGTCTGCCTTACAGTGCCTTTGGTGGCAGGCTCAACCTTGCCCAGTTCCAGGCAGCGCAGCGGAATGCCGCGTTTAGCCATACGCGCACGCAGAATGTCGATAATCGCATTCAGTTTGTACTCGTCTTCGGCGGCAAGTTTAATGCATTTTTCTTCCAGCGCAATGCTGGCGTCGCTGCCGCGGAAATCGTAACGCTGGGCAATCTCCTTTTTGGTCTGGTTAACGGCGTTGTCCATCTCCTGCATATCCACCTGAGAAACAACGTCAAAAGAACTGTCTTTAGCCATTTATATAATCACTCCATTCTTGTATTGTGCTTATATTTTATCATAACATGTTCAATTTGGCACCTTTTTGCTTGCGCAGATATAAACTAACCCCCGATACATAAAGTACCGGGGGTTTAAACAGCCTTCCCTCATTTGGCCATTAGTCGATAATGTTGTGTTGATATTCGTTGTACTGAGCTTTCAGTTTCTGCATAATTTCTGCCATTTCCAGCTGCAAATTGGAAGCTGCGTCAAAATCGCCTCTCGCAAATGCTTCGCGGGTCATGGTAAACAGGCTCGGCTGCTCGGTAACATCTTTAGCCATGGTGTTGCGCATTGCGGCGATTTTTTCCCACATTGCAGCGTCGTGCGTGGTGTGGTTATCGTCGTCATGCAGTTTCTTCATCAGGCAGATTTCCTTATGATATTCAGGAATAATTCTGTTCAGAAGTTCCGTCTGCCAACGGATTAAAGCGCCTTTGGCGAAGGATTCGATAAATTCTTTTTTAATAATATTGCCGGTGGTAAGCACGGCAATTTTTTCCGGATAGTTTTTAATGGCGCACATGTTTTCCCAAACGGTTGCGGGCGGTTTGCCAAACAGGTGGGCGCGTTCTTCTTCGTTGTAGTCTTCAAATACGTCATGTTCGCTGCGGTATTCTCTGTCTTTTTCAAGGTAGAAGCCTTCGTCGCCCGCTTTTTTGGACAGCTCGTTTTCCATTTCCTTAAGCGTTTTGCCGGATTCCACGCAGGCTTTAATGCCGTCCAGCATGGAAATGTAGAAAGCTGCAATGGCAAGGTAGGTATTGGTATACGGGTTCGGGGAACGCATTTCAATACGGGTTGCCATCGGGCTGTCGATATCGCGGATTAAGCCTGCCAGAATGGTACGGTTACGGGAAGGTACTTCCGGGCTGAGGCCGAGCGAAGTTACAATGCAGACAGGCGCTTCAAAGCCGGGTTTCAAACGGTTCAGAGAGTCGATGGTGGAAGAAATGAAGGGGTTGATTACTTCGTAGTTTTTCAAAAGCCCCATCATGGAACCGTAACCAACGGCAGAGAGGAATTCGGTGTGCATATCTTTCGGTGCAAACAGGTTAACAACTTTGCCGTTTTTCATTTTGGCGGCAATGCCAACGTGGGTATGTTCGCCGCTGCCGGCAACGCCCGGAACGGGTTTTGCCTGGAAGGAAACTTCAAGGCCGTTCAGGCGGAAAATTTCTTTAACGATGATGCGCGCCAGAAGTTCATTATCGGCAGTTTGTACGCCGTAGCTGTATTTCCAGTCTACTTCCAGCTGTTCCATAACGTGGGTCATATGGCCGTTGTCGTCAATCTGTCCGCGTACGCCGCCGCATTCCTTATGTCCCATTTCAGGCCCAAGGCCGTAGGCTTCCAGCATTTCCACGGTTTGTTCCAGCGCGGTGCGCACGTTGCCGCGGCAGCGCTGCCAGTATTGTTCCTGCATCATCTGCGAGGAGCTTAATGCTTCAATCGGAGCGTCTTCACGCGGGGATTTTACCCAGAATTCAAGTTCGGTTGCGCAGGTGAAAATAATTTTTTCAATGTCTTCACCGCTGATATGTTCCAAACCTGCAATCTGAGGATGCTTTTTAAAGAGCTCCAGCAGTTCTTTTTCAACATAATCCAGAGTATCGTGCAGAATAGAGCGGGAGTCAACGCGTACGTTGTTGTGTACAAGGAAGCACGGAATACGCAGCGTGCCAACCATTCTGCCGGTTGCGGAATCGAAATGTTCGTAGTTATAATCAATATACCAGTTTACGCTGCTGTCGATTTTCATATCAACGCGGGCGTTATTTAAAGTAGCAATGCCGGTAAGCACAACGGAGCTGCCGTCGGTCTGGGCAGCCATGCCTTCCAGAAAGCCGTCAATATCTTTCAAAAACAGGCTGATAGGCACTTTTTCGTCGGTATCGTTGCCTGCAAAATCCACACCCATAAAGGAAACGAATTTAATTTCCGGGTGCGCTGTTAAAATCTCGGTCAGTGTTTCTCTGTTCTGTTCTTCGGGGCTGATAACATAAAGCATATCGGGGTTCATCATGTCGGTCACCTGCGGCTTTGCGCCGCGCTCCTTTCATTTAATTAAAATAATTAAAACAAAAATAAAATACAAAAGACCCTGCTACTTGGGCATACAAATAGCAGGGTCTCCATTGACCACGTTTGTATTATAACAAATAATTTTCGCCGCGTCCAGTAAAATCTTTCCGGTTTTGTAAAAATTTTAACGCTTGCCCAAAAAGCGGATGAGTATTTCCTCCAGCATTTCAAACTGCCTGCCGCCGTAGCGGATATTGGCGTTAAAATCTGCCAGAGCCAGCATAAATTCCGATAAGCCGTGCGCAGTAAAATTGCGGCACTGCTCCATTAATTTTTTTACGGCATAAGGCGACATTTTTAAAGCGGAAGCCGCCATTTGCTGATTCATTCCCTGCGCCGCCAGCTCTTTAACCTGCGCCAGACGGCGTACCTGAAAGGCAATCAAGCCGCTGACGGCTATCGCGCTGCCGCCGTGTTTCTTTTCGTTCTGCAAAAGCTCCAGCGCTTCGGGCAGGTTCTTTTGGGCAATGGCGTTTAAAAGCGCAAAGCGAGAAACTTCAGGCAGGGAAGAAAATACCGCTTCAACATCGGCTTTTGTCCAGATGCGCCGTTTGCCGCCGTAAACGTACAGCTTTTCTATTTCCTGCTCAAGCAAAAGCAACGGTGCGGTATCGGCCGCAGAAAGATATTCCATTACCGTCTGTTCCGCATCATATTCAAAACGGCAGCCGCGTTTTTTGGCTTCGGCATCAAGCCACGGTTTAAGCTGGTACGGCTTCAGCGGTTTACATTCGCAGGCAGCGCCTTCTGCCGCCAGCATTTTATAAAGGCGGCCGCGCTTATCTATTTTGCTTACGCTGATAAACACATGGCAGAACTCCGGTATGTTTGCCAAAATTGCTTCCAGATTTTCTTTCTGCTTTTTTTCGGCGGCAAAAATTTTATCGTCGCTGATGATGACAAGGCTGCTGCCGCCAAAGAACGGATAAGTATTAACGGCGGCATTAAGCCTTTTTATATCCGTATCGCGGTCGAAAACGCTTATTTCCATATCTTCATCCGCCGCGCTGCCAAAAACATATTTTTTTATGCAGGCTGCGGCTTTGCTGCGGTAATAGTTTTCTTCGCCGTACATTAAAATAACGTTGGGCAGGCTTTCGCCTTTCTCCAGCATTTCTATCAGTTTTTCCGGTGCCAGTTCCATAAAATCACCTTAAAAAAATTCTTTGTCGTACCTATAACTATACCATTGCAGGCGGCCTTCGTCAAAACATACTTTCACCGCGCCCAATTTATCAGTGCGCAGCACTTTGGCACCGGCGCCCTGCAAACGCTGCACGGCATCGCGCCCCGGGTGCCCGTAACGGTTATCCGCGCCAACAGAAATTACCGCAAGCCGCGGCTTGGCCTGTTTTAAAAACAGCGGCGACGAAGAATAATTGCTGCCGTGATGGGCAACTTTTAAAACATCGGCCGGTTTTATTTTGGCAGCTGCTGCAAGTTCTATGTTTTCATCGGCGTCGCCGGTAAACAAAATGCTGCCTTCTGGTTCAGTTATGCGCATAATTACGCTGCTTTCGTTGCCTCCGCCTTCGGATTTTCCTGACGCCAAAACTTCAATGCGGCATTTGCCAAGCGTATATACACTGCCCTCCGCCGCTTCTAAAATATTTTGCGGCTTAATATAGTGCAGCAGTTTTTGTACATCTTCCGAAGGTTTTTCCTGCGGCAGCAGCAGTTTATTAACTTTTACAAGGCGCGCAAGCCCTGCCGCTCCCCCGGCGTGGTCATGATGCCCGTGGCTCAGCGCCAGCAGGTCAATCTCCTCCACGCCGAGATACCGCAGATACGGTACAATAATGCGGCTGTCGGCATCAAAGTTTCCCTGCAAACCGCCGCAGTCCACAATAATATTATGCCCGTCCGTTGTCTGCACCAAAGCGGCATCCCCCTGCCCCACGTCCATAAAATGCACAGTAAAAGGCTGCGGCGTAAAAATTTTGTATGCCGCCAAAATAGTTATGCCGGCCGAACAAATTGCTGCTGTGTACCTGCGCTCCGTTTTGCTGAACCAGTTACCATTAAACAGTGCGGCAAGCATTATGTAATACAGCACAAAGCACGCCGCAGGCAGGTGCGGAACGTTAACTGCCGCCGCAGGCAGCGCCGCAAGGAAACTGACGGCGTTAAGCAGAGGCTGCATGAAAATTCCGGCAGCGTAAATTAAATACGTACCGGCAAAAGGCAGGCACAGCCCGGCAAGCGCGGCTATTACCAAAATTTCCATAGCAGGCACAAGCAGAATATTAGCGGCAAAGGTTACAAGCGAAAGCTGGTTAAAATGCCATAATAAAAGCGGCAGGGAGGCAAGCTGCGCCGCAAGCGTAATGGCAAACCCTTCGCGCACAAGCACGGGTTTTAAAAATTGCAGCCGCTCCTTAAGCTGCGGGTAAATAAATATCAGCCCGCCGGTTGCCGCAAACGAAAGCTGAAAGCCTGTATCAAGCAGCCACAAAGGGTTGTAAATTAACAACAACACTGCCGCCGCACAAAAAATATTGCCGCTTTGCGCCTTTTTGTAAGTACCGGCACCGGCAAGTGCAACCGCACTCATAATGAACGACCGCCACACCGGTGCGCTGCCGCCGCATAACAGCGCATACAAAAATAACAAAAGCAGCACCGTTATTATCTGCGCTTTGCCGCGCCTGCCGATAATTAAAATTAAAAAGCCTGCCACCAGTGCCATGTGCGTGCCCGATACCGATAATATATGGGCAAGGCCGGTTACGGAAAATGCTTCGCGCGTTGCTTCGCTTAAACCGTCATAACCGCCGAGCGCCATGCCGCACAGCACTGCCCCGGCTTCGCCGTCAACCGTATCTGTTATTTTCTGCCGCAGCCCCAGTGCAAATAAAAAGAATTTATCGCTGATATCCGCTTCGCCCATAACCTGCAAAGCCGCCTGTTTTACGGACATTCTGCCCTGAAGACCCTGCTGTAAATTCCAGTTTTCGCTGTTAAAGCTGCCGGGGTTGGCAAAACTGTTGAGGTTTTTTAATGTGCCGGTAACGGCAGCGCTGCCGGCCGTAAAATCTTTAACTTTGGCATTCTGCACAAACACGCGTATATTGCCGCGCGCTTTATGCAATTTTCCGTGTTCTTTTTGCAGTGCCGTACACTCAAATATAAAACCGGTGCCTTTATCCTGTTTTTTAAGCGTCAGCAAATCCATATTGCCGTATACCGTTATCTTTTGCCCAATGTAATTTTTAATATCCGCGTCATGCGGCTGCATAGCCTTACTGCCTGCCGCCATTCCGCACAAGGTAAAAAATATAAGGGCTAATATGGCCGCGCCGTAAGTTTGCGGCTTAAACTTTGCCGCCGCTGCCATAAGCACGCCAAAAAGCACTGCCAAAGCAAGATAAACACTTAGATACTGCGGCATTAAAATACCGGCGTAATCACCGGCTGCAAAAAGCGCGGCTTCTGCCGCAAACCATGTTTTCATAAATCAAGCCAGGGCTGCATTTTCTTAAACTTTGCCTGCCCTATGCCCTTTACGTTCATAAGGTCCTCAATTCTGGCAAAACCGTGAGCAGAGCGGTACTCCACAATGCGCTGCGCCGTTACCGCGCCAACGCCCGGCAGTGTTTCCAGTTCTTCCGCCGTGGCAGTGTTTAAATGTACCTTGCCCGTTAAAGCACTTTCGCTTTCCTGCACAGCATTATAAGAAGCGCTTCCCTGCTCTGCCGCTTCCGCACTGTTTGCAGGCGTATTTGCAGCGGCAAGCCTGCGCCGTTCTTTTGCGCTCAGGCGGGGCACATTAACCTGCATGCCGTCCTTACAGATTTTTGCAAGATTTACTTTGTCCTTATTGGCTTCTTCCGTCATTCCGCCTGCGGCGGCAATAGCTTCCACGGCTCTGCTTCCGGGCGCAATTTCGTGCAAGCCCGGGTTTGTCACAGCGCCGCTTACATAAACCGTTATTTTCGCTTCTTCTTTTTCGCTTACCGTATTTACGGCCTGCTGTTCAATTTTTAAAACATCAGCTTCACGCTCATATGGCCAAAAGGCAGCCAGCAAGCAAAAAACTACTGCCACGGCAACGGCCATTATTTTTTTATTCAATTGCGCCATCTGTTCAACTCCTGACAAAATAAAAAAACTCCCCGGATTAAATCCAAGGAGTTTTTATAAATTTAACCTGTTATGGTTTTACAACGATATTAACCAGACGGCCCGGTACGCAGACAACTTTAACAATTTTGGAAGTGTCAACAGTTTCTGCAATATGCGGTTCAGCAAGGGCAAGTTTTTCCAGCTCGTCTTTGGTGGCAGCGGCAGGAACAACGAGGCGTCCTTTAAGTTTGCCGTTAACCTGCAAAGCAATTTCAATATTATCCACTTTCATGGCTGCTTCATCATATTTCGGCCATTTTTCTTCGTGGATGCTGCCTTCTTCGGAAATTACGCCGTGCCACAGTTCTTCCGTAATATGCGGAACGAACGGAGAGAGCAATTTCAGCAGGTTGGAAACAACTTCGTAAATAAGACCGGCATGCGGAGTTTTTTCTGCTTCTTTATAAGCATACAAGGCATTAACCAATTCCATCATGGCACTGATGGCAGTGTTAAAGTTAAAGCGCTGCTCAATGTCATCCGTTACCTTTTTAATGCTGGTATGCAGCACGCGGCGCAGTTCTTTGCCTGCTTCGCTAAGTTCTGCCGGATTATACTGCGTAACTTTTTCTGCCAGCACATCCTGGTAATGGTAAACTATACGCCATACCCTGCCCAGGAAGCGGAAGGAGCCTTCAACGCCCTGGTCGCTCCACTCAAGTTCTCTTTCGGGCGGTGCGGCAAACATAATAAACAGCCTTGCCGTATCTGCGCCATATTTGCCGATAATTTCTTCCGGCGAAACAACGTTGCCGAGAGATTTACTCATTTTGGCGCCGTCTTTAATAACCATGCCCTGAGTCAGAAGGTTGGTAAACGGTTCTTTATAATCTACAAGGCCTGCATCGTGCAGAACTTTCATAAAGAAGCGGGAATACAAAAGATGCAGAATTGCATGTTCGATACCGCCGATATACTGGTCAACAGGGGACCAGTAATTTACTTTGTCTTTCGCAAACGGTGCTTTATCGTTTTTCGGGTCGGTATAGCGCAGGTAATACCAGGAGGAGCACAGGAAGGTGTCCATGGTATCGGTTTCGCGTCTTGCAGGCTTGCCGCATTTCGGGCAGGTGCAGTTTACGAAGCTTTCGGAAGTTGCCAGCGGGGATACTGCACCGGCGTCAAACTTAACATCCTCCGGCAGCATAACCGGCAGCTGGTCTTCCGGCACAAGCACTTCGCCGCAGTCCGGGCAGTAAATAACCGGAATCGGTGCGCCCCAGTAACGCTGGCGGCTGATTAACCAGTCGCGCAGACGGTAATTTACACGGCGTTTGCCGATGCCCATTGCTTCAATCTTGTCTTTAATTGCTTCCATACCGGCATGCAGCTCCATACCGCTGAACTCGCCGGAATTAACAAGCACGCCTTCCTTTTCTTCATAGGCGTCGGTCATATCTTCTAATTTAAGCTCTTTATCCTTGGGGTTAATTACAACAATTTTCTCAAGGCCGTATTTATCCGCAAACATCCAGTCGCGGGCATCATGGGTAGGTACGCCCATAACCGCGCCGGTACCGTAATCGTAAAGTACATAGTTGGTAATCCAAACCTGCACTTTTTTGCCGGTAAGCGGGTGGATGCAGTAGCAGCCGGTAAACAGGCCCTCTTTTTCAGATTCGCTGGAAGTACGTTCAATATCGGACTGGTTTCTTACACGGTCGCAGAAAGCTTTAATTTCTTCGGCTTTCGGGTTGTTTACGCACAGTTTTTCAACCAGCGGATGCTCAGCGGCGAGAACAACATAGGTAACGCCGTAAATCGTATCCGGGCGGGTGGTGTAAACAGGAATGCGTTCGCCGATTTCCGGGAAATCAAAGCTGAATTCCAAACCTTCGCTGCGGCCAATCCAGTTGCGCTGCATGGTTTTAACGCGTTCCGGCCAACCTTCCAGCAGGTCAAGGTCTTTTAAAAGTTCGTCTGCGTAATCGGTAATTTTAAAGAACCACTGTTCCAGGTCTTTTTTTACTACTTCGTGGTCGCAGCGCCAGCATTTGCCGTCAATAACCTGTTCGTTGGCAAGTACGGTGTTGCAGGTGTTGCACCAGTTAACGGCCGATTTCTTTTTAACAGCCAGGCCGCGTTTGTAGAACAGTTCAAAGAACCATTGGGTCCATTTATAATAATCAGGTTTGCAGGTAGTTACTTCGCGTTCCCAGTCATAAGAAAGGCCGAGGCGTTTCTGCTGGCGCGTCATATTGGCAATGTTTTCCATTGTCCATTTTTTCGGCGGAATGCCGTGTTTAATAGCGGCGTTTTCCGCGGGCATGCCGAAGGAATCCCAGCCCATGGGGTGCAGCACGTTAAAACCGTTCATGGTACGGAAACGGGCTACAACGTCGCCGATGGAATAGTTGCGGACATGGCCCATGTGCAGATTGCCGGAAGGATACGGGAACATTTCCAGCACATAAGATTTCGGGCGGCTGCTGTCCATCTCTGTTTTAAAAGTTTTGTGTTCTTCCCAATAAGCTTGCCATTTGGCTTCAATCTCATGGGGATTATACTTTTCCTGAATCATATTTTTCAACCTCGCAAATAAAGCTATTTATGAATAATACCCTTAAAATTATATAGCTTACAGGATTTAAAGTCAATTATAAATGCCCTGCACCTGCATTAATATCGCCAAAGTGTAAAAAATATGATACAATCAAAGAAGATTTTACATAAGAAGGAGACAGCATGAGCCTTTTTGCTATCGGTGACTTTCATTTATCGGGTGAACCGCCTGCCAAACCAATGGAAGTTTTCAGCCCGAACTGGGAAAACCATTTTGAAAAAATACGCCGTAACTGGCTGACAAAAATTACAGAAACGGATACCGTAATTATCTGCGGCGACACCTCGTGGGCCATGTCGCTGGAGGCTGCCATGCAGGATTTAAACCGCATTGCTGCCCTGCCGGGGCAAAAAATCATTCTGCGCGGCAACCACGATTACTGGTGGACTTCTCTGAAAAAAATGCAGCAGGCCACGGAAGGCAAATTTATGTTTTTACAGAACAACTTTTTTGCCTGCGGCGATGTTGCCGTCTGCGGTTCTCGCGGCTGGATTCTGCCGTCGTCGGAAGCGTTTACGGATGACGATAGGCATATTTACCTGCGCGAAGGCATAAGGCTGGAAAATTCGCTTGCCGCCGCCAAAAATGCAGGCTTTAACAAATTTGTTGCCGCCCTGCATTACCCGCCGCTGTATAAAGCGGACGAAGAAAACATATTTACGGAACTTTTTGCCAAATACGGCGTTGCACACTGCGTTTTCGGGCATATCCACGGGCAGGACGCAGGCAATATTTTTGAAGGCGAAACCCGCGGAGTAGCTTATAAGCTTGTAAGCTGCGATACGCAGAACTTTATGCCGCAGCTTGTGCTGCCGTAAGAACAGCCATTACGCCATAAAATTTTATTTACAACCTTATTCCGCACTCATCCGGGTGCGGATTTTTTTATTGCTGCTTTAATCGGTACGCCGTTGCAAAAGGCTGCAAAACGCTTTCATCACGCGCAAACGTTACTCCGTCTTCAACAATCAGCCTGCCGTCGCAAAGGGCAATGCCGTTTACGCAAGCGCCTCTTTTAACGGTAATATCGTATTTTGAAAGCAGCAGCGCTTTGCCGAGCACGGCATTTTTGCCTATTTCAATCTGCCCGTCGCTGATAATAACGCAAAAATCAGGCATTTTGGTGCCGTCAGCAATAAAAATGCTCATTTTGGAAACAAGCACGCCTTCGCCTTTGATGTTTTTGGAGCTTGATGCAATGCTTTTGCTGTAATTGCTGTCATCATAATACAGCGCGCCGCCAAGCCCGTATTCTTCAAATGTGCTTTTGGAAGGGAAATCCATTTCCTTAAACGCGGCAAAATTTTTTACATCAAGGCTCTGTAAAATTTCACCAAGTTCACCGGCATAAGCAATGCCTTCCGGCAGATTTTCCGTGCCCTGCAAGCTTTTACCCGCAGCAAGCGTATAACGTTTTCCAAGTTCCGAAATTTGCTGAGGCAAAGCTATTTTAAGCTGCTGCAAAGCAAAAGTTTCGCTTCCTGCTTCTGCCTGAACGGTGTATTTTTTTATGCCGCCGGAAGTGTTTTCTTCAAATATTCCTGCTTTAAGCGTGTAATTGCCGGGGTACAACTTTTGCGGCGGCAAATTAATTCCGCCTTCCGGCAGGCTGCCGTTTTTAAAACCGGCTTTTGCAAGTGCCTGCACAGAAAATTGCAGCTGACGACGCAAAATACGCCTGCTGTTTTCTTCCGCTTCCTGGCGCACCCAGTACGCCGCCGCATGCAGGCATACAGCCGCGCACAAAATACCTGCCAGCACTGCTGTGCCTATGCCGCCGCGGCAATCTTTCAAAATTTTATTAAAAACTGCCATTTACCAAAACATAAACTTCCGTAAATTTTTTACTGCGTCCGCTTGTATTATCTTTAAATTCCAAAGTTACCTTAATTTTATCTGCGGCAAGCTGCTCCGCTTTTATGGACTGCAAAGTAACCTCCGCCAGCGAAAGCGGGTTTACGCCGCGCGTGGAATTATATTTAATTTCGCGTGCCAGCGCGCCGCCGCTGCGGTAAAACGTTACCTGCCTGTTGCCGTACACTTCGGTGCAAACAATTTTATCATTGCTGCCCGTTGTTATTTTTAGCCTGCTGCTGTTTAAAAGCAGTTCGTGTTCAATAAAACTCTGGCTGTAACGTGCGGCACGATATAAAAGCAAGTCGCTTTTTAAATTTTGCCACGAAGCAGCAAAGGCAGAAAGCCCGTTATAAAAAACAACGGCGCAAATACCGGCAGCAGCAAGTGCCGCACAGGTTTCCGCAAGTAAATAGCCCTTGTTATTCACCGCCGGTTACCACGCTTGCCAGTATTTTTCCGCCGCTGTTTTTAACCGTTACATAATAAAACGCCTCTGTAAGGCCGGGGCAGTAAAGCTCAGTTTTTTCAACGGCAAGCCCTGCCTTCTGCAAAGCCGTTTCATCATAAGCACCAGCGGCCGCATTAAACGCATCTGCCGCCGCGTTGCGCTGCACCATTAACTTTATGCCGCTTGTATATGCGCCAACCGCGCTTACGCAGATGATTACTGCCGCTGCCAGGCACACTAAAACTTCTGCCAGCAAATAGCCTTTGCTGCCCTTCATTTAAACACAACCCTTCCGGTAACAGGCTGTACCTGCAGCCATTTGCTGATTGTTTTATCCTGGCGGCATTTAATAATATAGTTATTGGCTGCCGAAGGCGCTCCTTCGCCGGAAAATTTCAGCGCATTAAAATGCTGGTCAAAATATAACCCATTTTCAAACTTTCTTAAAACGGAAAGTTTGCCGCCGTAATAAATGCGGTAACCGCCTTTATCGGCGTCCATTTCCAAACGGCTTTTGCCGCTCATATCGTAAAAAGAATACTGCTGCAAAGCTGCAATATCACCAGCAAGGCATTGGGCAGCGCGCTCTGCCTGCATTTTCAGCAGATACTTCTGCACACCGCCGTAAGCTGGCACCAAAAAAGCAGCAGCCATTGCCATAAGCCCTGCCGCCGCCAAAAACTCTGCCAGCCCTAAGCCCTTATTCTTCAGCGTCACTGCTGCCATCGGATATTACCTGTTCACCGTCCGCATTTCTGCCTTTCAAAGTATAGGTCAGCTTGTCGCCGGAAGGAGTGTACACCAGTTCCGTTCCGGTAGCATCCTCAAACTTCTTGCCTTTGGCAATGTATTCGTCCACCAGGTCGCTTAAAGCGCTCGGGCAGGTGCCGTTATCCATTTTATAAAGCAAAATGGCGTTATCAATTGTTGCCAGGTCGTTTTCAAGGCGGGCGTTTTTAGCGCGTCCGGCTGCGCTGTCAAGCGACGGCAAAAGCATGGCGCCCAAAACTCCTAATAAAGCCACCACCGCCAAAACTTCCAATAAAGTAAACCCGGCATTGCCGCGTAATTTTTTAAGCAAATTATAACCCCTTCCATAATCAAAATCCGGGCAGCGCGCCCGATAAGGAAAACATTGGTGCAGCCACAGCCAGAATAACCGCCGAAACAACTCCGGCCGCCACTGTTAAAAGCAGCGGCTCCAGCACTGTTTTTAAATTTTTCAACGTATCGTCAAAACGGTACTGCAAAATTTCTGCGGCTCGCATTAACATTTCCGGCAGGCGTCCCGTTTCGGCCCCCACGCCGATAAATTCCGCACTTAAACTGCCAAATAAAGGTTTTGCCTTTAATGCCGCCTCTGCCGGGTTAACGCCGCGCAGCACGTCAGCGGCAAAAACTTCCGCCCTGCGGCACAGCCCGGCATCCCCCAACGCCGAACCTGCAATCTGTGCCGCCTGCGGCAGAGGTATGCCGCCGTGCAGAAGCAGCGCCAGCACTTTGTTAAAGCGGATTTCCAGATACAGTTCTTTTTGCGCTTTAAAAAACGGTACTTTAAACACAAGTTCAAGCAGCTGCCTGCGCCGCGCAGCCGCAATTACCAAAAGAGCAGACAGTAATATGCACGCTGCCGGCATATTGGCGGCTAAAAATTCCTGCACGGCAAAAAGCAGCTTTAAATACGGCGGAAGCTGAGCATTCATCGAAGCATATAAATCTTTAAACAGCGGCAGAACCTGCACAATAAATAAAACTGCCGTTGCCAATGAAGCTGAAAAAAGAAAGAGCGGATACAAAGATATATTTTTAAGAAAACGCTTCATCTGCACCTGCAATTTATAATATTCTGCCAGTTCTTCCAGCATTTCGCATAAAATACCGCCGTTTTCACCTGCTTCGGCCACTGCCGCAGGCAATGCACCCCATACCTCCGGCCTGTTTTTTATGCAGCCTGCAAAACTCGTGCCCTTTTTTAAATCGCGCTCAATGCCAAGGCAAAGCTGCGCCGTCTTTGGCGGCAGGCGCTCTGCCAATACGCCAAGCGACTTTAATAGCGGCAGCCCGCTGTTAAGCATTAGCGCCAGCTGGCTGAAAAACACCGTTTTTTCTTCATCGGTTAAACTGTTTTTAGTTTTGCTAAACTTAAACAGCCCCTGCTTTTTTGCCAGGGCACTTGCTGGCTTTTCCGCCTGCAAAAGGGTTAAATAACCATAATTACTGCGCACAAAAGCCGCTGCCTCAAATTCACTGGCAGCACTGTAAACGCCGCTGCGGCTCACGCCGGAAGAATCTACCGCTTTCCACCTGTACTGCTGCACCGCTGCACCCCTTTCCGGGTAATTGATATTCGCCGGTACAGAAACTTTTCCCACAAATTCTGTTTTTATTTGTGAAAAATTTGTGACTTTATTTCTCCGTGCTGCTTATTATCAGCTGCAATTTTTATTTACTTTTAGCCGTACGCCGTTTTATAATAGAAACAAAAATAAACTACGGAGAACTACAATGACTCTTGATAATAAACTTGGCATTTCCAATTCATTACAGCTTGCAAACGAAGAAGAAAAAATTACCAAACGCAAGGCACTGCTGCTTTTTGAAACCGGCTTTTTAAATGTCCTTGAAGCAGGTTCCTTTTCTGCGCTTGCGGCCATTCACAAATTTTTGTTTGAAGACATTTACGATTTTGCAGGGCAGATACGCACAGTAAATATTGCTAAAGGCAGCTTCCGTTTTGTACCGGCGCTGTACCTTTCGGATGCACTTGAAAGCATCAGCAAAATGCCGCAAAATACTTTTGATGAAATTATCGCCAAATATGTGGAAATGAATGTTGCCCATCCCTTCCGCGAAAGCAACGGGCGCAGCACAAGGATATGGCTGGACCATATTTTAAAAACAGAGCTGCATCTTGTGATTGACTGGAGCAAAATTGACAAAGAAGATTATTTGCTCGCCATGGAACGCAGCCCCATAAAAGATACCGAAATAAAACTGCTGTTAAAATCTGCCCTGACTGATAAAATTAATGACCGCGACGTTTATATGAAAGGTATCGACGCCAGCTATAACTACGAAGGTTATAATACTTATAAAACAGAAAACTTAAATAAATAAGCAAAATCTCCGGAAAGCAATATGCCAAACCGGAGATTTTATTTTTATTATCCTGTTTTAACTAATTTTATAGCCAGGGCTGCTTCTCAAACCAAACCCATCCATTTCCAGTATGTCGCTCCTAAAAACATTATCAGCGCAAAGGCTATAAGCGTAAGCGGTATGCCCGATTTTACAAAGTCGTTAACTTCAAAAGTATCGGTGCCGTAAGCAATCATGTTCTGCGGTGCGTTTACAGGCAGTATAAAGCCGAAGCTTACAACGTACTGCAAAATCATCGTCATGCCTACTACGTTAACACCCGGCGTTTTAAGCTGCTGCAGTACGGAAATTATTATCGGTATAATGGCCGATGCAAGGCCGGTGGCACTGGCAAAGCCCATGTGTATTACAATAAGGAAAACGGTCATTATAGCCAGCACCATTAAAGTGGTGGAACTTTCCAGCGCAAAGATGGAAACTATCTGGTTGGCAAGCCAGGTTGCCGCTTTTGTGGAAAGCAGCGCGCTGCCGAGCGAAATACCCACGCCAAACAGCACAACCGTGCCCCAGTTAATTTTATTTACGGTTTCGTTCCAGTGCATTACGCCGATTTTTGGCAGCATTAAAAGTGTTATCGCCACCATGGTACTGGTAGAAGTATCTATGCTGTGCAAGACTTTTTCGGTAGTCCAGAAGAACAGCAGGCACAGCGAAATTACCAAAAGCTTTAATTCGTCGGCGCTTATTTTGCCCATTTCTTTCAGCAGGCGCGTTACGGTAGCCTGCCCGCCGGCAATTTCATCAATTTCGGGCGGCATAATATGCAGCATCAATTTATAAAGCGCTGCCGACATCAGCACGGCAAACGGAGCAGCGGCAATAAACCAGTCCAACCACGAAATATCAACGCCAAGCGTCTGGCTGATGAAGTTTACCGCAACCATATTCTGCGCCGCCGCAGTTTTTATGCCAACATTCCATACGCTGTCAACCTGCGCCACGGTAATCATCAGCATGCCTGCGAAACGGCTTTTCAGCGGTACGCCGAAGGCTTTAATCATGCCCATAACAATAGGGACAAGGCAGGCAACGCGCGCCGTTGTGCTCGGCACAAAAAAGCTTAAAATAAAGCCGCATAAAATAACGCCCAGCAAAACGCGGTTTGCTTTAGCTCCTACTTTTGAAAGTATCATCAGGGCAATACGTTTATCAAGCCCGGTTTTGGTCATTGCTGCCGCCAGAAACATAGCTGCCGCCACAAGGCAGAAGGCCGTTGACGAAAATCCTTTCAGCGCCATACCGAGCCCGGCACTTGTGCCGTACAACTTGCCTGTTGCCTCGTTAGGCGCAAACCCAACCAAAAGAGCAATTAAAACCATTATCACGCCCGCGCTTACAGGATACGAAATAGCCGTTGTTGCCCAGACAATTACAGAAAACACCATAACCCCAATCATCCTGTGCCCTGCTACCGACAGGCCTTCCGGCGTGGGAAGAAGCACAATAACAGCCAGAACAGCAAGCGCAATATAAAACCCAAAGCGTTTCATAAAACCCGGCTGAGCCTGTTTTAAAACAGTTTCCTTTCTCATAAAAACACATCCCCTCAAACAAAAATTAAAATAAAAAAGAGGCCTGCGCATTAAAACGCAAGCCTCTTTGCTTAAATAAATTATAACACTTACACGCCAGAAGGACAATAGTTTTTATTGTAAGTATTGTTACATTCCTTTGCTATATTTAAAGCTGTCCAGCGTAGTATGAATTTTTTTGGCAAGGCTGTCGGGCAGACCTTCAATATTAACGTTCAGGAAGCCACGCACAATGGTTGCCGTAGCATCGTCCTCGCTCATGCCGCGCGCCATAAGGTACTCAATTTCTTCGGGGTTAATGCGGCCAACGGCAGCTTCGTGGCTCATTTCGGCATTGCCTGTCTGTGCGTCAAGCTCCGGAATTGCCAGAATATAACCTTTATTGCTCAGCATCAGGCCGTCGCACTCCAGATGAGCGCGCACGCCTTCAACTTTGCCAATCATGCAGCCGCGGTTAATAACTTCGCCGCCGGTAGAAATGGTGCGGGTAATAGATTCGGCACGGCAGCCGTCCGCGTTAAGCACAACCCTGCCGCCGATATCAAGGTGCGAGCCTTCCGGCGCAACCAGAATGGAGTTCAGGCGTGCAACGGCGTTTTTGCCGTTTAAGTTAACGGTCGGGTACATCTGCACATCCTTTGCTTTTTCAATTAAAACATAGTTGGAGATATACTGGCCGCCTTCTTCCACCATGGCAACAGTACGCGGGCGCACCACAACATTTTCGCCCCAGCTGTGAATCATGGTAAAGCTCAGCTTGGCATTTTTGCCGATATACATTTCGCTGATGCCGATATGCATGCCGTTTTCAACTTCATGTGCCGAAGTACAGCCGGAAATAATGCTCAGTTCCGCGCCGTCTTCCACAATAATAACATTGTGCACATGCTGCAGCTGCTGGTCGTGGCTGATGCACATGCAGGCCTGCAGCGGCGTGGTAATTTTTTCGCCCGCCTTTACGCGGATAAAATAACCCTGCTCTTTTTCAAGGGCGGTTCTTGCAGTATATTTATCGGTATCGGGCTGCACAGCCTTCCACCAGTATTTTTCCACCAGCTCCGGATATTTTTCGGCAGCTTTGCCGGTACTCATCAGTTCCAGCGGAGTTTGTTTCTTTACTTTAATTTCCACAGCATTGTTATCAAGCTGCACAAACGAAGCGCTGCGGCTTTCTTCTTCCGCCGCGCCGGTTTCAATGCCAACGTATTCCAGGCGCCCGCGCGTTGCTTCCGAAAGGTCATCCACGCTTTTAAGGCTGCCCTTATCACTGTCGCTGTAAGAGCTTAAATCTATGTCATTGCCGTAAACGGCTTTTTTCTCAAGTGCAGCAGTAAGTTTTTTATTATCCATTATTTTTTCACCTCGCATTTGCCGCGTTTAACACAGGTTTCATAACCTGCCTGCCCAATGCAGTTCAGTACGTCCAGCGGGTCACCGCAGGCACAGGTCATTTTTCCTTCATAAAGAATATGCGCATGGCTGGCAGGCACATATTTTAAAATATGACCGGAATGGGTAATAATCAGCCCGCTGCGTTTGCTTTCCAGCGGATTGTAATTTTCCCAGCCCTGGTTTTTAATGCAGCACGGCTTATCACATCCCGCGCCGCCGCACGGTTCGGTATGCAGAATATAGTTTACGGCTTTGCCGACAAGGGCAATGTTTTCCAGGTCAACGCCGCTTTCCGGTTCATCCAGCAAAAGCAGGTCGGGGTTCTGCGCCATCAGCTGCAAAAGCTCGCAGCGTTTTAACTCGCCGCCGCTGAAGCCGTCGTTAACACTGCGGTCGAGGAAATTATCCAGCCCCATCCATTTAGCCATTGTTTCGGCTTCTTCACTGGTTGCACCGCAAATTTCCACCATTTTGCGCAGCGAAAGCCCGCGTATCGTCGGCGGGCGCTGAATCATTACGCCAACGCCGAGCCTTGCCCTTTCGTCACAGCTCATATCTGTAATGTCCTGCCCTTTAAAATAAATTTTGCCTTCTAAAATTTCGTAACGGTTAAAGCCCATAATCGCACCAATAAGGGTGGATTTGCCGGTGCCGTTAGGCCCGAACAGCACATGGACTTCGCCGGGTTTAATATGCAGATTAATATCGTTAAGTATTTTACGCCCGCATACAGCCACGGACAAATGCTCTATTTTTAACACTTAATTTACCTTCTTTCTTCAGGATTTGCTTTGATTGCGTTATCATTATAACACAGCTTCCAAATTAATTCCATACTTTTTTTGTAGGAATTTCTCCATAGCCATTTATTTATACATGTGCTACAATAATAACAACGCTTTTATTATAAGCAGGAGGTAACTATGCATCAATATCTTTTTTACATCGGCGATTTCCCAATCCGTATGTACGGGCTGGTTTTATGTATGAGCATTTTTCTGGCAACGGGCGTGGCCTACTTTTTAGCCAAGCAGGACGGACGCTGGCACCAGCACGTTCTTGATATAGGCATTTACGGCGGCTTTGCCGGGCTTATCGGCGCGCGCTTGTGGGATGTGTTTTTTTTCGACTGGGATTACTACCAGCACCACCTGCTGGAAATTCCCTTTGTATGGCAGGGCGGCATGGCGGTGCAGGGCGGCATTATTGCAGGCGTGCTTACCGGCATTTGGTACTGCAAGCGCCATAATATCGACTGGGTTGCCTTTGCCGATATTGTTACGCCCTCCATTCTTATAGGGCAGGCAGTTGGGCGCATGGCAAACCTGCTGAACGGCGATGCCTTCGGCACCCCTACCGGCGGCAACTTCGGCATTCTGTACCCCGTTGGCACGCTGGCACACAAAACCTACGGCAGCCAGCCGCTGTGGCCTGCGGAAGTTTGGGAAGGCCAGCTGGACGTTGTCATTTTTGCCCTTTTATTAATCTTCCGCGCCTGCGGCCACGCCAGAGGGCAGGTTATGTGCCTTTATGTTATGCTGTATTCCGCCGTGCGCTTTGGGCTGGAAATGCTGCGCGGCGACTACGTGGAACCATTCCTGTTCGGCTTAAAATCGGCGCAGGCAACAAGCTTGATATTCTTTTTAATTGCGCTTGCCGCCTTTATTTACTGCGGCGTGAAGGATAAAAAGAAAACAGCCGCTTCCAAAACTGCATCAAAAAAATAATAAAAAATATTAAACTTATTATAAATGACGAATGATTAAAAATTTTTATATGTTCACAAACTGTTCAAATTCTTGCCCTTTTTATGTCAAATATATTTTGTATAATAAAGCCTTAGCAAGTGAGAACTTGCTAAACCCTTCCCATCAAATTCATCATAAACAGCTTTCCTAGAGAGCGGCGCTTGCACTAATCCCCTGCAAGCGCTGTTTCTCTTTGCGTTAAAATGCCGCCGGAGCGCGGCTTTTTTTATTATGCCGCAGCATTTTACCACAGCCGTTTAAAAATGCCGGTACGCAAAAACCTCCGCAGAAAATTTTTGCGGAGGTTTTCTTTTGCCGTTATTCAATTATCTGCCCAAGCGGCTTTTAAAATCGTTGTAGTTAAATTTTTTAATCAGCTTAAGCTGCCCTGATGCCGTATATGAATAAATGGCAGGCAGCGGCATGCCGTTAAAGGTATTGTTTTTGCAAGTAGTGTAAATTGCCATATCGCCAAACAAAAGCGTATCACCTTCGCCAAGCGGCGCGTCAAAGCTGTAATCGCCGATAACATCTCCCGCAAGGCAGGTTTGGCTGCCCAAACGGTAGGTATAACTTTTCTCTGCGGCGTCGCCTGCGCCGTACAGCGGCGGACGGTAGGGCATTTCTAAAACATCGGGCATGTGGCAGGCAGCACTGGTATCAAGTATCGCGATATTGGTGCTGCCGTTTTTGATTATATCCAGCACGCGCGTTGCCAAGTAACCGGCGTTTAAAGCGCAGGCTTCGCCAGGTTCCAAGTACACGGTTACGCCCCATTTTTGCTGCGCATAATTAATGCATCGTTCCAGCAGGCTGATGTTATAACCGGGGCGGGTAATATGGTGCCCGCCGCCAAAATTAAGCCACTGCATTTTGGGCAGCACATCGCCGAAACGCTGTTCAACGGCTTGTAAAGTTATTTCCAAGTCACCGGCATCCTGCTCGCACAGCGTGTGGAAATGCAAGCCATCAAGCATTGCCGTAAGCTCCGGCGTCATTTGCTCATCCCACTGCGCGCGGGTGGTGCCCATGCGGCTGCCGGGAGCGCAGGGGTCGTAAATGGCATGCCCTTCCTGCGTGGAACATTCCGGGTTAATGCGCAGGCCCACGCTTTTGCCCGCCCGTTTGGCAACGGCTCCGTATTTTGCCAGCTGGCGCGGAGAATTAAACACTATATGCCCCGCGTATTTTAACAGTTCGTAAAACTCGTCCTCACGGTAAGCGGCGCAAAAAACGTGTACTTCCTTGCCGGGCATTTCTTCCGCGCCAAGACGTGCCTCATACAAACCGCTGGCTTCCGTACCGGCAAGGTAATGTGCAAGCACCGGGTATAAATCGTAGTTGCTGAACGCCTTCTGCGCCAGCAAAATTTTACAGCCCGTACGCTCTGCCACGCCCGCCAAAATTTCGCCGTTGTGCTTCAGCATCACTTCGTCCAAAATATAACAGGGCGTGGGCAGGCTGCCAAAAACTTCCTGCGGCAGCTTACCGCGCAGCCCGGCAAACTGCGGGCGGCTGTCTTTAGTTAAAACGCCCATCAGTCTACCAGCACCGGGGCATAGCTTTCGCTTCTGGGCAGGCCGTATTTATCCAGCGCGTCCAGGAACGGGTCCGGGTCAAACTCTTCCACGGTGTACACGCCGGGTTTGTTCCATTTGCCGGTCAGCAGCATCATTGCGCCGCACATAGCAGGTACGCCGGTGGTGTAGCTTACTGCCTGGCTGCCGACTTCTTTGTAGCATTCTTCGTGGTCGCACACGTTGTAAATATAGTAGGTTTTATCTTTGCCGTCTTTTTTGCCGGTAAAAATGCAGCCGATATTGGTTTTGCCCTTAGTACGCGGGCCAAGGCTTGCCGGGTCGGGCAGCAGGGCTTTCAAAAATTTAATCGGCACAATTTCGTGCCCTTCAAACATTACCGGCGTGGTAGAAAGCATGCCTACGTTTTCCAGGCAGCGCATATGGTCAAGGTAGCTCTGCCCAAAGGTCATAAAGAAGCGGATGCGTTTTACTTCGGGAATGTTCAGCGCCAGGCTTTCAATTTCTTCGTGGTGCAGAAGGTACATATCCTTATGCCCAACCTGGTCAAAATCATATTCGCGCTTAATGCTCATAGCAGGAATTTCTACCCATTTGCCATTTTCCCAATAGCTGCCGGGGGCAGATACTTCGCGCAGGTTAACCTCGGGGTTGAAGTTGGTGGCGAAGGCATAACCGTGGTCGCCGCCGTTGCAGTCCAAAATATCAATAGTATCGATGGTGTCGAACTCGTGTTTTTTGGCATAAGCGCAGTAAGCCTGCGTTACGCCCGGGTCAAAACCGCAGCCCAACAGCGCGGTAAGGCCCGCTTCTTCAAATTTTTTGCGGTATGCCCATTGCCAGCTGTAATCAAAATAGGCGCTGAAGCCTGCTTCTTTGCAGCGTTTTTCGTAAACGGCGCGCCATTCGGGGTCGTCGGTGTTTTCCGGTTCGTAGTTGGCGGTATCCATATAATTTACGCCGCAGGCTAGGCATGCATCCATAACCGTTAAATCCTGGTACGGCAAGGCAATGTTCATTACAAGGTCGGGTTTGTATTCATTAATCAGCGCTTTCAGCTGTTCAACATCGTCAGCATCCACCTGCGCTGTGGTAATTTTGGTGGCAGTTTTGCCTTGCAGTTCTGCCGCGAGCTTATCGCATTTGGCTTTGGTACGGCTGGCAATGCACAGCTCCGTAAAAATTTCGCTCACCTGGCAGCATTTGTGGATGGCAACGGTAGCAACGCCGCCGCAACCGATAACAAGAACTTTACTCATTTTACAACTCTCCTTTAAATTTTATTTATGCAATGCTAAAAGCAATTCCCTCAAAACTTTGCAGGCCGTAGCGGTCGATACGCCGCTGGCGTCCAGCATCGGTGCCAGCTCGTTTACGTCCGCGCCGATTACGTTGGCCGTACACACGCAGCGCAGTGCAGCCAACAGCTGTACAAAACTTACGCCGCCAGCTTCCGGCGTGCCGGTGCCCGCAAAAACGGCAGGGTCAAGGCAATCCAAATCTATCGTAAAATACACGGGCGTGCCGTCAGCCTTAAGCTGCGCCACGGTTTCTTCCAGCCCGTCAAAAGTAAATTTCTGCATTTGGGTATGTTCTTTGGCAAAGGCAAATTCTTCACGCTCCCCGCTGCGGATGCAGAACTGATGGATGCGCCCATCGCCCACAAGCTCGTGGCAGCGGCGGATAACACAGGCATGGCTAAATTTTGCGCCGAGGTAATCGTCGCGCAAATCGGCATGCGCATCAAAATGGATGATATGCAGGTTAGGATATTTTTTTACGGCGGCACGCACAGCGCCCAGCGTTACAAGGTGCTCGCCGCCCAACAGCAGCGGCAGCTTTCCGTCCGCCAAAATCTCTGCCGCGCGCGCTTCAATATCCGCCAAAGCGGCTTCCGAACTGCCGAAGCACAGCTCCATATCGCCGCTGTCAAACACGGCGCAGTCCGTTAAATCGGCATCCTGGTAAGGGCTGTAAGTTTCCAGCCCAAAGCTTTCGTGCCGCATCGCCGCCGGGCCAAAGCGCGCCCCGGGGCGGAAGCTGGTAGTAGAATCGAAAGGTGCGCCGTACAGCACTATTTTCGCAGCGGCATAATCGCTGTCACAGCCGATAAAATTTTCCACATTAGGCTTCATGGCTCAGTCCTCCACTTCTTTCAGCATTTCTTCCAAAAATGCGGGCAGGCAAAACGCCCCTTTATGCAGCCGCGTAGTGTAGTAACGGGTGTGCATATTCAAAGCGTTCCACGCCTCGCTGTCCAAATCGTCCATGGGGTGGTATTTTTTGCTGGCAAAGCCAAACAGCCAGTAACCGGCGGCATAAGTAGGGATATGCGCCTGGTACACCTTGCTGATGGGGAAGGTGCTGGCAATGCGTTTATGGCTGCGCTGCATAGCCGCAGCGTCCTCCGCATAAAACGGACTGCCCTGCTGGTTCACCATAATGCCGTCCTCGCGCAGCGCGTTAAAGCAACTGCCGTAAAACTCACGCGTAAACAGCCCTTCCGAAGGCCCGAACGGGTCGGTGGAATCCACAATAATCAAATCGTATTCTTCCTCGCAGCGGCGGATAAATTTCAGCGCGTTGCCGAAATAAATATGCACGCGGCGGTCATCCATGCGGCAGGCATTGCTGGGCAGATAGGTACGGCAGGCTTCCACCACCTGCGGGTCCATCTCCACCAAGTCAATGCGGCGCACACGGTCGTAGCGCGTCAGCTCGCGCACAACGCCGCCGTCGCCCGCGCCGATAACCAAAATATCTTTAATGCCCTGATGCACCGCCATCGGCACATGGGTAATCATCTCATCGTAAATAAATTCGTCCCTTTCAGTCAGCATCACGTTGCCGTCAAGGGTCAGCACGCGCCCAAACTCCGGCGTTTCAAAAATGTCTATGCGCTGGTAATCGCTCTGTTTGGAATATAAATGCCTGTTAACCCTAATACTGTGCTTTACGTCCGGGGTATGAAACTCACTGAACCACATTTCCATTTTTTGCCGCCTCCTTTATTCCAGCACGTTAATCCGTGTTAAATCCGGGTCTTCCGAACCCGTCATGCTGCAGCCTTTTTCCTTGGCATAGCCGATATGTTCCAAAATTTCGCCGGTAATGCGCTCGCCCGGCGCCAAAATAGGTATACCCGGCGGATAGCACATTACAAATTCGCTGCACACGCGCCCTTCGCTTTCTGCCAGCGGCACGCTGATTTTCGGCGCGTAAAACGCTTCCTGCGGGCTGGTAACAACCTCCGGCTCAATGTATTCCTGCGTCAGCATGCCGGTGGCGTCCTTTTGGTAGCGGCGGCGTATCTCCGCCAGCGCGCTCACCAGGCGTTCCAGCTCCTGCGGCCTGTCACCCATGGAAAGATAAGCCAAAATGTTGCCGATGTCGCCGAACTCAATTTGTATGTCATACTCGTCGCGCAGAATGTCATACACTTCAATGCCCGCCAGCCCAATATCCAGCGTATGCACGCTCAGCTTGGTGGTGTCAAAATCAAATACGGAATTGCCGTTCATCAGCTCGCGCCCAAAAGCATAATAGCCGCCCACGGCGTTAATCTCGCGGCGGGCGTATTCCGCCATATCCGCCACCTGGTGAAACACTTTGCGTCCGCGCAAAGCTAAGTTGCGGCGGCTGATGTCAAGGCTGGACATTAAAAGGTAGCTGCCCGAAGTGGTCTGTGTAAGGTTAATAATCTGCCGTACATAACCGGCGTGAATGTTCGGCCCCGTCAGCAGCAGGCTGGACTGCGTAAGGCTGCCGCCGCTTTTGTGCATGGATACCGACGCCATATCCGCACCGGCTTCCATGGCCGATACCGGCAGGCCGCTGCCGAAATAAAAATGCGTGCCGTGCGCTTCATCCACCAAACACAGCATACCGGCGTCGTGCGCCATTTTTACAATAGCACGCAAATCGCTGCAAATGCCGTAATAAGTTGGGTTGTTCACCAAAACCGCAACGGCTTTGGGGTGTTCGGCAATCGCTTTGGCTACCTGTTCGCGCTTCATGCCGAGCGATATGCCCAAGCGCTGGTCTACCTCCGGGTTAACGTACACCGGCACCGCGCCGCACAGCACCAGCGCGTTAATAACGCTTTTATGCACGTTGCGCGGCAAAATAATTTCATCCCCGCGTTTGCAGGAAGAGAGCACCATGCTCTGCACCGAGCTTGTAGTGCCGCCTACCATTAAAAAGGCGTGCGCTGCGCCAAAAGCGTCCGCCGCCAGCTCCTCCGCCTCGCGGATAACAGAAACCGGATGGCACAGGTTATCCAGCGGCTTCATGCTGTTCACGTCCACGCCCACGCAGGCCTGCCCCAAAAACGCCGTCAGCTCCGGGTTGCCGCGCCCGCGCTTATGCCCCGGCACATCAAAGGGCACCACCCTCATCCGGCGGAAGTTCTCCAGCGCTTCGTAAATCGGCGCGCGGCTCTGGTCTAAACCGGTACGTTTATTCCTCAATCTTTTCACCCTCCCGGCGGTTACGCAAAACAAAAAACGCAAGCCGTGCTAATGCACAACTTGCGTTCTCAGCCAAAATTCAAGCCCTTCTGCCAACAAGTATAAAGGCAAAAAAGGCGTATATGCTTTCGGATTAAGTCAGAGTCTATATAGCAATTATACTTTTACTACTCGTATTGACCGTTTCACAAGTTTGCGCACTGGCGCATTTCAGTTATGGATAACCAACTTATAAAATTCGAGCTTTTAACTCAATCAATAGGACTGCCCAAAGCAGTCAATCGGCAGTGGACCCGGCTGTCCGTATGGCCTTAACTCTTAAAGAGTGGTCCGTAATAATCGCTTTGAAAAGACTCTTTTAACTTTCCTTTCAAATTGTAAGAATTGTAGCATATTAATATTAACTTGTCAATTAAAACAAGAAAATTATTGCCTGTAATTGCTAAGCTACCTGTATCTCTGCACGGGCGTTAAAACTTCGGCGTGCAGCCCGTCATCATCTTTAAGCATAACGGTAACGGCCCAAATGCCGCGCCCCTTGCCGTCCTTCATGCGCCCTGCCTGCAAATAAGGCCCGTCCTTAAACTGCAAAACGCCTTCCAGCTCCAAAAGCAGCGCAAAATCAAGGCGCTTCCACGCCGTCAAATAACGCTCGTCAAAAAAAACACTTGCCATAATAAGCTCGTCCATGCACCAGCATTCCAGCCTGTACGGCCTGCCGTCCAAAAACGTGCCCTTAACAAAGCCTATGTCGCGCACGCCTTCGTCATTGGGCTTATGCGCCGATACAATATAATTACTGCGGTCAGGTTCAATAAATTCCATTTTTCACTCTCCGTTATTTATACTGGCTGATGATTTTTTTGCAGTATTTTTTAAATTCTTTGCGGCGTTCCGAAGGCTCGCTTAATTTTACGCCGCCCCATTTAATAAGCTGCGCATAAAAATCTTCGTTAACTATGGTTTTTGCTTTTATAACAACGCCGCTGCTTTTTACTTTTACAATTTTAGCCCCTGCGCCCAGGTAAGCCAGCACAGCGTCCTGCAATTCCGCAGCGCATTTCAGCTCAATAGTTTCGGCGGCGCCGGCTTCTTTAGCGGCAGCTACTTTTTCCGCTTCCGGTGCGGATTTTTCTTCCGCTTTGTCATTTTCCGGCTGCGCAGCTTCTTTTACGCACTCTGACTGCTCTGCTTCGGGTGCTGCTTCAGGCAGAATTTCTGCCGGTGCTTCCTGCGCTTCTGTGCTATGAGCGTTATCCTGCTGCGGCATAACGGCGGCAGCAAGTTCGTTTTTAACGCTTTCTGCGTCATATTTGCTCAGCAAGCCGCACAAACTATCAATAATTGCTTCGGCGCCTTCCACGCCCGCGGCTTTTAATGCCAAACCGGTTTTAACAACCTCCTGCGCCTGTAATACGCGGCCGGTTAATTTATAACTGTTGGCACGCCCGCGCACGGTTTCAATTTGCAGGCCAAATGCCCGCAGCACCTCAATATCGTCATAAAGGCTTTTGCGCTCTGCGGCAATGCCTACTTCTGCCAGCCTGTCAACAAGCCCGGCAATGGTAATGCCGTGCTGCGTGTCCGTTTCTTCTGTTAAAAATTTTTGTAAATATAATAATTTTGCTTTCTGGTTACTTTGTTTGGCCATTTCAAACACCTGCCAATGCAATATAATTTACTTATTTATTTAGGCAAAAATTTGCTATTACCTGCCTGGCGGCGAAAATTTTACGTTTATCTTTAAATTTTGTTTTTTTATTTATGTTGCGTCTTTGTAATTAGGTTGTTATATTTTTATTTACATTTTTACTCATATTACTTTTTGTAGGCCAAAATATTAAGGTAACGTAAATTTTGCTCATTATTCAATCGCAAAATTTGCGTAGCTTCGCTGGCACAATTATTGCCTTCGCTATCACTCGGCACTAATTGGCGACTCAGCCCAAAGCCTTCGCTCCTCAAAAAACTTAACGGCTCAGTATCAAATCAGTTTGCCACTTGCAGCGCCTGCGGAAACTCGCTTCGCTCAAACACCCTCCGGCAAATACTGCAAGTGCCTTTTTACTTTAAGTTTTCGCCTGTTTTTTGAAAGTCGCGCTCCGCCAAAATTCGTACTTTGAAATATTATTCTGAACAATAGCAATGTTGCCGCAGGTTTTAATAAGCCAAATATCATAGTTAGATATATTTTTTATAATAGACGGTTGTAAAGTACGATATAAAGGCAAAATATACTAAATAAAGCAGTTAAAGAGTACGGTTTACGCAAATCGCGGCATTAAAAATTTAGCGGTATTTAGTGAAAAACAATAAAAATTTCCCGGTGTTTGAGCGAAGCGAGTTCCGTGGAAAATTTTATTGTTTTCGGCGTGCCGCATTTAAATTTTTTCAGCCGCGTGAGTTTTCTTACTTCGTTCTTTTGCTCATTCAAAAGAATGAAGATGAATAATAAAAAGAAATAAAAAATTGATAACGTATAATCAAAGACGAAAACAAAATTAAAAGTTACATGAATAAAAATGTAAATAAAAATTAAAAATATAATAACCTAACTACAAAGCCACACCCCCTACCCCCAAAAAATCTTTTAATATAAAATTCCACGCAAACTTTATACAAACAAAACGCATCCCACCCTTTACCGGGCGCGGATGCGTTTTTTATGTGTCTATAAATTTTTGCGGTGCTGATTAAATTCTGCCTGCCAGCACTTCGTCCAAACGGCAGAACATATCGTAATATTTTGCCTTGGCATCGCGCACTATTTGCAGGGCAATGGCGCTGTTATAAGCGTGCGCCACATTGTTGCGCGTGGCAAGAGCTTCCAGCCACAGCTGTTCATCATCAATCAGCCCGGCCTTATAGGCTGCTTTTAAAATACTTTTGGGCGAACCTGTTGCCGCTTCGCTAACGCCTTCGTTTACAAGCAGTTCTTTCATTGCTTTCCATGATTGTTCAAAGCAAATTTCGTACAATGCCACAAGCCCCGTAAGCACAACATTGTTGTACGGTTCTTCGTAATCGTAAATATCTTTAAGGTTTTTCAGTGCGGCTTTAAAATTTTCATACTTTTTCATACAATACTATCCCTTCATCAGCAATGGCCTGCCGCAGTTCTTTTTGTACCGGTTTGTCCAAATCAACAACATCAAAGCACAAAAGCGTTGATGTTTCTTCAATATCCAACGCAAATCGCGCAGTGTTTCCGCCCGTAACGGCAAGGTCAATATCGCTTACTTTGGTAAAATCTCCGCGCGCACGGGAGCCGAAAAGAATTACCCGCACAAGCCCGCACTGCTGTGCCATCTGGCGTATTTCTTTTATTACAACAGGATTGATGCCGGTATTTTTCATAGCAGCCTCCCAAAAAATTTCTGATATTAGTATACCATACGCCGCAGAATTAAAAAAGCAGCGGGTATGCCCCGCCGCCGTTAAACAGTTTTACGCCGCTTTTTTGCCGGGCTTGATAACAGCTACCAGCGCATAAGCAATAATGCACACCAGCCACTCCATGTAAATGATGTTGGGCAGAATACGCACTGCCGGGAAGAACTGCCACAAAATAAGCATTACAAAACCGGCAAGCAGTGTCCAGAAGCCTGCTTCTTTGCAGCTGTGCTGCGGGAAAAACAACGCCACGATAACAATTACCGTAAACGCCGCCGTCAGGCTCAGGCCTATCATAATGGTGCCCAAAATGCTCGATACCGTCATGGCAAGACCGAGTGTCATTAAACCTGTAAGCATTACGCACAGGCGCGTCATTAAAATTTGCCTGCTGCCGTCTGCCGCAGGGTTAAAGAAACGTTTGTAAATATCGTTGCTGAACAGCGTACCGGCAGATAAAAGCAGGTTACACGCGGTGGAAACATCGGCTGCCCACAGCGCCGCAAGGGTAATACCAGCCAGAAGCGGCTGCAAGCTTACAATAACCTCGGGCAGGGCAAGCGCAGCCTGAGCGTCCGGGTACATTGCCTTGGCGCAAATGCCGAGGAACGCCGCCAAAACGCCTACCGGCAGCATGATAATACCGCCCCATACAAAGCCTTTTTTAGCCGTTTCTGCGTCTTTAGCGCCGAGCGAAATCTGCAAAATGCTCTGCAAGGAAAGGTTTACGGTAATTAAGGTTACTACCCAGCTGGTAATTGTTACCATGCCAACGCCTTCCGTAAAGCTGAACCATGGCACACCGGCAGGCAGCGATGCAGCCAGCCCTTCCATTCCGCCGACGCGGTAAAACTGCACTACCGTTGCAATTAAAATGCCAACGTAAATTAATACAATGTTCATAACATTGGAAAGCGACGCCGACCACATACCGCCGATGAAAGTAATGCCGATAAATACTATGGCGCTTACTATCATGCCGCTTTTAAAATCAAATACATCCGGCATAATGGCGTGCAGAATGCTGCCGCCCGCAATGTATTGCAGCGAAATAATAACCAGCTGAATAACAATCTGGCAGAATACGCCCAGCACAACGGCTTTCATATCGTGGTGGCGTTCAATAAGTTCCGAAATGGTGGTAATGTTCTGTTCGCGGTATTTTTTTGCCATAAACATGCCCATTACAATGGCGCCAAGCGCCCAGGCAATAGTGTACCACCCGGCGGAAAGGCCAACGCGGAAGGCGTGTTCCGAAACGCCGATGGTTGAAGCGCCGCCAACGGCAAGGCCGATAATGGTTACGGCAATCAGCGGCGTGTTGAGCTTGCGCCCGGCAAGGGCATAGTTTTCCGCTTCGCCTTCGCTGCGTTTTTTAGCATACCAGCTGATTGCAAAAAGAGCCGCAATATACAATATTAATATTGCTAATGAAACTGACATTTAAAATCCTCCCCTTATTACAGCTTTCAAAATAATTGTAACATTTTAATTTTATGCAAAGTATGCACTAAAGTCAATAGAATATGCAGCAGGCTGTGTTAATTTATGCATAAAAATACCTACCGCCTTTTACAAACAGTAAAATAATGTACACAAAACAGCCATGCTGCCGCCGCTAAAAAAATTTTAAAAAATTTTTAAATTTTTGCTTGACAGTTCCGCCAATAACCAGTATAATATCATTTGTCAGCAGCGAGAGCGATGACAAATGTGACTCCGTAGCTCAGTTGGATAGAGCGTTTGACTACGAATCAAAAGGTCGCAGGTTCGAATCCTGCCGGGGCCACCAATTAAAAATCAGCACCGCAGAATATGCGGTGTTTTTTTATTTTTACTGAGCCGCCAATTAGTGCCAAGCGGCAGCAAGGGCAATAATTGTGTCAGCGAAGTTATGCAAATTTTGCAATTGAACAATGAGCAAAATTTGTAATCCTAAATTTATTATAAAAAACTTAGCATACTTGACCAAAAAGATCACTGGATAAAGTTTTTCAAATTTAGCAAAATGCAACGGCTTCACCGTGCGCAAACACGACTTCGTAGCGGTTTGGCGCATGAAGTTTACTAATGACATGAAGCCGCCGTTGTTTTGTCTTTAAATTTTCAAAACTTCACCCAGTGGTCTTATTTTATGCTTTACAGCAGAACAATATAAAAGCCAAGAACAGTATATGCTGTAAGGCGACAGACAAAAACTGCGGCGGCTAAAATCAAAACACCTATGTACGAGAGTCCGGTGCCACGCCCGGACGGAATCGATGCAGCCGCAGCATTTTTGCAGAGCCGCATCAGTATATACCGTTCTTGGCGGTTAACAACATAACTTTACAAAATAAAATCTTATTATAAAAGGACGGCAGCTTACGCTTACCGTCCTTTTATCGTTACACAATATTAACATTTATTGTTTTTCGTAACTGGTTAAATTACCGTTCAAATCAAAATCAGCATTATATTTTTCACGTGTGCCTTCAACGCCCCAGCTTGCATACATGCCGTCTCTGCCTAAAATATAAACAAGAAGGTTGCTTACTTTACCGCCTTCAACGTCCTTGGCTTTGGCTTCCAGCTGTTTATACATATCAGGAACTTTGGAAAAATCTATTTTGCTCATAGGCGTTACGTTATCTTCCATACGTCCGTCACCGGTAAGCTGCACAGGGTTAGGCCCCTGCCATTTTCCGCCGGAGTATTTATAATTATCAACATCTTCCGTGCCGGGCTTAACAATATAAATATCAATAGAATCACTAACGCCCTCCTGTTCAAAATGCATCAGGGATATATCCTGAAATACCAGCAGGTCATGCCCTTTAAAGCCGTCTTTGTTTTTCAGCTCGTCCATAATGCGCACAAGTTCGCCCTGCTCGGTAAACATATTTTTGCTGCTGCTGCCTCCTCCACAGCCAACAATTGCAAACATTACCAGAGCCATTGCCAGCATTAATAATTTCTTCATAAAACCGCCTCCTTAAAATATATGTTATTTACTTTTAATTATAAGGCAAACTCAAAAAAAAACAATTATCATTTATTTTGCTTCTGCAATAAAAAAATCCCGGCGCTGAACCGGGATTTTGCTTTTATTTACTTACAAAACGCCTGCAATCAGCCCATAAGGCTGCCGCCGGTGTACCAGTCGTAAATGCCAATAAGGCCGAATAAAATGAAAATCGTAGCCGCAGCCCATTTAACGGTACGCTCCGGAATACGTTTGCCAAGCACGTTGCCAACGATAACGCCGATGCCGTCAGCAATCATCATGCCGGTAGTGGTGCCCATCCAAACCGGTATCAGGCTTTGGAACTGCGCTGCCAGTGCAACAGTTGCCAGCTGGGTTTTATCGCCCATCTCCGCCAGGAAAAAGGCAACCGCAACAGTCCAGAACGGGCTCATGCCGCGCTCCTTGTCCTCGCCTTCAAGTTTATCGCCGCGGATGGTCCACAAACCGAAAATAATAAACGAAACGGAAGCAGCCAGCTGAATTGTGCTCATCGGTACAAACTCGGTTAAGTAAGAACCTACCGCTACCGCAAAAAGATGGTTAAAAACAGTTGCCGCAAAAACGCCTGCCATAACTGTTTTCCAGTTATACTTTGTGGCAAACGCCATTGCCAGAAGCTGGGTTTTGTCGCCCATCTCCGCTAATACTACAAAAATACATGCTGTCATAAACGCTGTCATGAAAAATACCCTCCTAAATTTCATATACATTATAAATCATCAGCGCTATGGCGTATCTGCCTGTATACCACATCCCTCATAAAAATATATCTATAAAAATAAAAAAACGAGGCACTTTAGTACAGACTTATGCCATCTGTACTAAAGGTCTCGTTTTTAGCTTGATTGCTAAAGAATAAGCCAAACCGCTGGGCGGCTAGTATGTTGACTTATTGCCGGGAACTACTCCCCTTTAGGAATGTAAAAAATTTTAACAGAAGCACTTCTTTTTGTCAAGCACTAATTTATAAAATGTACACAGGAGAAAAACAAAACAACTACCAAAACATAGATAATTATTGATATTTTCTTAAAAAAATGATATACTTTTTTCAAAGTTATATATAGCTGTATGACTGAATGATGAGGGAGTAGTTACCGCTTGACAACCGGCGGGGCATCTCAACAAACACGGACGCAATTTGCCTGGTTTGCCTTAATTAACGAGACTCATGCGTAAATGCCATAAAGCTATGAACTTGCGCAGATCTTCAAAAAAATTTAAGGGAGGCAAAATGAATGAAATTCTATCTGGAATCTGTGGAAAACACTTTTAAAGAAGTTTCTTCAGACCCACACGGTCTTTCAGCACAGGAGGCCGAAGCAAGACTGCAAAAGTACGGCAAAAACAAACTTGCCGAAGGGAAGAAAGTTACCCTGCTGCAGCGCTTTTTAGAGCAGCTGTCTGATCCGATGCTGATTATTTTGATGGTAGCAGCCGTTGTATCGGGCATCACCAACTATCTGTCCGGTGAATCCCCGGTTGACGTATTTATCATCATGTTCGTTGTTATTTTGAACTCGGTGCTGGGCGTTATTCAGGAAAGCAAAGCTGAAAAAGCCATTGAAGCACTGAAGGAAATGTCCGCCGCAACTTCTAAAGTTTACCGCGACGGCAACCTTGTTACCGTAAAAAGTGAAGACCTCGTTCCCGGCGACGTTATCTCGCTGGAAGCAGGCGACGCTGTTCCTGCCGATTCGCGCATTATCGAATGTGCAAGCCTGAAGGTTGAAGAAGCCGCACTTACCGGCGAATCCGTACCTGTCAACAAAAAGGTTGATACCCTTTCCCTTGGCGACCAGAAAGACGTTCCGCTGGGCGACCGCAAAAACATGCTTTATAACGGCACCGCCGTTGTATATGGCCGCGGCAAGGCTGTTGTTGTAGGCACCGGCATGGATACCGAAATGGGCAAAATCGCAACCGCTATTACAGAAGCAAGCGAAGGCGAAACCCCGCTTCAGAAAAAACTGAGCCAGCTCAGTAAAATCCTTACCTACATGGTACTGGGCATCTGCGCATTTATCTTTGCTTTCAGCGTATGGCGTGCCGACGCTATCGACACCCGTCTGGTACAGGAATCCTTCATGGTTGCAGTAAGCCTTGCTGTTGCAGCTATTCCTGAAGGCCTGGCAGCCGTTGTTACCATTGTACTTTCCATAGGCGTTACCAAAATGTCCAAACGCCATGCAGTTATCCGTAAGCTCACCGCGGTAGAAACCCTCGGCTGCACGGAAATTATCTGCTCCGATAAAACCGGTACTTTAACCCAGAACAAAATGACGGTTGTTGACCACTTCCACTTCACCAAAGACCGTCCGTATCTGGCAAAAGCCATGAGCCTCTGCTGCGACGCAGAAATTGACGATAACGGCAACGTTACCGGCGAACCTACCGAAGCAGCACTTGTTACCTACTCCTACACCGTAGGCAACCCGAAAAACAAACTCGTTCCGGAATATCCGCGTATCGGCGAAGCTCCGTTCGATTCCGTAAGAAAAATGATGAGTACGGTGCATGAGCGCCTGAACAAAGAATACTTAAAACTCCCGGGCGTATGCGACTACGTTCAGTTTACCAAAGGCGCCCCGGGCGAAGTATTGAACCTCTGCACCCATTACCTTGATGAAAACAGCGTTATCAAACCGCTGACCGACGACAAACGCGAACTTATCCAGAGCCATATCCGCCGCATGGCAAACAACGCACTGCGCGTACTTGCCTGCGCTAAACGCGAATATGAAAAACCGCCTACGGACTTCAGCCCGGAAGCACTGGAACATGATTTAATCTTCGTTGGCATTACCGGCATGATTGACCCGGTTCGCCCCGAAGTTGTAGACGCTATTAAAGAATGCCACAGCGCAGGCATACGCCCGGTTATGATTACCGGCGACCATATCGACACCGCAGTTGCCATTGCTAAACAGCTCGGTATCGTTGAAGATGCTTCGCAGGCAATTACCGGCGCACAGCTTAACGAAATCAGCGAAGCTGAATTCAACGGCGGCGCTGTTGAAAAATACTCCGTATATGCACGTGTACAGCCTGAACATAAGGTTCGTATCGTAAAAGCATGGCAGGCACGCGGCAAAGTAACCGCTATGACCGGCGACGGCGTAAACGACGCTCCTTCCATTAAAAACGCCGATATCGGTATCGGCATGGGCATTACCGGCACCGACGTTACCAAAAACGTTGCCGATATGGTACTTGCCGACGATAACTTTGCAACCATCGTTGCTGCAGTTGAAGAAGGCCGCCGCATTTACGACAACATCCGTAAATCCATTCAGTTCCTGCTTTCTTCCAACCTTTCCGAGGTTATCAGTATTTTCGTATCGACCATGATGGGCTTTACCATCCTGCTGCCGATTCACCTTCTGTGGATTAACCTTATTACCGATGCATTCCCGGCACTGGCACTGGGCATGGAAAAAGGCGAAGCCGATATTATGAAACGCAAACCGCGTTCCTCCAACGAAGGCATCTTTGCCGGCGGCATGGGCTTCGACTGCGCATACCAGGGCATTATGCTGGCAGGCGTAACGCTGGTATCCTACTTCGTAGGCCATTATCTGGAATCCGGGCGTTGGGAAATTGTTGACAGCCTTGACGGTATGACCATGGCGTTCATTACCCTGGCAATGGCTGAAATCTTCCACTCCTTCAACATGCGTACTCAGCACGCTTCCATCTTCTCCGTACAAGGCCATAACGTATATCTGTACGGCTCCATGATATTCAGCTGGGTACTCAGTACCGGTATCGTTTACATGCCGGTTATCTCCGATATGTTCAAATTCCAGCATATCTCCTTTGAAGAATACGTAGTTGCAATGGGTATGGCATTCTCCGTAATTCCTATTGTAGAAATCGTAAAATTTATTCAGCGCAAAATGCGTCATCAGGCCTAATGGCTGATTAACAAAAACTAAAAGCGGTATGGCAAACGCCATACCGCTTTTATTATGCAAAACCCGCACTGCTTTTTTGCCGTGCTGGTTTTATTTATAAAGCGCAGTTTTACTGTTTGTTAACCATTTGCTGATAGGCCCTGCCCCAGTCCGCCATAGCGTCGATAATGGGATGCATGGATTTACCCAGCTCGCTCAGTGAATATTCCACACGCGGAGGCACTTCCGCATAAACCGTGCGCACAACTATGCCGTCCTTTTCCATTGAGCGCAGGCTGTCGGTAAGCACCTTCTGGCTGATGCCCTCCAAATCTTTTTTCAGTTCGTTAAAACGCCAGGTACGCATTTGCAGGTTGCGCATAATCAAAAGCTTCCATTTGCTGCCAATTAAAGCCACCGTGGTAGCTACCGGGCAGGCCGGGCTTGATGCCTGGAAAGATTATGTTAAATCGCTCGGCAAACCCATGAACGATATCTTTATCGTCTGCCATCCTGCCGGAGCAAGCTATATTAAAGGCATGAACGTTTACGGAACGGAAGGAGCGCAAAAATCCATTGTTTCCGGCAGCACCGGTGCAACCACACAGAGCCTGTTTGCTGCTTTCGGCGCTGATTTCCACGGCGGCGATGATACAGCGTCAATTACCGATACCGTAAGCGGCAAAGTACAGCTTGCCGGTGTAGATTTTGAAGTTATTGACCGCGGCAAAAGCTATGACCTGGCAATTCCTTCGCTGAACGTTATTTACACACACATGCTTGGCAAAACAACCCACTCCATTTTAACCAGTGCGGCACATATCGACGCCTTCCTCCAAATGTTAAAGGAATATCAGGCAGCAGGCTACGCCATGATTTTAACCTCGCACGGCGGCCCTGAAGGGCAGGATGATGTTGCTGAAAAAATCAGCTACCTTAACAAAACCAAAGAAATCATGCAGCAGAGCAAAGCCGCTGATGAATTTAAAGCAAATATGAAAGCTGCCTTCCCCGATTATGACGGCGAAAACTATCTTGATATGACGGCAGGCTTTTTGTATAAATAACTAAAAACGGTATTAACGCAAAACAGCGGGCAGGTTAATCCTGTCCGCTGTTTTTACTGTTAAATTATTTAAGCTGCGTAAGGCTTTATCAAATATTACAAGTTTATTTATTTCACTGCTTCTTCCAGTTTTGCCAAACTTTCCGTTACCATGGCATACTGGTTAATTGCAGCATATTCGCATACCTGTACTGCCTGCGGCGCATATTCTTTAAGGGCGGCAAAGTAATCGTTCCAGTCTATATTGCCGCAGCCAACCGGCAAATGAGCGTCTGCCGTGCCATCGTTATCGTGAATATGCACGCCTACTAATTTGTTATTTAAATCGCGCAGCACATCGCTTAATTTCCAGCCGTTAACATGCGCATGCCCTGTATCAAGCAGCGCAGCAGCATTGGGGAAGCGTTTAAACAAGCCAAGATATTCCTCATATTCAAACAAGAGCGTGCCTGTTGTACGCAGGCCAACGTTTTCCAGCGCAACGGTTACGCCGTATTTTTCTGCCAGCTGCAAAAGTTTTTCAATGCGTCCGCATACAAGCTCCTGCACCGCCAGTTTTTCGCCTGCCATACGCCACGCTTCATTGCTGTGCACTACCACAAACGCCGCATTGATTTTCTGCGCGTAAGCAAAGGTTTTGTCGTACACGTCAAGGTACGCCGTATCACCCGGGTCGGCAAGGTTTACCGCCACACACGGCCCGTGAATGCTGAACCTGCGTTCCGCGCCGTCCCTGGTTTTTAAATCCTTCAGCACATAATCCCAGTAATGGTCGGTGCCGAACTCATAAAAAATTTCAATATCGTATTGCATCGGCAAAGCTTTTAAAAATGCTTTGCTGAAGCTGCCGAAAGGCAAATCGCTTACCGAAAATTTCATCTTACAATCTCACCCTTTTGTACATAACCGATATTTTCTTTGGTTTCTGCGTTAAACAGGCTTACCTCGTCCCAGTTAAAGTCAAGGCCGATGTTGCCGCTAATTTCCGCGCCAACGCCCGGCAACGTTACAAACACCGTTTCGCCGTTTACGTTAACGGTCACGGTACGCTGGTTGCCGGTGTTTTCCTGGTAGCTTACGCAGCCCTTAATTTTACCGTCAGCCGCAGGCTTTAAATGCTCCGGCCTGATGCCAACAAGCACATTGGTATGCCCTGCCAGAATTTTCTGCCACAGCTCCGGCACATCGCTTACCACATCGCCGATTTTGAGCTTGCCGCTGCTGTAATAGCCGCTGACGATGTTCATCGCGGGCGAGCCGATAAAGCCTGCAACGAAAGTGTTGGCCGGGTGATGGTAAATAACGTCCGGCGTAGCTGCCTGCTGCAAAATACCATCGCGCATAACGACGATGCGGTTAGCGACGGTCATCGCTTCAATTTGGTCATGCGTTACGTAAATCATGGTAGGTTTGTAAATTTCGTGGATGCGGACAAGCTCCGTCCTCGCCTGCTGGCGAAGCTGGGCATCAAGGTTGGAAAGAGGTTCGTCAAGCAGAAAGTACGGCGATTGTTTTACCAACGCCCTGCACAATGCAACACGCTGCTTCTGGCCGCCGGAAAGGTCTTTCGGCTTGCGGTTTTCGTAGCCCTGCAAATTCAAAATTTTCAGTGCTTCCGTAGTACGCCTTTTAATTTCGTCCTCGCCCAGCTTCTGGATTTTTAAGCCGAAGGCAATATTATCCCATACGGAAAGGTGCGGGAACAGCGCGTAGCTTTGGAACACCATTGCCACGTTGCGCTCTCCGGGAGGCACGTCGTTGATAACCCTGCCGCCCATAACAAGCTCGCCGCTGGTAATTTCCTCCAAGCCTGCAATCATGCGCAGGGTTGTACTTTTGCCGCAGCCGGAAGGCCCGAGCAGAATCAGGCGCTCGCCTTCTTTTATTTCCAGATTCAGCGATTTAACAATTTTGGCATCTCCGTAAGATTTACATACATTATTAAAAACTATGCTGTTCATTATTAACCTTTAACCCCCGATTGCATAAATGTATTAAGGATGAATTTCTGGCAGAATACGTACAGTACCAGCGGCGGAAGGGATGTCAGCACGGCAACCGCCATAGCGATGCCCCATTCGCTGCCGCCCTCGGCGCTGATGAACATTTGCAGCGCAAGCGGCAGCGTGTACATTTCCTTGTCCTGCAAAACCAGCAGCGGCCAGAAGTATTCGTTCCACGAGTTGATGAAGAACAGAATCGCCACCGCGATAACGGAAGGTTTAATCAGCGGCAGAATAACGCGGCGCAGGATGACAAACGGCTTGGCGCCGTCAAGGATGGCCGCCTCCAGCAGCGCCTTCGGTATGCCGCGCATCGTCTGGCGCATCAGGAAAATGCCCATGCCATCCGCGAAAGCGGGCAGCATTACGCCCAGCGGGTGGTTTAACAGGTTCAGCTTGCTCATCAGCAGGTAGTTAGGCATAATCAGCACCGTTACCGGGATGAAGAACGTCAGCAGCATGCTGTTAAAAATCGTTTCTTTGTATTTAAAATCGTAGTAGATAAAAGCAAACGCCGCTAAGACGCTTGTGATAACCTTCATCGCGGTTGTACCCGCAGCGATGATGAAGGTGTTGTAGATGTAGGTTAAAAGCGGAAAGTCCTCCAGCACCGTTGTGTAGTTGTTAAGCGTCGGCGGGAAGGGTAGCGGGTTCAGCGTAGCCTGGAAAATCTGGTCCATATCCTTTAAAGAAGTGGATATCATAAAAACTATCGGCCACAGCTGAATAAAAACTGCAATTAAAAGCGGGATATGCCACATTAATTCTTTTTTATCAGTTTTCATAATATACCTTCTTCTCTAAATATTTGGTCCTGAACAGCAGGAACGCGATATAGCAAATCATCGTGATGATGGCAAAGGCTGCGGATTTGCCGGTCTGGAAGAATACAAACGCATACTGGTAAATGATGTACACCAGGTTGGAGCTGCCCTGGTCAGGCCCGCCCTGCGTAAGCATGTTTACCGGTACCAGCACGTACTGCAAGCCGAACACCACGGTTATCGTAAACACGTAAATAGCGGTGGAAGACGTCATCGGCACGATAATCTGTTTAAAAATCTGCCAGTTGCTGGCGTTTTCCAGCTTGGCAGCTTCAATCATTTCCTTCGGCACTGCCAGCATGGCGGCCAGCATTACAATCAGGTTATAACCGAAAACCTTCCAGCCGATGATGGTGCAGATTGCAAAAATTACCAGCCAGTTTTCCTTAAACCAACGCGGCGATTCCAAATCGAACCACGAAAGCACAATGCTTAACGGGCCTGCCAGCGGGTTATAAATCCACAGGAACAAAATGCTGGCAACAGCCAGCGACAGCGTTGCCGGCATGAATAAAGTTGAACGGTAAAAGCCCTTGCCGCGTTCAATTAAGTGCCCCAGCACAAACGAAAACAGGTATGGCAGCACAAAATTCAGCACCAGCATGATGGCTACAAACACAACAGTGTTGGCAAGTATTTTGATAAGCTCCTCGCTGCCCAGCACGGCGGTGTAGTTTTCGATACCGACAAACGTCATGTTTGGGCTGACCATATTCCAGCTGAAAAAGCTTAAATACAGGTTTTGCAGCAGCGGTCAGTATGAAAATACTACAAAAAAGAAGATGCTTGGCAGCAGAAACAAAAACGCGTGCCATTTATTCTTTTCCATCTTAATTTCTCCTTTAGTTAAAAATCAGGCTGCCGCAGCAAGCAGCAGCCTGAAAGTTCATCAGCCCTTATTACATCAGGCTGTTAATTTTTTCTGCGGTTTCGTGCAGAGCCTGCGCAGCGCTTTCTTTGCCGCTCAGGATAATGTCGCGGGCGTCGATGAGGAGCTGTTCGGCCTGTAAGCCGTTAGCGCCGGGGAAGCTTGCCCAAGGTACAAGGTTAGGCATTAAGGAAAGTGCAACCTGCACGTTTTTGTTGGTGTCTACCAGTTTCTTAAAGCCGTTCGGGTCGTTTTCTACGCCTTTACGCGGCGGCAGGTAACCGGTGCCGGTACTCCATTTCAGCAGTGCTTCGGGGGATTCCAGATATTTGATAAATTCAACGGCTGCTGCTTTTTTAGCATCGTCGTTGCTGAAAATCATCAAGAAGTTGCCGCCTGCCGGAACTTTCAGCTCTTTGCCTTCAAATTTCGGGAACGGAGCAGCCATTACTTCAAACTTAGCGCTCTTTTCAAAGTTGGCGCGTTTGCCGATGGTGGTGCAAACCATGCCCAGCTTGCCGCTGAGATAAGCCTGGAAGCCTTCTTCGTTGGTAGCATGCAGGCCGGTGCCTTCCTGTACCATGTCAGCCAGCAGCTGATATGCTTCGGCAGCTTCCGGGGTATCGAAGCCTGCCAAGGTTTTGCCGTTTTCTTTCTTCAGCATGCTGCCGCCGTTGGATTCGATGATAGCCTGCTGAGTCCAGTTATCGGCATATTCCTGCATGAAGAAGCCCATGTTGCCGGTGTTGTCTTTAATCTGTTTGGCAGCCGCTTTAACTTCGTCCCAGGTTTTGGGCGGGTTAGCGGGGTCAAGCCCTGCTGCTTTAAAAATTTCCGGGTTGTAGTACAGTACCGGCACACTGATGGAGTACGGCACGCCAATCTGTTTGCCGTCGTCGGTCTGCGCCAGCGCCAGTACGTTAGGCAGGAAGTTGTCTTTTAAGAAGTTCGGGTCTTTGGCGCTTTCAAAGGATTGGTTGATGTCCTGATATTTCAGGTTTTCGGCAGCGTAGTTAAGGTATGACCAGCCCATCTGCACTACGTCCGGATTTTTGCCGGAAGCAATGGCTGCCTGCAGGTTTTGGGTAAGGCCTTTATACATATCAGGGTTGTATTTTTCAACTACTTCGATATCGGGATGTTTTTCGTTAAAATCTTTTACAAGTTCTTTAACGGTCTGGCCGCCGAAGCTTTCAGACGCTACATGCCAATATTCAATTTGTACTTTTTTGCCGCTGGTGCTGTCGGCAGATTTATTTTCGCCGCCGCAGCCGGCAAAGAATGCGGTACACATGGTTGCCAGCAGTACACCGGCAATTTTTTTCTTTAAACTCATTATTAGAACCTCCGTGATTTTGATTTTCTTTATATTAACATTAAAATTTAAAATGCAATGTGTGCAGCAGGTTAAGTATTGGTTAAAAAACTTTAAATTCCATTAAGAAATTGTTAATTATGTAAAATTTTCTACACAATAAATTCACACTCCGCCGCTATGATAAAGTTGACACCGGCGCAGAGTTTTCGTTACAATATAGTTAATATAATTCAAGGAGGTAAACTTACACAATGAATAAAAACTTAATGATTGTTATCGCCGCACTGCTCGTAATTTTCGGGCTTGTAATGAGCGGTTACAACAACCTTGTAGGCATGAATGAAAACATCAATGGCAAATGGTCGCAGATTGAAAACCAGCTGCAGCGCCGCAACGATTTAATCCCCAACCTTGTTAATACCGTTAAAGGTTATGCTGCACACGAAAGCGATGTGTTTAAAGCTGTTGCCGACGCGCGCGCCAAACTTGGCGGAGCCAAAACCGTCCAGGAAGCAAGCCAGGCTGACGGCGAACTTTCCGGCGCACTGAGCCGCCTGTTAATGGTTGCCGAAAACTATCCGCAGCTTAAGGCCAACGCCAACTTTACGCAGCTGCAGGATGAACTGGCAGGCACCGAAAACCGCATTGCCGTATCCCGCCAGGATTACAACAACGCCGTACAGGAATTCAATGCCAGCATCAAACAGTTCCCAACCGTATTGTATGCAGGCATTTTAGGCTTCAGCCAGCGCGATTACTTTGAAGTGCCCGAAAGCGCCAAAGCAGTGCCGCAGGTACAATTTTAAAATGCGTTAAGGATTTAAACTATGATTAAGCATTTTTTACTTCTGCTGCTGGTACTGGCACAAACCCTTTATGCCGCAGCAGGGCTGGAAGCAGCGGAAATACCGCCTAAACCGCAGGCAGGCAGCAATATATATGTGCAGGACTACGCTGACGTTATTTCACCGGCTTCCGAAAAAATAATTTATTCTATCGGCCGTGAGCTTGACAGCAAAACAACGGCGCAGGTTGCCGTGCTGACTGTGCCTACGCTTGACGGCGAGCCCATTGAAAGCTATGCGCTTAAAGTGCTGCGCGGCTGGGGCATCGGCAGCCGTGATAAAAATAACGGCGTGCTGATAGTTGTTGCCACGCAGGACAGGCAAAGCCGCATTGAAGTCGGCTATGGGCTGGAAGGCGCACTGCCTGACGGGCTTACCGGACGCTTGCAGGACGATACCATGCTGCCCTACTTTAAACAGGGACAGTACGATAAAGGCATTGTTAACGGCTATGCCGCAACTGCAGCGACAGTTGCCAAAGAATACAATGTTAAGCTGGAGGGCGTAAGCTATACCCCACCGGCACCGAAGCAGAATGACAGCCTGCCGCTGTGGGCAGAACTTGCTATCGGCATCGGCATAGTGCTGCTTCTCGTAATAGATAACGTGTTTTTAGGCGGTTTTATTACCCAAATGCTGATTTTATCAATCTTCCGGCGCGGCGGTGGCGGCGGCTTCGGCGGCGGCGGAGGTTTTGGAGGCGGCAGCGGCGGTGGCGGCGGCTCCTCCAGAAGATGGTAAGTAAGTAAGTAAAAATAAATAACCCGATCTGAGTTCTTACTCCGACCGGGTTATTTTTATTACTTAAACAAATCATTGTACTGATAATTTAAGTATAGCTTTTCTTCAGCTTCAATATATTTTTTATAATTATTTTTTGTGAGCAAACCAATATCATTTTTCATATATTCCAACATTTTACTGTTTATCCACTCACCGTAATGCAAAGTATCTTTATAATTATCTAAATTCATCGTAATATCAGTCATTGTGTTAAACGAAAACAACTTAATATTTGGACATTCTAAAATAAGCTCTATTGCATATTTTTCAATTTCTATATTTTTATTTAAATCACCTTTTTCGTACAACTCACCCCAATAGGCTACGCTGTAAGGCGGGAAAAAATAATAAAAAGTTGTTTTTGGATGCGCATAGGCTAAATCTGTCACATTTTGCTTTATATTTTCACCTATAACCTGCTTATCAGCTTTTGTTAGGCTGTTTTGTTGATTTGGCTCTTTATATTCACTTCTGCTCTTTAAAACACTTTTGGCTCCAAATTTATAATCATCATTCCAGTTTGCAAATTCATCAAAAGATGTTATGCCGCCATTTTTATTTTTAATTGTATTTTTTATCATTTTTGCAGCGATTTTAATAACATCCTTGTTAAAAATATACTTAACATCATCAAGCAGATTATCGTTATAAAGATATACTGGATATTGTCCCGAGTCGTTTCTCATTTTATCTTTATCTGCTAAAAAATTATAAGTATCCAAACTCCGTACTACATATTTTATATCGTGGTCAGTTCTAAAAGCTGTTGCAATATTATCGTTCATTTCTTTAAATGAGCCTCCGGAAAAAGGAGCTTTTACTGCGTTAGCTTTAAATAATTCATTAAATTCCGACGTTTTAAAATTCTCCGACATAGAAGTACCAGTTATAATACTATCATAATCAAAATTTTTTAAAATACCGTCATTTTGATAACGTTCATTATTCAGCACATAAAACAAACCCGGAAGCGGCTTATGATAATGAAAAAACGGGTCAACAATGATACTGATAGAAGCCAGCACAAACACACCAATAAAAATTTCTGCCGCAAAAATATATATCCATTTTTTAAAATTCATCAGCAAGCACCTTTATTATTAAAATTGAAAATACAAAAATGTAGTAACTGAACTAAGTTTTAAAACTGTATAAAACAGCACAGCTGCTATTATAGTAGCTGTAAGATAAACATTAAACTTTTCTATTATTTCCTTTTTTAAAACTAAAACCGAAAGTACTACAAAACCAATTAACATTAGTAAATTATCAGTAATTATCAATGTACCGTCTTTATTACCAAATACGCTAAAATATTTAGCTAAAAACTTACTATACGGGTAGGCAAATCTATTAACATCAAACATTGCCATCAAAATATTCAGCGCATCGTTAAAGCTTGCCGCCCTAAAAAATATCCATGCTATATTTACGGCATTAAAAGTCAGCAGCCAATTCATCCATTGCGGCAAAGTATATTTTGTTTTACGCCACAGATGATTTATACAAATATAAATTCCGTGCAGCACTCCCCAGAAAATAAATGTCCAGCCCGCACCATGCCATAAACCGCCTAAAAACATTGTTATCATAATATTACGCAGATGGTGTCCTGTTCTGTTACCACCCAGCGGAATATATAAATAATTTTTTAAAAATGCCGATAATGTCATATGCCAACGCCGCCAAAAGTCAATAATGCTTGTTGCCCTGTATGGCAGATTAAAGTTCAGCGGCAGGTTATAGTTAAACAACAAACCAAGCCCTATTGCCATTTCCGAATAACCGGAAAAATCGAAATACAATTGCAGTGTATAGGCCAACGACCCGCCCCAAGCGTCAAGCATTGTCAAATCAGCTGTACTGTTAAAAACACGGTCAGCATAAATTGCCAGTTTATCAGCAATAACAACTTTTTTAAACAGACCTATGGTAAACCATAAAATACCATAAGTTAAGTTTTTATAATTTATTTTATAGCGTTCTGCCTGCGAAAATTGTGGTATCATATCACGGTGGTACAAAATTGGTCCTGCAATTAAATGCGGAAATATCGTTACAAAAAGCAAATAATCACTTTTGCTGTACGCTTTGGTTTCGCCGCGGTATACGTCAACAAGGTAGGCCGTTTGCGTGAAGGTAAAAAATGAAATGCCCAGCGGCAGAACGATATTTTTCATTGCTATGCCGGCATTAAAAAGGTAATTAATATTTTCTAAAATAAAATTAGTGTATTTAAAATACCCCAAAAACAGCAGGTTAAAGGCAATACCTACCATAAGCACTTTTTTGCTGCGATTATTCGTCAGGCATCTGCCAAAAGCATAGTTTACTGCGATTGAAGCTAAAAGTATAGGCAGGTTATTAATATCCCAGTAAGAATAAAAACAAACCGATGCAAAGATTAAAAATATTTTTGCAGCTTCATTTTTAATAAATTTGGCAGTCAAATAATAGCCTAATAACGTAATAGGAAGATAAACAAAAATAAACTCATAAGAATTAAACAGCATATTACTCTCCAGATTATAGATGATGCTACTATTTTATCACGCATTTCCCACCACCTGCAATACATTCAAACTAACACACTGCAAAAATTTCCTTTATTTCATTGCGCATACAAAAATTCCGGCATATCACTGATATGCCGGAATTTTTTCACACGGCAACGCACGCCATTGCTGCGCATGGCGCACGTTGTTTTATCTAATATAACAAAAAGCTGTGGTGCTAAAAGCACCACAGCTTTTAATTTACGCTATAAACTTATTTGCCTTCAATGGCGATATACTTTTTAGCTTCAACGGCTTTCTGGTCTTTTTTCGGAATGCTCAGGCTCAGAATGCCGTCTTCGTATTTGGCTTTGATGTCTTCTTCGGTAAGTGCGTTGCCGACATAGAAGCTTCTCGTCATGCTGCCGCTATAACGCTCACGGCGGATGTAACGGCCTTCTTTGTCTTTTTCATCTTTATCAACGCCTTTGGCAGCCGATACGGTCAGGTAACCGTCTTCCAGATGAGCGCTGATTTCATCTTTTTTGAAGCCCGGCAGGTCAATATCAAGTTCATAACCGGTTTCTGTTTCTTTAACATCAGTTTTCATAAGGTTTTTGCTGTGTTTGCCATATAACGGGTTTCTGCCGCCGAAGAAGTTTCTTTCAAAAGCATCGTCCATAAAATCATCAAATAAGTTTTCTCCAAAAATGGTAGGTAACATCATAATAAAAGACTTCCTTTCAAAACTTGCAATTTATATCAGCAGCTTTAAAGGCTGTCGCTTCTGAACTTAAGGGTTCCGCCCCTTATCGGGGCCTTCCTTCGTTCTGAATATAATATACCACTTGTTGTTAGCACTGTCAATAGGTGAGTGCTAAAATTTTAAAAATTTTTTTATCTTTTTTTATTTATAATTAAAAAACTGCCGTAAATTTGTTTACAGCAGTTTCTTACTATTCATTTTTGCAGCCTCCGGCTGTTTATCCATATAGCAGTCGCCTGTATTACAAGCATAGCCGCAAGCACAACGCACGGCATTACTGTTTTAAACAGCAGCAACCATCCGCAGGCAGCGCAAAAAGCCCATAACGCAGCTGCCCAAAGAGCAGCTTTTTCATTTTGCATGCACATTTTTTGCAGCCTGCCGCTCAGCTTTATCGCCTCTGCTAAATTTTCCACCTTGCCATCCTTAAAAACAACGCTGCCTTCTTTAACGGCACCGGGGCTGTAAATATCTGCCCGCAAGGCTGCGCCGTCATCGCAACGCTTAATTACGGCAACAAATTCCCCGGTTCTGCAAAAGGTTTCGGCAAGTTCCTTCTGGTGTTCCGCACTAAGTTCCGCCACAGTTTTATCAAAACCGGCCTTACTGCCGATGTATTCTGCCCTGTGCTTGGCGCCGCTGCTGAACATAACAGTGCGCACACCGAATTTTTGCAGGCTCTGCAACGCCGGTGCAAGATTGGTATTAACCTCCTCCCCAACTGCTATAATACCCTGCAAATTTCTGCCGCAGGTTAAATAATAGGCAGTTTTGCCCTGTTTTTGCAGCTCTGCTTCATATTTGGCAAAAGCAGCAGGAACATCCGCCACAGTACGCACAAATGCCAACGTACCCATGCGGATATTTTTACGGCTGCACTGTGCCGCAATGCCGCCCCGCAGCGTTACAACGCCGCTGCACGCAGGCAGGTTAAGCCCAGCTGCCGCATTTTTCAATACTTCGCGCAGCGGATGCCCGGCAGTTTCCGCAACGGATGCCGCCAACGCCAAAAGCTGCGCTTCACTGACAGCTGCCGTAATAATATCGGTAATTTCCAGTCCGCTGCCAGCGGCAAAACTTTCATCAAAAACTGCCATGCTTATTTTGCGGCTGTTATTTAATGTTTTTTTGTTTTCAAACGAATAATTTTTGTTTTGCGCATTCTGCAAGGCAAAATAATACGGCAAAGTATTACCCAGCATAAACGCACCTGCCCCGGCTGCCATAAGCACGCTGCTTAAAACCTGCCACGAAGCAGCCGCGCCAAGCCCGTAAAACCACCAGCTTAACGCCGCTGCAAGTGCAAGGGCAAATACCGCTGGCAGCACAAACGCCGCTGTTTTATCGGCTGTAATGCCGTCATCAGGCTCCGCGGCACTAAAAATTAAACGGTTTTGCTTAAAATAACAATTTACCAAAACGGTAAACAGTAAAACTGCAAGCGGTGCAAACCCTGCCGCTGCGGCACTGATAAATCCATATACCGCATTTATGCTCACAATTACACTGCTGATGATTCCAGCCACGCAACAAACAAATACCAGCCCTTTCATTGCCGGTACGCCGCCAAATAAACTTTTTCTGCCGCTTTGCAAGACAGGCTGCGAATAATAAACAAGCGGCAGCAGCAGTAAAAACTGCGCCGCAGCAAGCGCTGCTGTAAAACGCCAGTCCGCAGGCATTACAAAAAGCGGCACCGCCGCTAAAGCACATAAGGCAAGTGTCAGCAGCAGGCAAATTTGCAGTTCTTTTTTAGTTAAATTTTTATTTGCAGCCATTTTCATCATGCCGTTTAACACTTACCTCTATTTTCATTAAATAATCATCGGCATAACGCTCCGATAAATAATTGGTTATATCATTCTGATAAATACTGCCGTTTGGTTCATAGCCAAGTTCATGCAGCTCGCAGCAAAACTTGCGGTATTCCTCCTGCAAGGCATAGTATGATGAACGTATATATTTAACGGCATAGCATCCTGCCGGTTTAACGTGCAAATAGCGGCTTTTTGCTTTTTTATCAACTCGCGAGGAGAACCATCCCGTAGCAAAACTGCCGTTTACAATATTTTCGTAAGGAATTATCTCGCCAGTAACAAAATCATCATACGCATTATGCTTTGTACAGTAATCCCATAAACGCGAAACAACAGCAAATAATTCTTTTTCACTGTTATTTTTTGGTCTGTCGCTAATTATAAAATATTCTTCTCCGGCGTCTTCAATGCTTATGGTATTTTCCTGCACATCAAACGCTTCTTTTGTCATTTTTAATGTATTGCGCAAAAGGCGGCGTCGGCGCGTCAACACCTCAATTTTCTGCTTCAGCAGCTTGTCCTGCTCTTTTAAAAGCTCCATAAAGGCATCGGCATCGCGCTCATCCATGTAATTTTTTATTTCTTCCAGCGAAAGCCCCACTTCTTTTAAAGTAGTTATAAGGTCAAACATATAAATCTGATTCAGCGAATAATAACGGTAACCGTTCGCCGCTGTTTTTACCGGTTTTAAAAGCCCAATATCATCATAATGGAATAAAGTATCTTTGGTTGTATTGCAAAAGGCGGCAAATTCGCCCGTTTTTAAAAGCCTCTGCGAAATTTTAAAAACCCCCTTGACTATGGTGCTGCACAATACTTTACTATTATTATAGCGGCAAAATTACTTTGCTGCAAGTGAAAGGGTGAATTATCATGAAACATGTTTATATGCTGTTTGCGGCCATTGCACTGGAAGTTACAGGCACAACTTTTATGAAGTTTTCCGTTATGCACGAATGGCTTATCGGTTATCCGGTAATGCTTTTATTAATGGGCTTTTCGTACTTCTGCCTCAGCAAGGCAGTAAAAAAAATACCCATCAGCGTTGCCTACGCAGTTTGGGAAGGCATTGGCCTTATGGGCACCGCCTTTATTGCCTGGATTATTTTTAACGAAACAATGCCGCCGCAAAAGCTTTTTGCTTTTGCAATTATACTAATAGGGCTGACTATGGTTAAAAACGGCACAGCCCGCACTGGGAGTGAATAAAAATGGCTTATACAACCGGCATTATATACTTGTTGCTTGCTGTTGCAACTGACGTTATCGCTAATATTTTTCTTAAAAAATCAAACGGTTTCCACAATAAAAAATACGGGTTTGCTTCGCTTGCCCTTATCGGCGTCGCCTTCCTGTTTCTGGCACAGGCCCTTTTAACGCTTGATTTAAGCATTGCCTACGCAACCTGGGGCGCGCTTGGCATACTATTAACCACTTGCGTGGATAAAGCCTTTTTCGGCCTGCGGATTAAACCGCTCGGCTTTGTCGGCATCGCCACCATGATCAGCGGCATCGTACTTTTAAAAATGGTATAACAGCCCCCTCCCTGCTCTGCCGGAGCAGCTGCCCTCAAAGTTTATGCTTTGGGGGCTTTTTTATAAATTCCATATAAAATTTTAAACTTACTTAATGCAAAACGCATAAAACTGTGATACAATGAGTAATATAGAATTATTATTGATTACGAAAGGGTGGTAACGTATGAAAAAATCCTTATTAACTCTCGCACTCGCCTTTGGCCTTGTTGCTGCACCTTTTACTACCGATATTTTAAGCAGCACCGCCGAAGCAAAACCGCTGCCGCCGCGCCCCGCTGCGCGCGAAGGGCTTGTGCCGCATCAGGTGCGCATTGATAACGAAATTGATTCCATCAGCGCGCGCTTTGGCGTAGCCGAAAGCACCGTTAAAAAATTTTACAACCAGGGCTGGGGCTTTAAAGAACTGCGCCACGCCGCATTTTTAAGCTATGCCACCGGCAAGGACATGGGCGCCGTGCTGGATTTAAAAACCGAATATGACAGATGGCCGCGCGTTGAATATATGCTGGGCCTGACCCCCAACGACATTAAAGCCGCGCACGACAAAAACGACGCCGAATATTTAAGCACCGTGCTTGGCGTTGACACCGCCGTAAGCCTGCCGCTGTTTGAACAGAACTTTGGCATGGGCGACGTTGCACACGCAGTGCTGATGGCTAAATATTGCAGCAGCACACCGGCTCAGATTGTTGAAATGCACAACCCGCCCGCAACTGATTGGGACGCCGTTGCCACACAGCTTGGCATTACCGAAGACCAAATGTACCAGGTACGTTTGGAAATGGAAAAACTGAGACCTTGATGGGTAGAAGTTAGAAGTTATTATAAGTAAGCAGTTATAAGCAAAAAATAAAAAGCGAAGGCATAACGCCTTCGCTTTTTTTGGTGTGCAAGGTTAAGCCTGCGCTTTTTTATTTTTATAAACAAAGTAATAGAACGGCACGGCAATTACGGCTGCGCCAAGGCCCATAATCAGCTGCTGGGGCTTAGCCTGTGCCAGAAGCCATAAGCTGGTAAGCACGGCAATAACCGGAATAACAGGGCCAAACGGAATTTTAAACGCACGCGGCGCATCCGGCATTTTTTTGCGGAATACCGGTATGGAAAGGCATGTGGGAATATACTGCGAAAAACGCGATACCACGCTGATGGAAGCAAGGAACGTAAAACTGCCGGTATAGGCAATTAAAAGCGCGATAACGGTAGAAGCAATTATGCACCAGTAAGGAGCGTTAAAGCGGTTGCGCTTCGTCATAGCGGCAGGCAGCATGCCTTTTTCTGCCAAAGCAAGGCAGCTGTACGGAGTAACAAAAGACGAACTGATGCACAGCGCGCCGATAGAAACCAACGTGCCGGAAGCAACAATGCCCACGCCGAAACTGCCTGCAATACGCCCGAAGGCTTCCTGCACGGGAACCGTTGTATTGGCAAGGTCATAGCCCATTATGCCGATAGCGCAGGCCAGAAGCATAAAATAAATTGCTGCTACAATGCAGATAACTACCAAAATGGCTTTCGGCAAATTCTTTTGCGGATTTTCCATTTCGGAAGCGGCAACGGCGATACTTTCAAAGCCTGTAAAAGTAAAGAACAGCATTACAGCCGCCGTGCCGAAGCTGCCGGGGGTATATTCACCGCCGGGGAACAGCGGCGTAAAATTGGCGCTGTCGATAAAGAAAACGCCCATGCCGATAAACAATACAAACGGCAGAATTTTGGCAACGGTTGCCATATTCTGGATAACCTTAAAGAGCTGCACGCCAAACAGGTTCATAACTGCCAGCAGTGCAAAAATTACGGTTACAATAATGTTTTTCATTAGAGGCGTACTTAACTCCGGCATAATGCCGCCCAAAGCAGTGGCAAAGCCAACGCCCATGGTAGAAAATGCAATAATGCGGGTAATCCACGTTAAAAAGCCAACCTCGTAGCCGATAAAATTGCCAAAAGCCTCTTTGGCATAAATGTACGGGCCGCCGTTATCTTTAAACAGACCGCTGGCTTCAGCAAAGCAGAAAGTCATTGCCAATACCAGCAGCATATCAAACAAAAGTACGCCAAGGCTTGCCGGGCCGATAATGCTCATGGCGTTGTTAGGCAAAAGAAAAATGCCCGAGCCGATAATGCTGTTAATACCGAAAAGCACTATCGTCCAAAAGCCCATTTTACCTTTACTCATAGTAACTTCTCCCTTATTTTAAATTAAACTTCATTTTTTAGATGCGGCAACCCTGTCAATGAAACCGGCAAAAATTCTGCGCATTTCCGGGTGCTCCTGCCACATATTTTCCGGGTGCCACTGTACGGCAACTATCTGGCTGCCTTCGGCGCTTTCAATTGCTTCAATAACTCCGTCCGGAGCTTTGGCCGTAATTTTTAAACCCTCGCCAACTTTTTTAATGCCCTGATGATGGCGGGAATTTACATACGCTTTACCGCCCAGTGCTTCATACAGGCAGCTGCCTTCTTCCACCGTTACGTGGTGGGTAGGATAGCAGCCGTTTGCACCCTGAGAATGGCGGATATAAGCGTCAGGGTTCTGCGTTGCCAAATCCTGATATACGCTGCCGCCCATCATAATATTAATAAACTGGCAGCCGCGGCAAATGCCGAAAATAGGCTTGCCCGCCTTGTAGAAGGCTTTAAAAATTTCTGCTTCAAACACATCGCGTTTGTAATTGGTCATACCGATATGCATCCACGGTTCTTCGCCGAAAAACGAAGGGTCGGCATCCGGCCCGCCGGGAATAATCAGCGCGTCAAACATCTCTGCATAATCTTCGCCTTTGGCACCCAGAACATCCGGCAGCACAATGGGCAGCGCGCCCAGCTCGTTAATAATATCAACCAGCCCGCGTGCGGTAAACGGCGCGCGCACAAGGTTAGTTACATCACTGGCGTACGGGTAAGTATCGGCAGTAATGGCAATACGTAATTTAGACATATAAACCTCCTGAAATTAAAACATTTTGCTGAAACAATAATTACAGCAGAAACTATTATACCGCAAAATTATAAAAAATTGAATTTAATAGTTAAAAATTTTTAACTAAAGTTCTGCTCACTGCACATATTTTATAAAAATTTACTACAAAAATAAAAGACCCTTCGGGCATCTGCCTAAAGGGTCTTAATTTTTAACTGGCGGAGTGGCAGGGATTTGAACCCTGGCGGGAGTTGCCCCCCCTAACGATTTAGCAAACCGTCCTCTTCAGCCACTTGAGTACCACTCCAATTGACTTACTTAATTAGTATACACTATGTTTTGCTATTTGGCAAGTATTTAAAGCAACAATTTTAAATTTTTTCTGTGTTTCTGCGCGGACGCTCGTATTCCACATCGCCGTTGGCCAGCGCCCACAAATAAAAACTGGCTACCGAAGCATACGGGCTGTAACGTTTATGGTACCTTTCTGCCAGCGCCGGGGTTATTTTTTTATGCCCGTACAGCCTTTTAAGCCCGTTTTGAATAGCAGCGTCGCCAAAACTTAATATATTTTTACGCCCCAGCGAAAAAATCAGCTGCATTTCCGCTGTCCATTTGCCGATGCCGTCCAGTTTTACCAGTTCTGCAATAACTTCTTCATCAGCCATAGCCGCAAAAGCAGCAAAATCAATTTCGCCATTAAGCACTTTTTGCGCTAGGCGTTTAATATACACGGCCTTGCGCCCGGATAAGCCGCAGCTGCGCAGCTGTTCCTCCGTTACTGCGTCAATAGCCTGTGGCGTAACAACACCGCCCAGTAATTCCGTAAAGCGCCGCCAGACGCTTGCTTTGGCGTGGCGAGATATTTGCTGCCCCGCAATGGAATTAACAAGCGATACGAAAATATCGGGGTATAATTCTCTTTGAATAACCCCTGCTTTTTCGATAACGGCAGCCAGACGCTTATCTTTCTTTTTTAAATAATTCAGTTCTTTTTCACCGTATTCAAAATAAAGCATAGCGCTCCCATAATAAAAAACGCGCCTTGAAAGGCGCGGTAAAATCGTGGCGGAGAGGGTGGGATTCGAACCCACGGAGGCTTGCACCTCGCTGGTTTTCAAGACCAGAGCCTTAAACCACTCGACCACCTCTCCCTGCTAATTTTTTATTATATGATAAATATGCTTATCAGTCAAGCGTCATTACTTTAAAATTTCATCCGTACGCGCCAGCACAAAGGCTTCTGTTTCCAGCGCTTTGGCCTCCAGCATCTGCATTTTTGCTGCAGCCTGCTCCACATAAGCGGCGTCTTTAATAAGCCCAAGGTTAATTTTTACGTTATACAACGCACTGCGCAGCGCTGCCCTTGCCACAATGGCCGATACCGTTCCGTCGCTGATGGCATTGGGGTTGCCGATCACAATAATTCTGCGGGCCAAGAGCAGTACCTCCATGCTTTTTTCGGCAATCTGCATGGGAACATCTGCCGCCGCAACCGCTGCCTGCTGTATTGCAGCCGTACGTGCCGCTTTTTCTTCATCCGTTGTTTTGGGCATTTTATAGGCTGCCATAAATTTGCCGAATACAGCCGCATCATCATCTGCAAGCGCCGTCAATTCTTCGCGCAGTTTACCGGCAGCGGCAATAATTTGTGCAGTTTGCTGCTCATTTTCTTCGCTGCCTGCTTTGCCCACAGTTAAATTGGCAAGCATGGCCGTAAGCGCCGCCGCAACAGCCCCGCAAAGTGCCGAAGCCGCACCACCGCCCGGTGTCGGCGCTTTGGACGCCAGTTCTTCCAAAAAAGTTCCGCAAGTTATAGTGCTTAAATTTTCCATATTAACCTCCCATTACTTTAAAATCAAACGCTTATTATTATAATCAAAATTTATTTGCCCTGCCTTTTTCAGCGCCGAGCTTAAAACATCAAGGTCCTTGCTGCTTTTGCGGATAATTTCCGCCCCTTTTAAAGAGGTATAACCGTCCCCGCCGGAAAGCAGAAAATCATTAACAGCAACGCTGTAATATCTCTCAGGGTTCAGCATACTGCCGTCTGGCAACTGCGCAGATATTAACCTTTCTCCTTCCGGCGCAGTTAAATCTGCCGTTACGGTAAGCCCGGCAAAACGCACCCTGCCAATTTCCTTACTGCCCAGCCCGTGCTCCAAAGCCTTTAAAATATCGCTGCCGCGCAGCCGCACAACATATAAGGTATTGTTAAACGGGAAAATCTGCTTCAGCTCTCTCAGCGTAACATTGCCCGCAGGCAGATTAGAGCGGATTGCTCCGCCGTTATAAAGAGTTATATCCGTTTGCAGTTCGCCGTTAATTAAATCCATAAAATAATCGGCAAGCGGCGATTCACCGTACTTTTCGTTAGCCAGATACTGTGTATTATAAGCCAGCACCTTGCTGTAGACGGCATCGACGCGTTCAAAATGCGGCTGCAAAAACGCAGCTGCCTTGCTGTCGCCTTCTTGCGTTAAAGCGTCGGTTTCATAAACATTGGCCTCTGCCTGTGTAACTTTGACGGTATCAGCATCATAAAACAGTTTTATATGCCCTATTTGCCTGCCGTATTCACCTGCCTGCATTGCCGGAATGCCCTTATAAGAGCAGGCAAACACAGTATGGCTGTCGCCTGACGCCACAGCGTCAATGCCTTTCAGGTTATCCAGCACCGGCACTATTGCACCTGTCAGCATACCGTTTTCCATCTGTCCGTCGATATGCGCCAAAAGCACAACTATCTGCACGCCGTTTCTGCGGAGTTCCGCAGCATATTTATTTGCCGCTTCTGCCGGAGAGGTAAGTTTCAGCCCTGCCACCCGGTCAGGCTTTACTTTTTTAAACGCCTGCTCATCAAGCACGCCTATAATGCCTGCTTTTATGCCATTGCGTTTAACCACGGCATACGGCGCAAACGGTGCGGGAATATTGCCGTTTGCATCTGTAATATTAGCCGCCAAAAGCGGAAAATCAGCGGCTTTGGCCTGACGCACTATAGCCGGGAAATTATAATCGAAAGCATGGTTGCCTGCACAATTTGCGGCAAACCCCATAATATTCATGGCTTCCACAGCGTTCAAGCCGTCAAAGCTGTCTGCGTCGATGCTGCCGGACAGCATATCACCGCCGCCAACAATAAGCGTACCTTTGGGGTTAGCTGCCGTAAGTAAATTAAGCGCAGCAGCCAAACGCGCAGCGCCGGGCGCATTTTCTGCGGCACGCAGCCTGCCGTGCAAATCGTTAACGTTGTAAATATCTATCTGTACCGGCGCTGCCTCTGCCAAAAAGGCTGCACAGCACAGCAGGATTACAAAAAATAAATTTATAAGCCGTTTCATAACATCACCAACAAAATAATTCTGCCTGCATTATTCGCTGCCGCTTGGCAAAATACCTGCAAAAAAAGCAGGGCCTTAATCCCTGCTTTTATTTTGCTCCAGATATCTTTTTACAAGCACCGCTGCCGCATAGCCGTCCAGCGGTTCCGGCGGCACACGCAGCCCTTCCGGCAGCAGCGCACGCCAGCCGTGCGGCTTATTAAGCTGCCAGTACAAAGTGCGTGCCTCTTCCGTACTGTGTTTTTCGTCAATTTCTATTACCGGCACGTCAGTAAAAATCTGCGCCAGCACTTTATGCACCGGCTGCGTATTGGTGCCGTTGCCGATAATTACCGCCTGCGGCAGCCCTTTGCCGCTGCACAGCAGGTTCAGTGCTTCCGTAAGTTTTTTTGTTTCCACCCATTCGGCGTTTAAAACTTCGCCCTGCGGCGTTACCTGTGCCACGCCGGTTTTAAAGCTGCCGGGGTCTATGCCAAGCAAAAAACCGTTATTCAGCATCTTCAACCTCTAAACGCAGCAGCACCGGGCCGGAGGTATAAATATCGCCGCGGGCATACGCCTTAAGCATAACTTTGCCGCCAAGCGCCGCCATTTTTTCGCCGGTCTGTACCATAGTTCCCGCATCAAGGTTTCCTACCTTGCCGGTCAGCGGGTCGGGCATTACGTCGGCGCTTACAGCCGTATGGTTAACAGAATTCAGGAACATTAAAATTTCGCGGTCCAAACCGTATTTAATGCCGCTTACATCTATAACTTTGCTGTAAATCAGCTCGTTGTTTTTATATACACATTCGTTATGCACAAGTTCAATAGTGCAAATTGCAGGCTCACCGGCTATAATGTTTGCCACGGCGCGCAGCCTTACAAACACATTGCCGTCTGCCGCCTGAATTTCTTTTAAAGCAGCCTGTATAAGTTCGTTAGGCAGCCATAAAACGCCAACCGGTTCTTCACTGCGGATGCCCATGCGCTGCATGGCCGCTTCGTTAGCCGCGCTCAGGAACATTTCAAGCTGTTTGGTGTTTTCCGAATCTGCAAGTTTACTGCTTAAAACGCCTGCATAAATTACTTCGCCGCTGCGGTATACAACATCGCCCTCACGCATAGCAACAATGCCGCGGCGCAGGCGTTCGGTAGTAGCCTCCAGCGAATTAACTTCTTTTTCAAGCGTTGCCTTAGATTCCGAAAGGCTGTTTACTTCCGCACGGGCACGCCCAAGCTCTTCGCGGCTGCTGTTAACCTCATTCTGGAGATGTGCTTTCTCGGCATTAATAGCCTCAATTTCTCCGTCAAGGTCCTGTATTTCCTTGTTGCGGTCAGCAAGGGCAGCACGGGCTTTATCCATTTCTTCCGCCGCTATGGCCTTTTCCCTGTTCAGGCTGCTCAGTTCGTCCTGCAAACGTTCCATGCCAAACATTGCCGTCCTGGCACTGTCTGACGATATTGCCATAACGATAATGGTCGTAGCCGCAATCAGCACGCCTGTAATTACCGTCATCAGCACCGAGGTATAGTACGGCCTCAGCCCGAAAACAGACAATTTTTTCTTACCTATTTTACTGCCCAGTTTATCGCCAATAAATGCAATCAGGCCGCCGACAACAGCCAGAATAATTATCAGGCGCAACCCAAACATAAACTCACCCCATTGCTTTTACGCATTTTTCTGCCGTAAAAGATAAATACCTACCATCAGGCAAATAATGTTCGGCAGTGCGCAGGCCAGAAAAGGATTTATTGCCCCGCCTTTGCCAAGGCCCGTTGTAAAGGTCATAATCGCGTAGTAAATAAAAATAACTATAATGCTCAGCCCCAGGCCGATAGACGAACTTGTGCGCTGTTTCTGTGTTCCCAGCGGCGCGCCTATCATGGCAAAGAAGAAGCTAGCCATAGGTATAAAGATACGCATGTAAATTTCGCACCAGTGACGTGCAGTCGGCTGGTCCTGCATTTCCAGCATGTGTATGTATTCGCGCAGTTCGCGGATGGTCATTTCCTCAGGCTCTTTCTGTTCCCAGGAAATTTGTTCCGGGGCAATGTCCAGAGGAATTATCTGTTCATCAAATTTGGCAGTGCTTTGCAGTCCTGCCTCATCATGCACGGAATAAACCGTGCCGTCAATCAAACGCCAGGAACCGTTTTCCCAGCGGCCCTCTTTGGCAGTCTGGATGCGTGCCAGTTTGTGGTTGTCAAATTCCTCGATGGTAATATCCATCATTCTGCCGGATTCTTCTTCAAAACGGCGGGCGTAGGTTAAACGCTGGGTATCGCCGCTCATGGTTTTAATGATAACATTGTCCTGCGTTTTCGGTTTGGTGTTCTTTTTTATCTGGTATTCCAAAACGCGTGTGTACTGCACTTTGGAAGCAGGCACAACTTTTTCGGCCCATACAACCGAGAACATGCTGACAATAAACGCCACTATCAGCACCGGTGCTACAATGCGGTAATAGCTGATGCCGCCGGATTTCATGGCGATAATTTCACTTGAGCCGGACAATTTGCCGAACGCCATAAGCGATGCCAGAAGCATCGACATCGGGAAAGTGTAGTTAATTACTTCCGGCAGGCTGTAAAAGAACAGCCATGCCACGCTGTCCCAGCTGGCACCGTATTTTGTCATGTACTGCGTAATGCGGTACAGCATGGAACTGGCGATAAAAATACTTGAGAAGGAGGCTATACCGAAGATGAACGGATACAGCAATTCGCTCAGTACATATCTGTCTAACAAACGTAAACGCATCTTCTTCCCCCCTACATGCTAAAGTTTTCACCAAGGTAGTATTTGCGCGCTACCGGGTCGTTGGCAATGGTCTCGCTGTCGCCGTGCAGCAGTATTTCACCATTGGCAAGGATGTATGCTTTATCAACAATGCTCAGCGTTTCGCGCACGTTATGGTCGGTAATCAGAATACCGATGCCGCGCTGCGCAAGATGGGCAATCATATTCTGAATATAGGCAACGGCAATCGGGTCGATACCGGCAAAAGGCTCATCCAGCAGAATAAATGCCGGGTCTGTTGCCAAAGCGCGGGCAATTTCCACGCGTCGGCGTTCACCGCCGGAAAGCTCCGTGCCCTTGTTTTTGCGGATATGGTCGATATGAAATTCTTCAACCAGCGCGTTCATTTTTTCATAGCGCGCTTTTTCCGGCACATTGTTGGCTTCCAATATGGCAAGAATATTTTCTTCCACCGTCATTTTACGGAAAATGGAAGCCTCCTGCGGCAGATAACCGATACCGGCGCGCGCGCGCATATACATCGGCAGGCCGGAAATATCCTGCCCATCCAGCGTTACCGTGCCGGAATCCGGCTTAATGATGCCTACTATCATATAAAAAGTAGTAGTTTTGCCGGCGCCGTTAGGGCCAAGCAAACCAACAATGCTGCCCTGCTCAACACGGATGCTGACATTATTTACAACGCGTCTGTCCGCATATTCTTTTACAAGATTAGCTGTTTCAATTACCACTATGCTGCCTCCACTTGTCCGGTGGTTTCTGCTGCTGCGTTTTGTGCTGCAGCTTCTGTCTGCGTTCCTTCGCTGCCTGCTGCGGCAGTATCTGCCTCAGCCTGTGCGGGCTGCTTTTCTGGAACATACACAATCTTAATATTGCCGAATGCTTCGGCACGCTGTCCTGCTGCGGCATTGCCTGCGTTATTCATAATCAGGCGGTTGCCGGAAACGGTATTGCCGTCCTGAGTTGCGGTTGCGTTGCCGATAAGTTCAACTTTGCCGTCGTTATTGGTGTCGTAAATTGCTTTATCCGCCTTTGCGGTTAAATTACGCGGCGGGCTTACGATATCGACATTGCCGGTAGCTTCTGCAAGGCCGGTTTTGCCGTTATAGGTAATCTGCGCTGCCGTAAGCACGCTGCCGTCGGTAGAAGTCAACTGGCCCCAAGAGCCGATGGTTTCAGCGTATTCGGCATCGCTGTGATAGTCAATCTGCTCTGCCGTAAGCGTTTTATCTTCTTTGGTAACGGATGCTTCGCCTACTGCGGAAACAAAATCTTCATTATGCATTACAAAGGTTGCGCAGGTAATATGGGCATCGTCTTTATCGGCAACAACGCCGCCGGTAAGTTTGCCGCTCATAGTTTTGGTGTTAAATTCCGCAGCTGCGGCCGTAGCCTTGCCGCCGTCATGCAAAATTACCACATTGCCCTTGGCAGTACCGTTGCCGCTGGTCATATCATATTCAATTTCGTCGGCTTTAACATTAAAACCGCTGCCCTGAGCCGCAAATGCCGGCACATATAAAGCAGATGAACCTAACAGCATAAAAGCCGCTGCCAGCGCCGCTACCGTTTTTATTTTCATCATTACAGTTCCCCTTTCTGTACTTCGGCATGTCCGCTTAATTTAAAATGGTCAAATTTACTGCTGGTAACAATTTTGTCGGCCAAAGCCGTATGTTCATCTTTAACAACCTTTACTTTGCCGGATGCTGTAATAATATCGTCCTTCTGGTTCCAGCTTACTTTTTCGGCAGTTATCTCACCGCCGGTAGAAAGCGTTGCTTTTACGCCGCGGTCGAGAGCAAAGTTCTTATCGTCGTTATTAATTTTGCCGCCGCCGGCCGTAACGTCAATTACAGAACCGTCCTCGCGGTAAATTTTGCCCTTAACGCCTTTCATTACAGCTTCGCCGCTGCCGGAAATGCTTTCCAGCGCTTCAACCGAAAACTCCCACAGTCGTCTGCCGTCCTGCTCGCGGCTGACGGTAGTGTTTTTAACTACTGCGCTTACCGCATTGGATGCGATATTCTCCGGGTTCTTCGGCGCCTCGCCGCCAAACATCAGCCAGGCAATTATTGCTGCTGCAATGGCAATGCCGCCTGCAATCAGCAAAAGCCCCTTATTTTTCACCTTGCTTCAGCTCCTTTTCTTCCGGCGGTGTGTACGGGGTATTCCAACGGTGCTGGAACCACAGCCAGTTATCCGGGTATTCTTTTATAACTTCTTCAACAATCTGCGTCATTTTCAAAGTTACGTTATAATCATCGGCCTTGCGGTCGCCGGTGTCTTCGTAGTAAATAGGGTCTTTAACAATCGCCAGATGCCCGTAATTGCCTTCCTTGCGCACAATAAATATCGGCACAATCGGCGCTTTGAACTTTCTGGAAAAATAAGCAGGCCCGGTCGGCGTTGAAGCCATTTTGCCGAGGAACGGAACAAAAATACCGTCATAGCCGCCGTCCTGGTCGGCAATAAGCCCCAGCATGCGTTTTTTCTTCATGGCGCGGGCACAGCCCAGAATTTCACTGGTACCGCGCGAAAAAATTTCCTGCCCTACGCCCTTGCGCAGTTCGTTCATAAAATCGCTGTAAATATGGTTCGGCTGCGGTTTTTCCACCGCGCTTAGCGGAAAGCCCGACAACGCCAGCGCCGCACCCAGCCATTCCCAGTTATCCATATGGCAGGCCAGCATTACAACGCCTTTGCCCTCTCCGAGTGCTTCCCATAAAACATCGGGGCGGTCAAAGGTTACAAGCCCGCGGATATTGTTTTTATTTAATGCCGGCATATACATAATTTCCATAAAAGTTGCGCCCAGCTTGATAAACAGGCTGCGGATGGTTGCTTTGGCCTGTTCGTCCGAATAGCCAAGGCGTTCTTTTATTGTTTCTTCCGCCCTTATGCGCTGTTTTTTGGCAATTATGTAATAAAGCCTGCCAAGCCCCAGGCCGATTTTTACAACCAGCTTATAGGGCAGGTGGCTGATTATCCAGCTCATGCTCTTTAATAAATAGTAAAGCCACATTATTGTGAATCTCCCTGTCCCTGCTTCATATAAGCATTTACAATTTCATTCCATTTGCCCTGTGCCTTTAAAATAAGTTCGGCCGCTTCGCGCACCGCTCCGCGCCCGCCGTTATTTGCGGCAACAAAGCTGCTGGCAGAAATTACCTCCGGCGCAGCATCTGCCGGGGCACAGGCAAGCCCGGCATATAAAAGCGCAGGCAGGTCGTTTAAATCGTCGCCCATATAGGCAATTTCTTCCTGCCCAAGCCCTTCTGCCGCGGCAAGGTCTGCCAGTGTTTTTCTTTTATCTTTAATGCCTTCATAAAGCTCTGTAATGCCCAGTTCTTCCGCCCGGCGGTGAATAATGGCGCTTTTGCGGCCGGTAATAATAGCCACACGCACACCACTGCGCAGAAGGCAGCTCAGCCCAAGCCCGTCGCGCGCGTTGAAGGCTTTAAAAAGTTCTCCATCAGCGCCGATATTCAGGCTGCCGTCCGTCAGCACGCCGTCCACATCAAGGGCCAGCAGTTTTATTTTGGAGGCATTTTTTACGTTTCTTTCCATTATACCACGCCCTGACGAACAAGGTCAGTCATATGCAAAAGCCCGATAACATGGTTTTCGGCATCTACAACCGGCAGTACCGTAATCGGTTTCGGGCGGTTGCTTTCCATGATATGCAAAGCCTGTGCTGCCAGTTTTTCTTTGGTAATGGTTTTCGGGCTGGCCGTCATAAGTTCCGTTACCGGACGTTTTAAAAAGTCCACGCCTTTGCTGAGCCCGCGGCGGATATCGCCGTCTGTCAGCACGCCCAGCATTTTGTTGTCATCATCAACAACGGAAACAGCGCCAAGGCCCTTGTCGGTAATAACAAAAAGTGCGTCCTGCACGCTGATATCTGCTTTAACAAGCGGGTTTTCCGTGCCGCTGTGCATAATATCTTCAACAGTAAGAAGCAATTTGCGCCCCAGAGAGCCTCCCGGATGGAATACAGCAAACTGGCTGGCCGTAAATTTGCGTTTTGAAAGCAGCGCCAGTGCCAGCGCATCGCCGTAAGCAAGCGCAGCGGTTGTGCTTGAAGTAGGCGCAAGCCCGAGCGGGCAGGCTTCTCTCGTGACACCGATATTTAAAACAATATCGGAATTTTTGGCCAGAGTGGAATTGGGATTGCCAACCATGGCAATTAATTTAGCGCCTATTCTGCGCAGCGAAGGCAGTATATGCAGCACTTCGCCGGTTTCACCACTGTTGGAAAGCGCAATAACAACGTCGCCTTCGGTTACCATGCCCAGATCGCCGTGAATGCCTTCTGCCGGGTGCAGGTAAAAAGAAGGCGTGCCGGTGCTGGCAAGCGTTGCTGCCATTTTGCGCCCGATAATACCCGATTTGCCCATGCCGGTAATAACGGTGCGGCCGGGGCAGGCCATAATCATTTCAACCGCTGCTTTAAAATGTTCGTCTATGCGTTCAACCTGTTCCAGCACGGCTTCCGCTTCCATACGCAGAACCTGCCGCGCCTGTTCCAGCATTACATCTTCCATCAGGAAATCACTCCTTTAAATGCAGGCAGCCCAATCAGCCGCGTACAATTTTATCTATGGCCAGCACGTCTTTCAAGAGTGCTTCCAAATTATCCAGTTTTACCATGTTCGGCCCGTCCGAAAGAGCTTCAGCCGGGTTATCGTGTACTTCAAGGAACAAAGCGTCGATGCCTACTGCGGCAGCAGCCCTTGCCATATGCGGCACATACTGGCTCTGGCCGCCGGAAGAAGTACCCTGCCCGCCGGGAATCTGCACGCTGTGGGTAGCGTCCATTACAACCGGGTAGCCGAGTTCGCGCATAATGGCAAGCCCGCGCATATCCGTCACCAGAGTGTTATAGCCGAAACTTGCGCCGCGCTCTGTAAGCATAATGTTGTGGTTGCCGGCTTCTTCAATTTTTTTGATAACGTTTTTCATATCCCACGGGGCAAGGAACTGGCCTTTTTTTACGTTAACGGTTCTGCCGGTTTTTGCAGCCTGATAAACAAGGTCAGTCTGGCGGCACAAAAATGCCGGAATCTGCAAAATATCAGCAACTTCTGCCACGGGTTCTGCCTGCGCAGGTTCATGGATATCCGTTACAATGGGTACACCCAAATCTTTTTTAATCTGGGCCAGAATGGCCAAACCTTCTTTTAATCCCGGCCCGCGGAAGGAATTATAGGAAGAACGGTTTGCTTTATCGAAAGATGCCTTAAAAACATAGGGCATGCCGAGTTTATCTGCAATTGCTTTGGCACGCTGGCCAATCATCAGGCTGCGTTCATAGCCTTCCAGTACGCAGGGGCCTGCCATAAGCAGCATGGGGCAGCCCTGCCCAACTTTATAATTGCCAACTGTTACTATATTCATGTCTGCCTCCTTTATTTACTGATAGTTATTTATTGTTTTTTTGCCGCAAAAAGCTTGTTGATTGCTTCCAAATCTTCGGGAGTATCAATGCCGATACCCTGAAAATCGCTTTCAAGCACTTTTATTTTATAGCCGTTTTCCAGCGCACGCAGCTGTTCAAGCCCTTCCACTTTTTCAAGCATGGTAGGTTCCAACGCTGCGTACTGCAGTAAAAAGTCACGGCGGTAAGCATAAACGCCAACATGTTTATAAACGCGCATGCCTTCAATATCGTTGCGCGGATACGGAATCAGGCTGCGCGAAAAATACAGCGCATAACCGTTGTCATCCGTTACAACTTTTACGGCAGCCGGGTCGTTGTATTCGCTTTCCTTCATCGGCACCTTCATGGTTGCCATTTTTAAATCGTCATTGCCTTCAAAGGCTTTGGCCAGACGGTCAATAATATCCGGGTCAATCATGGGTTCATCGCCCTGCACGTTAATAATTACATCAACATCAGGATACTGCATGGCAACTTCCGCCAGGCGGTCAGTTCCGCTCGGATGGTCCGGCGAAGTCATCACGGCCTTGCCGCCGAAGCCTGTAACGGTATCGTAAACTTTTTCGTTGTCCGTTGCTACAATTACATCATCCGGTTCTTCCGCTTCGCAGGCGCGCATATAAGTATGCTGAATCATCGGCTTACCGGCAATCAGCGCCAGCGGCTTGCCCGGCAGCCTGGTGGAAGCATAGCGGGCCGGAATTACACATAAAACCTTCATTACTTCTTCGTCTCCTTTTTAATGGCATTGACAATTGCTTTTTCAAACAAGTCCTGCCCTTCGGTAATCATAATATCCATGTTTAATATGTACAGCGGCAAATCCCTGTTGAAGTAAATAAATTCCGTCGGAATTTTAACCGCGTCTTTACCGGTTGTAATAAGCGCCACCGCTTCTTTGCTGGCAGCACGCTCGCTGATGTACTGCATTTCCAGCATACCGTAATCGTGGTGGTCAGGGTAGCGGATGGCTTCGAGGATTTCCAAGCCAATGCCGGCGAGAGTCTGCTCGAAAGAGGACGGGTTGCCGATAGCGGAAAAGACCATAACTTTTTTGCCCTCCAGTTCGGAAAGTTCCAGCGTATTTTCGTGAATGCCCTTGTACCAGTCGGCAATTTCGACAAAGTTTTTCGGGTGATGGATACTTTCGATAACCGGGGCACGGTCGTTATATTTTGCAAGGTTTTTGCGGAGGTTAATACGGCTGAACTGCGAGCTCTGGTCGGTTTTGGTGAGCAAAAAGAGCCCTGCCCTGTCCAGATGCTTCAGCGGCTCGCGCAGTGTGCCGCGCGGCAGCAGGCAACCGTTGCCAAACATATTGTAAGTATCTACCAGCACCACATCAAGGTCGCGGTACAAATGCCAGTGCTGATAGCCGTCGTCCATGATAATTACTTCGGCATTCATTTTATCTACGGCAAACTGGCCGGTAACGGCACGGTTTTTACCGATAATAACGGGAATGCCGGGCAGGGTTTTCGCCATCAGGTAAGCTTCGTCGCCTGCCTCATAGGCCGTCATGAAAATCTTCTTGCCGTCACTTACCACGCCCAGCTCTTTATCCCAGTGAGAGCGGTAACCGCGGTTTAAGATAACAACATTATAGCCCATGCTTTTAATCATGGCCGCCACTTTCTGCGCGGTAGGGGTTTTGCCCGTGCCGCCAACGGTAATGTTGCCGATGGAAATTACGCAACAATCAAGTTTTGTCTGTTTAAAAAAGCCCACGTTATACAGCCACAATTTGCTGCAAACGCCAAATTCGTACAAATAAGAGAAGAAACGCAGCACCACTAAAAGCACGCTGCCCATAAAAGGCGTTTCCGTGCCATGCGCCATCTGGTACACATACTGGATAATATAATCGGAGTGGCTCATGCTGATGCCGCCCTCATCATTAAGATTGCGGATATTGGTCGGGTAACGCGACATAATAGTTGCCGGAACGGTAGTAATGCGCAGCAAATCTTCAAGATATTCAATACTGCGCACAGCAGCACCGCGGTTTTCCTTAATAACCTGCAAAGACGCTGCGCCCATTTTGGCACGGCGTTTATCATCGTTTATAATATCCAGCAGCTCTTTGGTAAGCTCGGGTATACCGCTCACCATTTTGCAGGCGCCAACCTTGCTCAAAAGCGAATAGGAATCTTTAAAGTTCTGCATGCTCGGGCCAACCAGAATAGGTTTGGCATGAGCGGCAGGCTCAAGTACGTTATGACCGCCATGGTTAATTAAAGAACCGCCCACAAATACCACATCGCCGACGGAATAAATGCGCCCCAGTTCGCCGATGGTGTCAATCAAAAGCACCGGGTACTGCGGACGTACGCCGTCAATTTTCAAAAGCTTGGAACGGAGCCCAACTTCATAACCGAAATGCCCAACCAGGCGCACAATTTCGTTAGTGCGTTCCGGCTTGCGCGGAGCAATAACAAGACGCGCCTCGGGATAAGTTTCCTTAATGGTTTTAAAAGCCTCCAGCATGGCTTTTTCTTCGGTAGGATGGGTAGAACCGGCAACAATAACCGGATACGCCCCTTCGATGCCCAGTTCTTTTTTATAATTATCCAGATCTTCCTGCGTTACTTCCGCATAGGTCTGGTCAAACTTGGTGTTGCCAGTTACATAAATTTTGCTGGGGTCTGCGCCCAAATGGCGAATATAATCAGCATCAATACTGGACTGCATGCAGAAACGGCTTACAGTATTCAGCATATCATCCCAAATGCCGTACAAATAGCGGTAGGTTTTTACCGATTTTTCGGAAATACGGCCGTTAACCATCATTACCGGGATATTGCGTTCACGCAGCGCACGCAGAAGATTAGGCCACAATTCTGTTTCTACCGGCATAAAAATGCGCGGGCGGATTCGTTTTACAACGGATTCCGACACAAAAGGCAAATCCAGCGGGAAATAAATAATGGCATCTGCTTCCGGAATAATCTGGCGCGCCATATCATAACCGCCAACCGTAACTGCCGAAACCAGAATCGGAATTTCCGGCATTGCCTTGCGGATTTCCTTTACCAAAGGGCTGGTTGCTACAATTTCGCCAACGGACGCACCGTGAATCCAAATACAGCCCTTAAGCGCCACGGCTTCAATTTCTTCATCGCGGATACCGCCAAGGCTCTGGCGCATCCTGCGTGTAAAGCCTTTTTCACATATCGAACGGTAGATGAAATACGGCATTACGAGGAAAAATGCGCCAATCATCAGTAAGTTATAAATTATATACATCGGCTACCCTCATTTCGTTTCCTTGCTGCGGTACTGGATTTGATAAAGATGGGCATACAGCCCGTTTTTGGCAATCAGTTCATCATGCGTGCCTGCTTCCACAAGCGCGCCATGTTCAAGCACCAGAATCTTATCGGCATTTTTAATAGTCGAAAGGCGGTGCGCAATTACAAAGGACGTACGCCCTATCATCAAACGGTCAAGGGCATCCTGTACAACGCGTTCGCTTTCCGTATCAAGTGCGGATGTCGCTTCATCCAGAATTAAAATGCGCGGATTTTTAAGTATTGCCCGGGCAATAGAAATACGCTGGCGCTGGCCGCCGGAAATATTCACGCCGCGGTCTCCGAGCATGGTTGAATAACCCTGCGGCAGCTGGCTGATAAATTCATCGGCATTGGCCGCTTTGGCAGCGGCTTTTACCTCGTCAGGAGTTGCATCAAGCCGCCCGTACAAAATGTTATCGTAAACGCTGCCGTTAAAAAGCATGGTTTCCTGCGGCACTATACCAACCTGCCCGCGCAGGGAATCAAGCGTTACATCTTTAATGCTGTATCCGTCTATGCGGATGTCGCCGCCGGTAACATCATAAAAACGGGGCAGCAGGCTGGCAATGGTAGATTTGCCTGCACCGGATGGGCCGACTATGGCAATTACCTCACCGGGGTTAACGGTAAAGGACAAACCGTCCAGCACTTCTTCCTGCGGATTGTAGGAAAATTTTACGTTATCAAACTCAACCTTGCCATTAACGAGCGGCAGAACTTTGGCATTGGGTATTTCCTTAATGGCTTCCGGCAAATCAAGCACTCCAAAAACACGCTCTCCGGCAGCCAATGCCTGCTGAATACTTGCCGCTACTTTGGTAAGGCGTTTGATAGGATTCGCTATATTAACAGCATAAGTCAAAAACGCTACCAGCGCACCGGCAGTAATATCGCCGTCAATAACACTGCGCCCGCCGTACCACATAACAATGGTTACGCCTACGGCAGCCACAAACTCAACCGTCGGTGTAAGCAGCGAATTTAACTTAATATTTTTCATATTGGCATAAAAATTTTCTTTATTTTGATTGTCAAATTTATTGGTTTCATAATCTTCGCGTACAAAAGATTTAATAACACGCGCTGAAGATACACTCTCCTGCAAAACGGAGGTCAATTCTGCCGTGCAGGCCTGTATTTCGCCGCCATTTCTGCGGATTTTCTTGCCGAAATAATCCATGCACCATAAAACTGCCGGGAATGTACAGAAGGTAAACAGCGTCAGTTTCCAGTCCAGCCACAGCATGGCAGCAATACTGCCCACCAGGATAAGCCCTTCGGTAACAAATTCTACCGCTTTATCTACCATTGCCGTCTGCATGGCAGCAACGTCATTGGTAACGTAACTCATAATGGTACCGGTTTTATTTTTGTCATAAAAAGACATGCTCAATCGCTGCAGCTTACGGAAAATATCTCCACGGACATCAATTACAACCTTCTGGCCTACCCAGCTCATAAGGTAACTTTGCCCATAGAAAAATAATCCTCTGACAATAAAAACTATTATGATACTTGCTGCGATATAATTAAGCATTACCGTATCTTTATCTACAAGTACCTTATCAACAACGTCTTTAATAATCCACGGCAAATACAAGTTACATCCAGCTGCCATCATTGTACAAATAATAGCAATGGTAATTCTTATTAAATATGGACGTACATAACTTAACAAACGAAAATATAAATTCATTTTTTCTCCTTGGCTACGCGGAGTACAAGTTCCGCAACTCGGTTTACCGCACCGGGGGCGCCCAATCTTTCTCTTACGTACTCTAAATCCTGTTTCATCTGTGCATTGCGTTCAGGTTCCAAAAGGTGCAGTGCTTCCTGCGCCGTTTTTTCAGGCGTAAAGTCCTCCTGCAAGAGCTCCGGCAAAATATGCCTGCCTGCCACAATGTTCGGCAGCCCGATATCAGGTATGTTAATAACCCTGCGGGCAATAAATGCCGATATGGGCGAAGTTTTATACACAATAACGCAGCCCAGCCCGCACAATGCAGCCTCCAGCGTTACCGTGCCGCTGGTAGCAAGTGCCAGGTCTGCCACGCTCATTACATCGTAAATATGCCCTTCCACAATTTTTACTTTCAGGCCGCTTTTTTCAATCATGCCTTCCAGCATTTCTTTAGGTATTGTAGAAGCTCTCGGCATAGCAAAATCAATATCCGGCTCCTGTGCCGAAATTAATTTTGCAGCTTCAAGAAGTGTCGGCAGCATTTTCTGTATTTCCATCAAACGGCTGCCCGGCAGAAGCAAAATCAGCCTGCGGCCGCTTTGTTTTCCGGCAAAATCCAGAGCCTGCTTTCTGCCAAGTTCCGGTTTTACTATATCTATCAGCGGATGGCCGACAAATTCCACATCGGCCCCTGCTTCTTTATAAACATCGTACTCAAACGGAAAAATAGAAGCTATTTTGGTAACCAGCTTAGCCACTTTCGGCGCACGCCCTTTGTTCCAGGCCCACGCAGAAGGCGGTATATACGAAACAACGGGAATACCCTTGTCTTTTGCAAGTTTGGCAAGCTTCATGTTAAACCCGGGGTAATCAACCGTAACCAGGCAGTCCGGCCTGCGTTCATCCATTACCCTGCCAAAATCACTGCGCAGCTTGAAAAGCGCTGGCAGTTTCTTTACAACTTCTATAAAACCCATTACGCCATGTTCTTTTATATCAAACAAAACCTCGCCGCCGGCTTCACGCAGGCAGTCGCCGCCCATGCCGAACACTTCGCAGGAAGGGTCTATTTTTTTCAGTGCCTTTGTTACGGCAGCAGCGTGCACATCGCCGGAAGCCTCACCGGCAGAAATAAGTATCTTGGCCATAACGGTTCCTTTCTTCTATCTGTTTTACTTTATTGCATACCAATTCATTATATATTATAACACAAAAAGGCCGGACTTTAAGTCCAGCCTTGCGTTTTTCTCAATAATTTTTCAATTATTTTGCAACAATCGTAATGCCATGTTCATCAGCAAGGGCAACTACCTTTTCACGCTCTGTTAAAAGCGTATGCCCTGCCTCAATAACCAAAGCCTTGCAGCCCGATTCAATCATGGACTGAATTGTTTTGGTACCTACGCCCGGCACGTCAAAACGGTCGTCCTGCGCAGGTTTGGCCGTTTTGGCAACAACGGCGTCTTTGCCGAGTTTGCCGCCGCGCAAAATGCAGGCATCAGTGCCTTCTATTGCTTCCACAGCCATAACAGCCATGTTTTTTACAACAACCGTCTGCCCAATATCAAGCCTGCCAATTTCTTTTGCCATTTTATAGCCAAAATCCATATCGGCCAATTCTTCCGGCGTAGGCTGGCGTTTAGTCAGCACGCCCGGGCCTGGCATCAGCGGCTTAATCAGGTAAGTCTGGTCCATAACAAAAATTTCTTCGCTTTCCAGTTCTTTCACTATAGCGTTCATTATGGTATCGTCCTTACGGTCGGGCACGGAAGAAAGTATTTTTAAAGCACGCATATCCGGAATAATAGCGCCTTTTTTATACAAAATTTCCTTTGTAACCTTGCCAATCATGGTTACGATTTTAACATTATTCTTTTTTAAAGTAGAAATAATCTTACCAATTTTTCCGATATGAATATCGTAGTAAACATCGGCAACCTCCGGCAGTTCCGGGTCAATATCCGGCACAACGCCGATAGCAACTATACGGCAGCCGCGTTCTTTGGCAGATTTTGCAACATCAACAGGCAAATGCCCGATACCGGAAAGCAGCCCCAGGGTTTCAGTTTCCATCAAGCCACCACCTTAATTTTTCGGGGTTCTCAAAATGCCGCGCTCTGCCGTACGCAGGAAACGCATTAAATGTTCAACCGGTTCGCAGCTGTCAAGCTCCTGTTCCATGGTTGCGATTGCTTCCTGCAAAGAAAGCCCGCTGCGGTACAGAATGCGGAAAGCCTTTTTCAGCTGGCTGCGCTCTGCCTGCGGAATACCGGCACGTGCCAGGCCAACGCTGTTCAGGCCGAATACATAAGCCGGCTGCCCGGATACAATCATAAACGGCGGCACGTCCTGATTTACATGTGCCTGCCCGCCAATCATGGCGCTGCGGCCGATTTTGCAGAACTGATGCACGGCAGCAAGACCGCCGATAACGGCACGGTCTTCAACCGTTACATGGCCTGCCAGAGTTGCCACATTAGACATAATAACATTATTGCCTACAATGCAGTTATGTGCAACGTGGGTATAAGCCATCATCAAAAGGTTATTGCCGATAATTGTTTTGTTGCCTTCGCCGGTTGCACGGTTTACCGTAGTGCATTCACGGAAAATGCAGCCGTCACCGATAATGGTGGAGCTGTGTTCTCCGGCAAATTTCAGGTCCTGCGGCACTGCGCCGATGGAACAGCCGGGGAAGAAGGTGCAGTTTTTGCCTACCGTAGTATGTTCATGGATAACGGCATGCGGATAAAGTTTGCAACCGTCGCCAATTACAACATCATCGCCGACAATGGCATAAGCGCCGATTTCCACGTTTTTGCCTATTACCGCGTTCGGATGCACAATCGCCGTCGGATGGATTTTATGTACAGGCATTATTACCGAATTCATCATATTCACTCCTCAAAATTAACCGCTCATTTTAATCTGCAAATTCTTATAAACGATTTGCAACTTACTATTATATATTCGCAAATCAAATCTTTTTTTCACTTTCCAAAATCAGCTTTTATAAGCGGTTAACTGCAAAATACGCCGTTTTTCTTTAATTTTTCAGCAAATACAACGTATTTTGTTAAATTATTTTTTAGCGTCCATAATCGCAAAGGTGCATTCACATTCGCAGGCAACCTTGCCGTCAACCCTGCCCTTACATTCACAAACGCCCATGTTACCGCGGATTTTGGTAATAATCGCTTCGGTAATTACCTGGTCGCCGGGAATAATCTGTTTGCGGAAGCGCACATTGTCAATTTTGCCGAATACGGCAATTTTGCCGCGGTTTTCTTCAGGATAAAGCAGTGCTACGCCGCCAACCTGAGCCATGGCTTCAATCATCAAAACGCCGGGCATAATCGGGTCGCCGGGGAAATGGCCAAGAAACTGCATTTCATTCATGGTAATATTCTTAATTCCCACTGCACGTTTCATTGGTTCCAGTTCAATAATGCGGTCAACCAAAAGCATGGGGTAACGGTGGGGAATAATTTTCTGAATTTCGCTTGCTTCTAATACGGTCATTTTTCTTCCTCCTTTAACTGATAGGCCCTGATTTGTTTTGCCAACCCCGAATTAAACGCATGCCCTGACTTAACGGCAATAACATGCCCTTTCAGCGCGCCGAGCAAATACAAATCACCGACAACGTCAAGTATTTTATGGCGGATTAATTCGTCCTCAAAACGCATCGGTGTTAAAACCTTGTCTTCATCAAAAATAACTACGTTCTCAATGCTGCCGCCGAGGCCAAGCCCCATTGCCTGCAGCTGCTTGATTTCATGCATAAAGCCGACTGTACGGGCACGTGCAATTTCCTTTAAGAAGCTTTCCTCTGTCAGCTCAATATCAAAATACTGGGTTCCCAGCTTCGGATGCGGATTAATGGAAACAAAGGAAATGCGGTATCCGTCATATGGCTGTATGGTAATATATTTATCGCCCTCGTAAACGGCAAAAGACTTCGGCACAGCGTAAACCCTTCGCACAGCCTCCTGCTTAACGCGCCCTGCCTGCAAAATCAAATCGCAGAACACTGCGGCGCTGCCGTCTGTTACCGGCGGCTCCGGCGAATTCATTTCAATGCGGCAGTTGTCAATCTGCATGGCTGCCAGTGCCGCCATTAAATGCTCAACCGTAAAAACTTCCGCGCCGTTGGCGCTTAAAGTTGTGGCCTTTAAAGTAGAAGTTACGTTTTCTGCCATTGCCGGTATTTCCGGGCGTTCCGGCAAATCCGTCCTGACAAAAACAATGCCTGTATTTACTTCTGCCGGGCAGAGCGTCATCAGCACTTCCTTGCCGGAGTGCAGCCCAACGCCCGTATAAGATACTTTTTGGGCCAAAGTCTGCTGATATTCCTGATTCGGCATACTTTTCCTCCTGTCTGCTGTTTATTTTTTACCGGCAAAACGCTGCCGTCCGTCTTTCCAACGGTCATGCACCCAGAACCACATCGGCGGGTTTTCTATTATTTCGTGTTCCAGCACCGTAATCAGTTCTTTGGTGACATCGTAAAAATCTTTTTCCTTATCTTTGGTGCGCGGCGTGTAAAGCGGCGGATAAATCTTGGCGCGCAAAGTTCCGTCCGGATTATTGTGCATAAAAATCGGAAGTATCGGCGAACCGTATAAACGCGACAAAGCTGCCGGGCCGTACGGAGTAATGCATTTTTTGCCGAAAAGCTCTATTTCCACGCCGTCATCGTTGGTGTCCTGGTCAAACAGCACGCCGAGCAAATGTTTTTCCTTCAGCATGCGGCTGATGGCCAAAAGCCCGCTTTTGCCGCGGTTATAGGCCACCTTCTGCCCAACCATTTCACGGTATTCGTTTATAAAGCGGTCCATCTGGCTGTTGTTCTGCTTGCGCGTGATGGAAAGCATCGGGTAACCGTGCAGTGCCACCGTAGCGCCCAAAAGCTCCCAGTTGCCGAAGTGCCCGGTGGCCATGATTACGCCCTTGCCTTCTTTATAGGCTTTTTCAAGATACTCCAGCCCGTCAACGGTTACGAGCTTGTCGATATTATCCGGCTTCAATAACGGAAAACGCATAACCTCAACAATCATCCTGCCGAAGCGGTGCAGGCTGTCCTCGGCAATCTGCCTGGCGCGCGCTTCGTCAACGCCAAGGCATTCCTGCACGTTGGCAGCGGCCATTTTAAGCCTCCATTCAGGCGTTGCCATAACCGCAACGCTGCCCAGAAAATGCGCTACGCCATTGCGTACAAATTTAGGCAATACGCACATCAGCCAGCTGAAAAATTTAACTATGTAATAAGCAATCAATTACAACACGTCCTGCAAAACTTTATTTCTTTAACTCTGCCAGAGCTTTTTCAAGCTCTTTTACTTTTTTCAGCAAATCGCCAACCTTGCGCAGGCTTGCTTCCTGTTTCAGCCATTCTTTATACGGCTGCGCCGGGAAACCGGCACAAACGGAATTATCGGGAATGTTATGGGTAATGCCCGTTCTGCCTGCAAACTGGCAGTTGTTGCCGATAGTGATATGGCCTACGGTGCCTACCTGGCCTGCAAAAACGCAGTTATCGCCGGCGGTTACGCTGCCGCTGATGCCGACATGCGCAACAACGAGGCAGTTTTTGCCCAAGACGTCGTTATGGCCGAGATGTACAAGGTTATCAATTTTGGTACCAGCGCCTACAACCGTACTGCCTGCGGTAGCCCTGTCGATACAGGAATTGCTGCCGATTTCAACCTCATCCTCCAGCACAACATTGCCTGCCTGCAGAACAAAGCTGTGTTTGCCGGTCTTTTTATCGGTAATATAGCCAAAGCCGTCGCCGCCGATAACAGCGCCCGACTGCAAAACAACCTTATTGCCAAGCACGCAGCCCTCGCGGATAGTGGAGCTTGGATAGAACAGGCAACCTGCGCCAACCTTTACGTTTCTGCCGACATATACATGCGGGTAAATAACGGTGCCGTCACCGATTTCAGCACCCTCATCAATATAAGCAAAAGGCATAACAGCAACATCTTTGCCTATTTTCGCGCTGGGGGCAATATATGCTTTGTCGCTTACAACACGTTCTACTTCAGCCCTGTGGCGGAACAATTCCAAAAGAGCGGCAAAAGCGGCACGCGGATTTTCCACCCTGATTACCGGGCGGTTATCCGGAAGCGCAGGGTCATCAAACCCGAGCACCATAACGCCTGCCTTGCTTAAATGGCAATGTTCCACATGCGGCGGAACGGCAAAGGAAATATCGTTGGCACCTGCTTCAACAAGGCCGTTAACACCGGTAACTTTTAATTCAGGTGCGTCGTTTTCCAGTTTGCCATGCAAAAATTCTGCTAATTCACGGACAGTTTTTTCCATCATACAGCCTCCTGTATAACCAGCTTATTTAAAAAGCGGACGGCCGTGCCGCCCGCCAGGTTACAGATTTTTTATTTCATTTTGGCAATTACGTCTTCCGTAACATCAACGCCGCCCTGCGGCACTGCGTCTTTAATCAGTACTGCGCCAAGTCCCTTTTCTTTGGCAACTTCGTTTAATGCGGTATCAAGGCTGGCTTTTAATTTATTCTGCGCTTCAGAACGGATAACATTCATTCTGGAAGTATAATCCTCCAGCACTTTTTTGCGTTCGTCCCCGGTTTTGCCTTCCAGGGCAGTGTTCATTTCATCCTGCAGTGTTTTGCCTTTGGTTGTTACTTCTTCCTGCACGGTTTTTACAACCGCAGCCTTGCTTTCAACGGCGTGCATGTCAACAACGCCGAATTCTGCATTGCGGCCGCTGCAGCCAAAGGATAACAAAGCTGTTGCAGCCAGTAAACCGGCAATAATTTGTTTTTTCATCTTTTATCCGCTCCTGTTATTTTGATTTCTTCAGTTCTTTTATTACCTCAGCGGTAATATCGTCTGCTTTTACATTTACTTTAACTTTATTAAAAACAATGGTATAACCGCGTTCTTTGGCAAGGCGCGTTACCCTGCTTTCAATATCATGGCTTATTTCCGAGGCAATTTTATCATTGCCTTCTTTAATCTTATCAAGCCTGCCGTCAATTACAGCCAGCACCTTGCTGAAAGCCTCCGGCCCCTGCTGCAAATCCTTATCGTCTTTGGCAATGTCGTCCTGCAGCTTTCCGTGCAGCTCACTGCGCAGCCCGGAAGCATATTCCGCTATGCGCTGCTGCATGGCTTCACGCGCCGGCGCGGTTTTTCCGGCAATAATTTCATTGCGCCTGCGGTTTACTTCTTCCAGCTTATCCAGCATTTCGGTACGTACGCTTTTCAGCTCCGCTTCCACCTGCTTGCGGTCCTCCGGCTTCATACGCACGGTATCAAGGCGCAGCCGCAGGTTAAACAGCCTCAGCTGATAATCGTTTTTAATACTTTCACGCTCAGACGCAAGAATTTCATCCGCCTCGTCAGCTGCTTTTTGCAGAACGGCTTTAAATTCATGCTGTTCTTCGGCCTGCTTTGCATAAAGCGAAGTACGGTAATCTGCTTCATAATAACTGCTTTTGCTGTTCTGTTTTATCTTCTGCAATAAAGCCAGCCCGCTTATTTGCTTATGGGCAATATCGGCCTGCTGGTCACGGTAAGCAAGCAGCTTGTCATATTCTGCCTGCCCCTGCTTCAGCGCTTCGTGGCGCGGATGCGCCTTAACAGCTTCTTCCCAGTTAATATAGGCTATTTTTTCGCCGGAGCCAGGCAGCTTGCCGCAGGCACTCAGGCAAAAAACGGCTATGAACATCAGTAATAAAATTTGCATCCGGCGCATAATACTATCTTCCTTTCATAGCCCCACAGCAAACAGGACCCTGCCGGGTCCCGTAAAATTATTTTCCGCTTTGCAAGGTTTTTGCCACTTCGTCAGTAATATCGAGACCGCCATAAACTACGGTATTTTTTTCAACTACAACTGCCAGGCCTTTTTTATCGGCAACTTTTTTAATGGCTGCTTCAATTTTCTGGAACACAGGTTCCATCAGCTCTTTTTCCTTGTTGGCGATTACTTCCTGCAGCTGCTGGTAATAACGCTGCTTTTCGGTATCGTTCATATCCTTGCTTTTTTCATCAAAATTTTTCTGCTGGGTAGCAATCTCCTGTTTCATGGCATCCTGCACACCGGCAATATCCGGGGACTGTGCCAGAAGCATCTGGTAGTTAACTACGCCAATTGCGGATTCGGAAGCCGCCGCAGAAGCAATGCTTGTGAAAGCACCCTGCTGCAATGTAACTGCAAAGCAGCTGAGAACAAAGATTGCGGCAACAAATAAGGAAATCATTTTTACGTTTTTAGGATTGCGTAATTGCTGCATCATAATAAATATCCCTGCTTTCAAATTTAATTATATTTTTAATTATATCAGCCCTGCGTTTATCTTTCAACATAATGCCTATAAATTTCCCACAATGCGGAAATAGGGGTTTTCGTTGGAATAAACGTATTCGGCGCTCAAAAATTCGTGAATTCTGTAACGGACAGCTATTTCCGTAGTATCCGTCCCGGAAAAATATTCCGTGCGAAGCCGCCACTTATTGGTAAAATCGTACTCGCCGCGGTAAACATTCTGCCCGTCCGGCCCGCGCCGCATGTAACTCAGCGTTGCCTTGCCCCAGTGGCGCGCATAGCCTGCAGAAAAATCCCAGTCCACTTCATCAAGCGTAACGCCTGCTTCGCCAAAGATTTCATCCTGTTCGGAAATAAACTTGCCGATATGCGCACGCCCGGAAATATTGTCGTCATTACGGCCGATATCGCCGTAGCCTTCAAACCAGATTTTGTATTTGTCAGAACCCATACCGATTTCCACGCCCAGCGTGCTGGCAGGCACAAGTTTTACCGAAGGCTCCAGATTATGCCTTTGCACGGATTTTTCGTTCTTCAAATCCGTTAACAGCAAATTTTCCAGCTCCATCTGGTGCTTTTTCACAAAATCAACAGGCAGCCCGCGCAGCGCTTCGGCCTTCTGGGCATAACGCTGTTTTAAATCAAGCAGCAGCAAATTTGGTATCGACTGCGATTCCATGGAATAATTTATGTCCTGCACCAACTGACCGACAGGATAAATTACCACCTGCACAACGGTACGGCTGTCTTCACGCACCACATCAACGGCAGCCTTAAATTCCGGCAGTTCTTTTTCCACTTCGCTGCGCACCATACGGCGCAGAATGCCGCCCGCCCAGTCCGAAGCATCAACGGAGGAACCCATTAATATGCTTTCAATCCTGCTTTTAAGCTGCGGCAGGCGCTGCTGCAGCCACTCGGCCGTTCTCGGCTCAACGCCGGAAAACTGTAAATCCACAAAAACATCATCCACGGCTGCGCTCCACGGCGCAACGCACATATCAATGGCGGTAGTGCTGCCCGCGCTTACGCTGACGCTTTCCATCCGGTAGCCCGTCAGCACGCGGTCGCCCACTTCTGCCAGCAGACGCTCGTAATCGCCGCGCGCGGCATTAATACTAACGCTGTCTTTATCGACAAAAAGCTGCTCGGCCACAACCTGCATGCTTTTACCCATTCTGTCAAGCAGTACCCGGCTTGTAGCCCCATTATCGGTAATCTGCACATCAACGCGCTCTACCGGCTCGGCAAAGGCAGGCAGTGCAGCCATACAAAGGCAGCACACCAAAAGCTTTATTAACCACATAACTTGTTAATCAGAACTGGCCGCCAAAGCTGAAGTGGAACCTGCCGCCGTCATCGCCCCAGCCATAGTCAAGTTTAACCGGGCCCAGCGGGGAGTTAATGCGCATGCCGACACCAATGCTGTTTTTAATAAGGCCAAGGTCAAATTCGTCTTCAAAACGTTTATCCCATGCATAGCCGTTATCGGTAAAGAGTACGCCCTGTACTTTTTTGATAATCGGGAAGCGGTATTCCAGCGTAGCCTTTAACATACTGTTGCCGCGGAACTGGTCGTCTTCGTAACCGCGCAGGCCGTCATTGCCGCCCATCGAGAAGCGCTGGCTCAAAGGCATATCGCCGTCAGCCCAGCCTGCACCAAGGTTCAGTGCCCAGACATTTTCACCGCCGGCACGGTAGTAATAACGCCAGTCGCCGGTGAATTTGGTGAAGTCAAAATCGCCGCCAAGGCCGGCCCATTCTACGCTGTAACCGATACGTTTGCCTTCGTGCGGGTCATAAATATTATCGCGCGAATCGAATACACGGCCAACTGTAATACTGCGTGTCACGCCGAAGTTTTCTTTGCGGCGCTCTGCAGCAGTTTCAGGATAATAGTCCTTCCAATGACTATTATCAGAATCAAACCAGTCTTCATAATACTGGTCATCATCATGCTCATACCCGTCTGCTGTTCCTTCATAAATATCATCGCGGTTTTTCAGCGTTACATAGTTGCTAACGAATTCGTTGTCTGTTCTGCGGCTAAAAGTAAGTTCCTGGCCGCGGCGCTTTTTATCATAACGCGCAATTTCATTCGCATCGATATCATAGTCTGCATATTCGTTGGTAACATCATACAATACAATGCTTGCCTTGGTTTCCTTATCGTCAATCCACGGTTTTACATAGGTAAATTCATAGTTCTTGTTATCTACGCCGCCGAACTCCCAGCGTACATTAACGCTGTCGCCGGTACCGCGGAAGTTTCTGTCGCCGACGGAAACCATGCCGATAAAGCCGTCAGCGTTACTGTAGCCTGCGCCGATACCGAAAGTACCGGTGTTCATTTCCACAACGGTAATTTCAATTTCCACGGCATTAGGTTCCTGGCCTGGGTTAAGTTTAATATTTACGTCTTCAAAATAACCAAGGTTATAAATGCGCTGCATGCTGCGGCGGGCATCCTTGGCGTTAAACGGCTCGCCTTTTTTCAGCTTCATTTCACGGGTAATAACGTAATCTTTGGTTTTTACGTTGCCTTTAACCTTAAAGTCTTCAACAATGCCTTCGTTTACCAGCAAAAGCAAAGTACCGTCCGGCAGCATGCGGATATCAGCCACGCGCGCCAGAATATAGCCCTGCTTGTTGTATTCTGCTTCAAGGCGCTGTACTTTGACATTAACGTCTTTAATATTAATTATCTGGTCTTTCGGCAAATCGAGAATTTTTTCGATTTCGGAAGTGGAAATTTTGGTATTGCCTTCTACTTCCAGCTTTTTATAAACAGGGTTTTCCAGTACATGATAGGTAAGCTGCACACCTTCCGGAACTTTGGTAAATTCCGGCTGCAAATCATAATACCAGCCCAAACCGTAAATTGCATGCAAATCTTTGGCAAGGCCTTCCTGAGTTAACTGCATCCCCGGCTTCGTGGTAACAACTGCTTCGATATCTTCGGCTTTGGTAATTTTATTGCCTTTTACGGAAATCTTCGTTACCAGCTGACCGATATACGGCGCTGCCGGTTCACTGGCACGTCTCTGCTGGGCAACAGGCATATTCAAAACAGGTTCCTGCGCCATGGCATTGGTCTGTGCGTTTTGCTGCATTGCCTCCTGTGCCGTACGCTGCTGCTCCTGCTCGGCCTGCCATTTCTGGCGTTCTTCCATCGTCATTGGGCGCAGGCTGCCGTCTGCTTCTCTAATCATCGGCTCTTTAACTTCAGCGGGCTGGCTTTCTCCCGCGGTAATCTGTCCATCAGTCTCATCGCTTACAGCAGTTTCACCGGTTACTGCCTGGGCACCGCTTTCATAAGGCTCGGAAGCTGCGCCCTGCTGTACATTTTCTGCCACAGAAGTTTCACTGCCCTTTGCTGCATCTTCTTTTTCGATGCCGCTGCCGCCTTCACGCACAACACCTTTGCCGGGAACAATTTCTACAATCCTGCCGCCGGATTTTTTAGTGCCGTCACTTTTATAATTCGGGTCAGAGATATCTTCCGAAGGATTGTTATGCATATAATAAGTATATTTGCCGTCCTTACCCTTTTTAGGGAAAGATTTGCCTGATTCTTCCTGCGCTTTTCTTGCCTGTTCCAGCGCTTTCTGGCTGACAATCTGCTCCTTGCCGCCAATGGTCATAGTCTGATTGGCAACTACATCCGCTGCGGACTGATTCTGTTCGGCCGCCCACACAGGCGCAGCCATCAGCATGGCTGCCAGACTCAAGGACAACTGTGCATATTTTCTCTTGTTCATTCAAATCCTCCCTAACTAATCAGCATCCTGCAGAACCTGCCTGCCTGTTCTGACAAGCTGCTGCATATCTGTTTCAGCTAAATAATTTTTATAATTTGTATTGTTTTTTATATTTGACTCAGCAGGTTCCGCCGCCTTAACAGCATCCTCCTGCCGGGTTTTATCTGCCTTGCCTGTCTGCTGCATCTGCGGTTCAGCCTGCTGCACCACAGTGCTCTGCATAACCTGAGGTTTTTCCTCTCCGTCATGCGTAATGCCTGCATACCACCAGCCGCCGTAACCTGCCAGTACCAAAAGCACTGCCAAAGCCGCTGCCAGTTTCTGCCTGTTCCATACACTGGCAAAGCCGCGTTTTTCACGCAGATAACGGATGGACGCCTCTGCCAGCATCAAATCAAGCTCCCCGCGCAGGCCGTTGTTTTTGCGGAAGCTGCGCTGGGCATTGTCCAGACTGCATTTTACATCATCTATATTTTCGTAAATATCTTTTGCCACCGCTAAACTCCTTTCTGCACAGACTGATAAATATATAATCTGTTTTTTCAGGAAATTTTATCAGGGCAAAATTTATTATATTTTCCCATATTCCGCCGTTAAAATCAATAATAACCTAAAAAAAGTACAAAAATACCTGTTTTCTCCGATTAGCTTCTTTTTAAATCGGCTATAAAATGCGACAGCATGCCGCGGATGCGTTTTACCCCTTGCTTCTGCAAACGGTAAATATGCCCGAGGCTTACATGGATGCTGTCTGCCATATCGGCAGCGCTGCGGTCTTCCAGATAAATGCCCGTCAGCACCTGCTGTTCCTTGGCGGGCAGACGCTGCAAAGCCTGAGCCACTTTGTCTGTAATCATATTCAGTTCGGCTTCTTCAAACGGCGTCCTGCCGGAAGCAGCCAGCACATCAGCCCAGGCTATGCCGGCAGCATTGGTATCGTCCAGCGAAAAACTTCTCGCGCCGTCCTCCACATGCAGAAAATCAAGCATTCTGCCACGGATGCGGTGCACTGCAAATACGCTGAAAGCTATGCCGCGTTTATAATCATAACGCTCCGCCGCCTCCAACAGCCCGAGCATGCCTTCCTGGACAAGCTCCATTGTCTGCTGTTCAGGCAGCTTGAACCCGGCCGCCGTTTTAAAAACCAGCGGCTGGTAAGACGTCATTAATTTATTATACGCCTCTTGGTCACCTCCGGCATAGCGCTGCCAAAGCTCAGTTTCTTCCTCACGGGAAAGCAGCGGCGTTTTCTGCAGCTCTGCCAGATATTCTTTCAGCATGGGCATACCTTCCTTAAATATTAATTAAACTTTCTTAAAATTTACTTAAAAAGTAACTTTATATTCAACGCCATACCAGTCTTCGGTGGTATCGTAATCTTTGTTGCGTTCATAGTTAATGCTCATATGGCGCGAAATATCATACTGGGCAAAAATGCTTTCATGTTCGCTGTCGGAACTTACCGTATAACCGACAAGCAGATTATCCGTCAGATACTTGCTTACCAGAATATTATACTGGTCTTTTTCATCCTCGGTAAGCTCGCCTTCTTCACGTCCAAGGCTGTGCCCCGTGCGCAGGCGTCCGGAATAAATCATAAATTCATTAAGCCCGAGCGTTTCCTTAAAGATTTCTTCCACGTCGCCCAGCACCGTCATTTCCAGTCCAACCGTCATCAGGTTCTGGAAGTCATCCTGAGTTACGCCCTGATTTGTGCCGGTTACTTCGCGCTGCAAAGTCAGCATTTTTATAATCTGGTCTTTGGTCAGCGCCGGGTCACTGCGCAGAATCATTTCCATCTGCTCAAGCGGCCCCGTAACGCGCAGGAAAATATCATAGCGTCTGAAGCGCGTAGTAGCATCAAGGTTTACAGTCGGCAGCACATCGCCGGGCACCGGCCATGCCACCGAAGCATTGTGAATTTCAAACGGCGTGCGCAGATATGTTATGGTTCCCTTATCCACCTTAATGTTGCCGTCTATATTAGTATACACTGTACTGCCGGTAACATGCAATCCTCCGAAAAGCCACAAATCATACAAATATTTATTGTAAAGGTGAATATCCGGCCCAAGTGTTACCTTAACATCCAGCCCGTAGTTGCTGCTGCCTTCGGAAAGCTCCGGTATCGTAGGCATATTGACAAGCACATCATCCAGACGGATATCTGCCTGAATATGCGGGCGGTAGCCAATGCCGCCGCGGCGGATGCCTTCTTCCGTATCGGTGCGGATAAAATAGCGCTGCGGAATAATGCCCGCCGTGCCGTTAATACGCCCGGAGAAAATTTCCGAAGTGATTTCCGCATCTTTAAAGACGGCGTTGATGATATAGGTTTTATCTTCCTGTGCACGCAGAGCGTAGTTGCCGGAAGCAGTTACCGTGCCTTTGCCCATCTGCACCGAAAATTCATTCAGCTGAACGTCGTTGCCTGTAAAGTCAACGTCAAGATTAATATTGTCAAATACCGTATACGCATCCTTCAGTTTCATTGAACCGCCGTGAAGGGTTACTTCGCCGTAAACAAGCGGTTCTTCCAGCGTACCGGCCAGAGTTACCTGCCCAAGGGTTTCGCCAACGCCCCACTCAACCATCGGGGTTAAAAGGTGCAGCAACCCGAGGCGCGCATTGTCAAGGTTGACCTTAATATTCATGGACGCTGCCGGATTGCGGCGCTGCTCTTTGCTGCGCAGCAAATCAAGCGGTATATCGCCGCTGGCGCTTAATTTGTAAATATCTTTGTTCAGCTGGGCATTTTCCAGGCGCAGCGTATCGTTGGCAAGGCTCAGTTTTGCCGTCAGGGCATCAAAGCCGATGCCTTCAACATCGCCGTCAACAAGGTCTATATCCGCATTGCCCTGCGGATTTTCCAAACTGCCGTTCAAAGCAAGCGACATATCAACTTTGCCGTTTAATTTTACCGGTGCATCCATCAAAGCCGTAATTATAGCCGGGTTCGCATGCTGCGCCGAAGCGCTGATATTAAGTTCATGCGTATGCAGGTTTACCCAGCCGCCGGCATTTACGGAGCCCGGAGTTTCTTCCACGGCTGCTTTGCCGTTTGCTTCCGGAGCGCTTTCGGTAAGTTTCAGTTCGTCAAAACTTAAAATACCGTTTTGCAGGCGTCCTTTAAAGCGCATGGAATCATAGCTCAAATCTTTAACTTTTATCTCGTAAACGCGCATGTCGGCAAAAATACCGCTGCCCCTGCCGCGCGGGTTAATCTTCAGGTGTCCGTCTGCCAGCCCGTCAATATCAAGTTCCACGCGTGCCATTTTTAAAATTGAGCGCAAATTGCCGTAAATAAAATCGACATTGCCTGTTAATGTGCGTTCAACGGCATCCAGAGAAAGTTCTGCCGCAAACCTGCCGTCAGGCGACTGTTCAAACGACGCCTCCACGCGGTTATTATGCCTGCCGTCCGCAGTAAGCGTACCAAGAATGTTTTTAAGTTCTTCGCCGTTAACAAATACGGCATCACTGCTGATGCTGCCGTTAAATTCTGGATGCGCAAGCGTGCCGGTGAGTCTGCCCTGGGCGTTGACAAAGCCGTCAAGCGCCACGGTATCGTCGCTGATGGGCAAAGCGCCCAAATCCATATCGGTTATATCAAGGGTAAAATTAAGGTTCTGTGCCGCATCCATAGTACCGCTCAGCGAAGCCTCGGTGGAAAGCGCCTTAATATAGCCTTCGGTAAGGCGCAGGCTGCCGTCGGGCGCATAATAATAGCGTCCGCTGATTTTATCTATCAAGAAACCTTCGGCGCTGCCGTCAGTCAAAAGCAGGCTGCCCTCAATTTCCGGTGAAGATATTGGCCCCATAACACTTACTTCGTTATCAATATTGCCTGTAAGTTTAACACCGGGCGCAGCAACTGCCACCAGAGGTTCCGCGCGGATGCCTTTGGTGCTTACGGTTACGCTTACCACAGGTTCTGCGCCGCCGATATCCACCATGCCGTTAATAAGGTTATACCCCTGTTCCATGGCAACGCGGTAATCGGTTAAGTGCAGCACACTGCCGGACATGTCAATTTTGCCGTGTGCTTCGGGAAATACCAGCCCCGCAATATGCACGTTTTTTACCTGCGTATTGGCGTAAAAATTAATGCCGTTCAAATCGCCGCCAAACTTAAATCCGGCGGTTGCCGTGCCGCTGCCGTTTTGCCCAACGGCTGTAAAGAAGCTGTCCAGCGGGAAATTAACCATTTTGCCGCTGCCGCTGAAAGAACCGTCAAACATAACTCTGCCTGTCAGGTTCAGCGCGCCGCCGTCGCCCGCAAAAGCCGCAAACTTTTCAATTTCGCAGCTTTCACTGCCAACCAGTGCTTCAAAATCGACATCGCTCATCTGCAAATCACGCCAGCCAAGGCGCTCCATATTACCGGCAACGGTCAGATTTGTTTCGCCTTTTACTCCGGTCTGCCCGTGAATGGCAAGCAAACCGTCCAAATCAACAGTATCTTCTTTAAATCCTTCCAAAGCAAAATCCGTAATGCCGGAAGCGTTTAAAACAGCAAAAACTTCGCCGTCTTTAATGTTATATTCGCCGTCAAGGCGCAGATGGCCCTGCGCCACGTCCACGCCAGCTTCATCAAGCATTATGCGGCTGTCCACAATGGTAAAGGGCAAATTCAGATTGGTAAATTCTTGCCCCTGCAAAGCAAGTTTTGCCGCTTTAATTTCACCCTTGCCCTGAATTCTTTCAAGATCGTTAAAATCTACATCGCAGTTTATCTGCGCCGTATTTCCGTCAACGGTAAGTGCTAAATCTTCAAGCTTTACCTCACGCCCGTCAGCCTCAATGCTGCCGGCCAGTTCAACTGGCAGCGGCTCCCCGCCAAACAGTGCTTCCGCCGCAAGCTGAATGCTGCCCTTGCCGCTTAAGCTTGTATTTTCGCCGTCGTTTTCCCAGATGAGGTTCAAGCCGTCAACTTCACCGGCAAGTTTCTGCACAGGTGCGTAAGCGGCAGCGAAACCGCCAAAGTCCGTTAACGTAAATTTTTCCGTTTTTAAAGCCAGCCGCCCGTGGGCATTGCTGTCTACCACACCGGCAATTTTTAATTCTTCGCCGCCGTAAGCCACGGTGCCGTCAACGGCGAAGTTCGGGTTGCCGCTGCCGTCAAGCGAAGCATTAACGTCAAAATTCCAGCTTCCGTGCGGAGTTTCTACCGATACGGTACCGTCTTCAATAGCAAGATAGCCATAAAAAGGCGTTTCCGAAGAATCGGAAGGCTTTAAAAAGTTACGCAGGTTCCACTCATCTTTGGCATTCATTTTTAAATACAGCTGCGGACGCACCAGTTCTATATCCGACAGCGCTCGCGCAGGCGCGGCAAGAGCCTGCAAAGGCGAAACGGAAAATCTCGCCTCCGGCACCTGCGCAATACGCTCTCCGTCCGTGCTGCTTACCTCTAAACCGTAAGCAGTAAATTGCAGGCGGCCGTTCCAGTCAAAACGCTCTACTGTAACGGTACCGTTCATATAATTTTGCGACATGGTTTTTACAAGCTCCGGCACCTGCGCCAGGTACTGCGGCGCAATAAATTTAACTGCCGCCGCATAAAGCGCTGCCGTCACTGCCAAAACCAGCAGGAATATTTTCCAAAATCTGTTCATATCTGCCTCCGCAGAAAAATTATAATTTGACAGTTTATGTATTCTACGTTAAAAATAATCTTCCTGCTGTTTCAAAACAGAAAAAGCATTACACCTTAAATTTTACAAGATGTAATGCTTTTCAATACAAATTAGTTTAATTTTATTCTGCTGTCTGTTCAGCAGCTGCCGTATTTCCGTTTCCGGCAGCGGTGCTTGCAGAATTTTCAGCGGCAGGCTGTTCTGCGTCAGCAGTGTTTGCCGGTGCCTGTGCACTGTCACTAGCTGCATTTTCAGTTTGAGCTGCTGCGTCAGCACCTGCACTCTGTGCATCGGCGGCTTGTGCAGCAGTATCTTCAACCGGTTCAGGGAAGGTGCGCGGTTCCGGTACGGGCACGCCCACACCCATGGAAGTGTTGAGAGCCGCTTTAGAGGTATTGTAATCATACAATGCTTTTACATAGTTGGTTTTGGCTTCCGTCAGGGCAACCTGCGCGTCCATAACGTCGATGTTGGTGCCAACGCCGGCCTGATAACGTACCACTGCAATATGGTAATCTTCTTCAGCCTGTGCTACGGCAACCTGCGTGGTGCTGATGCGTTTTTCAGCCTCGCGCATGCCAAGGTAATCGGTGCGCACTTCCAGTTCGACGGCATCTTTAACCTGACGCTGGGTTTCTTTGGCTTTGGCCAGATTTTCCTGCGCCGCATGGATTTTCGACCAGGTTACGCCGCTGTCGAAAATGTTCATGCTGGCAGTTACGCCAACTGCCCAATGGTCATCATCATCGCCCGGCCAGTTGCTATCAGCCGTTCCGCCCCAATAATTACCGGCAGTTGCATTAATCTTAGGCATATGTCCGCTGCGCGCTACAACCAAAGCTGCTTCGGCAGCGTCAACGCCGTATTCCGCCTGTTTCAGTTCAGGGCGGTGCTGCTCGCTGTAAGCAAGGCAGTAAGCCATATCATTATCGTAAGGCACATACTGCAAGCTGTCTTTTAATTTCAGCGTGGTATTCAGCGGCGTACCGATAATGTTGTTCAAAGTTGCTTCGGCAACGTCATAGCCGTTTTCAGCACTGATGAGGTCCTGCTTGGCGTTGGCAAGCTCTACTTCACTGCGCAGTACGTCCGCACGGGCAACAATGCCGACGTTGTACTGGGCAATTACGTTATCCAGATGTGCCTGCAAACGGTCAACGGATTCCTGGCACAGGGTTTTCATGTTGCCTGCGTCCAGCATGGTAAAGTAACCGTTGGTAGCGGTTTCTTTCATTTCAATATAAGCCTGCTCCTCAGCGGAAAGCATGCTGCGGTAATTGGCTTTGGCCTGGCCAATCTGACCCTGTAATTGACCACCGGTAAAAATAGGCAGGGTAGCAGTAATAGAATTGCCGTGAGTATTACCAATGGCCTTAGTCCACTCTCCACCTCTAATACCATAATCAGCATAACCTCCACGGCTAGAATCGTGATTAATACTGATGCTGATGCCGCGTGCGCTCTTGGCCGCACTGTAATCAGCCTTGGCTGCTTTTCTGTTATATTCAGCAATCTTTACATTCGGGTTGGTTAAAAGCGCCCTCTGGATGGTTTCTTCCAAATCCAGTTCCAAAGTAGCGGCAAAAACAGACTGGGAGCACAGCGCTGTTAAAGCCGCCGTCAGCGCCAGCACGTTTTTGGCTTTTTTATAACTGAACATTTCTTTTTACCTCCAATCATTGACTGATTAGTCAGTGCTTAAATTTTATATTTTTTAACCCTAAAAGTCAACTGTTTTTTCTAAAGTTAACAAATTTTTAAAAATATGTGCGCACGCCCACATAAGTATTGCTCTTGCTGCCGTGGCGCAAGTCTGTCTGCTCGCCCAAAAGCGAAAAATTATCGTTAATTTTAAGTTCGCCGCCAAGTTTTACTTTGGTATCGTCAAAATCATATACCTGCGTATAAAGGCGGAAACGGTCGGCTATATTGTAGCCAAGCCCCACGCCGAACTCGCCCTGCATGCTGCCCATGCTTACATCGGCGGCGTCAAACTGCTTGCCAAACTGTAAATCCAGCTTGTTGCTGTCGCCAAGGTCATAGCCGCCCAGGTAAAAAAAAGTGTCGTCCTGCGGGCGGAAGGTTACGCCCAGATTGCTGCGCCAGTCGCCGCCTTCCGCGCTGTGCGTAACGTCGGCGCTTATTTCTGCCGTTTCCAGAACGCCCAGCATGCGGTTGGCTTTTTCGCTTGCCTCGCGTGCATTATGCAAAGTGGCTTTTAAATCATCTTCGGTCTGCGGGTCGCTGGCAACCTTTTCCAAAAGTTTGCTGGCTTCTTCAATTCTGGCACTTGTTTTGGCCATGTTCTCTACAATTACGGCAAAATTCTGCCCGGTATGCCCGGCATTAACCTCGCCGATAATATTCTGCATACTGTCTGCCGTTGCGTTCATGCGCGCCGACATTTCGCTCAGCTGCTTAACCATGCTGTTAATCTGCTGCTGGTTGTCAACCGCCACATCAGCCATTACTTTGGTAAAAGTATTCATGTTGGCGCTGATGTCTTTCATATTGATGAAACCCTCACGCAGCGACTGCTGCACTTCCGGGTCGCCAAACACATTGTCAAGAGCATCGGCAATGTTTTCCAGTTTTTCAAGCGCATCGCCGGACGCACTCATAAAGGTGTCAAACCCGCCTCCGGGAACGCCTTTAACCCTGTCGCCGTCCTCCAGAAAAGCGCTTACCGCACGCGGCGGCGGCTGAATATCGACAAATTTTTCTCCTAAAATGCCGTCGGAATTAATGGAAAACGTCGATTCCTGCGGAATGCGCACATTATCGTTAATTTCGGCGGTAACTTCAATGCCGTCCTCGTTAACGGCAAGGCCTTTAACGGTGCCTACCTGAACACCGGCATAGCGCACCATGTTGCCCTCCATCAGCCCGGCAACCTGCGGGTAATCTATTGTAATGTCGTATTTGTCACTGCCAAAGCTGAATGTGCCCAGAAAGGTTATCATCGCTGCCAAAATTGCGGCTCCGCCCAGGGTTATTGCGCCTACTTTAACTTCGCTGGAACTCATTTTATCACCTGCTCTTTAATCTCGCGCCCTTCTATAAAGGCCTTTACAATCGGGTTGGTGCTGTTTTTCATTTCTTCTGCCGTGCCTATGGCAACAATATGCCCTTCATAAAGCATTGCCACGCGGTCAGCCGCGTAAAACGCCGACTGCATGTCATGCGTTACCAGCACCGAAGTTACATGCAGCTGCTCCTGCGTCTTTTTTATAAGTCGGCTGATATTGCGGCTCATAATCGGGTCAAGCCCGGCCGTCGGTTCGTCATACAAAACTATTTCCGGGTTTACGGCAATGGCGCGGGCAAGCCCCACGCGCTTTTTCATGCCGCCGCTCAGTTCCGCCGGGTACAAATCCTGCGTATCTGGCAGGCCAACCAAATCAAGCATCTGCGTTACAATGCCCTGTATTTCTTCATTACTTTTATCAGTATGCTGGCGCAGCCCGAAAGCGACGTTTTCGCCCACCGTTAAAAAGTCGAACAGTGCCGAATACTGAAACACCATGCCCATTTTCATGCGCAGGCGGTTCCAGCCGTCCTCATCAAGCCCGCTTACATCTTCGCCCTGAATGAAAATCTGCCCTCCGTTTGGCTCCAGAAGCCCTATCATCGAGCGCAGCACCGTACTTTTGCCGGTGCCGGAAGGGCCAAGCACCGCCAGCGTTTCGCCCTTATAAACATCAAGGTCAATATTGTCCAGCACCGTATGCGTGCCGAAGGTGATATTCAATTGGCGCAAACTGATAACCGCTTCTGCCATTTAATTTACCTCATACATACAGCACTGCCGATAAAAAGTAGTTGGCAATAAAAATTAAAATTATCGAAAGCACTACGGATTCCGTCGTGGCAAGGCCTACGCCTTCGGCACCCTGTTTGGCACCCAGCCCCTTATGGCTTGCCACAATGGCGATAATGCCGCCGAAAACCATGCTTTTAAGCATGCCGCCGGTAACATCAAAAATATCGGCAAATACTTTAATGGAATTAACATATGTAAAATTACTGATACCCGCGTAATAATGAGCAACCACCCAGCCGCCGATATTGCCGATGCCGTTGGCAAAAACAATGAGCACGGGCATCATCAGCACAGCCGCCAGAAAGCGCGGCACTACAAGGTATGTTATCGGGTTGGTGGCCATTACTTTTAAAGCGTCAATCTGTTCGGTTACCTTCATGGTGCCAAGCTCCGCCGCTATGGCAGCGCCTATACGCCCGGCAACAACCACGCCGGTAAGCACGGGCACAAGCTCGCGCCCAAGCGCGATTGCCACTATGCCGCCAACGGAAGAAGCAGCGCCGAAACGCACAAATTCCGTTGCCGTCTGCAGGGCAAAAACCATGCCGGTAAAAAGTATCGTCATCAGCACAATGGGCAAAGAATCGGCACCGAGCCTTGACATCTGCCGTATGGTTTCCCTGGCATCCGCATTTTTCAGCCGCGCAGCCGTATCCAGGAACAGCTGCATTATGCGCCCTGTATCGTGGCACGACCTGATGACAAAACCGCCCACGGCCGCACATATTTTTTTCAGCATCGGCCTCTTCCTTTCCCAAAAAATTTAAGTTATTTTTATATAATTCAAGATAAAGCAAAAATTCCCTGCTTATTTTAAACCGGGCTTTTTAACGTTTTTGTAAATTTTTCAGCCGGTAACTTCAACCATAATGTCTGCCGTGCCGTCCACGATAAAATTCATGGTTGTTTTCTGCTTGGCAGGCGTACCTGCAAGAGCCGCCGCAAAGCCGGTATCCTGCTGCTGCGCCGCCATATCCGGGTCCGGCAGGGCCGCTATATCCACAATAATTTCGTTATTCTGGTCCGCATTGTTAATATCGGCAATAAAATCTTTTAAAGTGCGGCGCTGCGGCTTTTTGGCTGCCGGTATGCCTTCTTCCTGCTGGCGTTTCATCAGCTCCTGCATCCACGCCAGGCTGCTGCCCCCACGCACATTAAGCGCCATTTTGCCCGGGCACTGCTGTTTGGGCACGGTAAATTTAACCGTTCTTGTAATTTTTCCCGCACGGTAAGGCTGCAATTCCACATCAATAGCCAGTTCTTCACCCGCGCGCACGTTAAGCTTCTGCGGACGCGCGGAAATTATTTCCGCAACTTCCGGCTCGGTGCCGAGCACCACATTTGCCTCTATGTTATAAACATCAATTTTTTCAAACTTATTCTGCGCCAAAAGCGTTGCCGCCTGCACCAGTTCCTGGCTTATCATTTTTAAAATGCCGGCATCCGCATAATACATGTTTTCGCGCTGAATTTTAATTTGTTCACCGCCGGCGCTGCGCCCGTCAATACGGAAATTAAAACGCGCCGTGCCGCCGCCTTCCCTGTCAGCAACGCGCGTAACGGTATTGTAGGTTACGGCGTCAACCATCGAAGGCAAAAGCGCGTCGTCGTCAATAAGCTCCGTGCGCGCACTGCCGTTAACGCCGCGCGAAGAATCGGTAACGGAAACATACATGGGTATTACCTTCGGCGGAGCGCCTATTTGGGCCGCAATACCTGCGCCGCGGTCCTGCGTTACGGTGCCTATGGTTGCCCCGAGGTTGCCGACTTTGTAAGCGCTTTGCAAATTGGGCAGCGAAGCCAGAATCCAAGCCCGCTCCAGAAAATAATTGCTGTCGCCGCGCTGCATAAAGGGATGCCCGAAAGCAAGCAGGCTGCCGTCATCGCCAACCCAGGTTACAGTGCCCAGTGCGCCAAGGCGGATATCGCCGCGGATTAAGGAAACGCCGATAGCGCTGCCCGGTTCGATAGGCTTGTCGGAATTAAAACCGCCGCTGCCGCCCGCTCCGGTAGCCTCCAGCCCCAAAGGCGCAAGTTTGCTGTTTAAATAGTCAAGCCCTTTGGGCGTAAAGCCGCCTGCCATCAGCATTGTACTTTTGGGTACAAGCTCGGAAGGGCGCGGGCTTGTTTCATTCAGTAAATCAAGCATCCGCCCGATGGGCGTTAAAAAGCAGTAATGAGGGTCGTTAAACTCCTTGCCGAAAGCAACGGCGCCGACCAGCCTGCCGTTAATATAAACCGGGCTTCCGCTCATGCCCTGCGCCACGCCGCCGCTTTTTTCGATAACGTCGCCGCTTGTACGCACAAGTATGCTGTACCCTCCGGCTTCGCTGCCGGTAACGCCGATAACTTCAACGTTAAAGTTTTCGATATTGTCGCCGTTAATAACAGTTTTGCCAATGCCCTGCATGCCCGGGCGGATATCTTCCACCGGCATCAGCGGCACATTGGCAGCGCATAATAAAGGCAAACTGAATATAAGCAAAATACTAAAAATAAAAAGCAATAATTTTTTTGTGTTCATAAAGTCCCCACATCGCAAATAATGCAAAACCGGCCTGGGCATAAGCCGCACGCCGGTTTAATTCCGTTTAAGCAAAACAGCCGCACGCAGCCTTGGCATGCATGGCTATATTATACTATTTTAAAAATTTTCTGGCAAGCGTCAGCCTTTGGTAGGGAATACGCCCAAGCCTACGCTGACAGGCCTTTCCCTTCCGTCAGAAGGAGTATTTAAAATTTTTCCGTCCAGCACCATCTCGCTGCTGCCGCCGCCGTCAAAGTTAACGGCCTGCCATGCGCCGAGTTTTACAAGGTAGGAAGCAAGCTCCTGCAAAGTCATACCGGCAGAACTGCTGCTGCGGCCGTCCACTACAAGCAGAATAACGGTGCCGTCTTTTTTTACGCCTGCCGCAGTACGGGGCGCACGCCCGCGGGCAATATCGTAAGCAATGTTTTCTTCCGCACTGCGCACGTCAGCCTTGCCCTCCGCTACCAGCGAAGGCCCTGCGCCCACAACAAGTTCTGCTTCATCCGCAGTTTCATTGCCAAGCGTTTCCCGCAGGCGCACGCGGTCGCCCACCTGTACGCGCTCCAGCACTTTTGCGGCCATGCCGTGCCCCGAAAGCACAACGCTGTCCTTATCAAGCTTCATGTTGCCTGCGCCGCTTACTTCCGTAACGCGCCCGTTAGCGGCAATGCGTATTTCATAACCGTACTGGTTGGTTTTTGTGCCCGGCCCGTAATAATGCGTGTAAAGCACCACATCATCGGCAATGCGGCTGCGGTTAATGCCCTTCACATCCAAAAAAGTGCCCAGTTTGGGGAAGAAAGCGCGCCCTTCATAAGCCAGGTCCTGCATAACCATCGGCTTGCCGCCGGCAACAACAAGTGCGCTGCGCGGCTGGCTTTCCATGCCGAGCCATTCGCCGTCGAGCTTTAAGTTGCCGATAATCCAGCCGTCCGAATCAAAATACGAAGCGTTAACTGCCGCACGCGCGCCAACGGCTTTGGCTGCCTTAAGCAAAGTTCCGCGGCCGTTTTTGTTAACCGCGCCGCTGAACGGTTTTAAAATGTAGCGGTTTTTCGGGGCGATTTCCAAAATATTTACTTCCACCGGCAGCCCGTTCATGTCCTCGCGGCGGTAAATATGCGTCAGCCCTTTGCCCATATCGCTGCTGGTTGATTCCACACGGATGCGGAAAATATCCAGCACCAATCGGTTTGGCTGCTTCAGCACAAATACCTTGTGCTGCGCTTCGCTGTTTAAATCAACAATCAGGCGTGTTTTATCGCCCTTTTCCTGCAAGCGGGCCTTTTTAATAATCGGGTCCTTAACCTTGGAAACAATATCGTCGTCTACTTTTGCGTCAAATTCCAGCACAAGCTGTTTTTTGGTGTTTTTTATTTCTTCATACTCAACCTTGCCGTCCAAATCCACAACAAAACGTATTTTGCTGGGGCTGCTGCTGAAGCGGAAATTTTCAACCTCCGCCGCCATTGCGGAAAGCGGCACCATAACAACAAGCAGCGCCGCGGCAAGCAGCCTGCCGAAAGTTTTTAACATAACCTACCTCCGTGAAAAAACAATACACAGCCCGTAAGCTGTGTATTATAAAACCTAACTAATCAGTCGTTGCCGACAACAGAACCCGGGCGCAGATTGTTCAGCTCGCTGAGCGCCTTGCCTGTGCCCAAAGCCACGCAGTCCAGCGGGTTTTCCGCAACCGTTGTTTTAATGCCGGTTTCTTCAGTCAGCAGCTGTGCCAGTCCGTCAACCAGCGCGCCGCCTCCGGTAAGCACCATGCCCTTATCGACAATATCTGCCGAAAGCTCCGGCGGGCATTTCTCCAGCACGCCGCGGATGGTGCCGATAATGGAATAAACGGGTTCGCGCAGCGCTGCGCGTGCATCTGCCGAGGTTACCTTAATGGTGGTAGGCCTGCCTGCGATAAGGTCACGCCCCTGCACTTCCATATCCGTGCATTTGCCGTTGGAAAGCACGGTAGCCACGTTCATTTTTATTTTTTCTGCCGTCGGTTCGCCAATCAGCACATTGTAAACTTTTTTTACATAGCGCACAATCGCTTCGTCAAAAGCATCGCCGCCAACGCGGATGGAAGAATCAACAACCACGCCGCCGAGGCTTAAAATGGCAATATCGGTTGTGCCGCCGCCGATATCAATTACCATGCTGCCGCTCGGCACACTGATGTCAAGCCCTGCGCCAAGCGCCGCTGCAAGCGGTTCTTCTATTAAATAAGTTTTGGAAGCGCCTGCCTGCATGGCAGCTTCCAGCACGGCACGTTTTTCTACCGAAGTAATGCCTGTCGGAATGCACACCATAATGCGCGGCTTGCTGAAAAAGCTCTTGCCGGCCACACGTTCCACAACAAATTCCAGCATTTTCTGCGTTACGGTATAATTGGCAATTACACCCTCTTTAAGCGGACGGATAACGGAAATGCTTTCCGGAACTTTGCCAATCATATCACGGGCCTCATTGCCCACAGCCAGAATTTTATTTTTGCTTCTGTTAATTGCCACAACGGAAGGCTCGTTAAACACGATGCCCTTGCCCTTGATGTACACCAGAAGATTGGCTGTACCAAGGTCAATGCCTATATCTACACTGTTAAAAAACATACTTTCACCTACTTTTAATCTTTCGTGCCAACGCGCTTAATATCCGCGCCGAGTTTTGTCAGTTTAGCTGCAATTTCTTCGTAGCCGCGGTCGATATGGTAAATATCGCAGATTTCCGTTGCCCCTTCGGCTACAAGCCCCGCAAGTATCATTGCTGCACCGGCACGCAGGTCAGTTGCCCTTACGGTGCAACCTGTTAAATGGGCCGGGCCGGTAATAACGGCGCTGCGCCCTTCTGTGGTAATATTTGCCCCCATGCGGTTTAATTCAACCACATGCATAAAACGGTTTTCAAAAACAGTTTCGGTAATTTTGCTGCGCCCTTCCGCAACGGAAAGCATGGCCATCATCTGCGCCTGCATATCCGTAGGGAACCCTGGGTACGGCAGGGTTTTAATATCAACGGCCTTCAGCCTGCCGCTGCCAACAACGTGAATACGGTCGATATCTTCTTCAACCAGCGCACCGGCCTCGCGCAGCTTGGCAATCAGCGGTTTCTGGTGTTCCGGCAGTACGTTTTCAATAATTACATCGCCGCCGGTCATTGCCGCCGCAATCATGTAAGTGCCTGCCTCAATGCGGTCGGGAATAACGGAATGCTGCACGCCGTGCAGTTCGGATACGCCTTCAATGGTAATAACGTTGGTACCGGCGCCGCGCACACGCGCACCCATCTGGTTAAGATAGTTGGCAAGGTCTACAATTTCCGGTTCTTCGGCCGGGTTTTCCAAAACCGTGGTACCGTTTGCCATTGCTGCCGCCATCATAATATTTTCGGTTGCGCCCACACTCGGAAAATCGAGGTAAATATTGGCGCCCGTCATGCCTTCAGGCGCAGAAGCCTCAATATAGCCATGGCCCTGTTCAATTTTTACGCCCAGTGCTTCAAAGCCTTTTAAGTGCAAATCAATCGGCCTTGTGCCGATAGCGCAGCCACCCGGCTGGGAAATGCGGGCATAACCCTTGCGTGCCAAAAGAGGCCCCATAACAAGAAACGAAGCACGCATGGAACGCACAAGCTCATAAGGCGCTTCGCAGGAGGTAATTTCCCTGCTGTCAATTTTCAGCGTATGCGGTTCGGAAGCGTCAACCTTGATGCCAAGGCATTCCAAAACCGCGCAAATAGTGCGCACATCCTCCAGCGCAGGAATTTCATCCAGCCTGCTCGGCGAAGTACCAAGAATAGAAGCGGCAATAATAGGCAGCACGGCATTTTTGGCGCCGCTTGTTTTTACTGTGCCTACAAGGCGGTTGCCGCCTTTAACTATCAATCTTTCCAACTGCAAACTCTCCTGTTCTTAAAATCCATTCTATCAAAAGGGCATACTTTTCAAAATAAATATTTTCTGTAGTAGTTTATCACTTTTTTTACAGCTTGGCAATCTCTGCCGGATAAAAAAACGCCTGCCGTTTTTCTTAACGGCAAGCGCTTTTCAAAACAAATTTTCAGGCAATCAGATACCGCGGTCCTGCATTTTCAAACGGTCTGCCAAAATATTGTAATGGGTTTCCATTTCCATAATTTCTTTTTTAATACCGGCGATTACATCCGGGTCTTCTTCAACTTTCAGGCGTTCGCGCAGTTCTTTTATGCCCTGCTTCAACTGAAACATTTTATTTCCGGATACAGCATTAATTACATCAGCCACAGTAATCAACTCCCATCATTCTTTGTATTTTTATTATACCAAAATATGGGGCTGTAAGCAAAGTTTTATTCAAACGATTTTTATAAAAATTAAATATAATTTCACAAATTCCCATAAGAAGGATTTATGCGGCTCAAATATTTAAAATTTTTATTTGAACTTGAAATTTGTTTTTGCCGCGCAGCAAATTTTAAACCTTGCTGCTTACGGCATAACATTTTATACAGCTGCTGTAAGTAGTTTTTTATACAAAAAGCGGATGGCATAAGCCATCCGCTTTTAAAGCTTTCTGTATTAAACTTGTTAAGGTTAAGATTAGAAAGTGAAGTACAGTTCGGAGAAGATGGTTTCAGCATCAACGCCGTTTTCTTTACCTTCGAAGTCATAGTAGTTAACTACTGCAACAATGTTTTTAGCCGGTGCCCAGCTTGCGCCAACATTCCAGCCTTTGTAACCTTGATCGAATACGGTATCATTAACTACATAGTCTTTACCATTTACATCGGTTAAAGTTTGACCAGTGTAGAAACCATCAGTGGTCGGGGTGATATAAGCATTAGCGGACTGATCGAAGTAACCTACATGCAGGCCATAGGAACCCGGTTCGTCAGCGGAAGCGCCTTTCCAGGCGAGGTCTGCCCACCAGCCGTCTTTATCGGTGTTGTAGTAATCTTTGTCGCCGCGCATATATTCAGCAGCAAGGGTAAAGTCCGGAGCGAAGTTGTAGCTTGCGCCAACGTTCCAGATTTCTTTTTCGTCATCAGCATCAGTCTTGAAATAAGCAGCATAAGCGTCAACTGCACCCATGTCAGCGGTTACGCCTGCAACATAAAGACGGTCTTCAGAATCAAACAGGTACTCAACGTTGTCACTGGATGCGCCTTTAGCAGCCATACCGAATACTTTTACGTTATCGCCGTAAGCAACTTTAACGCCATCAATGTTGGTATCAAGTACGTTACCGGTGAAGGTTACTTCATTCCAACGGCCGGCGGTTACGTCCAAGCCACCAAGACGGCCTTCGAGATAAGCACGGGTTAATTCAACTTTATCATCGCCGGATTCATTGCTGATGTCCTGAGTGTTCTGGAACATACCGGTGTAGGTCCAGTTTTCGTTAACCTGGCCGTTTACCCACAGACGGGAACGCAGAGCAGCGGAGTCGCCATCAACGTCGCCGCTAACATCTTTGTAGGATGCACGGAACTGACCGGTGATTTTTACGTTGTCAGCTTTTTTCTCAAGGTTAGCAACGCGAACGCCGAGGCTGTCGAGTTCGTCAGCAAATTCAGCAGCTAATTTGTCTACGTTAGCGCCTTTTGCCATTGCTTTAGCAACAATCTGAGCCATTTCATAACGGGTCATCAGTTTGTCGCCGCCGTAGGTGCCGTCGGGATAACCGTCAACTACACCAGCAGCTGCCAGTTTGTTTACTGCGTCATAAGCCCAATGACCTGCCGGTACATCGGAGAACGGATTTGCGGCATAAGCGCTTGCAGTTACGCCAAGAGCCATAGCCATTGCGAGAACTAAAGATTTTTTCATTTTGCCATTCCTCCAGGGAAATAAATTTTTTACCCTTTCAGAAACCTTTTGCGCAAAACTTTCCGTTTCGGTTTTTTATGCGCGAGTTGCCGTGTTTCCTCTGCAGCCAAACCAATACAGTCCGCAAATTACAAACGGTTTTTAAAAGGATGTGTACACTTTACCATAATTTCACAATGCCGTCAAGAACATTTTACAATTTTTAGTGAATTTTTATCAGTTTTTTCTGCATATACAAACAGGCAGCGCATAAAACACTGCCTGTTTGTAAATAATTTTACATTATTTGCTGAAAGCGTCCGTTAACGGAGGCACAATCTGTTTTTTGCGGGAGAGTACGCCCGGCAGGTAGTAATGGCCTTCTGCTTCCGGTTTGCCGAAGGCTTCCGTAACTTTTGCCTGATTTACACCGGCAACAAGAAGGTCGGTAGCTTCGGAAAGAATATCGGTTACCATCAGGAAGGATAAATCAAAGCCTTCAGTTTCACGCATAGCTTCCAGTGCCGCTAAAAGTTCCGGCATTTTATCCAGCCCCTGCTGGCGGCCCATGATGTTAATCTGCGCCACGCTGGCTTTGGTTTCGCCGAAATCAAATTCTTTCAAATCGGTGCGTACCAGTTCGTCCGCGGTTAAACGGGCAATAACGGAGCCCTGTTTCAGTTCTTCCATGGCATAGGCTTCCAAATCCTCAAGCCCGGCAATTTTTTGCAGTTTTGCCGCAGCGTCCTTATCCTGCTGAGTGGTGGTCGGGCTGCGGAAATACAGGGTATCGGAAATAATTGCCGATAAAAGCAGGCCTGCAATTTCGCTCGGCAGTTCCACTTTGTGTGCTTCTGCCATACTGGTAATAATGGTTGCCGTGCAGCCTACGGGTTCTTCGCGGATATAAATAGGAGCCGCGGTATGCAGGCCGCCCATTCGGTGATGGTCAATTACCTCAATGATTTCCGCTTCTTCGCTGCCTTCAACGGCCTGTGCGCGTTCGTTATGGTCAACAAGAATAAGCTGGGTTTTGTCGGGTTTCAGCAGGCGTACCTTGTCAATCATGCCAATGTAGCGGCCGCCTTCCACAACCGGATAGGAGCGGAAATTGGTATCGAGCATGGCATTTTTAACATCGTCCAAAAGTTCGTTGTTGTTGAAGGAAACAACGCTGGTAGTCATTAAATCTTTAACCGGGGCGTCCAGCAGCTGGCTGTAATCAACAGCGCCGGTTTCGTTTTCCTGTGCGCAAAGTTCTTTATAGAAGCATTTGGCAAGGTCGGTTACGGTAACAACGCCTTCAATGTTTTCCGGCGTGCCTACAGGCATGCAGCGCACACCGTAGTCGGTAAACAAATGGCTTACCTCACGCAGTTTGGTTTCGCCGTTAAGCATGGGCACTGCAATCAGTTCCACATCTTTCAGGCGGGGGTACATATCCTCAATTAAAACCGGTTCTTCTACGCCGAAATAATTAAGAACATACTGTGTTTCAGGGTTCAGCGCACCTGCGCGAGCCGCAACGGCATTAACGCCAAGCTGCCTTTTTAACCACGCATAGGCAACTGCGGAGCAGATAGAGTCCGTATCCGGGTTGCGGTGGCCGATGACATATACTGGTTTATCCACGTTCAGCACTTCCTTTTTGCAGGCAGACCTGGCTGCCGTAATGATTTTTAGTGTAATAATTATTATATCATAAAAAGCTTTAAATTACCGCAGAAATTTTGTTTATTTGGCGCGTTTATCGCCCAGCGTTGCCAAAAGTTCCGCCGGGTTAATGTTATGGTAGGCCAAAAGCACAAGGCAGTCGTACCACAGGCCGCTCATTTCATCCAGCACTTCCGTCCTGCTGTCATTTTTAGAAGCAATAATGGTACTTGAAGTATCTGCGCCAAGCTGTTTTAAAATTTTATCCTGCCCGGACATAACCAAATGCCTTGCAGCGGAATTATCACCGCCTGAGTGGCGTTTATAGCAAATCAAGCGGTAAATTTCGGCAAGTACGCCGTGAATACCGTCAGGTTCAGGCACGGGCAGGCTGCCGCTTTGCCATACCGGCTGCGTAAATACGCCCAGGCCGCTGCGCCCCGGCAGCGCTTTTACCAGAAGCACCGTACCGTTTTTACCGGCAGTAATTTCCGTAACCGAAAAAGCTGCGCCGTCTTCTGCGGCGTTATAAGCCTTTTTTGTTTCCGGGTCATACAGCCACAGGCTGCCGTTTTCCGCCGTGCGCGCCAGTGCTTCGCCGTCCATTTTGGCAAGCGCCAGCACCTCGTCCGTACCGGCATCCTGCACAATGGCGTTAATATAGCCGTGAACATTAAATTTTAAAACTGCAAAATCAATTTTCATTTTTTCCGCCTTCTCTTAAAACGGGCATTACGGAGTTATACCCGTCCGCTCCGTATACCAGGCAGCGCTTTACGCGCGAAATGGTTGCCGTGCTGGCGCCTGTTTTCTCCACGATTTCTTCATAAATGCAGCCGGCATCAAGCATTCTGGCAACCTCCAGACGCTGCGCCATTGCTTTTAATTCGGTAATGGTACAAATATCTTCAAAAAAGTTTGAACATTGCTGTTCATCTTTTAAACTTAAAACAGCCCTAAACAGCTGCGTGGTTAATTTATCCCTGGTTTTTGCAGGCATGGCTGTCCTCCTTGGTTAACACCCGTAAAATTTTAAATTGGATATTTTCTATCCTTTCTTACTTTAATACTTTATTTTATAAAAAGTCAAGTAATTTTAACGGATTTTAAGAAAAATTTTATTGACAGATTTGTAAATAACGTGTATGATTGGTACATCAACTTCATACAAACATTCATCAAGAGTAGCCGAGGGACTGGCCCGATGACGCTACGGCAACCATCCTTAGTGAAACGGTGCCAAATCCAACGGAACATTCCGGCAGATGAAAGAGGTCTTAAAACTTGTACCCTTCACCTGTTCGTGAAGGGTTTTTTAGTACCTTAGAAAAGAAAGAGGAACACCGCATGATTGAATTAGTAAATGTAGAAAAAACTTACCACACCTCCTCGGGTGACATTAACGCCTTAAAGCGTACCAGCCTTACCATTAACCAGGGCGAAATTTTTGGCATTATCGGCCTTTCAGGCGCAGGCAAATCCACGCTTATCCGCTGCATTAACATGCTGGAAGTGCCAACCGCAGGGCAGGTTTTTGTAGACGGCGAAGAACTTACCGCCATGACGGAAACGCAGCTGCGCAAAGCACGCCAAAATATCGGCATGATTTTTCAGCATTTTAACCTGCTTGCCAGCCGCACCGTTTTTGACAACATTGCCTTTCCGCTGGAAATTCAGGGGCTTGGCAAAGACGAAATCAAAAAGCGCGTGGAACCGCTGCTGGAGCTTGTACAGCTGCAGGACCGTGCCGACCACTACCCCAGCCAGCTTTCCGGCGGGCAGAAACAGCGCGTAGGCATTGCCCGCGCCCTTGCCAGCAACCCGAAAGTTCTTCTGTGCGACGAAGCAACAAGCGCGCTCGACCCGCAGACCACCAAATCAATTTTAAACCTGCTGCGCGACATTAACCAGCGTTTAAACCTTACCATAGTAATGATTACGCACCAGATGGAGGTTGTAAAGGAAATCTGCGACCGCGTAGCCGTTATTGAAAACGGCAGCATTATAGAAGAAGGCAATATGGTGGATGTATTTACCAACCCGCAGAACCAGACTACAAAGGAATTTGTTAAGAGTGTCGATAAAAACACCCTTCCGGAATCACTTAAAAGCACGCCCGTCAGCAGGGAATATTTTGAAGGCGCAAACCTCGCCGTGCGCTTGTCCTTCTTCAGCGGCAACGCCGACAAGCCCATTGTTTCTGGCATGATTAAACGCTTCGGCGTAGACGCCAACATTATTTCCGGCAACACCGACCAGCTTAAAGACCGCATTTACGGCACTCTGCTGATTGTTATTGAAGGCCCGCAGAAAGCCCTTGAGGACTCGCTGGATTATTTAAACAGCCAAAATCTGCAAGTGGAGGTAATTGGTTATGTCAAATGAAATGATTGAACTTTTAATAAAATCCTTTTGGGAAACCGGCTACATGGTTGTTGCCTCCACCGTGCTGGCAAGCCTTATCGGCATACCGCTGGGCATCATCCTTACGGTAACGCGCAGCGGGCACATTCTGCCGAATGCCGTTATCAACTCCGTGCTGGGCGTTATCGTTAACGCCACCCGTTCCACCCCGTTTATTATTTTAATGGTAGCCATTATTCCGCTTACCCGTATGCTGGTTGGTTCTTCCATCGGCACTACGGCCGCCATTGTGCCGCTTACCATTTCCGCAGCGCCGTTTATTGCGCGCGTTATCGAATCTTCGCTGCTTGAAATTGACCACGGCGTTATCGAAGCCGCACAAAGCATGGGTGCAAGCCCGATGCAGATTATTTACAAGGTTCTGCTTCCCGAATCGCTGCACTCCATCGTGCTCGGCATTACCCTTGCGGTTATCGCCCTTATCGGTTACTCCGCCATGGCGGGCGTACTCGGCGGCGGCGGCCTCGGCGACCTTGCCATCCGCTACGGCTACCAGCGTTTCCAGCCGGATGTAATGATTGTTACCGTTGTTATCTTGATTCTCATGGTACAGCTCATTCAGTTTATCGGCGACACGCTCAGCAAAAAACTTAATAAAACCAAATTATAATGTTAGCAATTTATTTTAATTTTAATATTTTAGAGGAGGATTACTATGAAATTAAAAAGAATTTTGGCCGCACTGGCGGTTGGCACTCTGGCACTCGGCATTTTTGGCTGCGGCGGCAGCGAGAAAGCAGCGGATACTTCCGCACCCGTTAAGGTAGGCGTTACCGCAGGCCCCCATGCCGAAATTATGGACGAGGTTAAGAAACTGGCTGCCAAAGACGGCTTAAACATAGAAGTTGTGGAATTTAACGATTTTGTAACGCCGAACATTGCCTTGCAGCAGGGCGAAATTTTTGCCAACAGCATGCAGCACAGGCCTTACCTTGACGCTACGCTGAAAAAAGAGCCCGGCTTTGAACTGGTTGAAGTTTTTAAAACCGTAAACTTCCCCATGGCGGTTTATTCCGATAAAATCAAAAAAGGTGAAGCCATCCCCGACGGCGCAACAATCGGCATCCCGAATGACCCTTCCAACGGCGGCAGAGCGCTTTTGCTGCTTGCCGAACAGAAATTAATTGAAGTTAAGGACATTAACGACGTTACCACCTCCGTTGCCGATATTACCGGCAACCCGCATGGCTATAAATTCCTTGAGCTTGACGCTGCCACCATTCCCCGCAGCCTGCCGGATGTAACCGTTGCCGTTATCAACGCCAACTACGCTCTGCCTGCAGGGCTGAACCCCATGACGGATTCCTTGATGGTTGAAGGTGCGGCTTCCCCGTACATCAACATTTTTGTAACCAAAAAGGAAAATGCCGCCGACCCGCGCATTAAGCAGCTGCAAAAAATTTACCAGTCCGCCGAAGTTGAAAAATTCATTAACGACCACTTTAAAGGCTCCGTTACCGTCGGCTGGAAATAAAATATTAAAAATAAAAGCGTCCCTTGCGGGCGCTTTTTGTTTGAGGTGAACCATGAAACGTATTTTGCATTTATTAGTTTTACTTATAATTGCTTTGTGCTTTATGCCCGCCGCTTACGCGGAAAGCCCCATTGACCGCCCCGTAAACAGCAGTTATATTGACGATATTTTTACCAGGCACGGCGTAAACGGCACTATTGTTATTTACGATGTGCAGAAAAACGGCTACTGGCTGCACAACGCCGGGCGTGCGGCAGAGCGGTTTTACCCCGCCAGCACGTTTAAAATTTTTAACAGCCTTATCGGTTTAAGCGAAGGCATTGTTAAAGATGCGGACGAAGTTTTTTACCGCTACGGAGGCGAACCGGTGTACCTTGAAAGCTGGAAAGCCGATGCCAGCCTGCGCAGCGCCATAAAACTTTCGCAGGTGCCAGCCTATAAAGAACTGGCGCGCCGCATCGGTACGGAACGCATGCAGGCCAACATTAAAAAGCTGCACTACGGCAACGAAAGCATTGGCAACAAAATCGACAGCTTCTGGCTGGAAGGGCCGCTTAAAATCAGCGCGCTGGAGCAGGTTAAGCTGCTGACCAAGCTTGCCCGCTGGCAATTACCCTATCCGCAAAAGGCGCAGCAGCAGGTTTGTGACATAACCGTTTTAAAACAGACCGATGCCTGCACGCTGCACGGCAAAACCGGCTGGGCAACTGACAATATAAAAACCCCGGTAGGCTGGTTTGTTGGCTGGGCCAAAACCAAAGACAACCTGTATGTTTTTGCCATGAACATGGATTTAACCGGCGCCGCAGAATTGCCGTTAAGAGAAAGTATAACCCTGGAGTGCCTTCGAACTTTAAAACTTTTATAAAGCAGTTTATAATTATACTAAGCAGTAATTGAAAGAAGGGATACTATGGCATATTTAGGCGAAGATATTAAAAAACTCGGTTTTGGGCTGATGCGCCTGCCGAAAACCGGCGAGGCCATCGACATTGAACAGACCAAAAAAATGGTAGATATGTTCCTGGAAGCAGGCTTTACCTATTTTGACACGGCGTGGGCTTACCCCGGCAGCGAAGACGCTATCCGCCAGGCGCTGGTAGAACGCTACCCGCGTGAAAAATTTCAGCTTGCAACCAAAAACGCAGCCTGGATTAACTGCAAAACGCGCGAAGAAGCAGTTAACCAGTTTGAAACCAGCTTAAAACAAACCGGCGCAGGCTATTTTGACTTTTACCTTCTGCACAACCTCGGCGAAAGCCGCACCAAATATTTTGACGATTACAATATGTGGGACTTTGTGCAGGAGCAAAAAGCCAAAGGGCTGATTAAGCACGTTGGTTTTTCGTTCCACTCCACACCGGAGGAACTGGACGAAATTTTAAACGCTCACCCCGAAATGGAATTTGTGCAGCTGCAAATTAACTATGCCGACTGGGATTACCCTGCCGTACAGAGCCGCCGCTGCTACGAAGTGGCGCGCAAACACGGCAAGCCCGTTATCATTATGGAACCGGTTAAGGGCGGCATGCTCGCCAATCCGCCGGAAAGCGTACAGAAAATTTTAAAAGACGCCGAGCCGGAAATGTCCGTGGCAAGCTGGGCCATCCGCTTTGCTGCACATCTGGAAGGCATTATTACCGTGCTCAGCGGCATGAGCAATGTTGAGCAGATGCAGGACAACCTTTCCTACATGAAGGATTTTAAAGGCCTTACCGCCGCCGAAGAAGCAACGCTGAAAGAGGCGCAGGAGGCGCTGGCAAAAATTCCGCTCATTCCCTGCACCACCTGCAACTACTGCGCCAAGGTCTGCCCCATGAATATCGGCGTAAGCGGCAGCTTTACGGCAATGAACTATTACACGCTGTATAATGATTTGGCCGCTGCCAAACACCAGGAAAACTGGCTGGTTACTGGCCACGGCAAAAAGAAGGCCGCCGAATGCATTAAATGCGGCGCGTGCGAAAAAGCCTGCCCGCAGCATATTAAAATCCGCGAAGAACTGGTAAAGGTTACTGAAACCCTGGGCTGATATGTTAAAACAGAAGCATCCGTTTCATAAACGGGTGCTTTTTTATGTGCTTCGGCAGAATTTTGTGATATAATGGGAACGCTTAATAAATTTTACCCTGTTTTAAGGAGCAGCTATGAGCCGTAAACCTTTTGTGCCCGCAGCCCTTTTGGGCAAGCTGTGGCGCTGCATAATAGAATTTAAAATGCTGAAGGAAGGCGACCGCGTGCTGATTGGCTTAAGCGGCGGCAAGGACAGTATGTTTTTAACGGCCGCGCTGGCCGAAGTGCAGCAGTATGCGCCCTTTAAGTTTGACCTTGCCTGTTACACGGTTGATACCATGTTCAGCAGCGATTTTCCCAAAGCTGATTTGGAAAGTTTCTGCGCACAGTACGGGCTTAAACATTACAGCAGCAAAGTTGATGTTACCGAAGCGTGGCAGCACCGCACCAACACGCCGTGCTTTACCTGCGCTTATTTCCGCCGCGCCGCCACCAACCGCACGGCGCTGGAGCTTGGCTTTAACAAAGTTGCCTGGGCGCACCACCATGACGACGCCGTGGAAACCTTCTTTTTAAACCTTGTTGCCAGCGGCCAGCTTAAAACATTTCTGCCGGTAACACCGCTTTCGCGCACGGGGCTTACCTTAATACGCCCGCTTTTATATTACCGCGAGGCGGAAATCATCAGTATGGTTGACGAGCTTAACCTGCACCCGCTGAAAAACCCCTGCCCCTACGACGGCCACACCAAACGCCAGGAAGCAAAAGAACTGCTGCGCTCGCTGCAGGGCTTCAACGCCGAAGCGTACGACCATCTGGCGGCAGCCATGCGTTTTGCCAATGCCGAACTTTGGCCTGCCAAATGCGGCAAAACAGAGCTGGCAGATAAATTCCACGCATTTTGGCAGCAAAAGCGCAAAAACAGGCAGGAATAACGCCGCCCGCAGCGAATATAATTTTTTGTATGACATTTTGACCGGAGGTTTTTATGACAGTAAAAGAGTTTAAACATGATTATTTCAGCTTTAAAGGGCGTTTGAACCGCAAGCCCTTTTTAATGCGCCTGATGATGCTTGGCGCCATCAGTATCTTTTTTGTTTTAATCGTTATCAACGCCGAACCGCACCTTAAGGAAGACCCCGCGCATTTTGCCACCAACGTGCGCAAATCGCTGGTGTTCTGGGTTTATTATATTCCGCTGATTATCGCCAGCATTTCGCTCGGCGTGCGCCGCCTGCACGACCTTAATTTAAGCGGCTGGTGGATGCTTCTGGGTTCCGGCGCGCTTTTAAGCACCGTAAACACCGGCAACACCGCCATTGACCTTGCAGCGGCAATTTTATTTTACATTGCCCAGCTTTTCAATCTGTTCCTGATTTTCTTCCGCGGCACCAAAGGGCCTAACCGCTTCGGCGAAGACCCCGTACCCCAGCCCGTAAAAGAAAAGAAGAAAACCAAAGAAGAACGCCGCGCCGAAGCCAAGGCACGCAAAGAAGCAGCCGAAGCAGAAAAACGCGCCGACGAAGAACTGGAACGCGAGATTGCCGAAGCGCATCCCGACTGGGACGAATACGACCGCTATGACGCCATGCAGGAGGCCAAAACTAAACGCGAAGCCGAAAAAGCAGCGGCAGAAGTTAAAGACAGCACCGAAAACAAAGAAAGCAAATAATTGTACAAAAAAATCCCGCCAAAAGCGGGATTTTTATTTTATGCATATTTTGTTTTAAACTAAAGTATAAATTTGGTGCTTATGCGCCTTACCAGGCCAGTACTTCCACGCCGGTATCGGTAACAAGCACAGTGTTTTCCCACTGGGCCGACATGCTGCCGTCCTGCGTATAAACAGTCCAGTCGTTTGAAGCGTCAATAAACACATCGCGGCGGCCGGCGTTAATCATAGGCTCAACCGTAAATACCATGCCCGGCACCATCAGCATGCCGGTATTTTTTTTGCTGTCGTGGCACACAAAAGGTTCTTCGTGGAAATCCACGCCGACGCCGTGCCCGCCAAATTCCGTTACCACGCTGTAACCGTGCTTGCGTGCAAACGGGGCAATGGCAGCGCCGATATCGCCGATAAACGCCCACGGCTTGCAGGCTTCCACACCGCGGCGCATACATTCTTTGGTAATGGCAACCAAATCCTGATTCGGTTTGGAAACCTTGCCAATCATAAACATGCGCGAAGCATCGGCGTAATAGCCGTTGTAAATAGTGGTTACGTCAACGTTAACAATGTCGCCGCTTTTAAGCACCGTTTTATCGGGAATACCGTGGCAAACCTGGTCATTAACAGAAGTGCAGATGCTTTTCGGGAAGCCGTAAAAACCGAGGCAGGCAGGAATACCGCCGCTTTTGGTAATAAAATCATACGCCAGCGCGTCAATTTCTTCCGTCGTCATGCCGGCTTTAATTTTTTGGGCAATCAAATCAAGGCAGGCATTATTAATTTTAGCTGCCGCACGGATGCCTTCAATCTGTTCCGGCGTTTTTATCATATCCATATCGGGAACTTCGCAGCCTTTGGCCTTGAATTCGGCTATTTTTGCTTTTATTACTTCAATATCCATAAAAATCTCCTTTAATACAAATTTAATTTTATAGTGCTATTATAACACATATAACATAAAGTGACAGCACAAAGTCAGCTTATGCTTACAAATTATTTTTCTATTATTTTTTGTTTCTTTATGTTAAAATATTGTTAGTTTTTGTATAAGGAGGAGCCGATGGAAGCTATTTATTCCAACATTGCCGATTTTATCCTGCATTTTGACCGTTACCTGCCTGTTGTTATGGAAGCCTACGGGCACTGGATTTACGCATTTTTGTTCATTATTGTTTTTTGTGAAACAGGGCTTGTGGTAACGCCGTTTCTGCCGGGCGATTCGCTTTTGTTTGCCTGCGGCGCGCTGGCGGCATCCGCCGAAGGGCTCAGCCTGCCGCTTCTGGCCGTTATTTTCCTTGTGGCTTCAATTACCGGCGACGCATGCAACTACGAAATAGGCAGGCACCTGGGGCATAAAATACTTGCCGCCAATTCAAAGCTGATTAAACCGGAGTACGTAAAAAAAGCCGAAGATTTTTACGCCAAGCACGGCCACAAAGCTATTTTCCTGGCCCGTTTTGCCCCGATTGTGCGTACCTTTGCGCCTTTTGTAGCAGGTATCGGCACCATGCACTACCGCACCTTTGCCATTTACAATGTCAGCGGCGCCTGCACCTGGGTATTTTTATTCCTCGGCGGCGGCTACTTTTTCGGCAACATTCCGTTTATCAAACAAAACTTTTCGTATGTAACCATGGGCATTATTCTGTTTTCGCTTACCCCGATTATTTTTGAGGTTATCCGCAGCAGGCGTGCCAAATAACGAAAGAAGGCTGAAAGATGTATTATTTTACCAGTGACTACACTACCGGCTGCACGCCGGAAATTTTAGAAGTTTTGGGAGCAACCAATCTTGAAGAAACAGCAGGCTATGGCGATGACGCCTACTGCGAAGCTGCCCGCGCGCTGATTCAGAAAGAATGCGGCCGCCCGGATGCGGACGTTTATTTTATGATGGCTGGCACGCAGACCAACCTGACTATTATCTCCGCCTCCCTGCGCCCCTTCCACGGCGTTTACGGCACTGCGCGCAGCCATATTAACACGCACGAAGCCGGCGCCATTGAACGCAGCGGCCACAAGGTGCTTGTAGTGCCCGATGAGGACGGCAAAATTACCGCAGCACAGCTTGCTGCCGAACAGGAAAAATACCTGCACGACCCCAGCCGCGAGCATATTGTAATGCCTAAAATGGTTTATATTTCGCAGCCGACGGAAACCGGCACGCTGTACAGCAAAAAGGAACTGGAAGATTTATACGCCGTATGCAAGCAGTATAATTTATACCTGTTTATTGACGGTGCGCGCCTCGGTTACGGGCTTACTTCGCCCGCCTGCGATTTTACCATGCAGGACATTGCCAATAACTGCGACGTGTTCTATATTGGCGGCACCAAATGCGGCATGCTGTTCGGCGAAGCGGCAGTTATTTTAAACCCTGCCATTAAAGAAGATTTTATTCCGCTGATGAAACAGTGCGGCAGCGTACTTGCCAAAGGCCGCCTGCTTGGCATTCAGTTTGAAGCCATGTTCACCAACGGTTTATACTACCGTATCTGCAAACAGGGCATTGATACTGCTATGCAGATTAAAGCCGTGCTTAAAGAATGCGGCTTTGAATTCTTGACTGATTCACCCACCAATCAGCAGTTCATCATCATTACCAAAGAAATGTACGAAAAAATAAACAGCCATTTTAAACTCGGCCTTTATGAAAACCTGCCTGACGGCAGAGTGGCCGCCCGTATCTGCACCAGCTGGTCTACCTCGCAGGATGCGGTTGACAAGCTGTGCAAATTTCTTAAAGAGCTGTAAGGAAGGAAACACAAATTTATCGGCAAAAGGTTTATATTAATGCGGTCATGTAAAAATGCTGCGGCTTCTCCGATTCCGTCCGGGCTTCGCAGCCGGACTTCCGGAGATTACAACTAAAAATTTTGCCGCCGCAGTTTTTATTTATGACCTTATAATATAAACCTTTTGTTTGCGTACATACTGCATTTTTACCGGGCCGCATCAAGATAAATATTTTGTTTGAACATACTACTTAAACAAACGTAACAAACTAAAATAATCATAATTAAAACTTATAATTATACGCAAAAACACCGCTGTAAAAGCGGTGTTTTTTATTTACAACGTATTTTGTTATTGTATTTTGCTGCGCTACTTTTTGCTCCACAGCCATATTTCGCGGCACAGCCAGATAATGAACACGCCGCAGAAATCAAGCACAATATCGGTAACCTGCGCCGTACGCCCCGGCACCGAAAGCTGAATGTACTCATCCGCTACGGCAACGGCCAGCCCCAAAAACAGAATGTAGCCTGACGCCACGCGGTTGGATACGCGCCAGCTGATAAAGGTATTAACCATAATCATTGCCAGAACGGCAAATTCCACAAAATGTGCCAGCTTGCGCAGGCGTGCCTCCAGACGGTCTACCGGCATCGGGTCGCCGATAGCTGCATACAGGCTGTCAAGCCACTGGGCCAGCAGCCCGCTTGCTTTGTATGAGGTTTCCGCAGGCAGCGAAGAATTAAAAAAGATAAAACCTGCAAACAGCACTAACAGCAGCAGCCATAAAAATTTTTTCATTTATATGCGCCGCCCTGTTACTGATTGCGTGTAAGCAAATCCATTACCATCATATTGCTTACAACGCCAATGCCGCCCGGCACAGGAGTGTAAGCCGAGGCTTTGCCTACAACGGCAGGGTCAACATCGCCCACCAGTTTGCCGTCAACGGCGTTAATGCCAACGTCTACAACAACTGCGCCTTCTTTAATCATATCGGGCGTTACAAAGCAGGGCTTGCCTACTGCCGCAACGATGATATCCGCCTGGCGGGTAATTTCGGCAATGTTTTTGGTTTTGCTGTGGCAAATGGTAACGGTGGCATTTTTGTTTAAAAGCAAATTGGCAACCGGTTTGCCGACAACATTGCTGCGGCCGATTACAACGGCATGTTTGCCTTCCAGTTCAATGCCGTAATGTTCCAAAGTTGCCATGCAGGCACGCGGCGTACAGGGTGACATTTTGCCGTAGCCAAGGTACATATCGCCAACGTTTTTCACGTTCAGGCAATCCACATCCTTGCTGGCGGTAACTGCCGCGCCGATTGTATCGCTGTCCAGCGGTTTGGGCATCGGCATCATCGGCAGTACGCCGGTAACGTAACGGTTGTGGTTCATGCGGGCAATGTCGCGCAGCAAATCTTCCTGTTTGGTATCGGCAGGATATAAAAGTTCTTTAACATAAATGCCCATGCTTTCAGCAAGCTTCATTAAACGGTCTTTGTAAACGTGCGAAGCCGGGTCATCGCCGACAACAATAATTGCCAACGTTACTTTACGCCCTTTGCCAAGCGCATTGGCCACACGCTGCATAATGGTTTCGCGGTAAGCATCGGCAACGGGTTTTCCCCTCATAATCAAAGTTTCCATAACAGTTCTCCTTAAAACAGTCCGCTTATTACGCCGTCGTCACTTACGTCAATTTTTTCGGCGGCAGGAACTTTCGGCAGGCCCGGCATGGTCATAATATCGCCGGTTAATACTACCACAAAGCCTGCACCGGCTGCGATACGGCAGTTTTTAATGGTAATTTCAAAGCCTTCCGGGCGGCCCAGAAGCGCCGGGTCATCCGAGAAGGAATACTGGGTTTTGGCCATGCAGACAGGCAAATGCCCATAGCCCATTTTTTCAAAGTCCTTCAAAGCATTGTTTGCTTCTTTGGTGTAGTTTACGCCCACTGCACCGTAAATCTTTTTGGCAATGGTTTCAATTTTTTCTTTCAGGCTCAGTTCTTCGCCGTACAGAAGTTTAAAATCGGCTTTGCCGCTTGTTGCCAGCGCCACAACTTCTTTCGCCAGCTCAATGCCGCCTTCGCCGCCTTTGGCAAATACTTCCGAAAGCGCAACGTTTACGCCGTGTGCAGCGCAGTGGCTGCGGATGGCTTCCAGTTCTTCAGGGGTATCCTGTGCAAAGGCATTAATAGCAACAACCAGAGGCAAACCGTACTGCTTAATGTTTTCGATATGCTTTTCAAGGTTGACAATGCCGCGTTTTACAGCTTCCACATCCGGAGTAGCAAGGTCTGTTTTCGGCACGCCGCCGTGCATTTTAAGCGCGCGTACGGTTGCAACCAGCACAACTGCATCCGGTTTTAAACCGGCATAACGGCATTTAATGTCGAAGAATTTTTCCGCGCCCAAATCTGCACCGAAGCCTGCTTCCGTAATGGTGTAATCGGCAAGCTTGAGCGCCGTTTTGGTTGCCATTACACTGTTGCAGCCGTGGGCAATATTGGCAAACGGGCCGCCGTGAATAATGGCAGGCACATTTTCCAGAGTCTGTACAAGGTTCGGTTTTACAGCGTCTTTTAACAGTGCCGCCATTGCGCCCTGTGCTTTAAGCATACCTGCGGTAATGGGGTTGCCGCTGTAATCGTAAGCCACAATAATTTTGCTCAGGCGTTCTTTTAAATCGTGCAGGCCGGTTGCCAGGCACAAAATGGCCATAACCTCCGAAGCTACGGTAATATCAAAGCCGTCCTGGCGCGGTACGCCGTGCGCTTTGCCGCCGAGGCCGACAACTATGTTGCGCAGCTCGCGGTCATTCATATCAACAACGCGTTTCCACACAATGCGGCGTGGGTCGATATTAAGCGCATTGCCCTGCTGAATATGGTTGTCAAGCATGGCTGCCAGAAGCATATGGGCAGATGTTATGGCATGGAAATCGCCGGTAAAATGCAGGTTAATGTCCTCCATAGGCACAACCTGAGAATAGCCGCCGCCTGCTGCACCGCCCTTAATGCCCATGCAGGGGCCGAGTGAAGGTTCGCGCAGGGCAACGATAACTTTTTGACCTATTTTGGCAAGCCCCTGTGCCAGGCCTACCGTAGTGGTGGATTTGCCTTCACCGGCAGGGGTCGGTGTAATGGCCGTAACCAGAATAAGTTTTCCGTCAGGCTTATCCTGCACTCTTTTAATTAAATCCATGGAAAGTTTTGCCTTGTAGCGGCCGTATAACTCAATATCTTCCTCACCGATGCCGAGTTTTGCGGCAACCTCAGTAATGGGCAGCATATGCGCCTTTTGAGCAATTTCAATATCCGATAACATCTTGGTACCTCCCTTTTCTGCACTTAAATAACTATATCTTTGTTTTATTCTCTGCCGGAGTTCCTTTTTCCTTCCGGTAGAGATAAATTATTCAAACCATATTTCCAGTTTTGTGCCTTCCGCGGCAACAGTTCCCGGCGGCAGCGACTGCTTCTTCGCCCTGCCGCTGCCGTAAGGCACCAGCACCAGATGCCCGCGCTGCACCAGTTCTGCCGTCTGGCGCATGTCAAGCCCGGTAAAATCCGGTATCTTTACTTTGTTGTCCGGCAAAAATTCCATTACCGGCACTTTAACGGCTTTGGCCTTGTCTTTGGCGTCTTCCTCAAAAGAAGGCAGCCCTTCGTGCGTGCTTGGCTGAATGCCTTTGGCAACAAGTATCTGCTGCAAAGTATCCTTAAATACCGGCGCCGATACCTGCGAACCGTAAAACGCGCCCTGCGGCGTATCAAGCATTACCAGCATTGCATACTGCGGATTGGCTGCCGGTACAAAGCCTACAAAAGTCGCTATGTATTCGCCCGGGGCATAGCCGCCCTGCTCGGCAAGTTTTTCTGCCGTGCCGGTTTTGCCCGCAATCTGATAGCCTGCAATATGCGCCGGTTTGCCGCCGCCCTCGCTGACTACTTTTTCCATCATCATGCGCATCTGCCCGGCAACATCTTCGGTAATAACGCGGCGCACAACCTTCTTCTGCCCCTGGCGCAAAACGCGCCCGTCAGGCATTACAATTTTATCAATAATGTAAGGCTCCAGAAGTTCGCCGCCGTTGGCAATGGCGCAGATGGCGCGCAGCATTTGCAGCGGCGTTACGGCAATGCCCTGCCCAATGGCCATGGTGGCAATATCAGGCTCGTACATATCTTCCGGCCTGTACAAAATGCCGCTTTCCTCGCCCGGCAGTTCAATGCCCGTCGGCTGGCCGAAGCCGAACTTTTTGCTGTAATCAATCATCTGGTTTGCGCCAAGCTGCATGCCCAGCTGCACCATGCCGGTATTAATGGAGTATTTAATAATATCCTCAAAGGGCACCTGCCCGCGCCCTTCGCCGTCCCAGTTGCGGATAACGCGGTCGGCAATTTTTATGCTGCCCTTATCCTCAAACATGGTCTGCGGCGTAATGATGTTTTCACTCAGCCCCATACAGCCTACAATCGGTTTAAAAACAGAACCCGGCTCGTAAATAATGGAAATTGCCCTGTTCGTCCACGTAGAAACGGGGTATTCGCCAAAATCGTTAGGGTCAAAGGTCGGACGTGAAGCCATACCCAACACCGCACCTGTATGCGGGTCCATCAAAATAGCTGCCGCCGCGCGCGATTTGGTTTCCTTCATGGCGCGGTCGAGCGCATCCTCCAACACAAACTGAATTTTGCTGTCGATAGTAAGGTACACCGTCGGCATATTCTGCGGGCGCGAATGGTTCATGCCCGCTTCGCCCATCGGGCGGCCCAATGCGTCCACCATTTCTTCCTGCTCGGTTTTGGCGCCTTTAATTACGGAATCAAGCGCCAGCTCAATACCGGCCAGCCCCTTGTCATCCGTGCCTACAAAACCCAGAATCTGTGCGGCCATGCTCTTTTTGGTGTAGTAACGCTTGCTTTCTTCCAAAAAGTGCAGGCCCGGCAGTTTGTTTTCCTTAACTATGCGCGTTACCTCGTCCGCCTCTTTCGGCGTCAGGGTTCGCTTAATCCATATAAAACGTGCTTCCGTAGTAAAATCGCTGTACAGGCTTTCAGCACTGATGCCGAGCGGCCCTGCCAGTAAATCTGCCGCCAGGCGCTTAACGTTGCGCCCGCTTTTGGCAGCCGCACTGTCCGGGCGGTCCTCCATTTCAACAGGGTCAACATACAGCGATTTTGCCATAATGCTTACGGCAAGTTCTTCGCCATTGCAGTCCACAATCGCCCCGCGCGGCGAATACATTACGTCCGTGCCCATGGCCTGTGCCATCGACTGCCGCGCCATTGCGTCGCCGCGTACAATTTGCAGCCACACCAGGCGCCCGATAACTATGGTAAAAACGGTAAAAATTAATGCAAACAGCCCAAAAAAGCGTTTTTTACTGCTGTAAAACTTAAATTCTTTTCTCATCTGCGCCACCCCCTGCGCCTTAAATCAGAGGTTGGCATAATGGGCGGCATACCGGCATCACGCAGCAGTTCTTCGCGCTTTTCGCGCTTAACCTCCGCCTTGTAAACCGAAAGCGCCAGCCCCAGCGCCGTAAGCGATACTACCATGGAAGTGCCGCCGTAACTTATAAACGAAAGCGGCACGCCGATAACCGGCAGGCAGCCGCATACCATCAGCATATTGGCCGCAGCCTGCCCCACAACCAGAAGCGTTACGCCGCTGATGAGCATAAAGCCCTCCTCATCACGGCAGGCAGCCGCCATGCGGAACAGCGCAATGCCCAAAAGCGCAAACAGAAAAATTAAAAACACGGCGCCGCCAAAGCCCCATTCCTGGCAGTAAATGGCAAAGGCAAAGTCGGTATGCGCCTCCGGCAGATAAAAGAATTTACCGCTGCCCTGCCCCCAGGGAACACCCAAAACACCGCCGCTGCCGATGGAAATTAACGACTGCACCATCTGGTAGCCAGCGTTGGAAGGGTCGCTCCACGGATCGTACCACACCAGAACCCTTTGCAGGCGGTACGGCGCAATGGCAATAAGCCCCACAACGCCTACGAAGCCGCCCGCCATTAAAAGCAGCAGCATACGCAGCGGAAGCCCTGCCAGAATATACATGCCCACAGAAAGCGCGACAACAATCGCCGCCGTGCCCATGTCCGGCTGTTTCAAAACCAGAGCGCCGTATATCAGCGCCATTACCATCGTTTTGTTGCCCGGGTAATCAAACAATGCCGGGCGCAGATGTTTTTTCAGCCGCTTGCCCAGCTCGCCGGCGCACACCATAATCACTGCCAGCTTTGCCAGCTCCGAAGGCTGCAAGCTGAACGGCCCTATATACAGCCAGCGCTGCGCGCCCTTGGTTGTAACGCCAACCGTATCAACGGCAATCAGCAAAAACAGTACCGAAAAATAAATAATATTCAGCCAGTGCTTGCTCAGCCATAAATGGTAATCAGGGCCGCGCAGCCCCAAATACAGCATTACGGCAAAGCCAACCGCCGCAAACGCAACGTAGCGTTTTAAATAAAAATAGCCGTCGCCGAACATATCCGTCGCTTCAACAAAACTGGCGCTGAAAACATTAATACAGCCTATCGCCAAAAGCATCAGCGTAATCCATATTACTGCGTCACGCGGATTGTCCCAGATAAAAAAGTGTTTCTGCATAAATGCCTCTACTTAAACACAACTTCGCAAAAATTAATGGGCGTGCCCAAAGCGCTGAACTTCTGCTCATACTCCGTCTGCACTTCGTTCTCGTACTCCGAATGGTGCAAATCGTAGCTCAGGGCAATAATTTCCAGCCCAAACTCCTTAAACTCCTCTACCGAAAAATCAAACAGAGCCCTGTTGTCAGTTTTAAAGCGCAGGTGCCCGCCGCTGCCCAAAAGCCTCTGGTATTTTGCCAGAAAGTTTCTGTGCGTAAGGCGGCGTTTGGCGTGGCGCGCCTTCGGCCACGGGTCGCTGAAATTCAAATACAGCTCCTTTATTTCGCCCGGCTCAAACCAGTCCTCCAGCTGCTCTGCGTTAGCGCAGATAACAACGGCGTTTTCCAGTTTGTTATCCATAATGTACTTGCCCGGGTAATACGAAATATCGTGCTGCGTTTCCACGCCTATAAAAGCCTTTTCCGGGTGCAGTTCCGCCATGCCGGTTAAAAAGCGCCCCTTGCCGCAGCCAATCTCAAGGCACAGGCGCTTTCCGGGAAAACGCTCCTGCCAGTGCCCTTTATAATCCTCCAGATTGTGCATCAGCACATATTTATCCTTTAATTCTTCCATTGCAGTTTCAATCCATGGCTTTTTTCTTAAACGCATAACTACCGTCCTTTATAAAAATTTACATCTATTAATTATACCATATCTTAACGCAATTTTTGCATAAAACATTTTAATTTGGCAGGCACATCCGCCCCTGCGGATATTTGACGAAGCGCCGCCGCGGTGCTATATTAAATTTGTAAGGGCACACGCCCCCAAAGGAGGTTTTAAATATGAACGAAGCAATGAACAACCTTTTAACCAGAAGAAGCTGCCGCAAATATAAACCCGATATGCTGCCGCAGGAAGTGCTTGACGGAATTTTAAGGGCAGGCACCTATGCCGCCAGCGGGCACGGCACGCAAAACCCCATTATGATTGCCGTTACCGATAAAGAAATGCGCGATAAATTAAGCAAATTAAATGCCAAAATTTTTGGCAAGCCCGATATTGACCCGTTTTACGGCGCACCGGTTGTTGTTATTGTGCTGGCCGATAAAAAATATCCCACTTACGTTTACGACGGCAGCCTTGCCATGGGAAATTTAATGCTTGCCGCCCACGCGCTCGGCGTTGCCAGCTGCTGGATTCACCGCGCAAAAGAAGAATTTGAACTGCCCGAAGGCAGGGAAATTTTAAAACAGCTCGGCATTGAAGGCGATTACGAAGGCATAGGCCACTGCATTTTAGGCTATGCCGATTGCCCCGAACCGCAGGCTGCACCGCGCAAGGAAAACCGCGTTTATTACATTAAATAGCCTTTGCAATTTACCCAAAATTTACAAATACCCGGCACGTTTTAACGCCTGCCGGGTATTTTTTGCCTTTAATACCGCGAAAAACGGCTAAAAAACAAGTTACGCCCCTTTACAGTGGTCAGTGCGGAAGCATTGGCAAACCAAAGCCCAAAATTACCCCACAAACGCCAATTTATGCCGATTTAACCTTTTGAACGCGCCCGAATATATGATACAATTAAAAAAATATTGCTATTAGAGCGGAGGTGACTGTTTCCCAAGCGGAAACACATTATTTGGATTATTTCGTGATAATTTTAAACATTATTGTAATTTTATTTCTGGTAGCGCTTAACGGCTTTTTCGTGGCGTCAGAATTTTCTATCGTTAAAGTGCGCCCTTCAAGGCTCGACACTTTAATTAAAGAAGGCAGCAAAAGCGCGGTTTACGCACGACAGGTAACGGAACATCTTGACGCCTACCTTTCCGTAACGCAGCTCGGCATTACGCTGGCTTCGCTCGGCCTTGGCTGGATTGGCGAACCGGCCGTTGCCAAAATGCTGGCGCCGGTATTTGCCCTGCTTAAACTGCCGCCGCAGCTTGAGCACACCCTTGCCTTTGTGGTGGGCTTTTCCGTAATTACCGCCCTGCACATTGTACTTGGCGAACTGGTGCCGAAATCGCTTTCCATACAAAAAACGGAAGCCATTGTTTTATTTGTAGCGCGCCCGCTGATTATGTTCGACAAGCTGATGTACCCGGCCGTATGGTTTTTAAACCACGTTGCCAACTGGACTTTGCGCCGTATGGGCATCAGCGCCGCCAGCGAAGCGGAAGAAGCGCACAACGAAGAAGAAATCCGCATTTTGATGGAAGAAAGCTATAAATACGGCTATATCGACAAAAGCGAGCTTACCTATCTCGATAACGTTTTTGACTTTTCCGAACGCAGTGCCGGCGAAATCATGGTGCCCCGCACAGATATGATCTGCCTGTACCTTGAAGACAGCTTCGATGAAAACATCAAAACCGCGCTGACGGAACGCATGACGCGTTACCCCATCTGCAACGAGGATAAAGACCATATCATCGGCTTTCTGCATATTAAAGACTTGCTGCGCGCCCTTAACGACGGCCAAAAGCCCGACTTAAGCACACTGGCCCGCGACGTGCTGGAAGTGCCTGTTTCCATGCCTATCAGCAACCTGCTGCGCCTTTTGCAGAAGGAACGCAAACAGCTTGCCATTTTGATTGACGAATACGGCGGCACCGCCGGTATGGTAACTATCGAGGACATCCTTGAAGAAATCGTCGGTGAAATACAGGACGAATTTGACGAAGAACGCCCCGAAGTGGAAGAAGAAACCGATAAAAGCTATTCCGTTGACGGCAAAATGCTTTTAGAGGATGTTAACGACCTGTTCGGGCTTGAACTTGACGACAGCCAGTGCGATACCATTGGCGGCTGGGTTTACACGCAGCTTAACACGCAGCCGCAGATAGGGCAGACCGTTAAACTGCCCAAAGCGGAAATTACCGTGGAAGAAGTGGAAGCCCTGCGCATTACCCGCCTGAAAATAAAACTCTTAAGTGCGCTCAGCAGCGTTAACCAGGGCATGCTGGACGAACATTTGAATAAGGATTAAGACCTGATAAAAAACGGTACCTTTTTACGGGTACCGTTTTTTTTGCTCTTATTCAGCTTTTATAATATTTATTTTTTCTTTTCTGCCGAGGCAATAACGGCTTCGGCAAGTTCTTTAAGGGTTATGCGGCGGTTCATGCTGTACTGGCGCATTTTGCTGTATGCTTCGTCCTCCGTAAAGCCGTGTGCCGCCATTAATATTCCTTTGGCACGGTCAAGCAGTTTGCGTGTTTCAAGGCTTTCGCGCAAACCGGCAAGTTCGCTGTCCATCTTCTGGTATTCCTTAAAGCGGGCAATGGCTACCTGCATGGTGGCAAAAAGCTGTTCTTCGCGCACCGGCTTAACAAGGTATGCCATTACGCCGCTGCTGTTGGCGCGCTCAACCACATCCTGCTGGCTGTAAGCCGTTAAAAGAAGCACCGGCGCAATATGCTGGCCGGTAATAATTCCGGCTGCCGTAATGCCGTCCATCTTCGGCATTTTTACGTCCATAATAACCAAATCCGGTTTTAAGCGCCTGGCAAGCTCCACGGCTTCTTCGCCGTCAGATGCTTCGCCAAGCACCGTATGCCCCGCTTCTGTCAGCATTTCGCGCAAATCCAGGCGGATTAACGCTTCGTCATCGGCAATAATAATTTTTAACCCTTCCATTTTTATCCCCCCAAAGGTATTGCTACTTCGGCGCAGGTTCCTCCCTGCGGCCTGTTTTCTATTTTAAAAGTTCCGTGTAAATCGGCTTCGGCCATGGTTTTAATAATGCGCAGGCCCAAACTGCTCTGCGGCACGCCGTTAAAGCCCGGCGGCAGTCCGTTGCCGTCGTCGCATACGGTAAGGCGGCAGCCGCTTTCTGTTTTTTTCAGCTCCACGCTGATGGCGCCCTGCGTGCGCCCTGCAAAGGCATGGTCAAAACAGTTTTGCAGCATTTCGTTTAATACCAGTGCCATGCTGGTTGCTTTTTCCGAAGGAATAACAACGTTATCGGCGCTGAATCCGGTTGTAAGGCGCAGTTCCGGCGCGGCCATGCCGCTGAGCACCGCTTTGTAAATTCCCTGCGCCACCGCTGCCATATCCACCGTGCCGCTGCCCTGCTGCGCCAAAAATTCGTGCACAACGGCAATGCTGTTTACGCGGCTGATGCAGTCGCGCAGCACGCTTTTGGTTTCGTCCGCTTTGGCGCGGCGCATTTGCAGGCGCAGCAGGCTGGCAATGGTTTGCAGGTTGTTTTTTACGCGGTGGTGTATCTCTTTAATTACCGCTGCTTTAACAAGCAGTTCTTCGTCACGCTTTTTCAGTTCGGTAATATCACGCAAAATTACAATGGCATAGCTTGCTTCCGCCGTGCCGCCGACAGGCACCACGCGCATGGCCAAAAGCATGCCGCGCAGGCGGATTTCCTTGCCTTCGGCCGTGCCTATTTTAAGCACCATGCCGACAAGCGGCCAGTTAATTTGTACGCTGTTGGTGCGCAGGCCGATTGGCGTTGTAATGCCCACCACCTGAAAAATATGCCGTGCGGTGGAATTGGCTGCTATTATTTTTTTCTCCGCGTCGACAACCATCAGCGCATCACCCGGGGCAAGGCGGCGGTAAAACTCGCTGTCCTGCTCGGGGCGTGCCGGTGTTTTTAAAAATTCAAACGCTACGTTAATAAAAATATCGTCAACGCCGCTGAAATCAAACACCACGGCGGCAAAGCATTTGCCGCGCCTGTCCTGCACGGGGTACACGCGCACGCCGGCAAACTGCCCAAGGCTCAGCTCGCGCTTGCCTTCAAGCGGAACGTTGCGCTGCAGGCAGCGGGCAATCAGCGGTTCTTCGCTGATGCGCACCTCACGCCCGGGCGCCAGTTCCGGCTGCTGCAAAAACTGCGTTTTGGGCATGGACTGATGGTAAACGCGCAAAAAACGTTTGTCATCCGACGCAAGGTACACTGTAATGCAGGCGTGGGCAATATCGGCTGCAAAATCCATGCCCTGCCTGATAGAAGCCAGTATATTTTTCTGTTCACTGTTAAGATTTTTTAACATAGTGTTAATACCAAGTTTTCAAAAAATTTACAACATTAGTGTTTTACACTGTAATTCACAATGTTATCCACATTATGCACAGAGTTTTCCGCAATCATTAGGTGCAATTCTATGCTTTTTCACAGAGTTTTGCACGTTTTCCACAGTTCGGAGTTCACATTATATACAGTGTTTATCCCAATTTTAACGATGGAACAGCGTTCAAACCAAGGGGACTTTTCTCCCCGTTGATATACATAAAATAACCGCGGCAGGCAATCATCACGGCATTATCCGTGCAGAGTATCGGAGTTGGGTGAACCAGGCGCGCTCCGGCGCGTTCTGCCGCCTTTGCCAGTGTATTCTGCAAGGTTTTGTTGGCCGATACGCCGCCTGCAAGCACTATTTCTTTCAGCCCCGTTTCTTTAAGTGCATGCACGCTTTTCTGCACCAGTGCGTCCACAATGGCATATTGAAACGACGCTGCAACATCGGCGCGGTTTACTTCTTCGCCTGCCTGCTGTTTATTGTGCAGGTAGTTGATAACCGCTGATTTTAAACCGCTGAAGCTGAATTCAAAATTGTTGCCCAGCTTGGCACGCGGAAAATCTATCGCCAGCGGGTTGCCGTCCAGCGCCAGTTTTTCCACCTCCGGCCCGCCGGGATAAGGCAGCCCCAAAACACGCGCCACTTTATCGAAGGCTTCACCGGCGGCATCGTCGCGGGTCTGGCCCAGAAGCTCAAAACTGTTGTAATCCTTTACAACCAGCAGCGCCGTGTGCCCGCCGCTTACAACCAGTGCCAGAAACGGCGGCTTGAGGTCTTTATCGTTTAAAAAATTGGCAAAAACATGCCCTTCCAGATGGTTTACGCCTATCAGCGGCTTATCTGCCGCCCAGGCCAGCGCTTTGCCTGCCGAAAGGCCCACCAGCAGCGCGCCTACAAGCCCCGGCCCGTAGGTTACGGCAACGGCGTTTATTTTCTCCAGCGGCACCTGTGCTTTGGCAAGCGCTTCATCTATTACCGGCAGTACGTTGCGTATATGGTTGCGCGAGGCAATTTCCGGCACTACGCCGCCGTATTTGCGGTGAATGGGCACCTGCGAAGCAATGATGTTGCTTAAAACCTCGCGCCCGTTTTTTACAACGGCAGCGGCAGTTTCGTCGCAGCTTGATTCAATACCGAGTATATAAATGTCTTCACTCATTGGTTTCAGCCTCCCTGTACAGCCACATAATTACGGCGTCTTCGTGGTTATCGGCATAATAGCCGGGGCGCACGCCTTCGGCGCGGAAGCCGCAGGTTAAGTACATTTTCTGCGCTGCTGTGTTGCTTTGGCGCACCTCCAGCGTTATGGCATCGGCGCCTTCATTCCACGCAAGGTTAATCAGCGCCGCCGTAAGCCTGGTGCCCAGCCCGCGCTCGCGCTCCCCTGTGGCAACGGCTACGCGCGTAATCTGCGCTTCGCCTGCCACCAGCCAGTACCCGGCATAGCCTGTAACTTTGCCGTTTTCCTCCATAACAATGTATGTTGTAAGGCTGTTGTTAAGTTCGTCCAGCCACATGCTTTCGTTCCAGGCGTCAAAAAACGTGCTGTTTTCTATTTTGCAAACCTCTGTAATATCGCCGGCAGAAAACTGGCGGATTACTGTTTCCCGTGCTTCTGTTCCCATAATTCTTCTGCCTCCGATTTTCTGATATAGTAAGGCTCCAGCCCGAAAATATCGCTCTGCGTTTTGGGGTTATAGGCTTTAAGCGCGGCAAGGGCGGTACCCGCTGCCTGCGGCAGGCGCAGGTATTCGGGTGCAAGGCTGCACCACCCGGGCAGCTCCATGTTTTCAAGCTTGGCACATTCGCCCAAAATAACTGCCGGTTTACCCTGCAAGGCAAGGTTTTCCAAAAGCTGCTGTTTATTTACTACCTGCACGCTTTGCAGTTCAGCAACTTCGCCGTCCTGCCATTCGTACAGCGCCTGGTAATAATTGCCCTTTTGCGCATCCAGAACGGGCGAAAGCACTATGCCGCTTACCGGCAGGTTATAGGCCAGTGCCAGCGGCGTTGCCACTCCCTGCAAAGGCTTTTTCCAGGCGTAGGCCAGCGCTTCGGCCGTTGCCAGGCCAATGCGCAGCCCTGTAAAAGAACCCGGCCCCATGCTTACGGCAATCAAATCAATATCTGCCTTCTGCACGCCTGTGCGCTCCAAAAGCTGTTCCAGCTGAGGCATCAGCCCTTCGGAGTGGGTCATGCCCATATTTATTTTATATTCGGCCAAAATTTTGCCGTCACGGCATAAGCCGACGGCGCAAGCTTTGGTTGCCGTATCAATTGACAGTACCAACATTTTTTTCCACTTCCCCGCAAAGTTTTTCGTAGCGCGCGCCGTGCGGTTCAAAAACGAACCTGCGTCCCGCGCCCTCCAGCTCTATCTTAATATGCAGATATTCTTCCGGCAACTCGTCAATAAACAGTTCGCCCCATTCTATTACCGTCAGCCCGTCGCCGCCGCAGTATTCGCCAAAGCCGATGTTATAAAGTTCATCGCTGTCCTTTATGCGGTACAAATCAAAATGGCGCATTTCCAGCCTGCCGCTGTACACATTCATTATGGCAAAGGTAGGGCTGTTCACTTCGTTTATATCGGCGCCAAGCCCGGCTGCCATGCCGCGGCTTAACAGCGTTTTGCCCGCGCCAAGCGTGCCGGTGAGGCAGTATACGTCGCCGTCCTGCGCCAGTGTGCCAAGCAGCCTGCCAAGAGCTTCCGTTGCCGCACTGTCTTTGCAGTAAATTTCCATGTTTCATATCCTTTCGCTAAGTTCGTTGTAATGCCAAAAAGCAGTACCGGAACCTGCCGGTACTGCCTTTGTTATTTTGCTATAATATCCGTATCGCGCTCAAAGGCGTCCATCAAATCAATATGCCCTTTAATGCTGGCTTTTTTCTCGCCTTCTATTAAAAAGTTTACCTTTTTAATTTCCGGAAACTCCGTCAGCGTATTGGTTATGACCGAGGTCAGCATCATTTCGGTGTAAGAACCGGCTTCAATATTGTAAATTTCCTTGCTTAAATTTACAACGGCCACGCCTTTGTCAACCGTAAGGCTGAGTATTTTTAAGCCTTGCGGGAAAGCGTTAATAAGCTTATCGCTTTGCGGCTTGGTGTTTATCAGCGCTTCCAGTGCCAAAAGCGGCAGTTCTTCCTTATCACCTTTAACGCTTACTTTTTCGGCATACAGTTTTTCGGTGCCGTCAGCAGGTACGCGGTAAATTGTTACCGTATGTTCCTGGCTGTCTGCAACAGCATTGGCGTCCGGCAGCACGGCGTTGTTTTCCTGCGTGCAGGCCGCGGCAAACAAAGTCATCAGTACCACGCAGAGTACTGTTAAAAATTTTTTCATCATTTTAAGTACCCTCCGTTATTTAAAATAATCTTCAATGCCATCAGCAATGGATTTTGCCAGTTTGTTGATATACCAGTTGCTGTTCATCAGTTTTTCTTCTTTGGGGTTGGAGATAAATGCCAGTTCCAGAAGGGTTGACGGCATGCTGCAGCGTTTGTTGACATAGAAGTTTGCCTTGCGTATGCCAAGGTCATCCAGCCCGAAGTTTTTAACAAGCCTGTCCTGCACGGCCTGTGCCAGACGGGCGTCGTTATTTGTTTTGGGATAATAGTAGGACGAGAAGCCGCCTACGCTTTTATTGGTGGAAGAATTGATGTGAATGCTTACAAAAGCATCGGCGTCGTTGTCTTCCGCCACATCAACGCGGGCCTGCAGCTCCTGAGAATCGCTGGCGTTAGGTCCATAAACGTCGGTATCGCCGGTGCGCGTCATGCTCACTTTGGCGCCTTTTTTCTTCAGCAGCTCCTGCACTTTTTTGGTAATTTTAAGCGTTACGTCTTTTTCGCGCGTGCCGTTAGAGCCGATTGCCCCCGGGTCGCTGCCGCCGTGCCCAGCATCAAGCGTAATCTTTTTGCCTTTCAGGCCGCCGTCAGTTTTAAAACTGCTTTTGGCAGTTTTCTTTTCTTCGGTTTTAACCGCCGTTTTTTTAGGAACGGTTACTTTAGCCGTAGTTTTGGGAGTTGTTGTTTTAGGCACCGTTGTTTTGGCCGTGCTGGTTTTGGGCACGGTTACGGGCGCTTTGGCCTTTTCGGCAGAATTGTCTGCCTTGGGTATAACAACGCTCGGCGTTGCCGTTTTATCGGCTGTAATATCCACAACCAGGCGGTTGGGGCGTTTTGTTACAGGGTCGTTCTTTAAGGTAAACGCGTTGTAATCCTGCGTGCCGATAGTGCGCGCAAGAGGCAGCTTCAGCACCGTATTGCCGCCGCTTTCTTCAACGGTCATGGTTGGTGCAAGCGTGCTGCGCATTTTAAAGCTGCGGGTTACTTTTTCATCAAGTTTGGCGTTAACCGTTACCAGCATGGTCTGCCCCTGAAAGCTGATGTTATAGCCGGGCGGCGAATCCAAATCCACAACGAGGCGAAGCACATTGAACCTGTCCAGCCCCCAGCGCACATCCGTTACTTCGGCCGCGTAGGCGGAGACACAGGCAAAAATACTTATTATAAACAAAAGGCAGCAGATGATTTTTTTATGCAAGCCCCGTCACTCCTTTTTGCAAAGTTTAACTAAATAATTTTATCATTTTTATAAAGTTCTGTAAACAAAAGCGCAGTTTGCCAAGGCAAATTTCACTTAAATTTCGCCGTTTTCCGCCATACGGCGTGCTTCCGGCACAAAGGCCGCCAGTTCACCGGCAGCAAGGCCTATGCAGCCGTCTGCGGCAAGCTCGCCCGCCAGCCCGTGCAGGTACACACCGCACGCGGCGGCAGCTTCCGCTTCAATGCCCTGCGCGCACAGCCCGGCAATAATGCCCGTAAGCACATCGCCGCAGCCGCCGGTTGCCATGGCAGGCGTACCGGTGGTGTTAACATACACCGTGCCGTCCGGGCAGCCGATAACCGTCGGCGCGCCTTTCAGCACCAGCACGCAGTTCCATTCTGCGGCATATTTTTCCGCAAGTTCAATGCGGCGCACATCAACTTCGGCGGCACTTAAACCGCACAAACGCGCCATTTCACCCGGGTGCGGCGTAAGTATTTTGGTACATTTAAGCTGCGGCAGAATTTCTGCTTTGCGGCTTAACGCCGTCAGCGCGTCGGCGTCGATAACCGCCGTGCCTTCATAATTTTCCAGAATGTTTAAAATTACCTCGCCGGTTGCTTCGCTAGTGCCAAGCCCCGGGCCGATTGCCAAAACGTCCGATTTTGCCGCAGCGTCCAGCACTTCGGCAGCGGCGCCGCCGCCCAGCACGCCCGGCATACGTTCGATAAGCCCTTTTACCATTACTTCCGTAAGCTTAACTGCCAGTACCTCGCGCGAACACAGCGGCGTGTAAAGGCTTACCAGCCCCGCGCCTGCCTTAACGGCAGCCTGCGCGCACAGCGCAGCCGCGCCCGTGTAGCCCGGCGAACCTGCCGCCACAGTTACGCGCCCCGCTTCGCCCTTATGGCAGTTGCCGCTGCGGATGGGCAGAAAATCGCGCGCAATTTCCGAATCCAAAAGATATTTATGCCCTTCCGCCTGCTCCGTTAAAGCCTCCGGCATGCCAATCGGCGCAACAACAACCTTGCCCGCAAGTTCCGCCGCCGGGTATAAGTAAAGCCCGGGCTTAGGCAGCTGCATGGTAACGGTTGCCGCTGCCTGCACAGCGTTTTCGTCCGCTTCGCCGGTATCTGCCTGCGCCCCGCTCGGAATATCCACCGCCAGCACATCCGCACGCGCGCCGTTCATCAAAAGGCAGGCACGCTTGTAATTGCCGCCAAGCTCACCTTTAAAACCGGTGCCAAGCAGCGCGTCAATCATTAAATCCGCATGGGCGGCTGCTATTTCCGCCACGTTCCAGTCACATTCTTCTTTAAGCTCCGTAACGGCAAGGCCGCTTTTGGCACAGATTTTCAGCTGTACGCCTGCCGCGCCTGTAAAATCCGCCGCCGGCGAAGCCAGAAATATTTTTACGCGCGCACCTCCGGCACTGAGCCAGCGTGCCGCCACCAGACCATCGCCGCCGTTGTTGCCCTTACCGGCAAATACAACCACGCTTTTGGCGTATACATCGCCGCCCAAAAGCTCCGCTGCGGATTCTGCCACAGCACGCCCGGCGTTTTCCATTAAAACCGCTGTCGGCAGATAAAACTCCTCCGCCGCTTTTTTATCAAGCGCGCCCATTTCATGCGCATATACAAGTTTCATTTATTATCCCTCCAGAATTACCTGCGCCATTGCCAGCTCTTTGGTATGGCTTAAAGTTAAATGTATTTTTTCTGTGCCAAGCTCTTTGGCGTAATCTTTAAAATAACCGTATAAAACAAGCTGCGGCCTGCCAAGCGCATCGTTTATAACCTCTATTTCGGTCAGCCGCCCGCCGCGCAGCCCCGTGCCAACAGCTTTTACAAAGGCTTCTTTGGCAGCAAAGCGTGCGGCAAAGCTGGCATACGCCTGCGCCCCGCGTGCCTGGCAGTAATCCTGCTCACGCTGAGTAAACACGCGCGCGGCAAAGCCCTTCATGCCCAGCGCCCTTTTTATGCGGCTTACCTCTGCCAAATCGCAGCCGATACCAATAATCATATAAACTCCTTTTAACTCAACACATCATTTAGCGTAAACTAATCCATATTATGCTTATTTCCATTTTTACCTGTAAAATCCTGCCCGCAAAAGTGAACTTTATGCAAAAACGCCGGTGCAGTTTCTTTGCAGGCAGCCAAAATTGCTGTATAATTGTGTTGCAGTAATTTTAAAGGAGGCTTTATTTTGTTATATAAAACCCGCGGAACCTGCTCCATAGCCATTGATGTGGAGGTAGAAAACGGCATTGTAAAATACGCGCAGTTTATTAACGGCTGCCCCGGCAATACCGCAGGCATTTCGCAGCTTGTGGCCGGTATGCCGGCAGAAGAAGTTATCCGCAGCTTAAAGGGCATTAAGTGCGGCAATAAGCCAACCAGCTGCCCCGACCAGCTTGCCCTTGCGCTGGAGGAAGCGCTTAAAAGCCAAAACTAAGACCCAAACGCGCAAAAAAACGCCATGCGTAAAGCACGGCGTTTTTTATTTTAGTTTATGCGTTTTTAATTGAAGCCTTTTATTCCTTGCCTGCAAGGCGTTTGTAGGTTGCAAGGCGTTCTTTGGCGTCATGCTCTGTTTTTTCAAACAACGCTTCTGCCTGGTCCGGGAATTGTTTTAAGAGTGCGGAGTAACGTACTTCGCCCATTAAGAATTCGCGGAAGTTGCCGGTAGGCTCCTTGCTGTCGAGAATGAACGGATTTTTGCCCTGTTCTTTCAGTTCCGGGTTGTAACGGTAGTTAGCCCAGTAACCGCATTCAACAGCGTGTTTTGCTTCCAGCTGGCTCTTGCCCATGCCTGCCTTCAAACCGTGGTTAATGCACGGCGAATAAGCAATAATCAGGGACGGGCCGTCGTAAGCCTCTGCTTCGGCAATGGCTTTAAGGGTTTGGTTCTTATCCGCGCCCATGGCGATTTGCGCTACATAAACGTAGCCGTAGCTCATGGCCATCATGCCAAGGTCTTTTTTGCGGGTACGTTTGCCGCTGGCCGCAAATTTGGCAATAGCCGCTGCCGGTGTTGCTTTGGAGGACTGGCCGCCGGTGTTGGAATATACTTCGGTATCAAATACCATTACGTTGATGTTTTCGCCGCTGGCAAGAACATGGTCAAGTCCGCCGTAGCCGATATCGTAAGCCCAGCCGTCGCCGCCGAAAATCCAGTGGCTGCGTTTTACAAAGTACTGGCCGAGGCCTGCAATTTCTTTTAAGAGCTCGTTATCGCTGTTTTCGGCAGCCAGTGCCGCTTTCAGCGTTTCGGCACGTTCGCGGGTGCCGTCGCTTACGTTCATGTTGTCAAGCCAGTTCTGCATTGCTGCTTTCAGTTCTTCGCTTACGGGCAGGTTCAGCGCTTCTTTTACGAGGCCAGCAACACGTTCGCGGGTATGTTTTACGCCCAGGTACATGCCAAGGCCGTATTCGGCGTTGTCTTCAAACAGGCTGTTTGCCCAGCTCGGGCCGTGGCCTGCCGCATTTTTGCAGTACGGCATGGAAGGTGCGCTTGCGCCCCAGATGGAGGAGCAGCCCGTTGCGTTGGCAATCATCATGCGGTCGCCTACAAGCTGGGTAACAAGTTTGGCATACGGGGTTTCGCCGCAGCCTGCGCACGCACCGCTGAACTCAAACAGCGGCTGTTCAAACTGCACGCCTTTAACGGTGTTTTTATTCATCGGGTTCGGTTTGGGAGCAACCTTCTTCATTGCGTAATCCCAGTTTTCGGTTTTGGCAAGCTGGGTTTCCAAAGGTTTCATTATAAGGGCTTTTTCCTTAGCCGGGCAAACCTGAGCGCAGTTGCCGCAGCCGGTGCAGTCCAGCGGAGATACTGCCATATGGAATTTCAAGCCTTTGGCGCCGATAGCGTCCTTGCTGAGCATGCCTTCCGGAGCGTTCGCAGCTTCTTCCTCGGTCATCAGCACAGGGCGGATAACAGCGTGCGGGCATACAAACGCGCACTGGTTGCACTGGATGCATTTTTCCATCTGCCATTCCGGAACGTTGATGGCAATGCCGCGTTTTTCGTAAGCAGCGGTGCCGCTCGGGAAAGTGCCGTCCTCGTGGTCTTTAAACGCGCTTACAGGCAGTTTGTCGCCTTCCATGCGGTTCATCGGCACAAGAATGTTGTCGATGAAATCATTGCCGGATTTTGCAGCTGCTTCGGTATCAGCAGCGTCAGCCCATGCAGCGGGAACGTCAACTTTTACAACGGCGTTAACGCCCATGTCGATAGCAGCGTTGTTCATATCAACAACGTCTTTGCCCTTCAGGCCGTAGCTGTGTTCAACAGCTTCCTTCAGGTATTTAACAGCATCCTCCAGCGGAATAATGTCGGCCAGTTTAAAGAACGCCGACTGCATAATCATGTTAATGCGTCCGCCGAGGCCGATTTGCTGTGCAATTTTTACAGCGTCAATAATATAGAAGTTAATATCGTTTTTGGCAATATAGCGTTTAATCTGCCCGGGCAGATGTTTTTCCAGTTCTTCTGCGTTCCAGTTGCAGTTAAGAAGGAAGGTGCCGCCTTTTTTCAGCCCTGCGGTAACGTCGTATTTATCAACGTAGGACTGGTTGTGTACGGCTACAAAATCCGCAGCGTTGATAAGGTACGGGGCGCGGATGGGCTCTTTGCCGAAACGCAGGTGCGAAACGGTAATGCCGCCGGATTTTTTGGAATCGTAGGAGAAATAGCCTTGAGCGTACATATCGGTGTAATCGCCGATAATTTTAATGGCGCTTTTGTTGGCGCCAACGGTGCCGTCGCTGCCGAGGCCCCAGAACTTGCAGCTCTTGGTGCCTTCACCGGTAACATCAATTTCGTGGCTGGCTGCCAGAGAAGTATTGGTAACGTCATCAACAATGCTGATGGTGAAGTTGTTTTTCGGGTTTTCGGCTTCAAGGTTTTCGTAAACGGCCAGAATGTCAGTCGGGGTTAAATCCTTGCTGCCAAGGCCATAGCGGCCGCCGATAATCAGCGGATTGCGTCCTGCGTCATAGAACGCACCGCGCACATCCATATACAGCGGTTCGCCGAATGCGCCCGGCTCTTTGGTGCGGTCAAGCACGGCAATGCGTTTAACGGTTTCCGGAATTGCCGCCATAAAATGCTTAACGCTGAACGGACGGTAAAGGTGAACGGCGAGTAAGCCAACCTTTTTGCCTTCGGCGTTCAGTTTTTCGGCAACGGTCTGAATGGTTTCACAGGCGCTGCCCATAGCAATAATAATGTTTTCGGCATCCGGTGCGCCGTAGTAGTTAAACAGGCCATAGTTGCGGCCGGTAATTTTGTTGATTTCGTTCATGTAGTTTTCAACAATTTCCGGCAGCGCGGTGTAATAGCTGTTAACTGCTTCGCGGGTCTGGAAGTAAATATCCGGGTTCTGCGCCGTACCGCGGATAACAGGGTTGTCAGGGTTCAGTGCGCGTTTGCGGAACTCTGCCAAAGCCTCCCAATCCAGAAGCCCTGCCAGTTTATCGTAATCCATCAGTTCAATTTTCTGAATTTCGTGCGAGGTACGGAAACCGTCAAAGAAATTCAAAAACGGCACGCGGCCTTTAATTGCAGATAAATGTGCCACGCCGCCGAGGTCCATAACTTCCTGCACGCTGCCTTCGGCAAGCAGGGCAAAACCGGTCTGGCGTGCTGCCATAACGTCCTGATGGTCGCCGAAAATGGAAAGGCTGCTGGTTGCCAGCGCACGTGCGGATACATGGAACACTGCCGGCAAAAGTTCACCGGCCATTTTATACATATTAGGAATCATTAAAAGAAGGCCCTGAGAAGCTGTATAAGTGGTAGTAAGGGCACCGCCCTGCAAAGAACCGTGTACAGCGCCGGAAGCGCCTGCCTCGGACTGCATTTCCTGAACCTTTACAGTCTGCCCGAACAGGTTTTTCTTGCCCTGGGCCGCCCATTCATCAACAACTTCCGCCATAGGCGAAGACGGTGTAATGGGGTAAATAGCTGCCACGTCGGTAAACGCATAGGATATATAAGCCGCAGCGGTATTACCGTCCATGGTTTTCATTTTTGTCATGTGGTTCCCTTCTTTCTCATAGTTATAACTGCTGAATTATGTGGGGATATGCAAAGTGCATATATAATTAGTATACACTATTTATAAAGGTTTGTAAATTTAAAGGCAGTGTATACAACAGTCTTTGTTAAACAAAAAAGGCACGGCAAAAACCGTACCTTTTAAGCTGTAAATTAATTATACAATTTTTTCGCCATGGTATTCTTCGCCGCCGCCATCAGGAAGTTCGTTGTAACGGCGGGTCCACAGGTTTTCGTATTTAACGGCCTGTGCGTGGGTTGCGTCGGTGTTTTCCGGCAGTTTTTTAATAACTTTGGCCGGTACGCCTGCTACCAGGGAGTACGGCGGAACGATGGTGTTTTTGGTTACAACCGCGCCGGCTGCCACAATGGAGCCTTTGCCGATAACAGCGCCGTCCAGTACGGTGGAGTGCATGCCGATAAGCACATGGTCTTCAACCGTGCAGGCGTGCAGAAGCGCGCAGTGGCCTACGGTTACATAGTCGCCCAGAATGCAGGCATGGCTGTCGGAAACGTGCAGCACGCTGTTATCCTGAACATTGGTATATCTGCCAACTTTAATTTCATTAACATCGCCGCGGATGGTTACGTTATACCATACGCTGCTGTATTCTTTCAGTTCTGCTTTGCCGATAACTACTGCGGTTTCGGCAACAAAAGCCTTCGGGTCAATTTTCGGCGAATTGCCTTCAAATTTTTTAATAAGCATTGTAAAATTCCCCCTTTTATGCTGCTTACAGCTTTATTGTATATTGTATACAAAATTTGTCAAGCTAAATCAGGGGTTTTGCCCCCTTAATTTTAAAGCTTTCACAAACTGTTCAGTTTTTAACAGTTTGCCGGTTTAAATTTGCCAAGCCCTGCATTCAGGCCTTCTGCGGCACGCCGCGCACTTTGGTTAAATAAGTGTAAACACCGGCGCATACCAAAATTACGCCCGTTAAAACAAGTATCAGGCGCGTCGGCAAAAAGCCGCCCAAAAATCCGCCCAAAAGCGGGCCAACCACGCCGCCGAACTGCTGCGCGCTGGTTACAAGCCCAAAGGCCTTGCCGCGCACGGAAGGGTCGGTAACTTCAACCAGGCGGGCGTTAATGTTAGGCACCGCACCTGCGAGGAACAGGCCGTAAATAAAGGTTACCGCCGCATACTGCCAGATGTTGTGCACAAAGAACTGGCACATATTTATTGCGCCCGCGCAGATAAACACCATAAACAGCGTTTTGGTATAACCGCGCTTCTGCCCGCGGCTGCCCCAGTACGGCCCAGCGATAATACCGGCAATGCCCGCCAGCGAGAAAATAATGCCGGCAGTTTTAACAACATCATCGTTAACAACGCCGCCCAACAGGTACGATACATACATGGTAATCAACGGCTGTACAATCATTACGCATACCTGCACCAAAAAGAACATGCTCATTACAAACAGCAGCCCTTTATTTTGCAGTGATGCCTTTAAATCCGCCCAGATATGAATAACCTTGCCTTCGCCCTTTTCGTGCTCCACATCGCGCACAAAGGCAATAACCATAATGGTTGCAACAAACAGCGCCCCCGCCGCGATATAAAACGACATGCGCATGCCGAACCAGGCGCTTACATAACCGCCGAGCATCGGCCCGAGGATGCTGCCGGAGGCAACAGCCGTCTGCATAAGCCCCATGCCCCAGCCCATTTTAACGGCAGGCAGGGTTGAAGAAACCAGCGAAAGCGATGCCGGCACAAAGCCGCTTACAAGGCCTGCCAAAAGGCGCACGCCAAAAAGCTGTTCCGGGCTCTGGCACATGCCCATCAAGGCATAGGTTACGGCAAGGCCGAACCCCGCACGTATTGCCATCAGGCGCTGGCCGATACGGTCGGCATGGGCGCCCCAGTAAGGCGCCATAATGGCTGCCGTAAAAAAGGTAACGGAATAAATAAGGCCCGTCCACGAATTGACATCAGCCTGGGCTACACCCAAATGCTGCAAAAGATATACCGGCAAAAACGGCACGCACATGGTATAGCTTGCACAGGTGAAAAACACGCACACCCATAAAACATACAAATTAAGCTTCCAGTGCAGTTTGCCGCCGCCGCGGTCCTCAAAAATATTCATCTATATCATCTCCGCACGATAATATCCTATATTAACATTTTAACATATCCTAAATATTAGTTGTGACATTTGTGTAAACTCCGCGTTTTAAACCGCTTATTGCGGCATAACCGCGGATATTGTATAATTAATTTATTACATTAATAAGGATGTGTGACCGTGAAAGGATTTAAAAAGCAGGAACTGGAAGAACAGGGTTTTATGGGCAGGCTGTTTGGCTCCAAGCCCCAGCAGAACGCCTTTGCAGAAATAAATAATATTTTAACCGAAGCCAAAAGCGCGCAGGAACTGACAAAGGACGCAGCCGCCGCCATTTTTAAAAAGTGGGGCTGCAAATTCAGCGACACCAATATGGACCAGCGCAGCGCCATTTACCGCAAGGTTGCCGACAACGCTTTTTCGAGCGCGCAGAGCAAGGACGACCCCATTTTAAATGACCGCGCCCATATGGCGGAAATTTTGGAAATTCCCGAAAACCTGTGCCGCCTTGCCGATAACGGCGCTAAAAAATCCGCCTATTTTTCGCGCTGCCGCGGACTTGTAACCGGCGGGGAAAACCTTACCATCGCCGCCATTAACGAACTGTTCGGCTATGATTACGAAGACGGCTTCGACTTCCGCAAGCAGGTTTTTAACGATTACTTTAACGGCGAGTTTGACCGCATTGCCGACGCCAAACGCTTTACGCCTGAGGACGAGCAGCAGCTGCGCGACATGTGCGCCAAACTGGATATTCCCTACGAATTTAAAGCCAATATCGACAACGCTTTAACCAAATACCGCTATTTGTGGAACGCCGAGAACGCGCCTTTGGGCAATGTTAAGGTAGATTTTCCGCTGGAAGAAGGCGAAATTTGCCACGCCGCAGGGCAGGCCGCTTTGTGCGAAGTTAAAACCGTTGCCAAAGAGGACAACTACTACCAGCTGACGCGCAAACTGCGCATCGATGAAACCATCTCCTTTAAGGGCGAACATATCGAGCATCCGCAGGTTATGGAAGAAACCGCCGTAATTATCGACGCCGGGTATTTGTTCTTAACCAACAGCCGCATTATTTATTTAAGCAAAAAACTAGCCAAGCAAATCCGCCTGGACGATTTAAAAACGGCCGACCTTTCTACCAATATTATAGAAGCGCACCAGAATGACGGGCAGAGCCTTTCCTTTAAAATGCAGGATGACGCTGCCGAAGTTATGTTTGCCATTCTGCGCCGCATTTTAAAAGACAGGAACCAGAAATGAAAGATTTAATCCGTTTCGTCCGCCCTCAGGACGCCGCACGCATTTTAGAAATTTACGCTCCGTATATTACGGATACCGTTATCTCGTTTGAATACGAAGTGCCAACACCGGAGGATTTTTCCGCGCGCGTTGAAACAATCAGCAGCCGCTACCCGTACCTTGTGTACGAGCGCGAAGGCAAAGTTCTCGGCTACGCTTACGCTTCCGCCTATAATGAGCGCGTAGCCTATGATTACACGGTAGACCTGTCCGTTTATGTGGACGCTGCCTTTTGCGGGCAAAATATCGGCGAGTGCCTGTATGCCGCGCTGCTTGATATTTTAGAAAAGCAGGGTTACTATAACGTCTACGCCTGCATAACGGCAATTAACAAAAATAGTTTAAACTTTCATAAGCGTATGGGCTTTGAGGATGCCGGTACGCATAAACTTGCCGGGTTTAAGCACGGCCGCTGGCTGGACGTATGCTGGTACAGCAAGCGCCTGAAAGCGGATACCGAAGCACCGCAGCCGTTAAAGCCGGTCAGTGCGTTCAGCAATAACGATTTATTGCAGCCGCACGAAACCTATAAAAAAATAAACGTTTTAAAATTACATAACAGGTAAAAAATAACCTGCCGCGTTAATGCAGCAGGTTATTTTTATTATTGACTGATTTTTATTTTTACAGCATAATATATAAGCCGTGACTCTTTCCGGTAGGAAGGAGGTGCCATAAGTGAATACAATAATAATCCCATTCTTCGTATCTGTCGCAGCAGGCATAGTATCGTACTATATCTGCAAGTGGCTGGACAGGTACTTATAATCACGGCCAGCACATAAAAAACCCGGGAGTTGCAGCTCCCGGGTTTTTCTTTTGATGTGTGCCTAAGTGAACAACATCAATCCCATTTCGTGCTTTCATTATAGCACGGCTTAATTTAAAAAGCAAATAGATAAGGCCTGCAACAATACGGTTTTTGCCGTATTATTTTCTGCACCCTTTGCATTTATCAAGGTATTCGCCAACAATTTTCACGGCGCAGTAATCGCCGCACATTGAGCAGGCTTCGTCATCCGCTTTGTTCTTTTTATCGCGGTAAGCCTGCGCTTTAACCGGGTCAATGGCAAGTTCAATCTGTTTTTTCCAGTCCAGATTTTTGCGCGCTTTCGCCATTTCCAAATCCCACGCTACGGCTTTGGGCAAACCTTTGGCAACATCGGCCGCATGCCCTGCAATACGCGCTGCAATTACGCCTTCACGCACGTCGTTAATATCTGGCAGGCCCAAATGCTCGGCAGGTGTTACATAGCACAAAAAGTCCGCGCCGCTCATGGCTGCCAGCGTGCCGCCGATAGCGGAGGTAATATGGTCATACCCAGGCGCAACATCTGTAACGAGAGGCCCCAGCACATAAAAAGGCGCACCGTGGCACACGCGTTTCTGCAGCTGCATGTTGGCGGCAATCTGGTTGTAAGGCACGTGGCCAGGCCCTTCCACCATTACCTGCACGCCTTTTGCCCAGGCGCGCTGCGTCAGTTCGCCAAGGTTCAAAAGCTCCTGCAATTGCGCGCGGTCGCTTGCGTCGGTCAGGCAGCCGGGGCGCAAACCGTCGCCCAAACTAATGGTAACGTCGTACTCGGCGCAGATGTCCAAAATTTCGTCATAGTATTCGTACAGCGGGTTTTCTTTGCCGTTGTGTAGCATCCAGCCTGTAATAAAGCTGCCGCCGCGGCTTACAACGTCCATCACGCGCCCTTCGCCGGTCAGCATGTCAAGCACGTTTTTGTTAATGCCGCAGTGTATCGTCATAAAGTCCGCGCCGTCTGCCGCCTGCTGGCGGATAACTTCAAACAAATCTTCTTTCGTCATTTCCACAACAGCGCCGCGTTTTTTAATGGTTTCCACCGTCGCCTGGTAAATAGGCACCGTGCCTACCATCACCGTGCTGGCACCGATAATGGCCCTGCGCGAAGCGTCAATGTTGTCGCCGGTCGATAAATCCATCACGCTGTCGGCGCCCGCTGCAATCGCTGCCGCCAGCTTTTCAAGCTCCGGCTCCGGGTCGGGATAGCTGCTGGAAGTGCCGATATTGGCGTTGACCTTAACGCTCAGCCCCTGCCCCACGCCGCGCGGGGTTACGTTTTTATGGTTTATATTAAGCGGTATGGCAATAGTGCCTTCGGCCACGCCCTTGCGGATAAATTCTTCCGTTACGCCTTCGTAGGCCGCTACCTGCTTCATTGCTTCGGTAATAATGCCTTTTCGGGCAAGCTGCATTTGTGTTGCCAAAAAATCACTTCCTTTACTGTTAATATTTCTATTATACAGTAAATCGGCGCAATACTCTACCGTTTTATGTTAATTTTTAAAATTAGTTTATAAATTTATTTAATAATAATTTTTAATTTTTCACAGAAAAGTCAACTAAAGCTAACCATTATGTGTTATAATAAAAGCAGTTAAGAAAACAGGAGGCGATTACATGTCACGCTTTACTTTACCACGCGATATTTACTATGGGCCGGGCGCCCTTGATGAATTGAAGGTTTTGGCAGGCCACAAAAAAGCCATGATTTTCACCGGCGGCAGTTCCATGCGCCGCGGCGGCTTTTTGCAGAAAACCGAGGAGGTTTTGAAAGCTGCCGGACTGGAAACCGCTTTATTTGAAGGCATCGAGCCCGATCCTTCCATAGAAACAGTTATGAAAGGCGCACAGGCCATGCGCGAATTTGAGCCGGACGTTATCGTTGCTATCGGCGGCGGCTCCCCTATCGACGCAGCCAAAGCCATGTGGGTATTTTACGAACACCCCGATAAAACCTTCGAGGACATCAAAACACCTTTCACCATGCCCAAGCTGCGCAACAAGGCAATTTTCGTAGCCATTCCGTCCACCAGCGGCACTGCTTCGGAAGTAACGGCCTTTTCCGTTATTACCGATTACTCCAGCGGCATTAAATATCCGCTGGCCGATTTTGAAATTACCCCGGATATTGCCGTGCTTGATATCGATATACCGCTGACCATGCCGCCCAAGCTTACCGCACATACCGGCATGGACGCTTTAACCCACGCACTGGAAGCCTATGTTGCCACTGCGCGCAGCGATTTTTCGGACGCTCTGGCACTGAAAGCCATCGGCGATATTTTCGACAGCCTTCTTGACAGCTACCACGGCGACAAAGAAGCACGCGGCAAAATGCACATTGCCCAGTGCCTCGCAGGCATGGCGTTCAGCAACGCGCTTTTGGGCATTGCCCACAGCCTGGCACACAAAACCGGCGCAGTATTCCACATTCCGCACGGCTGCTGCAACGCAATTCTTTTACCGTCCGTTATCCAGTACAACTCCCGCGTATGCATGAACCGCTATGCAGCAGTTGCGCGCTACCTTGGCCTGCCCGGCGGCACCGACAAGCAGCTTACCGATTCGCTTGTTAAAGCCATCTGCGCATTAAACAAAGAACTTGGCATTGAACAGACCTATCAGGCTAACGGCGTAAGCGAAGAACTGTTTAAAGAAAATGCAGAGGCAATAGCCCACAACGCTGTGCTTGACCCCTGCACCCTTGCCAACCCGCGCCCGATTGACGACGAAGCCATGCTTAAGGTTTTAACCTGCGCATATTACGGCAAACCCGTAACTTTCTAACTTTCAGGCTCATGCCTGATATTTAAACACTAACCGCTGCTTTTTACGGCAGCGGTTTTTTATTTTGCAAACCCCTTACACCCATATAAACGGATTTTGCGCCTTAAAAATTTACCTGCGCGCAAAATTTATTTTTTGCCGCTGCCGGAAATTTTTGCCTGATTTTTTTGCGCATGGTTAATTTTTGCCCCAGTTTTGCCGTTTATATGGGTGAGTTTCTTTTCTTTTCTCTTTTTTCCTGTTTTTTCTCTTTATCTTTTCTTTGCCGTATTACGTTCTTACCTTGTTCCCAATAAACCGCAGGTTTATTATTATAATTATACCTTGTTCCCTAAGTACTACCGTACGTTAGCAGTAAAACCTAAAATGCCCACGCAAAACAGGCACTATCTCTAAGCTGAGATAGTGCCGCAAGCAGAAAACGCCACCCCTTCATGCACAAAATAAAAAAAGAGAGCAGCGCTGCCCTTACTGATAAAAAATGTATATTAATTAACTGTTTATATGTATTTTATAACTATTGCCGTTAGTTCTTCACCGTGTAAACTATTATGCCCTCACAGCCTACATAACAGCAATTTATGCTGTTTTAGCAGCAAATTATGTTAAATTAGCAAGATTTCACATTTTTTTACGGCTTTCCGGTTGTTTTTTAAGGCGATTTGTGAGAAAATATAATAGTACTTGTGTAAAAGCGGACAGAATAAAGTTTTATCAGTTAGGAGTAGTTTATGCATGGAACCGTTAAAACGACAGCAGCGTAAAGTCGATAACGAATATACGATTATGTTCATTCCCCACCGCGGCAAAGAACCGAAAAGCTTCAGCTTCCGCGCAAGCCTGCTGAAAAAAATCGGCATTTTCTGCGGCATCCTGCTTCTGGCAGGCATTGGCATTGCAGCAAAATCTTCCATGGTTGTTTACCAGGCACACCAGGAACAAAACGAACTTATAGCTTACCGCAACGATAAAGCAGCGCAGGACCAGAAGCTGGCCGAACTGCAGAAAGAAAATGAAAAAATGCAGAAGGACATGGCTGAGCTTTCCGCACTGGAAAACGAAGTGCGCAAAGCCCTTGGCAGCAATGTAAGCCAGCAGCCTTCCCGCGGCGGCATTGACCGCAGCCAGTACATGGGCAAAGGCGGCCCTTCCGCACCGGCGGACATTAAAATGATTGATGTTACGGCAGCCCAGGCTAAAAACCTGCAAACCGAAATGCAGCATAAAAAAGCAGTGCTCGGCGATTTGCTGGCACAGCTTCACGAACGCAATGCAAAGCTTGACGCTACTCCGGACATCTGGCCTACGGCCGGCGGTGAAATTACTTCCCGCTTCGGCGGCAGAGCCAACCCGTTCAGCGGCACCGGCTACGATTACCATCCCGGCATTGATATCGGCAACGACTACGGTGCGCCGGTTTACGCAGGCGCAACCGGTTATGTGGAATACGCAGGCTGGTACAGCGGTTATGGCCGTTATGTAAAAATCAGCCACGGCTATGGCTACGAAACCGCTTACGGGCATATGTCGTCCATCGAAGTTTCTTCCGGCCAGTATGTGGAAAAAGGCGATGTTATCGGTTATGTAGGCAGCAGCGGTTACAGCACCGGCCCGCACCTTCATTACGAAGTTATCATTAACGGGCAGGATTCCGACCCGCTTAAATTAATCAGATAGTTTTAAAGGAGCAAGACAATGTTTGGTTCTTCAAACAATAATAATGCAAAAACAAATTCCGCCCTGCCTAAAGTGGCAGTAGATAATTTTGAAGCCTATATCGGCAAAAGCACGCAGATTACCGGCAACATTACCGCGCAGGGTTCTATCCGTATCGACGGCACTTTCAGCGGCATTGTGTTTTCAGAAAGCGATGTTGTTGTTGGTGAAACCGGCAATATTAAAGCCAATATTTTTGGCGCCAATGTAACGGTTGCAGGCAAAATTGAAGGCAACATTGTTGCCAAGGGTACGCTGGAAGTGCTTGCCAGCAGCGTTATTACCGGCGACGTGCGCTGTGAAAAGCTCACCGTTGAAACCGGCGCCGTACTGCGCGGCAATGTAGGCGGCCTTGAAGACGCAGCAGCACCGCAGATTGAAGGCGCGGAAACAAAATAATAACAAGCATCACCCGCCCGGCATTTACAGCCGGGCTTTTTTATTGCCCGCTCTTATTTATAAGTTATGCTTATTAATTAAATAAGTTCTGTTTATTTATAAGCCTGCCTTATTAATCCGGCGGCTTGAATTTTGTAAACTGCGTTACAGATTTGCCGCGTTTTATTTTAAATTTTATTTTTTGCCATTATTTTGTTGACAAGCCCCCCAAACCTGCTATAATAGCCCTATAAATTAATAACAGCAACACGATGATGGAGAAAAAGCAGCAACAATGCTTTCAGAAAGCCGCCGGAAGATGCGAGGCGGCAGCAGCGTGCAGCAAGTTCCGCTCCGGAGATGCGGGTGACGAATCCGCCGGGCAGCGCCCGATACAGCGTTACTAAAGATGGCCGTAAGGCAATTTGGGTGGCAACGCGGGTAACTCTCGTCCCATGTGGGATGGGGGTTTTATTTTTTACCAGCACTTTGCCGTTTGCCTGCGCGCTGAATTTGGGTGGCACCACGAGAAAGAGAAGCTCGTCCCAAGGACGGCTTCTCTATTTTTATTTTGGAGGGATATTATGGACAGAGTTTACAACTTTAACGCCGGGCCTTCGGCCATGCCGCTGGAAGTTTTGCAGGAAGCCCAGGCAGAATTTTTAAACTATAAAAACACCGGCATGAGCATTATTGAAATGAGCCACCGCAGCCCGGAATACGCCGCCATGCACGCGGAAACCAAAGTGCTTTTGCGCGAGCTGATGGAAATTCCCGATGATTACGAAATTTTATTTATACAGGGCGGCGGCAGCTTACAGTTTTTAATGACGGCAGCCAACTTTTTTACCAACAAACGCGCTGCCTATGCCAACACCGGAGTATGGGCAAAAAAAGCCATGGCAGAAGCCAAACGCTTTGGCGAAGCCTACGAAGCCTGCACAAGCGCCGACAAAAACCACAGCTATATTCCGCAGGAGCTTACAATTAAGCCCGATACCGCCTACCTGCACATAACCGCCAACAACACCATTTACGGTACGGAATGGCAGGACTTCCCCGAAGTCAGCGTTCCGGTTATCTGCGATATGTCGAGCGACATCCTTTCCCGCCCGGTAGATGTAAAAAAGTTCAGCCTTATCTACGCCGGGGCGCAGAAAAACCTCGGCCCTGCCGGAGTGGTAATTGTAATTGTTAAAAAGGCGTTTTTAGAAACCGCCCGCACGGACCTGCCGCCGATGCTGAGCTACCAAAACTACGCGGATAACGATTCGCTGTACAATACGCCGCCGGTATTTGCCATTTACATGGTTAACAAAACCCTGCACTGGATTAAAGCGCAGGGCGGCGTAAAGGCCATTGCCGCGCGCAACCGCGAAAAGGCGCAGCTTATTTATTACGTTATCGACGCTAGCCGTGGTTTTTACCGCGGCCACGCCGAAAAAGCAAGCCGCAGCCTGATGAACATTACCTTTAACCTGCCCACGCAGGAACTGGAAAAAGACTTTATCGCCGAAGGCAAAAAGCGCGGGTTCATAGGCATCGGCGGGCACCGCCTTGTAGGCGGCTGCCGCGTATCGGCCTACAACGCCGTAACGCCCGAGGCCTGCCGCGCCCTTGCGGATTTTATGAAAGAATACCAGGCAAAACACGAATAAACGGAGGAATGAATGATGAGAATACTTGTAAGCGATGACGTAAGCGAAAAAGGCGTGGCCCTGCTGCGCGAATATTTTGATGTAGACGTAAAAACCAATATGCCCACGGAAGAACTTCTGGCGTGCATAGGCGAATATGACGGGCTTGTTACCCGCAGCCAGACACAGGTTACCAAAGAAGTTATCGACGCTGCCAAAAACTTAAAGGTTATCGGCCGCGCAGGCGTCGGCGTTGATAATATCGACATTCCCGCAGCGACGGCACGCGGCATTGTAGTGCTTAACGCACCGGAAGGCAACACCATTGCCGCCACCGAACACACCGTTGCCATGATGATGGCCATGACGCGCCACATTCCGCAGGCGCACGCTTCCATTCAGGCAGGCAAATGGGACAGAAAGAGCTTTGACGGCATTCAGGTACAGGGCAAAACGCTCGGCATTATCGGCGTTGGGCGTATCGGCAGCCGCGTTGCCCTGCGCATGCAGGCCATGGAAATGACCACCATCGGCTACGACCCGTATATTACCGAAGAACGCGCGCAGCAGGTTGGCGTGGAGCTCGTTCCGTTTGAAGAACTGCTGGCCAAATCCGACTACATCACCATTCACACCCCGCTGACGAAAGAAACTCACAACATTATAAACGCCGAAGCCATTGCCAAAATGAAAGACGGCGTGCGCATTGTAAACTGTGCCCGCGGCGGCTGCGTGGATACCGAAGCCCTTGCCGCAGCCTTAAAGAGCGGCAAAGTAGCCGGAGCCGCCATTGACGTATACCCCGAAGAACCGCTGACGCCGGAAAACAACCCCTTTATCGGCATGCCGCAGGTTGTGCAGACCCCGCACCTTGGCGCCAGCACCATTGAAGCGCAGATTGGCGTCGCTGTGGACGTTGCTTACGGCGTTATCGACGCGCTGGAAGGCCGCCCCGTTATGACGGCTGTTAACATGGCGCCCATCCCCAAAAGCGTTGCCAGCGTTATCGCTCCGTACTTTAAACTGGCAGAACGCCTCGGCACTATCGGCATTTATCTGGCCGAAGGGCCGATTAAAGCCGTGGAAATTGAGTACACCGGTGAACTGGCCGCAACGGAAACGCAGGCGCTGACCACTGCCTTTTTAAAAGGGCTTTTGAACCCGATTTTGCAGGACAGCGTTAACTTTGTAAATGCGCCGGGCATTGCCAAAAAACGCCATTTGCAGGTGCGCGACGTAAAATCGCACCGCACCGGCTACTTCAGCACCGCCATTAACGTTAAAATTGTTACCGAAAAAGGCGAGCACACGCTGACCGGTACCCTGTTTGCAGGCAAAGAAGCCAAAATTGTGCAAATTGACCGCTTCCGTCTGGACTTCAAGCCCGAAGGCTACCTGCTGCTGGCACCGCACCTTGACAAGCCCAATATGATTGGGCAGATTGCCACCGTGCTCGGCAGCGCAGGCATCAACATCAACGGCATGCAGGTAGGCAGCACCGCCATTGAAGGCACCAACTTAATGGCCATTGCCACCAGCGGCGACATTCCTAACGATATTATGCTGAAGCTGCGCGGCATAGAAGGCATTATCGACGTGAAACTTATAAACTGCGAGGGATAATATGGTACGCATTATTTTAATACGCCACGGAGAAACCAACTGGAATTTACAGGGACGCTACCAAGGGCAGGAAGACACCCGCCTGAGCGAAAAAGGCTTTGCGCAGGCAGGGCTTTTGGCGCAAGGATTAAAAAACGTACATCTTGATTTATGTATTTCAAGCCCTTTAAAACGCTCGTTTTTAACCTGCAAGGCCTGCGCCGATTTACACCATTTGCCGGTACACAGCGACAAACGACTTACGGAAATTAACCACGGCACGTGGGAAGGCGAACTGGCATGCGAAATACAGGCGCATTACCCCGAAGAATTTAAAAAGTGGCATACTGAGCCGCACAAAGTGCAGATGCCGGGCGGTGAAAATCTGGAAGACGTACGCAAGCGCGCCCGCGCCGCTTTTGACGAATATGCAGAAAAATACGAAGGCCAAACAATTCTTGTTGCCGCGCACGACGCCGTCAACAAAGCCATTATCTGCGACTTGCTGGGGCTTGATATGAGCCACTTCTGGCATATCAAGCAGGATAACGCCTGCATTAACGTGCTGGAATATAACGAAGGCGTATGGCGCGCCGTACTTTTAAACAGCACCACACATTTGGGCTACCTTTTCAGCGGCGTAGAACAGGCAGGATTGTAAGACACTATAAACATAAAAAATCCACAGAATTTTGTTCTGTGGATTTTTTATACTGCCAGTAAATAAGTTAATTATAAACTTTACTAAAATAAGAAGTTAAAAACTAAAATCGCGCTGCGGCGCAGATATGCTTTGTTTTAACACAGCAAAATTTGTGTTATAATATAAATTAGTTATATCTCCGCCAGGGCGGATTTTACGATATTATTTGATTGTGAGGTAAGAAAATGCAGAAAATTATTTTAACGGGCGACCGCCCAACCGGCAGGCTCCACGTTGGGCATTACGCCGGTTCTTTAAAAGAACGTGTGGAACTGCAAAACTCCGGCCAGTTTGACAAGGTATTTATTATGATTGCCGATGCTCAGGCGCTGACCGATAACGCTGAGCACCCCGAAAAAGTGCGCGAGAACGTACTGGAAGTGGCTCTTGATTACCTTGCCTGCGGCATCGACCCGGAAAAATCCACCATTTTCATTCAGTCTGCCGTGCCGCAGCTTACAGAGCTCACCGCATATTATATGAACCTTGTAACCGTATCGCGCGTGCAGCGCAACCCGACCGTTAAAACCGAAATTAAAATGCGCAATTTCGAAGCCAGCATTCCCGTGGGCTTTTTTGTATACCCCATCAGCCAGGCTGCCGATATTACCGCCTTCCGCGCAACGGCAGTGCCTGTCGGCGAAGACCAGCTGCCGATGCTGGAACAGTGCAAGGAAATAGTTAACAAGTTTAACAGCGTTTACGGCGAAACATTAACCGAGCCGGAAATCATCCTGCCGAGCAACAAAGCCTGCCTGCGCCTGCCCGGCATTGACGGCAAGGCCAAAATGAGCAAATCGCTGGGCAACTGCATTTACCTCAGCGACGAAGCGGACGTTATTAAAAAGAAAATTATGTCGATGTTTACCGACCCGAACCACGTACGCGTAGAAGACCCCGGCAAGGTTGAAGGCAACCCGGTATTTATTTATCTGGACGCTTTCTCCCGCCCCGAACATTTTGCGGAATTTCTGCCGGAATACGCAAACCTTGACGAGCTGAAAGCGCATTACCAGCGCGGCGGACTGGGCGACGTAAAAGTTAAAAAATTCCTCAACAACGTAATGCAGGCAGAACTGGCCCCCATCCGCGAACGCCGCCATATGTGGGAACAGCGCCTTGATGAAGTAAAAATGATTTTAAAACAAGGCAGCGAAACCGCGCGCGCAGCGGCAGCCGAAACCCTGCATGATGTACGCGCCGCCATGCAGATTAACTACTTTGAAAACTGGCATATCTGATGGCTGCAGCAAGAAGTGAAATTATCAGCCTGCTGAACGCGGCAGGCATTACCTTTGAAGTTACTGAACACCAGCCCATTTACACCGTGGAAGAAGGCGAAGCCTTAAAGCTGCCGCACCCGGAAGCGATTGCCCGCACCCTGTTTTTGTGCGACGACAAACACCAGAACTTTTGGCTGGTAATTTTGCCGAAAGACAAAAAGCTGGATTTAAAGGCTCTGCGCGCACAGCTTGGCAGCCGCCGCTTAACCTTCGCTGCCGCGGAAGAACTGGACGCCATGCTGAACCTGCCGCCCGGTTCCGTTACGCCGCTCGGCGCATTAAACGATGCAGAAGGGCGCGTGCCGGTTATTATTGACTCAGCCTTTAAAGAAAGCCTTATCGGCGTGCCGCTTTTAACAAACACCGCCACCATCTGGCTTAACGGCGCAGATTTGGCGCTCATGCTTACGCAGCAGGGGCATAAAGTAAACTGGCTGGCAGTTTAAAAACAAAATACAAGGCAGCAAAAGTCTGCCAAGGCATAAAAAAATCCGCCCGTAAAGGCGGATTTTTTGTTTTATATGTTATTACAGGGTTTTGCCGTAAGCGTCGGCATCCAAAATGGCCTGTTTGAATTTTTCGCGGGTCATTTCGTACGGAGTCTTTTTCCATTCGAGAATTGCCGGTGCGCGGTCAAGGATTTTTTCAAGGCCAGCTTCATCAACTTCCAGTTCTTTTAAGGTTACAGGCAGGCCCAGTTCCTTATTGAATTTTGCAATCTTATCGCGCAGTTCAAACTGCTTGTCGCAGGTTAACAGAACAATTACGCCGAAGGAAACCACTTCGCCGTGCATATGGCGTTCTGCGCAGGCAAGGCCGGTGTAAGCGTTGTAGAAGCAGTGACCGAGCGAAGAATTATAATAGTAATCGTTTTCGGTAGTGGTAAGGTTGGAAACAATGCCGGTGCTCATGATGATATCCAGCGCAACTTCCTGAATTGCTTCGGAAACAACATTGTTTTTGCAGTCTGCCAAAGCCTGTTTGCCGTATTCAAACAGCGGCGAAGTGCAGGCACCTGCCAGAGCGCGGCCCAGCAGCGGGGTGTTTAAAAGTTTTTTGCCTTCGGTGGCAATCAAAACTTCGCATTCTTTGCTGAGTGCATCGCCAATGCCGGCCCACAAAAGTTTTTCCGGTGCTTCGGCAATAATCTTGGTATTGATAAAAGTATGTTCTGCGCAGTGTTTCGGATAATAGTAACCGGCGAGGCTGCCATCCTGTTTGTACATAACGCAGATAGCGGTGCAGGCAGCGCAGTTGGAAGCAATGGTCGGGAAAGTGAAAACGGGTTTGCCCATTTTGTCCGCCATGGTTTTGCAGCAGTCAACAGCACGGCCGCCGCCAACGGCAAATACCATATCGGCTTCCTGAACTTCTTTGGTATTCATCAGCATATCAACATTTTCATAGGTAGAGTTGCCGCCGTACCAAAGCACAGCCGTAACATCAAGGTGCCCTTTTACAGCTGCAAGAATTGCATCCTGGGCTTTGCTCAGCGCGGTTTTACCGCCGATAATAACAACCTTTTTGCCATATCTTGCCGTTACGGACGGAATTGCTTCGTAGCAGTCCGGCCCAACGCTGTAATTAGGTAAATAAACACTGTATGTAGTACTCACTTCAAACAACACCTCTCATTAAATATCAAATATTATGATACTAATTATAAACATTTCCGGCTAATTCGTCAACACAGTGTAACATTATAATATATTTTTCTGTTAAAATTACTGTAAAAAACTTAAAATAGTAAACCACAGCGGCGGCACCAAAAGCGAAGGCAGCATATTTAAGGTTTTGCAGTCGCGCAGCTGCAAAATTCCCACGCCGCTGCTCAGCAGGAAAATTCCGCCCAAAAGCGATATTTCCGTCATCATGCCCGGCGTTAAATACGGCGCAATAACACCGGCAAACAGATAAATACTGCCCTGCCAGCAAAACAGCACCGCCGCCGCAATGGCAATGCCGAAGCCGTAAGTAGAGGCAAAAATCATGGAAGATACCAAATCGAGCGTTGCATTGGTAAAAAGGTAAGTATTGTTGCCGTTAAGGCGGCTTTCGATAGGCCCTAAAATGGAAAGTGTGCCGATGCAGAACAGAAGTATCGCCGTAGAAAGCCCTTCCGCCAGCTTGCCGCCGCCCTTGCAGTGCGCAAGCAGCGCGTTAAAACGCCCGCAAATATCAAGCCGCGTGCCGATAATGGTGCCAATGGCAAGGCTTGCAATAAAAAGCACCGGGTATTCGCTGTTGGGCAGGTTATGTACAACGGCGTTGGCGCCAAGCCCAACCGTTGCCAGCCCCAAAGCGTCAAACAGCGCTGTTTTATATTTTTCGCTGATGCCGCGGCTTAAAAAGCTGCCCACAAAACTGCCTGTTAAAATAGTGCAGGTATTTACAATCGTTCCTAACATAAACCATCTGCTCCCTCAATAAAAAATAACGGATATTTTTATTATAAAACTATCGCGTAAAAATGTAAAACTGGCATAAAAAAACATCCTGCCAAAGCAGGACGTTGAATGCTGGTGCGGATGACAGGAGTCGAACCTGCACGCCGAAGGCGCCAGATCCTAAGTCTGGTGCGTCTGCCAATTCCGCCACATCCGCATTTAAATTGACTTTATTATTATATATTAAGCGGCTCAATTTTTCAACATTTAAATTTTACATAAGTCTGATAGATAAAATAGAATCTGTTCTATATAATAAAATTAAAGTAATTAACTTAAAATCTATGTTACCTATTATGACAGTAAACCCGCGGAGGCAATTATGGAAGAAAAAACTACCTCCTTTAAAAAGAACGCCAACGGCAGTTACAGTAAAAAAGGCGTTGTACGCCAGACGCCCAAAGACGGCTTTGTGGAGCATGACGGGCCGGGCGGCTTGGAATACCGCAAAGGGCACGGCGTCTGGTGGACTTATGAAACAGACGACCCTAAAGTTACACGCCCGTTTTTATATATTTTTTTCGCTCTTTTTATGGGCCTTTGGAATTGGATTTTTTATAGCTGTTCACAGGGTATGGACCCTTCGGGGCGTATGTATGTGGCAACTGTTGGTTTGGGCATAAACTGCTTTTGCCTTTATGTTTTTTTCGGCTGCCTGCGCGATATACGCAAGCGTGAAAAACAGCAGCAGGAAGCCCTGCAAAAAGAAAGAGAAGCAAAGCGCCGGACGGAAGGCTAAAATAAAATACAGCAGAAAGAAACGCCGTGACACAAGCCGCGGCGTTATTATTTTTACCAGTTATTCTCACCACGTTGCTCCCAATACACTCTGATTGGTTGCTCCAACAGAAAACACAAAAACGCTGCACCTGCATTGGTACAGCGTTTAACAGATAAAAAAATGGTGATCCACCCGCGACTCGAACGCGGGACACCCTGATTAAAAGTCAGGTGCTCTACCGACTGAGCTAGTGGATCACGTTATTTGGCTGGGGCGGCTGGACTCGAACCAACGCATGCGGGAGTCAAAGTCCCGTGCCTTACCGACTTGGCTACGCCCCAAAAATATGGGGTGACTGGAGGGATTCGAACCCTCGCGTAACGGAGCCACAATCCGCCGTGTTAACCGCTTCACCACAGCCACCATTTTACCAAGATACGCTTGGCGACGAATGTAATTCTATCATAGCAGACAGGTTCTGTCAATATTTTTTGTAAAAATTTTTAATATAAAATGTCATTAATTTTACAAAACCGCTTTTTGCGGCTATTCGCGTTCAAACCACGCTTTGGCCCACGCCAGCGCCGTAGGCGTTTGCGCCAGGCCCCCGCCCGCAGTTTCGCGCAATGCGCAGGGCATGGAATCGCCCACCCATTTCATGGCGTCAATGGCTTCATCCGCCGGAATAAAGCTGCCGATGCCTGCCAGCGCCATTTCTGCCGCCAAAAGCGCCTGCACTGCCGCACCGCCGTTGCGTTTTATGCAGGGCACTTCCACAAGCCCTGCCACAGGGTCGCACACAAGCCCCAGCATGTTTTTAAAAACAATGCTCACAGCAGTACCTGCCTGCGCAGGAGTGCCGCCCAAAGCGTCAACAGCCGCGCCTGCCGCCATGGCCGCCGCACTGCCGCATTCTGCCTGGCAGCCGCCAACCGCACCCGCAAGCGAGGCACGGGCTGCAATTACAAGCCCGATTTGCCCCGCCACAACAAGCGCGCGTGCCAGCTGTTCTTCCGTTAAATTACAGTGCTTTTTTAAAGCCAGCAGCACGCCGGGAAGCACGCCTGCTGCACCTGCCGTGGGAGCCGCCACAATTCTGCCCATGGCAGCGTTGCATTCGCTTACGGCAAGGGCGTAAGTTACGGCGTCCGTTGCAAGAGCGCCCAAAAGTTTATTAAAACCGGGCTGCGCTGCCGCGTTTTGCAGTTTAAGCGCACTGCCGCCGGTTAAGCCGCTGTGCGAGCGCACGCCCGTCAGCCCGTAGGCTGCGGCTTCTTCCATTACTTTCAGCATCTGCGCCATTTTGGCAAGCAGTTCTTCTTCCGTAATTTCCAGTTCAGCAGCGCTCTGTGGCAGCAAATAAGCGTTCAGGCTCAGTTTGGCCGCTTCTGCTTCTTCTATTAATGCATTTAATGAAATTTTGTCGTTTGCCATCTTTCACCTCAAAGCACGCTGTCTACAAAGCGCACCGTGTCAATAGGCGGCAGCGCCGCCAGCAGCTGCACTATTGCCGGCTGCACTTTCTGGTCGCACTCAAGCACCATGGTTGCCAGCCCGCCTTTATTTTTGCGGAACACGCGCATGGTTGCGATATTTACGGACGCACTTGCCAGCGTGCTGCTTACAAGCGCAATCACGCCGGGCTTGTCGGTATGCGATACCAACAGTGCAGGCAGCTTGCCGTCCAATTCAACCTCCGCGCCGTCAATGGCAGATACCTTAACCTGCCCGCCGCCGATGGATGAGCCGATAACCTCGCAGCTTTTGCCGTCTTTTGCCGTCAGCGTAAAACGCGCTGTATTGGGGTGGGTTAAATCACCAAGGTTTACTTTGGCAAAATTATATTCCAGCCCTGCTTCCGCGGCATATTTACGCGCCTGCGGAATACGCGCGTCATCAGGCAGCCAGCCCATAAGCCCGGCTAAAAGCGCCACGTCCGTGCCGTGCCCGCGGTAGGTATGCGCAAAGCTGCCGTGCAAATCAATTTGTGCTTTAACGGGCGGCGCGCCCAAAATGCCGGCAGCTAAAAGCCCCAGCCTTACCGCGCCCGCCGTATGCGAACTTGAAGGGCCAATCATTACAGGCCCGATAATATCTATAATATTCATACTGCTCCTTTATTCTTCACTTGCCAGTGAGCGGTGCCCCAAAGCCACGCACAATTCGTCAAGGTTCAGCACGCCCACCGCCATATATATGGCAACGCACAAATGCTCGCCGCTGCGGGCAATGCCTATTTTGCCGCCCACGTTAAAGCCGGCCGCCTTCGTCACAAGCTGCTCCAAAGCAGCGTGGGCAGCGCCTGCAACCGCGCCCGCGCCGACGTGGGTTTCCGTAACAATACCCTGACGCTGCGCTGCAACAACGGCACGCTCCACAATTTTAACAACGCTCGGCATAAATTCGCCGCCAAAATCAACCGCCGTGCTGCGGATGCCCTTTGCCGCCAGCTGCTCTTTTATACGCTGCTCCTCCGCACGGTTTTCTGTAACGGCAATGCGCAGTGCCGCACGCCCTATTTCAATGCTCGTCAGTTTCTGTTCTGCCATGGTCAGTCTTCCTCCACCATTTCCGGTTTTTTAATAGGTGTTTTGTCAAACACGGCTACAATAAGGAACACGATAATGCACAGCAGCCATTCAAAATAAATTACATGCTGCAAAACATGCAGTGCCGGTACAAACTCCCATACCACAAGGCCCAAAAGCCCTGCAAGAGTAGTCCAGAATGCGCTGCTGCGGCGGCACAAACCGGGCGCAAACACCGTAAACAAAAATACGCAGGTCAGCGCAGTCGTCATCGAAAGCCCTGCCACCATGGTTTTTAAAATACCGGCAGCATTAAAAGCAAACCATAAGGTTATAATGCCAACCGCCAAAATAGTCAGGCGGTTAATTTTAACAAAGTGGTCGTCCGTTACGGACGGATTAATAAAGCGTTTGTAAATATCCTGGCTGAACAGCGTACCTGCACCCAGAAGAATTGTGCAGGCGGTAGATACGTCCGCTGCCCACAGCGCCGCAAGCGTTGTGCCAGAGGCAATGGGGTCAAGCGCCATAACAACTTTAGGCAAAGCCAGCGTTGCCGAAATTTCCGGGAACTGCACCTTGCCGATAATGCCTAAAAGCGCGCACAAAAAGCCTACCGGGAAAATTAAAAGGCCGCCTAAAATAAAGCCGTTGCGCGCGGTTTTGGCGTCACGCGCGCCGCAGGCAATCTGCACAGGGCCCTGCGCCGTAATAGCCTGCGTAATCATAACAATAAACCAGCCGATAATAACGGCAAGCGGAATGCCCGCAAACGGGTCAAACCAGTCAAGCCCGGCCGGCAGCTGCGCCGCAATGTTTTCTATGCCGCCGCTGTGGTCTACCGCTGCCACGCAGGAATATAAAATGCCCGCGTAAATCAAAACAACGCTCACGATATTGGACAAACCGCTCGACCACAAACCGCCGATAAGCGTAATGCTGATAAATACCACCGCGCTTACAATCATGCCGCCGCGGAACGAGAAATATTCGGGCAGAAGCGAAGCCAGAATTGCGCCGCCGGCGAGATACTGCAGCGCCGTAATAACGGACATGATAATTACAAGCCCAACCGCACTGATAACGCGGCCTTTGGTATCGTAATATTTTTCAAAAAATTCCGGAATGGTGGAAACCTTCATGGCACGCAGCTTGCCTGCCGCCACAAGGCCCATAATAATGGCGCCCGCGCTCCACGCCGCATTGTACCAGCCTGCCGCCATGCCAACCTTGTAAGCGTTTTCGGCAACGCCAACGGTAGAAGCCGCACCAACGGCAAGCCCCGTAATATTAACGGCAATCAGCACCGGGCCAAGTTTGCGCCCTGCAAAAAGATACTCCGCAGAGCCTTTATCCGCCCTGCTTTTAACGTAAAAACTTATTGCGAACAAAAGCGCAATATACACAACAACAATAATCAACTGAACATTCATCCTGCTGCACTACCTTTCTTCACAAAAAATCCGCTCTAAGCTACAATACTACCCTCCTACTTTTAAAATTAGTTATATTATATCAACAATTTTTATTAAAGAAAAGTAAAAACTCTGCCCCTACAGTTTAAAATTTTGTAAAAAATTTAACTAAAATGCGCCTTTAACAAGGATTTTGCGCTTTTGTGCCGAATATTTAAAAGATTGCAGAGTGAATTAAATTTACAGCCCCGCGCTGCGGCTTTAATTCACATTGCAAACGGAAGGAGGGACCGCCAATGTACAGAATTATGAAAAGCACCAATAACGGCATGGACGAACTGGAACTGGACAGCCTGGAAAAAGGCTGCTGGATAGACATCGTCAGTCCCTCACCAGAAGAACTGCACGAAGTGGCGGACGCCACCGGCATTCAGATGGACTTTTTAAGCGCCGCGCTTGACGATGAAGAAAAATCCCGTATCGAAACCGAAGACGACCAGATACTGACCCTTATCGACATCCCGGTGCTGCGCAGCAACAAAGATTACGACACGTTGCCGCTCGGCATTATCGTATCGGCAGATTACATCGTAACCGTCTGTCTGGAGCCTAACGCCGTTATCGCCGATTTTTCTTCCTACAACTATAAAATGTTCAGCACCTTTAAAAAGACGCGCTTTCTCTTTCAGATACTCTATAAATCGGCAACCTTATATCTGAAATACATCCGCATTATTATCAAACGCACTGACGAACTGGAACAGCACCTGCGCCAGTCCATGGAAAACAGCGAACTTTTTAACATGCTGGACTTACAGAAATCCTTAACATACTTTACAACTTCCCTGCGCAGCAACTACATTGTAACCGAAAAACTGCTGCGCCTGCGCTCCACCAACCAGAGCGCGCACCTTATTAAACTGTACGAAGAAGACGAAGACCTTTTGGAAGACGTTATCATTGAATACAAGCAGGCGATTGAAATGGTTGAAATGTACAGCCACATTTTAAACAGCATGATGGAAGTATTCGCCTCCATCATCAGCAACAACCTGAACCTTGTAATGAAGTTTTTGGCATCCGTAACGATTATACTGGCCATACCAACCACCATTGGCGGCTTATGGGGCATGAACGTGCCCGTGCCGCTTTCCGACAGCCCGTACGGATTTCTCGTAATAGGCGGCACCTCGCTTCTGGTTGCTGGGGTTACCGGCTACTGGCTGTGGAAACGCCGCATGTTTTAAGGAGCAGCAATGAGCAAAATTTTAGCGGAACAGTTACTTGCAGGCATTATACTTGCCGACAACGACAACAGAGAATATATTTACCTGCCCGGCGGCGAAGTTGGCAGCGAAGACCCGCATTGCGTATTTGAAAAAAACGGTGAGCGCGCCGGCGACCTGCCGCTTGAAGAAGCGGTGGAACTTGCCAAACGCCTGCACTTATCTCCGGGCCGCCATCCGGAGCTTGGCTCAAGGGCGTGGTGAAGGGGAAATAAATGCAGTACTTAAATTAAAAAGACATAAAAAAGACCTTGTCTTAACGGCAAGGTCTTTTTTGTATTACTTTTCGCTTATTATTTTATTACAATTACAGGCACGGAAGCATTTTCGATTACTATATGGCTCACGCTGTTTTTAAACAGACCTTCAATAGCGCCGAAACCGCGCGTGCCTATGATAATGGTATCGCATTTTTCCTTGCGGCACTGCTTGATAATTTCCGGCGCAGGGCGGCTGCCGATAACCAGCACATAAGAGCATGGAATATCCTGCTCATCAAGTATATGCTTTGCCGCGCCCAGAACTTCGTTGCCTACCTGCATAGCTGGCCCGTTTACATCACCGGCCAGTTCGCCTTCCAGCGGCAGCTGCGGCGTATGCTGCAAGCCCTCGCGGGCAACGGTTAAAACAACCAGCTCCGATTCCGCCATTTTGGCTATGCCGATGGCATATTCCAGCGCGCGCCACGAATATTCAGTACCGTCTATTGCTACCAACAATTTTTTCAGCATAGTATCACTTTATTTCACAATCAGCACAGGAACAGCCGCATACTGCGAAACCTTGCTGCTGACGCTGCCGAGGAAAAATTCGGCAATGCCGGAAAGGCCGCGGGAACCGATAACGATTGCATCTGCCTGAACTTTTTTGGCAAGGGCGATAATGCGTTCCGAAGGATGGCCAACTTCCATATCGTAGCTTACTTCATGCGGATAATCGCCAACAATGTTTTTAGCGTATTCAAGCACTTTGTCGCCGATGCGTTCCAGTTCGCTGTTGCCGCGGCTGATAGTGCTGTGGTCAAGCGGTACTGCAAGCAGAGCTGCGTTATTGTACGGCTGAATAACGTTTACTACAACAATTTCACTGTTAAATTTTCTGCCAATTTCCAAAGCATTATTAAGTGCGCGCCAGGACGTTTCGGAACCGTCGACAGGCACCAGAATTTTTTTAAACATACTACACACCTCCCGATATGGCTTTTGCCATATCTTTTATGTTTTAAAATGTTCTACTTTTTTTAATAAAATCCTGCAAAGCGGCAAATTTTTACGGTTATCTTTCCTCGCGGTCGTACGAAAGGCCCAGAGCCTGCGGGGATGCGCTGCGCCCGCCGCGGCGTTTTAACACCAGCACAAGCACCAGCACCGTAAAAATGTACGGCAGCATATTAAGTATAAAGCCCGATACCGGCACGCCGAGCACCTGCAAATTAAAGCCCAGTGCATCTATGCCGCCGAAAAGATACGAACCTGCCATGGCGCGCCAGGGGTCCCACAGAGCAAAAATTACAAGCGCAACGGCAATCCAGCCGCGTCCCGCCGTCATGTTCTCCAGCCAGCTGGGGGCATAGGCAAGCGACAGGTACGCACCGGCAACGCCAGCCAGCGCGCCGCCGACTACAATGTATAAATAGCGCAGGCCGAAAACATTAATGCCCGCCGCATCTACCGCCGCAGGGTTTTCGCCCATGGCACGCAGAAACAGCCCGCTGCGCGTTTTGTAAAAATACCACGCCGCAAGCGGCACCAAAAAGTAACTTATATATACCAGCGCATCCTGCTTGAACAGAATGCTGCCGATAATGGGAATATCGCTTAAAAGCGGCACGGCAATTTTGCCGAATACAGCACCGGCAGGCTGGCCTACGTAATCCTGCCCAAGGTAGCCGCTGAGCCCGGTGCCGAACAAGGTTACAGCAAGGCCGCTTACAACCTGGTTGGCGCGCAGGGTTACGGTTAAAAACGCGTGAATAAGCGCCAGAAGCGCGCCCGCAACAACAGCCGCCGCAACGCCTGCCCACGGGCTGCCGAAGCTGTTGCCCGCAATAAAGCCGGTGCAGGCGCCGATAAGCATCATGCCTTCAACGCCGAGGTTAATAACACCGCTGCGCTCGCAGATAACCTCGCCCAAAGCGGCGTACAAAAGGGGCGTGCCCATAGTGATGGCGGCAGCCAGCAACGAAACGATAAAATCTTCACTCATTTTCAGCACCGCCTTTCACAATACGCAGTTTGTAGCCGGTAAAAATTTCCGTGCCAACCACGAAAAACAGCACCGCGCCCTGCAGCATGGTTGCCGCCGCTGCGGAAATGCCCATGGTTTGCAGCATAAAGCCGCCCACGTGAATAACTGCAAACAGAAAAGATACCAGAATAATGGCGGGCGGGTTTAAACGCGCCAGCCACGCTATAATAATGGCAGTATAGCCGTAGCCCGGGCTGATGCCGTGCTGCAGCTTACCTACAATGCCCGAAACTTCCACCATGCCTGCAAGCCCGCATACCGCGCCGCTGATAAACATGGCAATAAGCACGTTGCGGGCAATATCCATACCGGCATAGCGCGCAGCAGCCGGGTTGGAGCCGATAACCATTGTTTCATAACCCCAGCGCGAACTTTTAAACAGCACCGTAAACACTGCCGCCGCAATAAACACTACAAAAATACCGGCGTGTACGCGCAAATCACCGAAGCTCGGCAGCATCGCCGCATCCGGGAACGCCGCCGTTAAAGGAAAGTTCAGCCCGTTAGGGTCGCGCCAGTCGCCGTATACCAGATAATCTACCCACAAAATGGCAATGTAGTTCATCATTAAAGTGCTGATAAGTTCGTTAACCAGCCATTTTGTTTTAAACCAGCCCGCAACAAAGCCCCACAAGCCGCCTGCCAGCGCGCCCAAAATAAACATTGCGGGCAGCATAACTGCCGCAGGCAAATCGGGAAAATTAAGAGGCACCCAGGTTGCGGCGCAGGCGCCCATGTAAAACTGGCCTTCCGCGCCGATATTCCAAATCTGCATGCGGAACGCAACGGCAATGCCCAGTGCGCACAGCGCCATCGGAATCATTTTTACGAAAGTTTCCGAAAGGCCGTAATCGTTGCCCAGCGCGCCGCTGAACATGCTCTCATATACCAGAAGCGGGTCTTTGCCGGTAAGGGCAAAAAATACGCCGCAAAAAACCAGTGCCATCAGCGCCGAAAGTACGGGCAGGCCGATTTGCGCTTTCAGGCTTTGTTCCAGGCGTTTTTCCAGAACTACCTTCATTTGCCCTCACCTCCGTTATCCGTTACACCGGCCATCAGCGCGCCGATTTTTTCAATATCCATATCCTGCACGGCAAATTCGCCCATCAGCTTACCTGCAAACATAACGCCCACGCGGTCTGCCAGGGCTGCAAGTTCTTCAAGTTCTTCCGATACCAGGAGTATCGCCGTGTTTTCTTCTTTAAGTTTTAAAAGCAGCTTGTGTACGGCTTCAATTGCGCCGATATCCAGCCCGCGCACGGGGTACAGCACTACCATCAGCTGCGGTTTGGCAGCAATTTCGCGCCCCAAAAGCAGTTTCTGGATATTGCCGCCGCTCATCATTTTTACCGGCTGGTAAATGCTGCCCTGCTTAATGTCAAATTCTTCAACAATATGTTTGGCGGCGCTTACGGCTGCCTGCCATTTAATGCGCCAGCCTTCGGCAAAACGCCCGTTGTATTCTTTTAAAATAATGTTTTCAACGCTGTTTAAGTTCGGCGCAAGGCCGGTGCCAAGGCGGTCCTCCGGCACATAGCTGATGCCTGCTTCAATTTTGGCACGCGGCGGTTTATTGGTAAAATCCTGCCCGCGGTAATACATTTTGCCGCCCATGGAAAGGCGCATACCGGCAATAACCTCCGCCAGCTCGCGCTGACCGTTGCCGCTTACGCCGGCAATGCCGTAAATTTCGCCCGCGCGTATTTCAAAGCTCACATTGTCAAGCGCCAGCGTATGCATATCGCCAAGGGCGGAGATTTTTTCCAGTTTTAAAACCACATCCCCGTTACCGGCAGGCTTATGCTGATAGTTGATGTTAAGCTCACGCCCAACCATCATTTGTATCAGCGCGCCGCGGTTGATTTCGCTTTTTTCCATGCGTCCGCTTACCACGCCGCCGCGCAGAACGGTAATGCGGTCTGCCAGTTCTTCAACTTCGTTCAGCTTGTGCGAAATAAACACTACCGCGCAGCCGTTGTCGGCCATTTTGCGCAGGTTGGCAAACAGCTCACGCGTTTCCTGCGGCGTCAGCACCGCTGTAGGTTCGTCAAGTATCAGCACCCGGCTTTTGTGGTACAGCATACGCAGAATTTCCACGCGCTGCTTTTCGCCGACGCCAAGCTGCCATACAAAGGCGTGCGGGTCTATTTTTAAGCCGTAGTAACTGCTTAATTCTTCAATGTCGGCCTCCAGCTGCGCCATATCCATCTTAAAGCTGCCGTGCGTATCGCTTAAAGCAATATTTTCCGCCACGGTGAAGGATTCAATCAGCTTAAAATGCTGGTGCACCATGCCGATGCCGCTTGAAATGGCATCCGCCGGCGAAGAAAACTGCGTTTCTTTGCCGTCAACCAGTATTTTGCCTTCCGTAGGCTGGTAAAGCCCGGTTAAAATGCTCATCAGCGTACTTTTGCCGCTGCCGTTTTCGCCCAGCAGCGCATGCACTTCGCCGGGGTATAATTCTAAATCTATTTTATTGTTGGCTATAACGCCCGGAAATTTTTTGGTAATTCCGAGCATGCTTATTAACGGTGTTACCATGTTTATCTTCCCGCCCGTTCAGTTATTTGCCGCTTCTGGCGCGTTCGCCAATCTGCCTTGCCACATGCACGCCGCTGGCACTGGCCTGCGAAAGCCCGCGCGTAATGCCTGCGCCGTCGCCGCAGGCAAACAGGTTGTGTATTTTGGTTTCCAGTTTGCCGTCCAGCTCAAGGCGTGCACTGTAAAACTTAACTTCCACGCCGTACAAAAGCGTATCGGCATTGGCCATGCCGGGGGCAATTTTATCCAGCGCGTAAATCATTTCGATAATATCGTCAAGCTGGCGTTTGGGCAGCACCAGGCTTAAATCGCCCGGGGTTGCGTTTAAAGTAGGTTTGGTAAAGCTCTTTTTCAAACGGCGCTCGTTGGTGCGGCGTCCGTTAATCAAATCGCCGAAACGCTGCAAAAGCACGCCGCCGCCCAGCATATTGCTGAAGGAAGCAATGCGCTTGCCGTACTGGTGCGGCTCGGTAAACGGTTCGGTAAAGGTGTTGCTTACCAGAAGCGCAAAGTTGGTGTTGTTGCTGTGCAGTTTCGGGTCGCGGTAGCTGTGCCCGTTAACCGTTACAATGCCGTCGGTGTTTTCGGCCACAACATAACCGTTGGGGTTCATGCAGAAGGTGCGCACCAAATCGTTGTAGCGCTGGGTACGGTACACAAGCTTGGCCTCGTACACTTCATCGGTAATGTGTTTAAACACCTGCGCAGGCACTTCCACGCGCACGCCGATATCCACCTGGTTATTAATAAAGCTCAGCCCCAAATCCTTGCACTGCTCGGTAAACCATTCCGCACCGGCGCGCCCGGGGGCAGCAATTAAATAAGTACATTCAATTTCGCCCTTGCCGCGTACCGGCAGCACAAACCTTTCGCCTTCGCGGAGGATTTTTTCCACGTGGCTGTTGCAGCGGATTTCAATGCCGTTTTCCAGCAGATGCTTATAGATATTTTCCATTATAATAAGGTTATTTTCCGTACCCAGATGCCTTACCTTGGCATTTAAAAGGTGCAGGTCGTAACCCAGCGCTTTGGCGCCGATAGTGCAGTTTTTGGTGCTGAAATATTCGCCCGGCGCACCGTGGCGGCAGTTCAGCTCGTCAACGTAGTCAATCAAATCAATAACTTCGTTATGGGGCAGGTATTCATTCAGCCAGCCGCCAAACTCCGTTGTAAAATTATATTTGCCGTCCGAAAACGCACCGGCGCCGCCGAACCCGCGCATAATATCGCAGGGCACGCAGCGCAGGCAGTGGTCTACCTTTTTCTGCGCCAGCGGGCATTTGCGCTGCTCAATGGGGTGACCTTCCTCCAGAATAACCACTTTTAATTCCGGGTACTTCAACGAAAACTCGTAAGCAGCAAAAACGGCGGCAGGACCGCCGCCGATAAGGGCAACATCAAAAAATTCTCTCATTCAGCATCTTCCTCCGGGGATGTTGTTTTATTTATTAGCCTCCTGGGCTTTTTTAGCTTCTTCTTCACGCATATAATCGGTAATAAGGCAAGTGCTTTCTTCTACCAGCACCAGTGCTTTGGTGGCATTCTTTTCCAGCCAGGGCAGAATTTTTTCAATATTTTCGCGTGTATCTACAATTTCTACCGTTACCGGCATATTGGGCAGCCCCGTAAAGAACGAACCGATTTTATAATCGATACCGCGCTTAACCGAAGCATAACCGCCAATGCCGCGCGTAACCGTGCCGCCTGCCAGTTTAAGGCGCATGGCCTCTTTAATAACGGCCTTAAAAAGCGGCATATCTTCAACAATAACGTCTTCACCGGTGTAAACTTTTAAGAAGGTAACTTTTTTAAAATCCATAATTCTCACTGCCTTTCCCAAAACTTAAGGTTTAGCATAAGTTCCCTAAATTAATTATACAACAAAATGAGGCAGAATAAAAATAAACCCTGCATAAAGCAGGGTAATTTTTTTAAAAATATTTGGCTATGTCCGCCGCGTGCGGCAAAATTATATCGGGGTGGATGTTTTCTTTTTCCACATCCTCCAGCGTGGCTTCGCCGGTTAAAACAAGTACGGATAAAATGCCGTTGTTCAGCCCGAAGGCAATATCGGTGCTCAGGCGGTCGCCAACCATGGCAATTTCGTCTTTTTTATAGCCGGTGCGTTCCATAACAACATCTACCATGTAGTGATAGGGTTTGCCGGTAATGGCAATGGGCTTTTTGCCGGTTGCCGTTTCAATCAGCTTAATCATGGCACCGCAGTCGGGTATAAACTCGCCGCCTTCAATGGGGCAGCGCACATCGGGATGAGTTGCCACATAAGGCACGCCGCGGTCAATCAAGCGGCAGGCTATGGCCAGCTTTTCATAATCAAGCGACATATCAAAACCGACAACCACAAAATCCGTTTTTTCTTCCAGCAGCGTCGTCAGCTTAAAGCCGCCTTTAATAATGGTTTCCTTTAATAAATCGGTGCCGAGCACATACAAACTGGCGCCGGGCTTAACCTGCTGCATATAATACACAAAGGCATCGCTGCTGATTAAAACGTTTTTGCGCGTTACCTCAATGCCCATGCGGCGCATTTTTTCCACATAATGGCTGTGCCCTTTGGAAGAATTATTGGTAACCAGGTAAAAATCCCTGCCGTAAGAACGCAGCTTTTTAAAAAACGCGTCCATGCCGGGAATAAGCGTATTGCCCAGATTAATGGTGCCGTCCATATCGAACAAAAAGCATTTTATTTGTTTCAGCCGTTCCAGTTCAGCCATGCGTTTCTCCTTATCCCAAAAGCAGCCTGTCGCTGTCAAGCGTGTTGCCGGCAGCTTTTTCAAACATCAAAAGCAAATCCTGCGTGGTAAGGTTTTTCTTTTCTTCACCGGCAACGTCTACCAATATACGCCCGTTATACATCATAATCAGGCGGTTGCCGTATTTCAGCGCGTCGCGCATATTGTGCGTAATCATCAGCGCCGTCAGCTTGTCGCGGTCAATAATGCGCTCGGTAAGCGAAAGCACCTTGGCCGCCGTTTTGGGGTCGAGCGCAGCAGTATGTTCGTCCAGAAGCAAAAGCTTCGGGCGTTTTATTGTTGCCATTAAAAGCGTCAGTGCCTGGCGCTGCCCGCCGGAAAGCAGGCCCACTTTAGCAGTCATGCGGTTTTCAAGGCCGAGGTCAAGTTCTTTAAGCATTTCCACAAACCAGTCGTGGTCTTTTTCGTTCAGGCTCCATTTAAGGCCGGGCGTTTTGCCGCGGCGTGCGGCAATAGCCAGGTTTTCTTCAATCATCATGCCGGCAGCGGTGCCCATCATCGGGTCCTGAAAAACCCTGCCGATATATTTTGCGCGTTTATGTTCAGGCGTTTTGGTAATATCAACGCCGTCGATAACTATTTTGCCGCTGTCAATCGGAAAAACACCGGCAATGGAGTTTAACAGTGTGGATTTGCCCGCGCCGTTGCCGCCGATAACGGTAACAAAATCTCCGGGCGCAAGATGCAGCGATAAATCCTGCAAAGCAACCTTTTCATTAATGGTGCCCGCAAAAAATGTTTTATGAATATGTTCAACGTGCAGCATTATTTCACCGCCTTTCTGATGCCGACCTTGTCTTTAACAAGCGGCAGCGACAGTGCAAATGCAACCAGAAGCGCCGTAAACAGTTTCAAATCGTTAGGCGGCATGCCCATTTGCAGTACCGCTGCAATAACAATACGGTATACAACGCTGCCCAGCACTACGCTGATAAGGCAGTTTTTAAAGCTGCGCGTACCAAAAAGCACTTCGCCGATAATAACGGACGCAAGGCCGATAACGATTGTGCCGGTGCCCATGCCGACATCGGCAAAGCCGTTGTTCTGCGCAATCAGCGCGCCGCTTAAGGCAACCAGCGCATTACTGATTAAAAGGCCCAGAATAATGGTAATGCGTGTATCAACGCCCTGAGCGCGGATCATCTGCTGGTTATAGCCGGTAGCGCGGATGGCAGCGCCGATTTCCGTACCGAAGAACCAGTAGATAAAAATAACGCAGATAAGGGCGGAAACAGCACCTACCGCAAGCACCGTATAAACATTGTCAAGGCCTGTCAGGGCCTGCATTTCCGTAAAAATTGTATCAATACGCAAAAGCGACAGGTTAGCTTTGCCCATAACGCGCAGGTTTACGGAATACAGCGCAATCATGGTTAAAATACCTGCCAGCAGCGCCGGTATTTTCAGTTTGGTATGTAAAAAACCGGTAGCAACGCCCGCCAGCATACCGGCAACGGCAGCGCAGGCAAAAGCGGCAGAAACGGAATAACCTTCCGAAAGCATGGCCGCAGCCACAGCCGCACCAAGTGGGAAACTTCCTTCAACAGTCAAATCGGCAATATCAAGCACGCGGAACGTAATGTAAACGCCCAGCGCCATAATTGCCCACAACAGCCCCTGTGCTATTGTCGGCATTAAAATATCGATCATCTAATCTCCTCCAAAGCAGGCAGTAAAAGCGGGTTCCCCGGGCGGGAAACCCGCAGTGCCTCTTTTTATTCTGCCTCAGCAGCTTTTAAAATTTCTTCCGGAACAGTTACGCCAAGGCGTTCCGCAACCTTTTTATTTACGATAACCTTAAATTTCTTCTGGGTTTCAATAGGCATTTCCGCCGGTTTGGCTTCGCCCTTTAAAATTTTGGCTGCCATTTCGCCGGTTTGTTTGCCAAGTTCGTAATAGTTAATGCCTATTACGGCAACGCTGCCTTCAGTATCGGGCCAGCCGCAGGTCATAACCAGTTTGGCAGGCTCAGTTACACTAATCAGCGTAGGCACTGCCGATGCCATAACATTATCGGTAGGCAGGTACAGGCAGTCAATTTCGCCAATCAGGCTGTGTGCCGCCTGCTGAATATCGTTAACGCTGGAAACGGTTGCTTCCTTAACCTCCACGCCTCTTTCAGCAGCATATTTCTTTAAAAGCTCTACCTGCATCTGCGAATTAACTTCGCTTGAAGAATAAATTGTACCTACAACTTTAGCATCCGGCACAAGTTTCAGCAGAAGGTCAAGCTGTTCTTTAATCGGGTTCATATCGCTGGTGCCGGTAACGTTGCCGCCCGGTTTTTCGTTGGAGGCAACGAGTTTTGCCGCTTCATAATCGGTTACGGCAGTAGATACAACGGGAATATCTTTTGTTGCGTTGGCAGCGGTTTGTGCCGCGGGTGTTGCAATGGCGCAGATTAAATCAACCTTGTTGCTTACAAAGCGGTGGGCAATGTTCTGCAAGTTGCTCTGGTCTGCCTGTGCATTCTGGCGGTCGAAAACAACATTTTCGCCTTCTTTGAAGCCGTTGGCGGCAAGCCCGTCTACAAAACCTTTATTTGCAGCATCAAGCGATGCATGTTCTACCAGTTGTACAATACCAACATTAACTGTTTTTTTAGCAGCAGCTTCCTCTTTTTTATCGCCGCCGCAGCCGCCCATAATACCGGCGGCAAGTGTTAAAGCCAAAGCCGCAGCCAAAACGCGCGCTTTTTTAGATAATTTCATGGATAACTCATTCCTTCCCTAAGGTAAACTTTTTTCTGCATTCAACGCGTTATTTTACAATTTCCGCGTTTTGCAGCACATCCTGCGGGATAGTAATGCCCAGGCGCTTTGCGCCTGCTTCGTTAACAACGGTTTTAAACTGCTTCTGAGTCTGTATTGCCATATCTGCCGGTTTGGCTTCACCTTTTAAAATTTTAGCCGCCATCTCGCCGGTTTCCTTACCGAGCTGGTAGTAATCAATACCAAGCGTTGCAAGACCGCCGCCCTTTACAAGGGCTTCTTCGCCGCAGATAACCGCAAGCCCTGCGTTATCTGTAACGGAAACCAAAGTAGGCATGGAAGATGCAATTACATTATCGGTGGGCACATAAACCACGTCAACCTTCCCTACAAGGCTCTGTGCTGCCTGCTGAATATCGTTTACCGTGGAAACCGTTGCTTCCATGACATTGACGCCCCGTTCAGCAGCCGCTTTTTTCATAATTTCAATCTGAATTTGAGAATTTACTTCGCTGGAGCAGTAAACGGTGCCGATAGTTTTGGCATCCGGCACAATTTTCAAAAGCAAATCAACCTGTTCCTTAATCGGGTTCATATCGCTGGTGCCGGTAACATTACCGCCCGGTTTTTCGTTCGACGCTACAAGCTTGGCCGCCTCGTAATCCGTAACGGCGGTTGCCACAATGGGTATATCCTTCGTGGCGTTGGCCATAACCTGCGCGGCAGGAGTTGCAATGGCGCAGATTAAATCAACTTTGTTGTTGACAAAGCGGTGAGCAATGTTCTGCAAATTACTCTGGTCAGCCTGCGCGTTCTGCCTGTCGATAGCAACATTCTCGTTTTCTTTGAAGCCTTTTTCCGCCAGGCCGTCTACAAAGCCTTTATTGGCGGCATCAAGCGCACTGTGTTCTACCAGTTGTACAATACCTACGTTTAACTGCGCTTTACTTCCTGCTTCCTTTTTTTCGCCGCCGCAACCCGCCAGAAGCCCCAATGCCAAAAGCAAAGTTACGCCTGCAGCAAATTTTTTAAGTCCTCTTTTTTTCATAATATCCATCCTTCCATTCTTCAAAATGTCCCCTCAAAACAACAATACTACTATTTTATCATCTATTTTACCATTTATCCGCATAAAAAACAAACTTCCTTAACCAAAATTTTAAAATTTTCTGGTAATTGTTGTGTAAATGTATGCCTAAGGCAGACATTTTATATTAATATGGTTTCTGCACATAAAATGCCTTATTTATGTGCAGTTCTTTTTGCTTATCTGCATATAATCTGCTAAAATATATGCAGATAATTCTTTTTAAGGCGGTTTTATTATGCATAAATTTGATTACAGTTTTTTAGCTGACGGACTTTTGCCTGCTAATCTTGTTAATTTAACGGCTAATATCGCTTCGCTGTCAGTAAAATCTGCGATACGCAAGGCAGATTTTAAAAATGTATTTGCAAGTTTGGAAGGTATTGCAAAAGTACAATCAGTTAAAAGCTCCAATGCAATAGAAGGTATTATTACCAGCGATGAGCGCATTGCCGCTATAGTACATCATAACAGCGCACCACTGAACCACGATGAAGCCGAAATTGCAGGCTACCGCGATGCGCTGAATGAAATTCATCTGCATTACAATGAAATGCCTTTTTCTGTAAGCAGCATTTTGCGACTGCATAGCATACTGTTTGCCTATACCGGTAGCGATTTTGCAGGCAAATTTAAAACAGAAGATAATGTAATTTTAGAAATTGACGCGAAAGGAAACAGGCAAATACGCTTCCGCCCCACGCCTGCCGCACATACTGAAGCAGCCATGGAACAGCTTGTACTTGCTTATATGGAAGCACGCGATAACGCGAATATCAATCAATTGCTTTTAATTCCCTGCGTTATTTTGGATTTTCTTTGTATACACCCTTTCCGGGACGGCAATGGGCGTATGTCACGTCTGCTTTCGCTGCTGCTGCTTTATAAAGCAGGCAACGATATTGGTAAGTACATTTCGTTTGAAGAACAGATAAATAATGCAAAACTTTTTTACTATAACGCGCTGAAAGAATCTTCTCAAGGCTGGGAAGATAACAAAAACAATTATTTTATATTTATGCAGAATTTTTTAGGAACTTTATATATGTGTTATCAGGAACTTAATAAGCGTTTTGCTGTTATTAACAGTAATCGGGTTACCAAAAAAGCACGTATTGAAGCCACTGTTTTAAATTCATTAACGCCAATTTCCAAAGCCGAAATTTGTAATATTTTGCCGGATATAAGCCCTACAACAGTAGAAGCTGTTTTGGGCAGCATGGTAAAAAATGGAAGTATTGAACGCCTTGGCAACGGGCGCTCCAGCCGTTACATAAATAAACAATAAGCCCGTCAGCGCCAAACAACCCTCCTGCACCTGCTGTACAAGAGGGTTGTTTTTATTTTGCCGTATTTATTTCTGCAATATTTTGCGCGCTATGTCTTCGGTAACAACAAGGTGCGTTACAAGGCCTGTGCGCAGTGCACCAAGCACGGCTTTGCTGCCTGCCGTAAGGCCTATGGCAACAACTTTGGGCAGCTGCCCCAGAGTTTTCAGCGGCACGCGCACGGCAAAATCGCCTGCGCCGCTGATAAATTCGCCGCGTACATTAAAATAGTACGAAAGCAAACTGCCAACAGCCTGCTGACGCTCCAGCGCGTCTTCAAAACGCAGCGCCGTCGCTTCATCCGGCACACCGGGGTAAGCGCGTATCTCCACAAGCGCCGCCGTGGTATCCTGCCACAGCGACAAAGCCTGACGGTAATCCGGCGTGTCTTCCATGGCGTCGCGCGCTTCGCGGCTGCCCGGAAAAGCCTCTGCCTCAAGGCGGAAAGCCTCCCTTGTGCCTCCGGCAAGCAGCAGTGCCAGTTCGTTAACGCGGTAACCGCGGTTTGGTATGGCGGTTCTGCCAATCAGCGGAAATATTTTGCCGCTGCCTTTAAGCCCTCCGGCAGAAGCCATTTTGCCTGCAATTTCGCCAAGCGTATAGCCCCAGCCAAGGCCTATGTTTTTTTCGTAGCGCAGTTCGCCCGCCAGATATTCCGAAGTTTCACGCAAGAGCGCTTCGCGCTGTGCCTGCGGCAGTACAATGCCGCCTTTAATGCCGAAGCGCTGCTGTAAAAGTTTTAAAAGTTCTGCATCGCCTGCAACAGGTGGACGTATTTCAATGTGTACAATGCCTGCTTCGCGTGCGTGCGCCAGCATTTTGCTTACCTGCGGGCGCGACACGCCTATTTTGGCAGCTACCTGGGCCTGCGTCAGCCCGTCTTCGTAATAAAGGCGCGCTGCCTGCACCAGCCCGGCAAGTTCCTTATCCGTAAGCAATTATTTTACTTCCATTAATTCCATTAAAATGCCGTCCTTCATAATAAAGGCAATGCGGGTATTTTCGTCGGCCATCCACGGTTCTACAACTACGCGGTTGGCTTTAAGCTGCTCGTCCATGTCATCTACCTGGTAGGCAACATGCACAAGGGTCTGCAGCTCCTGCGGCAGCGGGGTGTCTTTTTCAAAGCGCAGGTATTCAATGCCGAATTCATTGGTTTCCGGCGGAACGATATGGGTTTTAATGCCTTCGGCATATACGCTGCCTTCCATTACTTTATCGGTGGGCACGCCAACGTGCATAAATTTTTTCATCGGTTATTCCTCCTTCATCAGCTCGTAAGCTTTATAGGCTTCTTCCGGTTTGACATTTTCGTGGATAACCATGCGGATGGCTTTAAGCATTGCCACAGGGTTTTCGGCCTGCAGCACATTGCGGCCCATGTCCACACCGGCTGCGCCTTCGCTGATGGCACGGTACGCCATTTTAAGAGCGTCAAGTTCGGGTATTTTTTTGCCGCCCGCAATAACGATAGGCACGGGGCAGGCTGCGGTAATCTGCTCGAAGTTTTCGCAGTAGTAGGTTTTAATCATGTGCGCGCCAAGTTCGGCAAGCAGGCGTGTTGCCAGTGCAAAATAGCGCGTGGTGCGTTCCATTTCCTTGCCAACGGCCACAACGCCGAGTACAGGAATGCCGTAACGCTCGCCGGCATCAACGGTGCGCACTAAATTTTCCAGCGAACCGAGCTCGCCGTCAGCGCCAACAAAGCACTGCACTGCCATGCAGGAAGCATTCATGCGGATAGCGTCCTCAATGCCCACGCCAATAACGCCGTGGCTCATATCGTCTTTCAAAACGGAGGTATCAGCCGTGCAGCGCAGGGCAATAGCCTTGCGGCAGTCGGGCGGAATGCAGGCACGCAGCGCGCCGCGGGTTGCCATCAGGCAGTCTGCATATTCCATAAGGGGCGGAATTGCCAAATCGAGCCTTTCCAGCCCTGCCGTGCTGCCCATAATGTAGCCGTGGTCAAACGCCAGCATAATGGTGCGTCCGTCTTCGGCAAAAATATGCGAAAGCCTTGTTTTCATGCCCCATTCGGCGTGGCCCAGCCCTTTTACATGAAAGGTCTGCACAGGCGGCTTAATGCCGATGCCGTAATCTTTTGCTATAACATTGCCTTCTTTATCTGCCATAGTAATTCACCTTAGTTTCTGTAATACGGAGTGCGGCACGGAGCATTCCATAAAGCGGTCAGTTCGTCATCCATGCGGGCAATGAACATCTGGAAGCCTGCGGTTTCCTGTACGGTAAGAAGCTCGCCTACATGGCTTGCCACAACTTCAATGCCTTTTTCGGCAAGGTATTTATGGCATTTGCGGAATACAATCAGTTGTTCCATTAAGGTGGTTGCGCCGCTGCCGTTGATAATAACCATTAATTTTTCGCCGCTCTTAACGTCAAGGTCTTTCAAAAGTGCGTCCATCATAATAACGGCGGTTTCGTCCGCAGATTTCAGCGGCATGCTGCCGCCGCCGCCTTCGCCGTGCTGACCCATGCCAACTTCCATCATGCCGTCTTCAATATGGGCAATTTCCATGCCGGTTGCCGGATGGGTTGCGCCTACGCAGGCAACGGCAATGGTTGCCATGTTATCGGCAAAACGCTGGGCAATTTCGGCAACTTCTTCAAGGGATTTACCCTGTGCTGCGGCAGCACCGGCAATTTTATAAAGAGGAATGCAGCCAACCAGACCGCGGCGGTCATCCGCATTGGAGCGCGGTGCGTTGGCAACGTCTTCCTGGGTAACAACTTTGGCAACTTTAATGCCGAGTTTTTTAACCTGTTTCATGGTCAGGTTGCCGGTAAGCATATCGCCGGCATGGTTTAATACAACAAACAGTACGCCGTGGCCTTTATCTGCCATTTTAATGGCCTCAACGCAGGACTGCGGGCCGGGGGCTGCAAAAATATTGCCTGCTACGGAAATATCAATCATGCCTTCTCCTACAAAACCGCTGATGGCAGGTTCATGGCCGGTTCCGCCAAGGGTAACGATGGTTACACGGTCTGCGTCTTTTAATTTTTTATTAACTACAAGGTTGCCGTCTTCCAGAGATACAATGTCGGGATTGCTCAGGGCAAGGCCTTCCAAAAGCTCCGATGTTAAATTTTCAGGGTCATTGATAAATTTTTTCATTGTTTACAACCTCCATTAGTGCGTAATTTATTTTTAAAAAGCCGCCGCTTTTTAAAGAACTATGCTCTTGCGCCTTTGGCAAGCCCGGCAAAGAAAATTGCCATGGATACGGCGCCCGGGTCTTTATGGCCGAGGCTGCGTTCACCAACATTTTTGGCGCGGCCGAATTTAGCGGTCATATCTGCCGTTGCGTCGGCGCCTTTTTGGGCAGCTTCTGCCGCAGCGTCCAGAAGCGCTTCAATGCTGCCTTCGGTTTCGGCAATAGCGCCTACTGCCGGATAAAAAGCGTCTACCAGAGTTTTGTCGCCCACTTTTGCTTTGCTTACGTCCATAAAATCTTCTTTAGCCTGAGCAAACATACGCTTAAACTCAATTTCCGTCAGTTCCTGCTGGTCGTCAATGCCGTCTGCCATGCCGGCGAAAATTGTGCCCCAAAGCGGGCCGCTGCTGCCTGCATTAACGCCCATAAACGCGTCGCCAATGCCTTCCAGGAGAAGGTTCATGGTGGCAATGGTAGTATCGTCGCTGTGCGATTTTAAAATATCGGCAATATGCCCGATGGCAATGCCGTGGTCGCCGTCACCGGCAACGCTGTCCAGCTCGCACAAATACTGAACGTTGTCTTTCAGGTCAACTGCTGCGGTGTGCAGCATTTTTCTCAATACCGGTAAAGTTAATACGTACATTACATCCACCTCACTATTATGATAATTTAATTTTAACATTTGTCAGAACATTTGTAAAATAGTTTTCAGATAATTTAAAAGGTTTATTTTTTGGTTTGCGTCTTTGTAGTTACGTTAATATATTTTTATTTACGTTTTAGTCATTTGTTTTTTATATTTATGCTATGTCTTTGTATATAGTTTTTATCCTTTAATTTACTTCATTGCTCATGTTCATTCTTTTGATTGAGCAAAAGAACGAACCAAGAAAACTCACGCGGTCAGCGGATTTTTTAACGCAACATTTTAGCATAAAAACGGCAAAAATTGCGGAACTCGTTTCGCTCAAACAGCCTTATTTTTGCCGTTTTTATGCTAAAATGTTACTAAAAATCCAATGCCGCGATTTGCCGTGTATCATCCTTATTATGTGTTTGATTTAGTGAGTTATGTATTTATAGCGTACTACACAAATGCTAATTATAAAAAAATATATAACTTACGGTATTATGTTTCTAAAAAACTATTACAATACTGCTGTTTAGAGTAAGAAGTAAGCAAAATACGAATTTGAGCTAAACGGACATCCTAATTCAGCACTTGAAAAGTACGGATTACGGCAGGATGCGACATTCAAAAAATAGGCAAACCATAATTAAGGCACTTGCAGCATTTGCCGAGGACTGTTTGAGTTTGCGCAGCAAACGAGTTCCACAGGCGCTGCAAGTGCCAGCTTATTTGATACATTTGCCGTTTATTTTTTGCTGGAGCGAAGGGTTTTGGGTTACTTTTTGCCCCATAAAAAGTGATATGAATAAAAAAGTAAATAAAAATATAATAAAATACATACAAAAACGAAAAGTAAATAAAACAAAAAACAACAAGCAAAATATTTGCCTGCTGTTCGCTTTTATAAAATATATTATTATGCTATAATATCGCCTATGAGATAATCTGCTGGTCGGCTTCTCTCCTGTTATGGAGAGGGGGCGAAGCAATGAGCACTTACGAAACGTTATCGTTAATGGTAGCTTTCGGTATTCTTGTTGCTACCATTATTTCTGCTAAACGCTAAATAGCATTAAAATGAAATAGGGCCACCGTGGCCGGCAGCCTTTCTTTCAATTCTCAAAAAATTCAGAGGAGAGGACTGACGCGCCAACATCAGGTTATCTCTCTTTCATTATTATAACCTTTATAACTATCAATGTCAAAAGGGCGCAGCATTACGCTGCACCCTTTTTTATTTACACCGTTCCTTCCTCTAAAATTCCCAGTTTGCGCCGCCAGTAACGGCTGTACACCGCCCCTGCCGGGTTATTGGCAAGCACGCGGTCTTTGGTAATAAGGCACGATACCGGCGCTTTGCTGGCCATGGTAAACTGCATATCATGCCCAACGCATAAGCCTACAATAAAATTCAGTTCCGTACCGGCGCTGTTTAAAAGCTGCGCCTGCGTTCTGGGGTTGCACATTGCTTCATGCTTGCCGGGCTTAATTTTTTCCATCTCCAGCATATCTTTATCAACCGAGCAGACCTTGCAGCAAACCGATTCCACCACAAAGCCCTGATTTTTAAAATACTGCGCGCAAAAATGTGCTTCGTTGGCAAGGCCTATGCAAAAGGCAATGCCTATTTTCTTTACGCCCAGCTCTTTGGCAAAAAACGCACTTTCTTCAAGGCGCGTCATTTTCATATAGTTGCGGCTTTCGGTTGCCGACGAGGCACGCATCATCCTGCGGTCATCTTCGCTGTAAAAACCGCAGACCTCCTCATGTGAATATTTTGTACAGTTCTGGCCCTCCGTATAGCATTTGTGATGCGGGCAAAATGCACAATTCATAATAAATCCCTCCTCCGCTGCCTGCCTTGTTATTATTCTGCGGCGGCGCCTTTAAATCCTCTTATCTTAATTGATACTTTTTTACACATTTTCATAGCGCTGCAACCTATTTTTAACTGGAAATACTTCCTATTTTATGGTATTATTGTAGTTGTATCTTTATGTAATTTTTTAAACAAAAGTCACAGCAAGGCAGGCTTATAATATGGAAGAAAATCTGTTCAGCTATCCGGCAGTGCTCAACCTTAACGGCAAACGCTGCGCCGTTATCGGCGGCGGCAAGGTTGCCCTGCGCAAAGTACGCACGCTTCTTGCTTCCGGCGCACAGGTTACGGTTACCGCACCTGCGGCGGATGCAGCTTTAATAAAACTGGCCGGTGAAGGCCGCATTGCCCTAAACCTGCGCGGCTACCAAAAAGGTGATGCCGAATGCTTTCTGGCAGTTGCCGCAACGGACGACGCGGCGCTGAACCGCATTATTGCACAGGATGCGCCGTGCCTTGTTAACGTTATAACAGAGCCGGAACTTGGCAATTTCAGCGTACCCGCCCAGCGCAGCAGCGGCAGGTTAACCTTTACCGCTTTCGGCGGAGGGCTGCCTGCATTCTCACGCCTTTTGGCACAGGATATGGCAAAAACCTACGGCGGTAATTTTGCCGCTTTTGCGGATTTTCTGGCAGAGGCACGCCAAAAAGTGCAGCAGCTGCCGCTGACGCCCGCACAGCGCACTGCCTTCTGGCGGGAAATGCTTGATGAAGAAAGTATTGGCCTTTTGCACGAAGGCCATCTGAATATATTAAAGGAGCGCATTACAAATGCAATTAATAGTTTTAGGGCTGAACCATAAAACCGCGCCGGTTGAAGTCCGCGAGGGCTTTAACTTCAGCGCCGACCGCATAGCCCGCATTCTGCGCCGCCTGCGCAATTATGACAACCTCGATGAAGCAGTGCTGCTTTCCACCTGCAACCGCACCGAGTTTTACATGGTGCTGGAAGAACCCGTAAGCGGCATGAAGTTCATCCAGACGCTGGTTAAGCATCTGGCAGGCGACGGTTACAAAACAGAATACTTTTACAATTTAAGCGGCGTCAACTGCGTGCGCCATCTGTTTAAAGTGGCTTCCAGCCTCGATTCGCTGGTTATCGGCGAAGGGCAGATTTTAAGCCAGATTAAAAACGCTTACCAGATTGCCCGCGAAAACTCCATGACGGGCACTATTTTCAATACCATTTTCAACCGCGCCATTGCAACAGGCAAGCGCGTGCGCACCGAAACCAAAATCGCTTACAGCTCGGTATCGGTATCAAGCGCTGCTGTTGACCTTGCCATGGATGTTTTGGGCAGCATTGAAGACGCCAATATTTTAGTGCTTGGCGCAGGGCGCATGAGCGAACTTACCGCGCGCCATTTAATTGACAAAGGCGCCAAAACGATTTTTGTAAGCAACCGCAATTTTGACCACGCCAAAGAGCTTGCCGACAAGTTTAACGGCACGGCCATCGCCTACAATAAATATCTTGAGCAGGCCGAAACTTCGGACATCATCATTACCAGCACCGGCGCGCCGCATTACGTTATCCGCGAAAAGGACATGCGCGAAGTAACCGCCAAACGCGGAGGCAGGCCGCTGATTTTAATTGATATTGCCGTACCGCGCGACGTTGACCCCAAAGTTGCGCAGCTGCCCGGCATTACGCTTTATAATATCGACGACCTGGAAGGCGTTGTTGATACCAACAAACATTTCCGCACGCACGAAGCCAAAATGGCGGAAGCTATTATTGAAGAAGAAATTTCCGAGCTTAAGGAGCGCCTGCGTTATTTAACCATGCGCCCCGTTATGGTGCAGCTGCACGAAAAAATGAACTTTCTGCGTGAAAAGGTGCTGAAACGCGCCTTTGCCAAAATGCCGGAACTTACGGAGCATGAACGCCGCATCATCGACATTATGACGCAGCGCCTGGAACATAAATTTCTGCGCGAGCCAATGACGGCCATGAACGCCGCTGCCGGAACGCCGGACGAAGAACGCCTGCGCAAAGTTATTTGCGAACTGTTTTTGCTGAACGATAAAGGAGAGGACTACATCGGCGATGAAAACAAATTTGATTATTGGGACTAGGCAGAGCCTTTTAGCCATGTGGCAGAGCAACTATATTGCCGGACGCCTGCGCGAGGAATACCCCGGCTGCGAGGTAACGCTTAAAAAGATAGTTACCAAAGGCGACCGCATTTTGGATGTGCCGCTGGCAAAAATAGGCGGCAAAGGCCTGTTTACCAAAGAAATAGAACAGGAACTTTTGGACGGCACCATTGACCTTGCCGTGCACAGCTTGAAGGATATGCCCACCGTACTGCCGGAAGGGCTGTGCCTGACGGCGATTACCGAGCGCGCAAACGCCGGCGACGCTTTTGTGAGCAACAAATATAACAGCATTGAAGAACTGCCCGAAGGCAGCGTACTTGGCACAAGCAGCCTGCGCCGCCGTGCGCAGCTTCTGGCCAAACGCCCGGACTTAAAAATTGTTGATTTGCGCGGCAACGTAGACACCCGCCTCAAAAAACTGGACGAAGGACAGATGGATGCCATCATTCTTGCCGCCGCAGGTCTTACACGCCTCAGCCACGCAGACAGAATTAAGGAAATCATTCCGCAAAGCTACTGCCTGCCTGCCGTTGGCCAGGGTGCGCTTGCCATTGAATGCCGCACCGATAATTTTAAAGTCCGCCAGATGCTGGACTTTTTAAACGATACAGCCACCAAACAGGCAACCGACGCTGAACGCGCCTTTCTGGGCCTGCTCGAAGGCGGCTGCCAGGTGCCTATCGGCGTACACGCCGAAGTTAACGAAGGGCGCATTGCCATGGAAGCAGTTATTGCTTCTCTGGACGGCAGCACCGTGCTGCGCGACACCGCAGAAGGCAATGCAGCCGACGCCGTAACTTTAGGGCGCACGCTCGGACAAAAAATGCTTGATAACGGCGGCAGAGAAATTCTTGCCGCTATCCTGTAAGGAGAGGAATATATGACAAAACAAGGAAAAGTATATCTCATCGGCGCAGGCCCCGGCGACCCAGGCCTCTTATCCATTAAGGCAATGGAATGTTTAAAAGCGGCAGACGCCGTTGTGTACGACCGTTTAGCCGACCCGCGCATTTTAGCCTATGCCCGCCCGGATGCGGAAATGGTTTACGTAGGCAAAGCCTCCGCCAACCATACCATGCGCCAGCCGGATATTAACAAACTGCTGGTAAAACTTGCTGCCGAAGGCAAAACCGTTGCCCGCCTTAAAGGCGGCGACCCCTTTGTATTTGGCCGCGGCGGCGAAGAAGCCATTGAGCTTCTGGAAGCAGGACTGCCCTTTGAATTTGTACCGGGCGTAACCAGCGCCATTGCCGTTGCCGAATATGCCGGCATCCCCGTAACGCACCGCCGCGTTGCCACGAGCTTTGCCGTTATTACCGGGCACGAAGACCCCACCAAAGGCGAAAGCACCATTAACTGGCAGGGCCTTGCCACCGCTGTTGATACACTGGTATTTTTAATGGGCGTGGAAAACATTCCCAAAATTACGCAGAAACTTATTGAAAACGGACGCAGCGCCGATACCCCGGCCGCCGTTATCCGCTGGGGCACCCACCCCGAACAGCAGACTCTTGTTACCACCGTCGGCACTGCTGCCGCAGACGTTGCCGCCGCAGGGCTGAAGCCGCCTGCCATTTTTATTGTAGGCAACGTGGTAAAACTGCGTGAGCAGCTGCGCTGGTACGACAACAAGCCGCTGTTTGGCAAAACCATTGTTGTAACGCGCGCACGCTCTCAGGCCAGCGCCCTTACCAAACAGCTGGAAGCCGAAGGAGCAAAGGTTATCGAAGCGCCTTCCATTAAAATTGTGCCGCCCGAAACCTACGCCCCGCTTGATGAAGCAATTAAAAATATCCATACCTATAAATGGCTGGTGCTTACCAGTGCCAACGGCGTTAAAGCCTTCTTTGCACGCCTTGCCCACGCAGGGCTTGATGCACGCGCTCTGGCAGGCGTAAAAATTGCCGCCATCGGCTGCGGCACCGCCAAAGCACTGCAAAACTGCGGCGTTAAAGCCGATCTTGTTCCCTGCACCTACAAGGCGGAAGAACTTGCCGAAGCCCTTGCGCCCCAGCTTGAAAAGGGCGACAAAGTGCTTATCCCCCGCGCCAAAGAAGCGCGCGAAGTACTGCCCGAAACCCTGCGCAGGCTCGGTGCGGAAGCAAACGTTATTACCGCCTACGAAACTGCGGCAGTATGCGAAAACGCAGCAGAACTTATGGAAGCACTGCAAAACAAAGAAGTTGACATGGTTACCTTTACCAGCTCCAGCACCGTTACCAACTTTTTAAAAGTGCTGGGCGGCAGCAAAGAACTGCTTGAAGGCGTTGCCCTTGCTGCAATCGGCCCCGTAACCGCCGAAACCTGCCGTAAAAACGGTTTAACACCCGCCGTAACCGCCGGTACCTTTACCATTGACGGTTTAACGGATGCCATAAAAAGCTATTATATTAAGGAGTGATCACCATGGGCTTTCCCATTTACCGCCCGCGCCGCACACGCGCAACCGAAAACCTGCGCAGCATGATCCGCGAAACAGAGCTTTCCGTCAATGACTTAATCTATCCGCTTTTTGTCGTTCCCGGCAAAAACGTTAAACACGAAATCGAATCCCTGCCCGGCAACTATCACTGGTCGCTCGACCGCCTGCCGGAAGTGCTGGACGAAATTACCGAACTGAAAATCCCGGCAGTTATCCTGTTCGGCATTCCTTCTTACAAAAACGCTACCGGCAGCAGCGCCTGGGACATGGAAGAACCTGTACAGCAGGCCTGCCGCCTGATTAAAGAAAAATACCCTGACCTTGTAATCGTTACCGACGTATGCCTGTGCGAATACACCGAACACGGCCACTGCGGCGTACTGGAAAACGGCTGCACCGTAAATAACGACGCAACCCTGCCGCTTTTAGCCAAAGTTGCGGTATCCCACGCCAAGGCCGGTGCCGATATTATCGCACCGTCCAATATGATGGACGGCTATGTTAAAGCCATCCGCGCCGCGCTTGATGAAGAAGGCTTTACCAATATCCCCATCATGGCATATTCCGCAAAATTTGCTTCCGCTTATTACGGCCCGTTCCGCGCCGCAGCCGATTCCGCACCGGAGCACGGTGACCGCAAAGGCTACCAGATGGACCCTGCCAACAGCGACGAAGCACTACGCGAAGTTGAACTTGATATTGAAGAAGGCGCCGATATTATTATGGTTAAACCGGCGCTGGCGTTTATGGATATCATCCGCCGCGTAAAGGACACCTTTAACCGCCCGCTGTGCGTTTACAACGTAAGCGGCGAATATGCCATGGTTAAAGCAGCTGCCGAAAGAGGCTGGATTGACGAAAAACGCATTGTTATGGAGACCCTTACCGGATTTAAACGCGCCGGTGCCAAAATGATTATTACCTACCATGCCCTTGACGCAGCACGCTGGCTGCGCGGAGAATAGGAGGACGACATGCAGCACGCAAAATCCGAAGCCGCTTTTGAAGAAGCAAAACAATATATTCCCGGCGGCGTTAACAGCCCCGTGCGTTCCTTCCGCAGCGTAGGCGGCGTACCGCCTATTATTGCCGGCGGCGCAGGCAGCAAACTTACCGATATCGACGGCAACGAATATATCGACTACGTTTTAAGCTACGGCCCGCTGCTGTTGGGCCACGCGCACCCGGTTGTTACCGAAGCCATTAAAAAAGCTGCCGAAAAAGGTTCTTCCTACGGCGCACCGACACTTGCCGAAACAGAACTTGCCAAACTCGTATGCCGCCTTGTTCCTTCCATGGACATGGTACGCATGGTAAACAGCGGCACCGAAGCCACCATGAGTGCACTGCGCCTGGCACGCGCCTATACCGGACGCGACAACATTGTTAAATTCATCGGCTGCTACCACGGCCATCACGACAGCCTGCTCGTTAAGGCAGGCAGCGGCGCTGCAACGCTCGGCGTTCCCGACAGCCCGGGCGTACCGAAAAACGTTGCCGCCAACACCATTACCATTCCGTTTAACGACGAAGCCGCACTGGAAGAATTGTTCCGTACTCAGGGCGAAACAATTGCCGCCGTTATTATGGAACCCACCCCCGGCAACATGGGTCTTGTGCTTCCGCATGACGGCTACCTTGCCAAAGTACGCGAAATTACCAAACAATACGGCGCACTCCTTATCTGCGACGAAGTTATGTCCGGCTTCCGTTCCTCGCAGGGCGGCTCGCAGGGCTTATACGGCATCGCCCCGGATATTACCTGCTTAGGTAAAGTTATCGGCGGCGGATTGCCGGTAGCTGCCTACGGCGGCAAACGCGCCATTATGGAAATGGTTGCCCCCGTCGGCCCCATGTACCAGGCAGGCACCTTAAGCGGCAACCCGCTGGCTATGGCTGCCGGTATTGCCAATCTGACTTATATGGAAGAACACAATGTATGCGCAGTGCTTGAAAGCCACACGGCCATTTTGGTCGGCGGCCTGCAGCGCGCGGCAGAAAAAGCAGGCGTGCCTGTACAGTGCCACCGCCTCGGCTCCATGTTTACCGTATTCTTTAACGACAAACCCGTTACGGATTACGCATCTGCCGCTACCAGTGATTTGGATGCCTTCCGCATCTATTTCCACAGCATGCTGGAACAGGGCATTTACCTGCCGCCTTCCCAGTTTGAAACCAACTTTATCTCGCTGGCCCATACGCCGGAAGATATTGAAAAAACAATTGCTGCCGCCGAAAAAGCCTTCAGCGATGTAGCGGCAAGCAAAAAATAAAATATTTAAAAATTTTTAAACGCCACCGGGAATAATTACCAATTATTCCTGATGGCGTTTTTATCTTTTCAATCAGATATTCGTATGCTATAATATTGAACGCCTCCCAATTTTGAAAGGAGGTGTACACATGGAGGTTCCTTACGAGCGAATCATCGAGCTGTTACTTGCTCCGTTATTTGTCGGCTTTATCGTAGCTTATTTTTCTTATTGGCTCAATAACCACAAATAATAAAAAGTAACTTTTTGCCGTACAGTTGCAGCTGTACGGCTTTATTTTTTACATGAAAAAAGGACGTGTTGCAGCACGCCCATTTTTTCATTACCTCATGGAGGTTCCTTTTCGAATCTATGATTATAATATATCCAACTAAACTTTTTGTCAAGAACCGTATTTATTTAACAATTACGTTCTTCACTGCCTGGCGGATTCTTTCCATGCCGTTTTTAGTGGAAGCAAGACTGTCGATATACATCATGGAATACTGCGCACCGATATAGTTGCGGAAGCGGTTGAAATGTTCGCCTTCCAAATCAGCTTTGCTCATGCCGTAATCTTTGGCTGCAATCTGTTTAAGAATGGCAACGGATTTCTGGCAGGCCGGGCTGCTGAGTACAAAATCGTGGTCGCCGAGGCTTACAATGTAACCTTCCTGCTTATGCGGAGTAGGAATAGTGTTGTCGCTGTTTACAAGGCCAAGTTTTACGGCATCCTTACCGGCGATAATGGCAGCTGCCTTTAAGTAACCGGCAACAACCTGCTCGTCTTTGCCTGTAGGAATGGTATGTGCGCAGGCCTGAGCAACAATTTCTTCCACCGGGAACCCGCGGTAAATAACCTCGGCAATACTTAAAATATGGTGTGCGCCGGTAGCGGCAATGGTGTATTCAGGCAGCGAAGCCTGGTCTTTCTGCCACTGGAATACCAACGGTTTTGCCAAATCGTGCAGCGCCTGTGCGGAAATGATAATATCGCGGCTGATGTCGCTGTTAAAAATGTCCTTATAGGTATTGTAAATGCCTTCGGAAATGCAAAGGTTAGCGGCCGTATGCGTTGCCAGCCCGCCAGGATAAGCATGGTGGCTTGCGTAGCCGCTGCCCGGCGCGGAATAGAACGGCTGGGGCAGCTTGCCGCTGTACGGAGGCAGCAGCTGTTCGGCAGAAATTTTGGAAGTATCAAGCAAACCGGCAGCTGCCAGCTTATTGTACAGCGCGCGTTTGCTGCCCGGCAGCTGATAATTTTCCATAAATGCCGGATTGGGGTTATTGATAATTTCTGCCGTCATGCTTCTTAAAGTGCTGTCTTTAATGCTGCTGACTGCATCCTGAATTTTTTTGTACGAAAGCTGTACCAGCTCCGCCTCTTTGGCAAGAGGCACTGCGTCAGGCAGCTTATTGTAATTTGCGGCTTTTACTTTTGCGCCTGCGGCAAAGGTCATGCCCGGCACGTTAAGCATAGCGGCGCCGATGGCAGCACCGGCTGTAAGCTGTAAAAATTTTCTGCGGGAAATTTTTTCATTCAGATTAGTCATTTTTACTCCTCCAAATCAAACGTATTACAAGATACTCTGATTATAACGGAGGATTATTCAGCCGCCATTAAGGATATGTTAAATTTTAGCTGAAAACTGCCAAATTTATCGTATTCCTGCAATTTTGCCGTTTTGAATCGCACTTAAATTCCGCTTTATTTTTTCAACAGGCCAATCCCACCACTTAAGATTTAGTAATTTATCAACGGTTTCAGCATCAAAACGCTTGCGTATTATTCTGGCAGGCACACCGCCCACAATGCTGTACGGCGGCACATCTTTTGTTACAACCGCACGCGAAGCTATAACAGCACCGTCGCCAATTGTTACGCCTGCCATTATTACCGCTTCATAGCCAATCCACACATCATTGCCGATAACAATATCACCTTTGTTATCCCATGCCTGCGTAATGGTTTCCAGCGGCAGGTTCCATTCTTCAAAAAAGATAGGAAAAGGATAACTTGAAAGCGATTTTAAGCTATGATTGGCGCTGTTAAACAAAAATTTAGCGCCGCAGGCAACAGAGCAAAATTTGCCGATTATCAGCTTATCGTGGTTCACTATCGGATAGTGATATAAAACATTATTTTCTGCAAATTCACGCGGGTCATGTACAAAATCGTTGTAAATAGTAAAATCACCCACAATAATATCAGAGCTGTTAACCACATTTTTCAAGTACACTGTTTCTTTATCGTGCGTACGCGGATAAATTCTTTCGCTGTCAGCTTTTATTATTTTCATTTTGGCTTCCTCCCAACTGATATTTTTTCAGCAGGCAAAGCCAGTTTTATGCGGTCAGTTACTCCATGCAGGCACCGCAAACACCGGCTTTGCATGGAGTAATGCTTCGTTGCGTTTTGCCATTAGGCTCACTTCCTTTTACATAATATATTTATAATTTCTATTTATTTTATCGTATTCCTGCAAAAAGAAACGGCACACGCTATTGGCGCATGCCCGCAAAATATTTTTATTGTTCTTCGTTTTGCTGTACTTCCAGCGCGGCCAGGCTGAACTCGGTAATTTTTCCTTTTTTGTCAAGCGTAAACACAATGCTTACGGCAGGTTCTTTAGAAAAACCTGCAATGTAGGTAAGGCGGTCGGCTTTGTCAAAACGTTCAAACGAAAAGAACTTGGTTTCCTTATGTTTGCCGAATTTTTCCTGCACCTGGCGCTGCATGGCAATAAAAGTGTTAACGTTCATTTGCTTGGCAAGGTCTGCCGACATGGCTTTTTCAGCATCCTTGTAGCCCAAAGTGTCGCTGGCAACCAGCGCGGTAATAACTTTTTGTGCAGAGCCTTCCGCATCATTCAGCGCGCTGCTGTTTTCGGTTGCAAAACAGCTTGCAGCAAAAGCCAGCGTTAAAACCGTGGTTAATAGCAAAATAAATTTTTTCATAAAATCGCCTCCGCTTAATTATTTTATATTTTCCGCTTATGCGGATTATTTACTGCTTAACATGTACATGGGGTCTACAAACTGCCCGTCTACCAGCACTTCAAAGTGGATGTGCGGGCCGGTGCTGTAACCGCTGCTGCCTGCAAAACCGATAATATCGCCTTTTCGCACGGCTTCGCCTTCCGTTACGGCAATGCCGCTCATATGCCCGTACGCGGTTTCGTAGCCGTTGCCGTGGTCAAGTTTTACATAGCGCCCGTAACCGCCGTTCCAGCCTGCCTGTTCTACCGTACCGGCTGCCGAAGCATATACCGGCGTGCCGAAATCAACGGCTATGTCGATGCCCGGATGCCAGTCATAGCCGCCGCCAACCGGAGCCATGCGCCCGCCGTAAGGCGAACTGATTGTGCCGCCTTCACCCGGCCATAAATCCGGAAAAGCATTCAGCGAATTGCTGCGTTTTTCCATCGCCAGAAGCAGCTCTTTCATAGAAGTTTTCTTGTCATCAATCTGCTGTTTTATATTTTTGTTCTGCACAGTTAAAATATCAAGTATTTCAATCATGCCAAATTCTGCCGGGCCGCCCTGCCCTGTGTAGCCGGGCTTAACGTCAGCCGGAGCGCTTTCCTGCTGCGGCGCGGCAAGTTTCATTCCTGCTTCCGGGTCGCGTATCAGCGCGCGGCGCAGGCGGCTTTCCAAAGTAGCCATTTCGTTTATGTCGCGCAGCATTTTTTCGTTATCATCCAAAAGCCCCTGCATGCGTTCTTCGTACTCTGCCTTGTGCGCACGGTACTCGGCAAATTCCTGCTGCTGCGCGTGGTAGCGCACAAAGGCAAACGCCGCGTAAACACCAAAGCATACGGCGGCAGCGGCAAATACTGCGCCGGCCTTAAACACAAGCGCAGGTATTTTATAGCTTTTGCCATTGGGAAGGGTGAATGTATAAAACTTGCTGCTTTTCATTTTTATGCCCTCTTATTTAAAATAACCAAAACGCCTGCCCACTGCCAGCACTCTGCGGCCGATAAAGGGAATATCCTCCAGGTCTTCTTTGGTAAGGCCGCCGAAGCCTGCCAGGGCAACTGCGTAAACCGGCACGGCAACAATCATTGCCGCAAGAATGGCCCACGCACCAAAACCCTGCGCCGCCACAAGCACGCCGTACACGGCAGCGCCCATCAGCGCCGAAGCAAGCGCCGGTTTAAAAATGCCGTCAAGGCTCAGCGAATAATGTGCATGTTTATAAATAAATACCATATTAAGCAGCGCCGCAATGCCGAAATCGGCAAGCGTTGCCAGAGAAGCGCCGTTAATGCCCAGCTCCGGCCGTGCGGTAAGAACCCAGCTTAAGCAAACTTTAATGGCTGCGGCAAGTATCATGGCAATAACAGGCAGTGCGGTTTTGCCAAGCCCCTGCAAAATGCCGGTGCTTATCTGGTGGAGCCCCAAAAGGAAAATACCGAAGCTCATGGTGCGGATTGCCCCCGCCGCGCCCGGTGCATTGTAAATTAAGGCAGCAACGTCGCCCGCCAAAAAGTACAGCCCCACGGAACACGGCATGGTTATAATCATTGCCACGCGGAAGGCCGTGCTTATTTTGGACTTAATGCCGGCCGCATCCTTTAACGTGCGCGATTCGGAAATGGCAGGCACAAGGTTTATCGTCATAGCCGCCGTAAAAATGGTGGCAAGGTTAACAAGCGGTACCGCCATGCCAGTTAAATAACCAAACAGCTCCGTCGATTCGCCGACGCTGAACCCAGCCGCTTCAAGCCGCTGCGGCACAATCAGCAAGTCAAGGTTTGCCACAACCGGCAGCATCAGGCTCGAAAGCGATACCGGAAGCGCCAGTTTAAGCAGGCGCATAATAATTTTGCCCGCCGCCTCCGGCTTTTTGGCCGCCACCGCGCCCTGCATTTTATCCTTCAGGCTGCGCTTGAGCCGTGCGTAAAACCACATCAGCACCAAAAGCGCGCAGAACGCACCTACGCCTGCGCCCATGCTTGCGCCGCCTGCCGCATATTCCAGCCCGTAAGGCATAAACATGTACGCAAACACAATCATGGTAACAACGCGCATCAGCTGCTCCACAACTTCGGAAGCCGCCGTCGGCATCATAATCTGCCAGCCCTGCAAATAACCGCGGAAGCTGGCCAGGAAGGTTACAAAAAATACTGCCGGCGCCAGCGCGATAATGGAATAATAAGCGCGGGCATCGCGAATCCAGTGGTTTTCGATAAGCCAGCCTGCGCCGAACCACAGCGCCGACGAGAACACCAGGCCGCTGATAAAAAGCAGCCGCAGCGATACGTTAAACACCCTTTTGGCACCAAAAAAGTCGTTTTCCGCCACTTTTTCGGCCGTGATGATGGAAATTGCCACCGGTATGCCTGCCGACGATACCGTTATCGCCATTAAATAAATCGGAAAGCCCATCTGGTACAGCCCAATGCCTTCGCCGCCCAGAATGCGCGATAAAATAATCCAGTTTACGGAGCCGATAACCTTAACTACCATACTGGAAGCCGTAAGTATTAACGTGCCCTTTAAAAATTTTTTATTGCCTGTACTGCCGTTATTTTCTGACATACGCGCCGTCCTAATCCTAAAAATAAATACTCATTATAATTATCGCTTTAAAAGCCTTTTTTGACAAGCCCTTTATAGTTTTTTCACAAAATGTTGCGTGTTGCCGCCATAGTTATTGCACTTTAAGCTGCAAATTGCTACAATTAAAATATAAAATTACGGACGGAGGTTAAACAATGAAAAAATTCCTTGCTTGTTCCCTTATTGCCATGCTGGCATGCGGCGCGCTTTTGGCCGGCTGCGGCGGCGATAAAAAAGACGAAGCTGCCGCAGGCAAAACCAAGGCCGCTTTTGTTTATGTAAGTTCCGCCAAAGACGGCGGCTATTCCATGGCGCATGAGCTCGGCCGCCAGTACGTTGCCAAAAACATGCCCGATGTAGAAACATCCTTTATGGAATCGGTACCTGAAGGCGCCGACTCCGAGCGTGTTATCAACCAGCTTGCCGCACAGGGCAACAAAATCATCTTCACCACCAGCTTCGGTTATATGGACCCCACCATTAACGTAGCCAAAAAATTCCCGGACATTACCTTCCTGCACTGCTCCGGTTTTAAAACCGCGCCCAACGTTGGCACCTACTTTGGCCGCATGTATGAAGCGCGCTACGTAACCGGCATTGTTGCTGGCAAACAGACCAAAACCAACACTATCGGCTTTGTAGCCGCATTCCCGATTCCGGAAGTTATCCGCGCCATTAACGCCTTTACCCTTGGCGTGCAGAGCGTAAACCCGGACGTCAAAGTAAAAGTTCTGTGGACCAACACCTGGTATAACCCCTCCACCGAAAAACAGGCAGCTTTAACGCTGATTGACGCCGGTGCGGACGTTATTGCCCAGCATCAGAACACCCCCGGCCCGCAGCAGGCTGCCGAAGAACGCGGCGTTTACGGCATTGGCTACAACGTGGATATGTCTGCCAACGCACCGAAGGCTTCCCTTACTTCCGCCATCTGGAACTGGGGCCCCTACTATGAAAAAACCATTAAAGAAGTACAGGCAGGCACCTGGAAATCTTCCGCTTACTGGGGCGGCATGAAAGACAAAGTTGTAGATATTGCCCCCTACGGCCCGGCTGTAACGGACGAAACCAAAAAACTGGCTGACGCTGCCAAACAGAATATTATCGACGGCAAACTTGTTGTTTTTGCAGGCCCGCTGTATGACCAGACCGGCGCAGAACGCGTACCGGCAGGTCAGGCTCTTACCGATAAGGATTTGCTCTCCATCGACTGGTTTGTTAAAGGCGTAGACGGACAGATTAACAAATAACACATTTTCAACAGGCGGCTCATGGTATATCCATGCGCCGTTTTGTTCTTTGCAGGCTTTAACAGGAGAAAACCATGATTGATAAAATTAAAATCCGCGGGGCGCGCGTGCATAATTTAAAAAACATTAATGTTGACGTGCCGCTGAATACCATAACGGCCATTGCCGGTGTTTCCGGCAGCGGCAAATCTTCGCTGGCACTAGGCGTGCTGTATGCCGAAGGCTCGCGCCGCTATCTGGAGGCGCTCAGCACCTATACGCGCCGCCGCATGACGCAGGCCGCCAAAGCACAGGTGGACGAAGTTTTGTACGTGCCTGCCGCGCTTGCACTGCACCAGCGCCCCGGCGTGCCGGGCATACGCAGCACCTTCGGCACTGGCACCGAGCTTTTAAACAGCCTGCGCCTGATGTTTTCACGCCTGGCAAGCCACCGCTGCCCCAACGGGCACTACGTGCCGCCGACGCTTGCCGTTGCCGCCGAGCAGCAGCTTACCTGCCCGGAATGCGGCGCCAGGTTCTGGCCGCCCGGCGCAGAGGAGCTGGCCTTTAACAGCCAGGGCGCCTGCCGCACCTGTGACGGCACCGGGCTTGTGCGCAACGTTGACCTTGCAGCCCTCGTGCCGGACGAAAGCCTTACTATCGACGAAGGCGCGGTTGCCCCGTGGAATACGCTGATGTGGTCGCTGATGACAGACGTCTGCCGGGCAATGGGCGTGCGCACCAACGTGCCCTTCCGTGACCTTACGCCGGAAGAAAAAGAAATAGTTTATCACGGCCCTGCCGAAAAGAAACATATTTTTTACAAAGCCAAAAGCAGCAACCAGGCAGGCGAACTTGATTTTACCTATTACAACGCGGTTTACACCGTGCAAAACGCGCTGGCCAAAGTTAAGGACGAAAAAGGCATGAAGCGCGTGGAAAAATTTTTAAAGCAGGAGCCCTGCCCGGACTGCGGCGGCTCCCGCCTTTCGGATGCTGCACGCGCCCCGCGTCTGCGCGGCATTGGGCTTGACGAAGCCTGCCGCATGACGCTTACAGAGCTTACCGGCTGGGTAAACGGCGTTCCCGGTACCCTGCCGCTGGAAATGCGCCCCATGGCAGCCAGCATCTGCGAAAGCTTCCAAACGGCAGCCAAAAGGCTGATGGATTTGGGGCTTGGCTATTTAACGCTCGACCGCGCAAGCAGCACCCTTTCCACCGGCGAACGCCAGCGCATGCAGCTTGCCCGCGCCGTGCGCAACCGCACCACCGGCGTTTTATATGTGCTTGACGAACCTTCCATAGGGCTGCACCCCTCCAACATTGTTGGGCTTACCGGCGTTATGCACGATTTGGTGGCAGACGGCAACTCCGTTGTGCTGGTTGACCACGACACCCAGATTTTAAAAGAAGCCGGCTGGCTGATTGAAATGGGGCCGGAAGCAGGCGCCAAAGGCGGGCAGGTTATTGCCGAAGGAACCATAGCGGAAATTGCGCAGAATAAAAATTCCAAAATAGGCCCGTTTTTAAAGGCAGAAAGCTCCGTAATACGCAAACAGGCAGCAGCGGAAGAAATGTTTGCCGCAGGGTGCCTCCACCTTGAAACGGGCGCCATCCATACCGTAAAGCCGCTTGCGGTTGATATACCCAAAGGCAGGCTTACCGTTGTAACGGGCGTAAGCGGCAGCGGCAAAACAACGCTTATTTTAGAAAGCCTTGTGCCGGGGCTGACCGCCGCCACAAGCGGGCAGAAGCTGCCGGAACACGTGCTTAACGTACAGGCAGACGGCATACACAGCGTAAAGCTTATTGACGCCACGCCGATAGGCATTAACGTGCGTTCCACCGTTGCAACTTACGCCAACGTGCATGACGAACTGCGCAAAATTTTTGCCAGAACGGAAGACGCCAAAACGCTCGGCTTTAAAGCAGGCGATTTTTCGTACAACACTGGCAAGCTGCGCTGCCCAACCTGCGACGGTACCGGCGTAATTAACCTTGACGTGCAGTTTCTGCCGGACGTGGAAATACCCTGCCCCGACTGCCGCGGCAGACGCTACGGCAAAGACGCCGCCAAAGTAAAATACCTGGCCGCCAACGGGCAGAACTGCTCCCTGCCTGATTTAATGGACATGGACATCAGCACCGCGCTTACCGCCTGTGCGGATTTAAAAACCGTGCGCCAGCGTTTGCAGGTTTTAAAAGATTTGGGGCTCGGCTACCTTACGCTCGGCGAAGAAACACCAAGCCTTTCGGGCGGCGAAGCGCAAAGGCTGAAGCTGGCCAGCGAAATGGGCAAAAGCCAGAGCGATGCCGTTTTCATCTTCGACGAACCAACTATCGGGCTGCACCCGCTTGATGTGAGAACGCTGCTGGACGTATTCCAGCGGCTGATTGACAGCGGCGCAACCGTTATCGTTATCGAACACGACCTTGATGTTATCCGAAACGCCGACTACATCATAGACATGGGGCCTGGCGGCGGCAATGAAGGCGGCACAGTTGTTGCCTGCGGCACGCCCGCGCAGATAAAAGCCGCACCTGCAAGCGTTACCGGCAAATTTATATAAAAACGCCGCACAGTGCTTCTAAACACTAAAATATCAATTTGGGCAAAGCAAATTTTAAGAGAGGTGATACGCCTTGTTATACACCTGTTTTTATAAATCGCCATTAGGCGGCATAACCATGGCCAGCGACGGCACTGCCTTAACCGGACTGTGGTTTGACGAACAAAAATATTTTGCCGAAGGGCTGACAGAAACTGCCGCAGCCAAAACCCTGCCTGTTTTTGATGAAACCGTGCGCTGGCTGGATATTTACTTTGGCGGCCGCAGACCGGATTTTACGCCGCCGCTGAATTTGGAAGGAACCGCCTTCCGCAAAGAAGTATGGCAGCTGTTGCTGCAAATTCCCTACGGTCAAACAACTACTTACGGAGAACTTGCTGCGCAGCTTGCAGCGCATAACGGCTTAAAACGGATGTCCGCACAGGCAGTTGGCGGCGCGGTTGGGCATAACCCCATAAGCATTATTGTGCCCTGCCACCGCGTAGTTGGCACAGGCGGCAGCCTGACAGGCTACGCAGGCGGCTTGGCTAAAAAACTGGCACTGCTGAAACTTGAAGGTATTGATACCGCAAATTTTACCTTGCCCGCTAAAGGCACGGCGCTGTAAAAAGCATAAAAATAAACCTTGCTGTTTAACTTAAACAACAAGGTTTTCTTTTTTTATAACATGGTTTGCAGCTTTTTCCTGTCCGTTTTGCCGCTTTCGTTTTTCGGCAGGGCGTCTATAAAAATTATGCGCTTGGGCAGTTCATGCTCCGTAAGTTTACCGTGCAGCTTCTGCAAAAGCCCGGTTTTATTCAGCCCGCGGCCAACTACAAACACCGTCAGCAAATCTTTGCCGCCGCTTTTTTCCGCAAGTGCCGCCGCATCTTCCACGCCATCGCAGTCAAGCAGCGCGCTTTCAACCTTCAAGCCGGAAACTTTAATGCCGTTAATGTTATACATATCGTCGCGGCGCCCTAAAAAGTGCAGCATGCCGTTTCCGTCAATACTGCCGCAGTCGCCAAGCGTTGCCGGACATTGTACGCCAATAACGTGAAACTTCGTATCTATATAAATTTCGCCGTCACGCACGCTTACGCCAACACCGTTAAACGGGCGGCCAATTAACGTGCGGTCGCCGGTCATTTCGCAGTCTTTAATGTAAGTTATATAGTTTAACTCGCTCGCGCCGTAATACAGCGTCATTTCCGCATTGGGCAGTACGGCTTTTACTGCCTCCAAATCGTTTTTATCAAACCCCTGCGAACCGGCAATAATGCTTTTAACGCAGTTCAGCGGCGCTTTGCAGCCGCGCGCCAAAAGCCGCAGTTTGGTTGGTATTAAATAAACAACATCGCAGCTGTACTTCAAAATCATTTCCTGCCACAGGCGCGGGCGGAATTTACCGGCCGCAGCCACCGAAGCACCGGCATAAAGCGCTCCCATATATAAATTAAGGTTGCCGGTAAAAGCCAGGCTGCCCTGCGCAAACATGCAGCTGTCCGGCGTTACGCCAAACACGCGGTTCTGCTCCTCAAAAAAGCCTACCCAGCTTTCATAAGTGCGGAACAGCACTTTGGCCCTGCCGGTTGTGCCGCTCGTCATGGCACCCATGCAGGCTTCAGGCGGCGGCACAATCTCCTTTAAATGCTCCGTATCTGCTTCCTGCGGGGCCAGCACCGGCACATTGCCTGTTCCGGCAAAAGCAATAAACTCAATAAGCTGCTGCGCTATTACGGATTTTTTTATAAAATACACCCTGCGTGCGCCGCCCGCCGTTTTTCTGCGTTCACGCGCCAGAGCGGCAAGTTCGCCGTAGGTATAAGTATGTTCTTCTGTTATTAAAGCCGCCTTTTCGGGCGGCTTTTCTGCAATCAACTGCAAATAGTCCATATTAACATCTCTCAATCAAAAGTGCCGTGCCAACGCCCCCAGCCGCCGCTATGGATGCTGCACCGAACCTGCCGCCGCGCTTTTGCAGCGATTTTAACAGGTGCAGCAAAATAATTGCTCCCGATGCGCCGTAAGGGTGCCCGTACGCCAGCGCGCCGCCGAAAACATTATAACCGTCTTCATGCCCCGGAAAGGCACGGCTGAACATAACATCGATAACGGCAAAGGCTTCGTTCAGTTCAAAGCAGTCTATCTGCGTATGCGAAAGCCCTGCCCTTTGCAGCAGCGCATTAAGCGCAAGTATTGCGCTTTTGGGGCTTACCAACGGGTCGCCGCCAGCTGCCGCGCTGTGCCGCACTTTGGCCTGCACCGCAAGGTTATGCGCTTTGGCATAGCTTTCGCTTGCCAGCAGCACAAACGCTGCGCCGTCATTAGTCAGGCAGGCATTGGCAGCATTGGTAAATCTGCCGCCTTCCAGCACGCAGGGTAGCCTGTCCAAAAGGCGCTGGCTCATTTTTGGGCGTATGCCTTCATCGCGCACAGCGCCGAAGCATGGAACTATAATATCGCTTAACGCACCGTCTGCCGCTGCCTGTGCCGCCAGCTTATGGCTGCGCAGAACCCAGGGGTCGCTTTCCGCACGGCTGATGTGCTCGCGCTCTGCCGTAAGCTCCGCGCCCTCCAGCATTACCGTTTCGCGGTGAATGCCCGGCATGAACTTGGCCACGCTGTAAGTTTCTTCGCCCTTATAATCGGGGTGGTTGGCGTTGTAGCCGCGCCGCGGCTGGGTAGATGTGCTTTCAAACCCGCCGGCAATAATTACATCTGCTTCGCCTGCTTCAATTTTTGCCGCCGCCATTGCCACAGCTTCCAGCCCGCTGCCGCACTGCACGTCCACGCTTACGGCTGGTATGCTTTCCGGCAGCCCTGCTTCCAATGCCGCCAGGCGCGCAATATTGCCGCCCGCGCCAACGCCGTTGCCGCAAATTATCTGCTGCGGCAAAACATTATATTTTTCCGTTACCGCTTTCAGCACCGCTGCTCCCAAAAGCTCCGCCGGTATGTGCTTATACACGCCGCCCGTCAGCCCAATATAGCTGCGCAGCCCGCCAATTAAACAAACCTTATCCATCAGCGCCCGCCGCCAATCGCTCTTTGAATGGGCGCCGTAATATACGCCGCCGCTATGCACTTAACAATATCCATCGGAATAAACGGCAAAGCGCCGGTAACAACGGCTTCTTCCCAGCCGATGCCGGTAATGAATTTAAGCTGCGCCACGCCCAGAAGGTAAATTACCGGTATGCCGATAACAACGCCCAAAAACGCGCAGCGCTTAAAACCATAGTTATTACCGCGCAGCCAGCTGATGATAAGCGCTGCCACTAAAAAGCCGAAAATATATCCGCCGGTAGGCCCAAACAGTTTGCCGGGCCCTGCCGTGCCGCCCGTAAACACCGGCAGCCCCGCAAGCCCCATTAAAAGGTATGCGCACATGGTAATAAGCACCTGCCGCGGCGTAAGCAAAAAGCCCAAAAGATTTACAAACACCGTTTGCAGCGATATTGGCGACAGCGAAAACGGCAGCGGAATTATTACATATGCCGATACGCAGTTCATCGCCATTAAAAGCGCCATTTTTACCATCTCGCGGACACCGTCCGGTCTGTTTGTGCCATTCATTGTTTTAACTCTCCTTTATACCTACCGTAAACAGCTCGCGCCCGCCGCAGTAACCGTCAAGCGAGGCGCCGTTTTTGTATATGTCAATCTGTTCTCCCGCAAAAGCAGGCATTTTAAATTTAACGTCCCAGTTCAGCGGCAGCGGCTTGTTTAAAGCGCGCCACAAATGCTCAATCATGCACAGCCCCGGTACAACGGGGTTTTCGCCGCGGTGAATGGAATTAGTATCGTCCACGGCATCAAGATAAGCGTTAATTTCCGGCTTATCAATAACAAAGCTCAGCTGTTTTTCGCCCTGCGGCACCGTTTCCGGCATTTCACCGGCACGCACCAGCGGGCGCAGAAGCGTTACCGTCAGCGAAGCTGCGCCTTCTTTATAAGCCTCGATAATGCCCATGCGCGGCGGCGCCATTTTTACCGGGCGCGTTGAGTAATCTCCGTTTTCCAGCACGGATGCTTTAATAACGGCTCTTGCCATTACCGCACCGTCATAAGTCGGGCCGTTGTATTCTGATAATGCCCTGATAAGTTTTAACATAGTTCACCACACCTTTACTTTTTAATTATAAGTTTTGCCGTTTTTATTGTCAACCTTTTATGTGTTTATGGTTAACTTCATTTTTTCAGACTTTTGCGAATTTATTTTTTGCTGTTTATTTTACACTTTTCTGCTTGTAAATACAATGCAAACTGCTATAATATAGTTATTTTCCCTGTTTAAAAACTTTTAAAATAAGGAGCACAATCATGTCCGCAGTAAAAAACGCCGAAGGCACGCAAAAACTTTCCGTTTTTAAAATGACCTGGCCAATTTTTATTGAAATACTTTTGCAGATGATGGTCGGCAATGTCGACCAGTTCATGCTCAGCCATTACTCGCAGCACTCTGTTGCCGCCGTAGGCAATGCCAACCAGATTATCAATATCGTTATCCTCGCCCTCAGCGTAATCAGCATGGCGGCTACCATTTTAATTGCCCAGCACCGCGGCGCGGGCAACCGCGAAAAAGTTGCCGAAGTCTGCACCGTTGCCCTGCTTGCCAATATGGTTTTCGGTGTTGTCATCAGCGCGGCGCTGTTTATTTTTGACGGTTTCTTTTTAAGCCTCCTGGATGTACCGGCAGATATCTGGGCCGAAGCCTCGCTCTTTTTGCGCTACATAGGTCTTTTTATAGTAGTGCAGTCTGCCTATATCTCTTTTATTTCGTTCTTCCGCGGCTATTCCCTTTTAAAAATCACCATGATTACCTCCGTAGTGATGAACCTTATCAATATCGCAGGCAACTGCATTTTAATTCATGGCCTGGGGCCGATACCGTCGCTCGGCGTTTTGGGCGTAACCATATCCACCAACACCAGCAAGGTACTGGGGCTGCTTTTAATTCTGTACTTTTTCCGCAAATTTATTGATATCCGCCTTTCTTTTAAATACCTGCGCCCCTTCCCCAAAAGCACGCTGTATAAAATTTTGTACCTGGGGCTGCCCTCCGGCGGCGAATCACTTTCCTACCAGATTTCGCAGATGGTTATTATGCGCTTTGTTAACGTAATGGGCATTGTGGTTATTACCACCAAAATTTACGCCTACATCATCGCCATGTTTTCCTATATCTATTCGCAGGCGCTTGCCATGGCAACGCAGATTATCGTCGGCTTTTTAATTGGCGCGGGCGACCTTGACGCCGTTGAACAGCGCGTATGGAAAACCATCCGCATTGCAGTTACCATCAGCACAACGGTAACGCTGCTTTTGTTCTTTAACAGCGACAGCATTTACGGCATTTTTACCGATAACCCCGAAGTGCTGGAGCTGGGGCGGCACATCTTTTTAATAGAAGTGTTTTTGGAAGCCGGGCGCGCCGTTAACATGGTAATGGTTATGAGTTTGCAGGCGGCGGGCGATATTAAATGGCCGGTAACGACGGGGCTTGTTTCCATGTGGAGCGTGGCAACGCTTGGCGCATGGTTCTTTGGCCTGCACCTTGGCTGGGGCCTGGTAGGCGTATGGCTTGCCATGTGCCTTGATGAATGCCTGCGCGCGCTGGTATTTATTTACCGCTGGAAAAGCGAAGGCTGGCGCAAAAATAATTTGCTGGAGTGACATCTGCAAAGTTAACTGCATATACGCAAAAAGAGTTTGGCACAATGCCAAACTCCTTTTTATTCATTTGTATAAATTTCTAACACCTTGTCGCGCTCATCAGCTAAAATTTTTATGCGTTCTACTTCCTTTAGCTGCAATGCAAGGCAAAATTCCACAAACCCGTTTAAATCCTCGGTGTTTAAAAAGTTAATGTACTTTTTCTTTTCATCAACAGGTATTACTATCGGCGGCAGCTTTTGCTGCAACGCACTGTAAACCATCAGCGCACGCCCAACACGCCCATTTCCGTCCGGAAAAGGATGAATCCGCTCAAAGCGGAAATGCTGACGGCAGATTGCTTCTACCATAGTTCTGGCATCAGCAGCATTTTTAAGCTGATAATCCAAATCCTGCCGCCATTGTTCAATATCCATCGGTACACGGTACGGCGGCGAAGGCGTAAAATCTGCGCCAATAACCATATTAGGCTGTGTTTTAAACTTGCCCGGCACGGATTCTATTGCTTCGCGGCATAAAATAGAGTGAATTTCTTTAATAAATTCACCGTTTACTTCGCGCCCTTCCTGTAAAAAACGCACCATTTCTTTTGTAAAAGCTTTGTAATTTAAAACCTCGTTCAGTTCGCGTAAATCAATAGCGCGCGGCACATAACCGTCAATAAGTACGCTTTTGGTTTCGCCTTGCGTCAGGCTGTTGCCTTCAATCGCCGTACTGTGGTGCGCCATTCTAACCATCAGGTCATCCAAATATGCTGTTGATAAGTAAAGTTGTTGCTTCATTGTTTTATTCCTTATAGATACGAAATATAATCCAACTATATAGTTAAATTATATTATACAATTTCGTTCAGCCAGAATTCACATAATGATAATTTTGTTATATCATCACAAGTAGTTTTATTTAATTCTTCATAATCTCCTATAAACGTCCACCAATCATCTGGTGTTATTCTATCTCTATTATCGAGTAATAATTTTCCTATTTCCAAATTAGTTTCCGAAGCATGTGCTAAATCAGACCAATCTTCAAATCCTGCTAAAATAGCAATTATATCCTGCGCTTCCATTAAAGTAAAATTATCTTCATCTACATCAAATGCACAAACTATTTCATCCATGTCAAAGTATTTAGGATTATACTCATAAATAATCAAATCATCATCTTTTACAGGGATTTTTGTTTTCCAATCTTCGATAAGATTATTAGCTTGTAATTTGAAATACTCAATATTTGCCATAATATAATCATCCCTTCTTTAACACTGGCTATATTACCTAAATTTTGTGTTTATAACATTTTCAGATAATACATTCGAAAACAGCAAGCACATTTTTGTACCTGATTAAAGATTCTAACTATCTTTCTTTAACATACTTCTTGATATCATCTATTATTTCTGGATGAAATGCAAGATAATACAAACCTTCACTTAAAGACCCAGGAATTACTTTTTCAAATTTTTCAAATGGAAACGTTGCACTATCTATCACTTTACCCGTTTTATCATATTCAACGTAACTTTTTAAACAAAATGATCTATCTTTATATTTAAATAAAAAATTATCCAATACATAACTGCCATCAGAATTATTATAATTACATATCCATAAAGTACAGATTATTTCATCAGTATAATCAGAATAATAATCTATCGTTGCAGCATCTAATAAAGTATCTTTTTCTTCTGTTTGTACTAATACACCCCATCTATTCATATCTAAATTGCCATAGTCCTTTTGCGCTTCTGCATAAACATTAGGCATTACGGCAAAAATGGCTATCAATAAAGCACAAATAAATCCTAATAATTTTTTCATAACACTTACCATCCTATTCTTCAATACCAGCAGCGTCTTTTAATTTATCGGTAAAATCCCCAAATCCACTTTTTATAATTCTTTCAAAAACTTCTTTGGGTTTACTGTTTCCAAAAAGTTCATCCCCCTCACGTTCTCTATTATCAATGCGCGTCCAAACATTTTCTTTAGTTTTAACATCATCAATTATGAATTTTACTGCTGTATATGTCATAGGAACATTTTGCGGTGCCACATATTGCTGTTCTGTTGTATGCGTTGTAACAATCTGCCCTCCAAACATTCCATTGCTGACATAATGAGATTCTGTTTTAGGTACTGTTCTATAATAACCTTCTTTATATTTACTGCCAGTTGAATAAGTAAGTAATTGCACACTTACCAATAAATCAACATTTTCATTTATATATTTTTCAAAAATTTTCTCTGCTTCAATAGTATTATTTTTAATTTGTTCAGTAAAATTAACTCCGTACAACAATTGAATATCATCATCGACATCAGCTAAAGTTTTAACTTTATATCCAAATGGCACTAATTTATTAGTAACTTTATCTTGTAAAACATCAAAAAATATTTCTTCCGTTTCTTTTTCCGTAATACCGTTTTTCAATTCATCAGGAACAGAAAAATTAACTAATATTCTTTTTGCTTGTCCAAAATCATAATTTTTATCAATCCATTCCTGTTTATCGGCAAAAGCAGAAACAGTTATCATCATTAACATAATTACAAATAATAAAATTCTTTTCATCTCATACACCTCTTTCCCTTTATATTAAAATTATACCATATCGTTATTTTATTTTAAATTGAAGTTTTAACAGTACCTGCAATTTGCCACGCATAATAAAGCGGTATTATAATAAATATGCAAGTTACTTTAAGGAGGCTTTGTTATACATCACGTTTTGGGTTCAGCAGCCGGTGCTTGATGTTATTACCGCCTTTTTTGACAAATATTTAAAAAATTAACTGTTTTAAACGGCATGTTTTCCTGCATGCCGTTATGTTTTTCTGTATACAGAAATACTTACGCTGAAACCATTGCAATTAGTAACTTTTTTTAATAAAATATGTACAGTGCTATCCGAAGGAGGGTATACTATGCAAAAAATTAAGTCTGTACTGGTTGCCAACCGCGGCGAAATCGCTATCCGCGTTTTCCGTGCCTGCAACGAACTCGGCATCCGCACAGTGGCAATTTATTCAAAAGAAGACACACTTTCACTGCACCGCAACAAAGCTGACGAAGCCTACCTTGTCGGCGAAGGCAAGGGCCCTATCGATGCTTACCTTGATATTGAAGACATTATCCGTATCGCGCATGAGCACGATGTAGACGCCATCCATCCCGGCTACGGCTTTTTAAGCGAAAACAGCGACCTTGCAAAACGCTGCGCCGAAGAAGGCATTATCTTTATCGGCCCGCGCCTTGAACACCTTATTATGTTCGGCGACAAAGTTAATGCGCGCGAACAGGCCAAACTTGCCGGCATTCCGATGATTCCGGGCAGCGACGGCCCGATTGACAGCGTTGAAGACGTTTACCGTTTTGTGCAGGCGCATGGCTTCCCCGTTATGCTTAAAGCCGTTAACGGCGGCGGCGGGCGCGGCATGCGCATGGTAAACAGCAACGAAGATTTGGAAACCGTATACAACATGGCTAAATCCGAAGCTATGAAGGCTTTCGGCAGCGATGAAATTTACCTTGAAAAATACCTTGAAAGCCCGAAACATATCGAAGTTCAGATTTTGGGCGATACGCAGGGCAACATTGTGCATTTGTTCGAGCGCGACTGCTCCGTACAGCGCCGCCACCAGAAACTGGTGGAAATTGCCCCGGCCTTTTCGCTTAAGCCCGAACTGCGCAAGGCAATCTGCGACGCAGCCGTTAAGCTGATGAAAAACGTTAATTACCTCAGCGCCGGTACGGTTGAATTCCTCGTTACCCCGGACGGCAACTTCTACTTTATTGAAGTTAACCCGCGTATTCAGGTTGAACATACCGTTACCGAAGAAATTACCGGCTTTGACATTGTGCAGACCCAGATTAAAATTGCCGAAGGCTATTCCCTGCACAGCCCGGAAATCGGCATTCCCGAACAGGATAAAATTACCAGCTTCGGCCATGCCATTCAGTGCCGTATTACCACCGAAGACCCTGCCAACAACTTTATGCCCGATACCGGCAAGCTGATTGCTTACCGCAGCGGCGGCGGCTTTGGCGTGCGTCTTGACGGCGGCAATGCTTTTACGGGCTCTGTTATTACCCCGTATTACGATTCGCTTTTGGTTAAGGCTACTACCCACGGCCTTACCCACGAAATTGCCATTACCAAAATGCTGCGCTGCTTAAAAGAATTCCGCATCCGCGGCGTTAAAACCAATATTCTGTTCCTTGAAAACGTGCTGGCACACCCCAGCTTCCACGACGGCAGCTACAATACTTCGTTTGTTGATGAAAACACCGAACTTTTCATCTTCCCGAAAACGCTGGACCGCGGCACCAGGCTTTTGCACTACATTGCCGATGTAACCGTTAACGGCTACAACAATGTCGGCGTACAGCCCAAACCGGAATTTGCCCCGCTCAGCCTGCCCAAAGCGTTTAAAGGCACCCCTGCCGACGGCACCAAGCAGATTTTGGATTTGCAGGGGCCGGAGGGGCTTTCCAAATGGGTTATGGACCAGAAAGAAGTGCTGTTTACGGATACCACCTTCCGTGACGCGCACCAGTCGCTGCTTGCAACCCGCATGCGCACCAACGATATGCTGAAAGTTATCGGCACTACCTCAGCCAAGCTGCCTAACCTGTTCAGCTTTGAATGCTGGGGCGGCGCGACCTTTGACGTTGCTTACCGCTTCCTTGACGAAAGCCCGTGGAAACGCCTGCGCCAGTTCCGCGAAAAATGCCCGAACATTTTGTTCCAGATGCTGCTGCGCGGCGCCAATGCCGTTGGCTACACCAGCTATCCGGACAATGTTGTTAAAGAATTTATCCGCCTCAGCGCGAAAAACGGCGTTGATGTGTTCCGCGTATTCGACAGCCTTAACGGCATTGAAAACATGCGCCTTTCACTGGACGCTGTACGCGACGCAGGTAAATTTGCCGAGGCTGCATTATGCTACACCGGCGATATTTTAGACCCGCGCCGTGATAAATACGACCTTAAATATTATGTAACCATGGCGAAAGAACTGGAAAAAACCGGTGCCAACTCCATCTGCATTAAGGATATGGCAGGCCTCTTGAAGCCGGAAGCAGCTTACCAGCTTGTTTCTGCCCTTAAAGAAGCCGTTAACGTGCCTATCCACCTGCATACGCACGAAGGCAGCGGCAACAGCATTTACACTTATGCCCGCGCTATCGACGCAGGCGTAGATATTGTTGACGTAGCCATGAGCGCTATGAGCGGCGGCACTTCCCAGCCGAGCGGCGCAAGCCTGTACTATGCACTTTCCGGTCATCCGCGCCAGCCGCACCTTGACATTAACGCACTTAACGAAATGTCCCGTTATTGGGAAAGCGTGCGTCCGTATTATAAAGCAATCGACAACACCGTTTCTTACCCCAATCCGGAAGTTTACATTCACGAAATGCCGGGCGGCCAGTACAGTAACCTGCAGCAGCAGGCCAAAGCAGTTGGCCTCGGCGAACGCTGGGAAGACATTAAAGATATGTACCACCGCGTTTCCATGATGTTCGGCGATATTATTAAAGTAACGCCGTCTTCCAAAATGGTTGGCGATATGGCACTGTTTATGGTACAGAACGACCTTACCGAAGAAGACATTTACGCCAAAGGCGATTCGCTCAGCTTCCCGGCTTCCGTTGTAGAATTCTTTGAAGGCCGCCTGGGCGTACCTTATCAGGGCTTCCCGCAGAAATTGCAGCAAATTATTCTTAAAGGGCGTAAACCTATCGAAGGACGCCCCGGTGCTGCACTGCCCCCGGCAGATTTTGAAAAAGTACGCGCCAGCCTTGCGGAAATGGGCGCGCCGACCAGCGATGAAGCTGTAAGCAGCTACTGCCTGTACCCGAAAGTATTCAGCGACTGGGCAGTACGCCATGCCGAATTCGGCGATGTTTCCGTACTTGATACGCCTACCTTCTTCTTTGGCATGAAAACCGGCGAAGAAATTAAAGTTGAAATCGAACAGGGCAAAATGCTCGTTATCAAGCTTTTGCAGATAGGCGAAGCAAACGAAGACGGCATCCGTACCATTTTCTTCGAATTCAACGGCCTGCCGCGTGAAATTGATATTAAAGACAGAAATGTTAAATCTACCAACGTAACGCGCAAAAAAGCCGATAAAACCAACCCCGGCGAAATCGGCGCAACCCTTTCCGGTTCCGTTGTTAAACTGCTGGTTGAAAAAGGCCAGGCTGTCGAAAAAGGCACCCCGCTTATCGTAACCGAAGCAATGAAGATGGAAACCACCATCGCCGCACCTATCAGCGGCATTATATCGCAAATCCACGTAGCGGCCGGCAGCCGAATTGAAAGCGGCGACTGCCTGATGGAAATTGAAATCAAGGCATAAAAATAAACAGCAAAGTATAAAATACCCCGCCTGTACAGGCGGGGTATTTTTGCGTAAAAAAGAGGCATACCATTTTGGTATGCCTCTTTTACCCTTTCGGGCTATGTGTTTTTAATTATTCATCAACCTTGTACCAGAACGGTCGCAGGAAATGCAGATAGCATACTTCGCCTGTTTCCGGTCCCGGGTCGCGGCGTCCAATCTGCACGCGCACTTCCTGGTCGCCTATTTTTACAAGGTAGTCGATAATTTCGCCAAGGAAGGCTTTGCGCATTACAACACCGCGTACTGCGTTGATATCGTTTTCATTTGTGAACCTTATTTCCGTCGGGCGGCTGGCAAGGTTAAATACGGCTTCACCCTGCATGCGCGCCGGAACAACAAGCCCCTGCGGCAGCGGGCGGTTATCGCCCTTAATGCAGGCTTCGCCATTCTGCCATACCACATCGGTAAAGCTCGACACGCCTATGAAGCTGAATACAAATTTATTTGCCGGATTGTTATATACATCAAGCGGCGAATCAATCTGCTGCATTACGCCCAGTTTCATAACAAGAATGCGGTCAGAAAGCGCCATGGCTTCCGACTGGTCGTGCGTAACGTAAATAATGGAAAAACCGTATTTACGCTGCAAGTCTTTAATTTCAAAGCGCATTTCCTCGCGCAGATGCGGGTCAAGGCTCGAAAGCGGTTCGTCAAGCAGCATAACGTCAGGGTTAATGGCAAGCGCACGCGCCAGCGCAACACGCTGTTTGCCGCCGCCGGAAAGGCTTGCCGGGCTTTCGTTTGCTGATTTTAAAAGGTTGGTTGCCGTAAGTGCGTCTTTGGTACGCTGCTCAATTTCTGCCGCAGGCAGTTTGCGCAGCCTCAGCGGAAACGCCACGTTTTCATAAACGCTCATGTGCGGCCAAACGGCAAAAGCCTGAAACACCATGCCGAAGTTACGGTTTTCGGGCGGTGTATAGTGATGTTTTTTAGGAGATGACAGCAGACGGTCGCCAACCCATACTTCGCCGTCACTTAAATCCTCAAAGCCTGCCACCATACGCAGGGTAGTTGTTTTTCCGCAGCCGGAAGGACCAAGCATGGAGAAGCACTCGCCTTTGCCGATTTCAAGGTTCAGGTTATCTACGGCAGTAACATTGCCAAAGCGTTTTGTAACGTTAACTAAGCGTATATATGACATGACGGTTACTCACTCACTTTCTTGGTAAAATGGTTAATCAGCATCTGCCCGCAGACGATGATGATAAGGGCGATACCAGCCAGCGCGGTACTCATAACGGTTTCGCCGTCCTCGTTAAGAGTATAAATGGCAACGCCGATAGTTCTTGTGGTAGGCGCATACAGCATAATGGATACCGTAAGTTCACGCAGTGCCGGCAGGAAGATTAAGAAGAACGCACTAATCATACCCGGGCGAACCAGCGGAATAACAATATCTTTCAAGGACTGCCACATGGTAGCGCCGCAGGAACGCGATGCTTCCATCAAAGAATCGTGTACCTGTTCCAGCGCGGCACTGTTAGCCTTTAAGCTGAATGCCATGTAGCGGGCAATATAGGCAACGAGGATAATCCAAACCGTGTTATACAGGTTGATGCCGAATTTACCGCTCCACGCCAGAATAACGCCCAGCGCGATAACAGAACCCGGTACGGAGAACGGCAGCATGCCGAGGAATTCCAGAATGCCTTTGCCGCGTACTTTCATCTTAACAATAACGTAAGAAATCATTACGCCTGCAAACATGGTAATAACAGCTGCTGCAAGGCCTAAAGTTACGCTGTTGAAGATAGCGTCTTTGGTTACTTCGTATTCAAACAGAATGTATTTGTAGTTATCAAGCGACAGGTTTTCCCAGGTAAGCGGCAGACCGTAAGTGCTTACGCCGCCAACGAGGAAGATAACCACGGTAGGCAGAAGAATGGTAAAGCCAATATAAGCCAGGCAGAAAAACAGCAGCGGATAACGCAGCCCGCGCAGTTTCAGCTCCATCGGGCGGAAGCTCTTGCCGCCGATAATCTGATAATGGCCGCGGCTCAAAACCTTCTGCTGTGCCCAGATGATAAGCGCAGCCGTTACAACAAGCACCGTTGCAAGTACCGTACCGGTACGGATAGAGTCGAAGCTGCCGCCGCTCTGGTGAATCTTTTCGTAAATAAGCGTCGGGATGTTGTAAATGCCCTGCTCAATGCCAAGTACCGCAACCGTGCCGAAATGTGCCATGGAGTACAGCATAATCAGCAGCGCGCCCGACATAATGGAAGGCAGCACTAGCGGAATGGTAATTTTGCGGGTAATGGTAAACAGGCCGGCACCGGAAATACGCGCCGATTCTTCCAAGGTCGGGTCCATGCGCTCCAGCGCACCGCAAACCTGTATAAATACAAACGGGAATAAGTACATAACTTCTACCAGGCTGATGCCGAAGTAGCTGTAAATATTAAATACAGGTTCCGTAAAGCCAAAGGTTTCCATAAAGAACGTATTAATATAGCCGGAGTTCGGAGAAAGCAGCATCTTCCACGCCAAAGCGCCGATAAAGCTCGGCAGCATAAACGGCACAAGGAACAGGCTCTTCATAAAAGTTTTGTACGGCAGGTCGGTACGGGTAACAAGCCACGCAAAAAACGTGCCTACAATCGTACTGCCAATCGTCGTCATGCTGGCAATAATCAGCGAGTTTTTCAGTGCCTGGAAAGTTTCAGGCTCGGTCAGTACAGCGTAAAAGTCGCTGCTGTTAAAAGTGCCGTCAACAAAAAAGGCGTTAAACAGAATTAAAAGTACAGGCCACGCAACAAAAATAACCAGTACGGCAATAGAAATTAAAAGAATTATCTGGGCTACGCCAAAACCGGAATCTTTTTTAATTGTACTCATAATTCTTCCACCTCCTTCAGCTGAGCCGCATCAAACCAGTACAAGGCACGGAAATTAACAACACATTCCTCGCCCTCGTTAAACATCAGTTTCTCGGAAATCGCTTCATGCGTTACAATTTCCGTACGCAGATGTTCACCGTCAATTTCAATCATATAGTCCATGGTTGCGCCAAGGAAGTTGGCACGTTTAATAATGCCCTTCAGCCCTGTGCCGCCGCGGCTAATAATAACATCCGACGGACGGAAAGCCGCAACCCAGTTTTTAATGCCGCTGCCCTGCGGTTTTTCCCACGGCACCTGCTGCGTGCCGCTGCCGACAAGATAAGCGCCGTTTTCTTCACGTACGCCAAGGAAATTGGCGATGCCCATAAATTTAAAAATGAACAAATCGGCAGGCTTTTCAAAAATTTCGTACGGCGTGCCAATCTGGCGGATATGGCCGTTGTTATCCATAATGGCAATACGGTCGCTGATGGCAAGAGCAACTTCCTGGTCATGCGTTACATACATAACCGTTATGCCGAACTGACGCTGCAAAGCCTTAATCTCAAAGCGCATTTCCTCACGCAGGTTAGCGTCAAGGTTGGAAAGCGGCTCATCCAGAAGCATAACCGAAGGGTCTGCAACCAGTGCGCGTGCCAGAGCAACACGCTGCTGCTGGCCGCCGGAAAGCTCGGATGGCAGGCGTTTGTCGAGCCCTTTCATACCGACAATATCAATCATTTTCATTACTAATTTATCAATTTCTTCTTTCGGGCGTTTTTCCATTTTCAGCGGATACGCAATGTTATCGTAAACCGTCATGTGCGGCCAAACCGCATAATCCTGGAACACAATGCCCAAACCGCGCCTTTCGGGCGGAATATACTCACCGCTGGCGCTGTCGGCAACAACGGTATTATCAATAATAATACGACCTTCATCCGGAACTTCATGCCCGGCAATAAGGCGTATCAAAACCGTTTTGCCGCAGCCGGAAGGCCCAAGCAGAGTAAAGCACTCGCCTTTTTTTATGCCAAGGTCAAGGCCTTTATGTACCTGATGCTTGCCGTAGGCTTTGGCAACGCCTTCAACCTTAATGATATCTTCCATAAGGCAACCTCCTGTAAATGTATTAACTGCAAAAACGGCGAAACGGGCAACCCCGCTCCGCCGCCTTTCTTAGCCCATTATTTAATTAGCCTTCTTATGCCAGAACTACTGTTTCATCTGCATAATGTCAGAGAATTTCTTAATGGTGTCTTCTTTGGTTTTAATTGCTTCAATGTAGTCAATCTTAATGGATTTTTCCAAAGCTTCTTTCGGAGCAGGCAGATTGAATTTAGCCGGAATTTCTACATCTTCACGTACAGGAATGGTGCCCTGCTGTGCAACGAGAGTCTGTGCTTCTTTGCTGAGCAGGTAATCTACAAACTTTTTAGCTGCTTCAGCTTTGGCGCTGTCTTTAAAAATAGCAACCGGGCTCGGAACTACCAGCATTTCGGGCGGATAGCAAAGCTGCAGGTGTGCGCCTTTTTCGATTTTAGCATTGGTAATATAGTCTACTGCCAAAGCTGCGGAAAGTTCGCCGGAAGCAGTATCGTCGATAACCTGGCCGGAGCCTTTACCGATACGGCCGCCGTTGGCTTTAATGTCTTCAAAGAATTTCCAGCCGAACTGTTTTTCCAGAAGCGCAACGCTCATGTAAGAAGTACCGGAAAGAGCCGGGTTGGCAATGCCGAAACGGTCTTTAAAATCGGGTTTCATCAAATCAGACCACTGGGTAGGAGCGGTTTTAATTTTATCGGTATTAATAACAATGCCAAGAGTACCAAGGCGTGCTGCATGGAAAGAGCCGTCATAATCGCTGAACGGATTTACGGTTTCGGGTTCAACAGGGCTCTTGTAATTTAAAAGAATGCCTTCGTTTTTCATGTTATAGAAGTCAGGAACTTCACTTGTCCAGATAACGTCGGCCAAAATTTTACCGCTCTGGCGTTCTGCGGCAATTTTAGCCATCAGCTTGCCTGCGCCGGCAGACTGGTAATCAACATCAATGCCGGGGTTGGCTTTTTTAAAGCCGTCTACTATACCTTTAATAAGCGATTCCTTCATGGATGTGTAAACGATGAGCTTCTGGCTGTCATTGGCAGCTTTCTTTTCTTCTCCGCCGCCGCAGCCTGCAACCAGCATCATTAACAGCATCATCACAGAAAGCAGCCACAACGTTGTTTTCTTTAACATCATAAAACCTCCTTAATTTTCCTGCCCTGCGTAACGCCAAGGCAGATTAAAATATTGTGCGTCAAAATAAAAGTTAAAAATTTAACTGTATTTTTACTTTTATTTAACTAATATTTAACATTAATTTAACACATTATTCAGAAAAATGCAAACACATCTGTCTTTTATTTTGTATACAAAAATTTTCCGTATCAAATGATACATTTGGCCAAAAACGGGCAGCGCATAATAAAAAAGCTGCCGCTAATAACGGCAGCCCTGCATAAGCCTTCCTTATTTAATTTACTGGCCGGATGTTAATTTTAAGCCGATAATGCCTGTTAAAAGCATTGCCACAAAAAATAAACGCACCAGCGTAACCGGTTCCTTAAACAAAATAACGCCCACTATAACGGCGCCCAGCGCGCCAATGCCAGTCCAGATGGCATAAGCCGTACCCATTGGCAGCGATTTAACCGCGTGCGCCAGAAACCAGAAACTGAAACCCATGCCGATAAAGGTTAAAACCGTAAACATTACATTGGTAAATCCGTGCGAATATTTTAAAAAGGTAGACCATAAAACCTCAAAAATACCCGCTATAAATAAATCGAACCATGCCATAAATTAAAAACCTCCTTAAAAATGCGGTTAAAACAAAAAATGCCCTTATTTATGTATCTTCTAAGGCCTGCGATACATAAATAAAGGCACCTGCTTAACCGGCGTTAAACAGATTGATGTAAGTATAGCACATTAAAAATTTTTTGGCAATATCAGTTTAAAAGGCGCAAACCATACGGTCTGCGCCCTTTTTCTTTCCCTTATTTATAACTGTTTATAATATCTCTAATCTGTCTGTGTTTCCCTTATTTTACGGCTGCTTTATTTTACTGCTTCCGCTACCAGCCTGCCCATTTCGGCAGTGCTTACTTTCTTCAGGCCTTCTGCCCAAAGGTCAGGCGTGCGGTAGCCTGCTTCCAGCACTTCGTCAACGGCGCGTTCCACTGCGTCTGCCGCTGCGTCCTGGTTCAGCGAATAACGCAGCATCATGGCAACGCTTAAAATGGTGGCCAGCGGGTTGGCAATGCCCTGCCCTGCAATATCCGGCGCACTGCCGTGGATGGGCTCGTACATGCCTGCTCCGTCGCCGAGGCTTGCACTCGGCAGCAAACCGATGCTGCCGGCAATGGTGCTGGCTTCGTCGCTTAAAATATCGCCGAAAATATTATTGGTTAAAACAACGTCAAACTGTTTCGGGTTCAGCACCAGCTGCATGGCGCAGTTATCTACATAAAAATGGTTCAGTTCAACATCGGGGTATTCCTTGTCGCGCATTTCGGTAACAATTTTGCGCCACATACGGCTGCTGCCCAGCACGTTGGCTTTATCAACGCTGGTTACCTTGCCGCTGCGCTTGCGAGCCGCTTCAAAGGCAAAACGGGCAATGCGCTCTACTTCCGGGCGGGTATACATTTCAATGTCGCTTGCTTCTTCCACGCCGTCGGCGTTAAGATGTGCTTCGTTGTGCGTGCCAAAGTAAATGCCGCCGGTCAGTTCGCGTACAATTAAAAGGTCAGCGCCTTCGGCACGTTCCCTTTTCAGCGGGCTGAGATGCGCCGTATATTTGGAAACCTTCATCGGGCGCAGGTTGCAGTACAGCCCCAGCCCTTTACGGATGTTTAAAAGACCTTTTTCCGGGCGGATGGAAGGGTCAACATTATCCCATTTCGGGCCGCCTACCGCACCCAGAAGCACTGCGTCGCTTGCTTTGGCGCTTGCCAGCGTTTCTTCCGGCAGCGGCGTGCCGAAAGCGTCAATAGCCGCGCCGCCAATCAGTTTTTTATCGTATTCAACGGTAAAGTTATATTTTTTAGCCGCTGCGTCCAGTACTTCAACGGCAGCGTCAACAATTTCCACGCCGATACCGTCGCCCGGCAGTAAAGTTATCTTCATATTATTGTTCTCCTTTAAGGTAGTTAATCAGCCCGCCGCAGTCGGCAATTTTCTGAATGAATTCCGGCAGCGGTTTTGTTTTAATGGTAATGTTTTTATTAACAATTTTAATTTCGCCTTTTGCCATATCCACGTCAAGCTCGTCACCGGCTTCAATTTTTTCAACGTCGGCGCCGATTTCCAGCACCGGCAGACCGATGTTGATGGCATTGCGGTAAAAAATACGCGCAAAGCTGTCGGCAATAATGCACTTAACGCCTTTAACCTTCAGCACAATGGGCGCGTGCTCGCGGCTGGAGCCGCAGCCGAAGTTTTTGCCTGCCACGACAATGTCGCCCGGCTTTACGTTAGCGGCAAAATTAACGGTTAAATTTTCTTTGGAATCTTCCATGGCATGTTCTGCCAGTTCATTAAAATCGCTGATGTTCAAATATCTTGCCGGAATGATAACATCCGTATCTACATGGTCGCCATAACGCCAAACTTTACTCATTTCATTACCTCCTCGGGGCTGGTAATATAACCGGTTACTGCGCTTGCAGCCGCCGTGTACGGGCTTGCCAGGTAAACTTCGCTGTCTACATGGCCCATACGCCCGCGGAAGTTGCGGTTGGTTGTGGAAACAGCCCTTTCGCCAGCTGCCAGAATGCCCATATACCCGCCAAGGCACGGTCCGCAGGTCGGGGTGGAAACAGCCGCACCGGCATCAATAAAGGTATCAATATAGCCAAGTTTCATGGCTTCTTTATAAATTTCCTGCGTTGCAGGGATGATAATGCAGCGTACGGAAGGATGAACCTTGCGCCCCTTCAGCACTTCCGCAGCCTGCGCCAAATCTTCAAGGCGTCCGTTGGTGCAGCTGCCCACAACAACCTGGTCGATTTTAATATCGCGCCCTTCTGCTGCCGGGTGCGTATTTTCCGGCAGGTGCGGATAAGCAACAACAGGCACAAGTTTATCAAGTTCAATTTTTATTTCACGCACATAGTTTGCGTCGGCGTCAGCTTCAACGCCCTGCCATTCGCGGTCTACGCGGCCTTTAAGGTAAGCTCTGGTTTTTTCATCAACCGGGAAAATGCCGTTTTTGGCGCCTGCTTCAATCGCCATGTTGCAAATGGTAAAGCGGTCTGCCATTTCCAGTTCAGCCACGCCGTCGCCGCAGAATTCCAGCGACTGGTAACGCGCGCCGTCAACGCCAATCATGCCGATTAAGGTTAAAATAACGTCCTTGCCTTTTACAAAACGCGGCAGCTTGCCGGTAAGTTCAACCTTAATGGCAGCCGGTACTTTAAACCAGCTGGTGCCGCTCGCCATGGCGCAGCCTATGTCGGTGGAGCCCATGCCGGTAGAAAGCGCGTTCACCGCACCGTAAGTGCAGGTGTGCGAATCTGCGCCGATAACAATTTCGCCCGGCGCAACAAGCCCGTTGTCCGGCAGCAGGGTATGTTCAATGCCCATACGGCCAACTTCAAAATAGTTTTTAATTTCGTTTTCGCGTGCAAAATCACGCATGGTTTTGCACATTGCAGCCGCTTTAATATCCTTGCAGGGAGAAAAATGGTCGGGCACAAGCGCAATTTTAGTTTTATCAAAAACCGGTTTGCCTATTTTTTTGAACTCGTTAATAGCCGGCGGTCCGGTAATATCGTTAGCCAGCACCAAATCCACCTGCGATACCAAAAGGTCGCCTGCCGATACTTCGGGGCGCCCGGCATGCCTAGCCAGTATCTTCTCCGTCATTGTCATACCCATAATAACTGCCTCCTGTATTTTTTACTCCATATAGCTAAATAAAAAACCCCTGCCTGCACTAATGCAGACAGGGGCGATTATTAACCGCGGTACCACCCTGATTGGGGCTTCATTATGCTTAACGCTGCTCTGCGTCGCTTCCTACTCCGTTCAAAAGCGCGGCTCCCGGGCGAGCCTTTGCTGCTTTGCCGCTGCGGCTTGCACCATCCGCCGCTTCTCTTTGCCGGTTTTAACAGCCTGTTCCCGTTCTTCGCCTTTAATCATTACATAATTGCTGTTATGTTTTTGTTGCCTTTACATTATCTCAATATTTTTTTGTAATGTCAAGCCTTTTTGTATTACTTTTTAAGAAGATAATAAATTTTGTACTTTATTTAACAAAATACTGGACTAAATGCCAAAAATAGCATATTCTATTATTTAACAAATAAACGGAAAAGCAGGGGTGGCAGCATGAAACTGTTGAAAGACAAAATTATGAGCGAAGGCATTGTGCTTAATGATGCCATACTTAAAGTAGATTCCTTTTTAAACCATCAGATTGACCCGGAACTGATGGTAGCTATCGGCAAAGAATTTGCGGAAAGATTTAAAGAATGCAAAATCGACAAAGTTTTCACCATTGAATCTTCCGGCATTGCCTGCGCATTAACAACCGCACTGTGCCTGCATGTGCCGGTAGTTTTTGCCCGCAAGCAAAAATCGGAACTTATGAGCAGCCCGGCCTACACCACCAAAGTTTACAGCTTCACCAAAAAAGTTACCAGCAATGTAAGCGTCCTCAAAAAATTTCTGCACGAAGGCGAAACCGTGCTTATTGTTGACGACTTTCTGGCAAACGGCGAAGCGGCGCTCGGCCTTGCCGATATTGCCCATCAGGCAGGCTGCAAAGTTGCAGGCATCGGCATTGTAATCGAAAAATCCTTCCAGCCGGGCCATCAGCGCATTGTTGACGCCGGTTACCATCTGGAATCGCTGGCGCGCATAAAAGCCTTTAAAGACGGCAAAGTTGTATTTGAAGAAGACTGATTTATACGCCTGCTTAACGCACCGTGCTGTTTTACGCGGTGCGTTTTTTGTATGCGCTTTTTGCATAATTTTTTATAAAATAAATGGCAAAAACGTAACGTGGCTGGAAGAAGTTACCGACGAACAATATTATGCTGAATAACAAAAACAGGACAGTTTTAAGCTGTTCTGTTTTTTTACTGTTTACTTTTAAGATACTCCTTAAAATACTCCAAAAACTTCGCCGCCGCTCCCGAAAGGGAATGAAAGCGCTTCCACGCCAATACCGCCGTAAGCTCAAGGCGCGGGTTCAGCGGTTTAAAAACCATTTTGCTGTCTTCAAACAAATCAACGGCTCCTTCAATGGTCAGCCCGCAGGCTGCGACGCTGTTGATAAACATTGCCGCATGCGTCATCATATTAACCGTTGCCAGTACGTTTAATTTATTAATATCGGCGCCCAGCCAGTTGGATATTTCCTTTTGCACATAAAGGCGCGCGGGCGTTATTAAAGGCACGCTCAACAAATCGGCGCAGGTAACGCTTTCCTGTTCCAGCTGCTTCATCTGCCTGCTTAAAGTAGGCTGCGTAATGTGCAGCACTTCCGAGGCTCTTGTAATATTTTCCTCGCGTGCTACCGTTAAAAAATATTGCAGTGTACGCAGTTCCATTTTCATCACCTCTGCCGTGCAGTTTATACTTTAATTTTAGCACAGCGCAGCCGCCGCGTGCCAGCATTAAACAAGCCGCGCAGGCGGATGATTTATTAATTTTACTTATATAATAAAAAACTTCCGCAGGCATTACCTGCGGAAGCCGTTATCTTTACAGTTTATTTAACAACCAGAACCGGAACTTCAGCGTTGCGCACAACATAGCCGTATACGCTTTCCCTGATTTTTGACATACCCTGCGTTTTTCAGCCTTAATCAAGCCCCAGCCAGTTTTTAATTTTGGCGTCTGTCAAATCTTTGGTAGCGTCAAAACATTCTTTAACATCTGCCCCGGGGCAGATAGAACGGATATCGCGCGTGCTGTTTTTAGGGCCGCTGCCGCCATGCGTACAGAATGGATAAACAGTTTTGCCTGTAAAATAATAGCTTTCCATAAAGGTTTTAATCAACTGCGGGCAGGTAAACCACCAGATTGGGAAACCTACAAGCACAACATTATAATCTTTAAAGCCCTGCACCTTATCATTAAGCGCCGGTTTTTCGTTTTTAAGCTGTTCCCATTTGGCAACTGCAACCGTGGCAACATAACTTGCCGGATACTCTTTAGTGGGAACTATTTCGTGCAAAGCGCCGCCTGCTGCTTTGGCTATTTTCTGCGCTGCGGCTTTGGTATGCCCTGTTTTGGAATAATATGCCACTAAAATTTTATCTGCCATTTTTCTCTCCTCCGTCCATAAAAACCTCTGCCTTCAGGCAGTTTATGCTTCATAATAATAGCTGCGCTTTGCGGTAAGCAGCACCAAAATAAACATTACGCCGGTAAAAACAGCGTAGCCTGCGGTAAGCTCCAGCAGCGAAAAATACTGGGCAATGCGGCTTACCAGAAGGTTTGGCAGCGCCGCGCCGCCATAGGCAACAACGTAAATTAAAGATAATACGCCTGCCCTTTCCTGCAGGCTTGTGCCTTCCACAATTCCGGCCATGCTGACGGTAAAAGCAGCGCCGTCCGCAATGCCGGCCATTACGTTAAACGCCAGAAACAGGCTTAGCGAATGGCTGTAAATGGCATATACCACGCCCGCAACGGCTATAAAAAAGGCCAGCATGGAAAAACGCTGCAGCAAAAATTTATCGCGCCCGCGCGAAAGCGCCGCACCGAGCGCAACCGGCGCAATGAATGATACAAAAGTAAGCGAAGCGACAAAAGTGCTTTGTACGCCCAGCTCCTGTATGCCGATAGCGGCGCTGTACGACTGGTAAAAGCCGCCTACCGCCCAGGTACCGGCAAATGCGCACGCCGCCGCAGGCAAAAGTTTTTTAACGCGAGGCGTAATTTTAAGCTGCGGCTTAAGGCTGCGCCACGCTCCGCTTTGTTTGTTGGTAATTGTTTCCGTGCTGGCAAAAACCAAAGCGCCGCAGCACAACAAAAGTGCCGCCACAATTACAAACACCATGCCAATCGCATCGCTGAACATATTAAACACGCCGCTGCCCATTGCGCCAAGCGGCAGGCCTATATTCGGCGCACTGCCGATAATAACCGCAGCCAGGCCTTTATAGCAGCGCGGCTCGTTATCAATAATAAACGCGGCAACCGTACTCGAAGCAAGGCCGCAGCTTAGCCCCTGCATAAAGCGCGCCGCCAGCATGCGCCACTCGCCGGTTACATTGCCGAACAAAAAGCAGCCTGCCAGCCCAAACGCCAGCGTTAAATAAATTGCGCGCTTGCGCCCCCAGTAGTTAGTAAGGCGCGGCAAAAACAACAGCGCAATAACCGTACCGGCAAAATATGCCACAGTTGCCAGCGAAAGCACGCCTTTATCAAGCCCAAGCGTTTCGGCATAAGTATGGTAAAACGGTATCGGCGCGCCGCCCGCCATAAAAACCGCCCCTAAAGTAAGCGAGGCGGCAGTAAAACCCAATAACTGTTTTTTTGCTTTCAAAAAATAATCATCCTTTTAAATTTTTTTATATTATAAACCTTTAAGCCCGCTATAAGTCAAGTTTTGTTTTGCCTTAAAGCCTCCGTGTAGCCGTACAAGCCGCGTTCCAAAAGCTGCGACGCTATGGCAATAACTTTTTGCAGCGGCACCTTTTTGCCGTCCAGCACCCAGCGGCAGTACATTTCATTACTTGCCGTGCAGAGATAGGTAAAAACAAGGTTCTGTTCCTCCTGCGGCAGATGGCTGTAAGGGTTGAACTGCCCGCAGTTATGCTGCAAAGTAATGCCCCACAACCGGTTAAAATACGGCCGGTAATCCGGATTGCAGATAAGCCTTTCGGCAAACGCGCCCTGAGCGGCATAATATTCAAAAAAGACCTGCGTCAGATTTTTCATATTAAAAGCGCCTCTGCCGTTATCCATTTCAGTTTTGCCCATTATTTCGATATAACCATCAGCAAGGCGGCGGATTGCTTCTTCATAAACGTGTTCTATGCAAGTGTAATGCAAATAAAAGGTTTTGCGGTTAATTTTGGCGCGCTCAGTAAGTTCCTTAACGGTAATTTCCTGCGGCGGCATGGTGCAAACCATTTCTTCAAAAGCCCGGTTAATTGCCGCCAGTGTTTTCTGCACGCGCAAATCCTGTTTTTTAGCTTCCATAATTAAACCCCAAATTTTAAAAAGTGCGGCATAAGCCGCAGATAGCTTTAACTGGCAATTGCCCTCAGCTATCTAAGCCCATTATAATACAAATAAGCAAAGAAAAGCAACACGAGTGTATTAAAAAAGGAGGACACACAATGAAACTTGGTAAAAAATTATCCGCCTTAATTTTAGCCGCTGCCTTTACCGCGCTGCCGCTAATGGCAAACGCCCAGCAGCCTGCGGAGGACAAGCCCATCGTACTTAAAACCATGGGCAGCCTGTTTTTCGGCGGCACTGTGCAAACCCTGCCCAACGGCGAAACCTTCCACGGCGACCACGGCTATGCCCAGTTTTACATTCCGCAGAACGCGCGCACCTATCCGCTGATTATGTGGCACGGCATCGGGCAAAGCGGCAGAACCTACGAAAGCACGCCTGACGGGCGCGAAGGCTATATGGCTATCCTGCCGCGCAGGGACTGGCCCGTGTACATTATTGACCAGCCGCGCCGCGGGCGTGCAGGCTACACGGCAAGCAAAGCCGACACCGCCAATGCCGTACCGACTGTTTTAATGGAAAGCGCCGTGTGGGACGCCTTCCGCAACGGCTTGTGGCTGACGCCGGCAAAGCCGTACTTCTTCCCGGTATCGCAGTTTCCCAAAACGCCGGACGCGGTTGACCAGTTCTTCCGCCAGCAAACGCCCGATACCGGCGCAGAACCGCGCACCAGAGAATACTATCAGTTTATGGCAAACACCATGGCGCAGCTGTTAAAACAAACAGGCCCCGCCGTGCTTATCACCCATTCCAACAGCGGCAAATACGGCTGGTACAGCGGCATTGCCGATCCGCAAAACATAAAGGCCATAGTTGCCTACGAACCCGGCGCCTGCGTATTCCCATCAGATGATATTCCTAAAGACCTTACGCCATCACCGCTGGAACTTGTTAACGACCATCAAGGTCCCCTTGTTGTTCCGCCCGAAGAATTTAACCGCCTTACCAAAATGCCGATACTTATTATTTACGGCGACAACATTGCCAAAGAAAAAAGCACTAATTTTAACAGCGAAGTATGGCGCGTTGCCAGCCACCGCGCCCGGCAGATGGCTGAACGCATTAACGCCCGCGGCGGCGACGCCAGACTTTTAATTCTGCCGGAAGCAGGAATACGCGGCAACACGCACGCACCGTTTGCCGATTTGAACAACCTTGAAATCGCCAAAATTTTAGAGGGCTTCCTGCACGAAAAAGGGCTGGACGGACGCGAAAACCCGCACCAAGGCCCACAGCCCAAGGGCTTAAAGGAATACACTATTCCGCTGGCACAGTAAAATCATAATTAACGCAAAAAATCCCGGTTTACGCCGGGATTTTTAATTTGCTGCGTGCATATTGCAGCACACTTCTTTTGACAACATTAAAAAGGCAACTTACAATATAAAAGTAACACATTATTATATTGCGAAAGGATACCGTTTTATGTTCAACTGGTTTGCATTTTTAACCTACGCTGTTATAACAGCAGCAACGCCGGGGCCTAATAATATTATGTCCATGAGCAACGGCGGCAGGCTGGGCTTTAAGGGATCGCTGCCCTTTAACTTTGGCATACTGGCTGGCTTTGCTGCGGTAATGCTTATCTGCACTGCTTTTTGCAGCACCCTTACTGAACTTATACCTGCGGTTAAAACGCCGATGCTTATTGCAGGCGCTGCCTATATGCTTCATCTGGCATGGGCAACTTATAAAAGCGACGGCGTTATTACCGAAGACCACTCGCGCAGCGGTTTTTATTCCGGCCTTATTTTGCAGTTAGTTTATCAACCCTAAAATTTACATTTACTGCATTATGTCCATGCAGGCCTACATTCTGCCGTTTTACACGGGCGAGCCTTTTAAACTAACCTTGTTTGCGCTGCTGCTTGCCTTTATCGGTTTTGTATTTACGCTGTGCTGGTCGGCGTTTGGTTCGGCATTCCGCCTTTTGTTCAGCCGCCATACCAAAAGCGTCAACACCATAATGGCGCTGCTTTTGGTTTACTGTGCCGCATCACTGTTCGGCTATTAAAAAATCCCTCCGCCTTAGGGCAGAGGGATAATTTTTTATGCAGTTATTTCATGCATTCTTTAATGGCTTTGGCCATACGTTTAACGCCTTCAACAATTCTGTCTTCGGTCATGTTGGAGTAGTTTACGCGCATGCTGCGGTCGGTTTTGTCATTCGGATAGAACGCATCGCCGATAACGGCAGCAACTTTCATTTCAATGCATTTATGGAATACTTCTTTAGCACTTACGCCTTCCGGAACGGTTACCCACAGGAACAGGCCACCTTCGGGATGAGTCCATTCAACGCCTTCGGGGAATTCTTCTTCCATAGTTTTCAGGATGAGGTCGCGGCGTTTTTTGTACAGCGCCTTAATTTCTTCAACGTGTTTGTCAAGGTCGTAGTTTTCAATGTAAGCGTCGGCAACGCCCTGGTCGAAGTTGGAAGTATGCAGGTCGGCGCTTTGTTTGATTTTAACAAATTCTTCCAGTACGGAATGTTCTGCGGCAACCCAGCCTAAGCGCAGGCCCGGGCAGAAGATTTTGGAGAAAGTGCCGAGGAACATAACAAGGCCTTTGGTATCCATGGATTTAAGGGAAGGAAGAATTTCGCCTTCGTAGCGGAGCTCACCGTACGGATTGTCTTCCAGTACCGGCAGGTTATATTTGTTGACAACTTCCATAAATTTATGGCGGCGTTCAAGGCTCCAGGTACGGCCAGTCGGGTTCTGGAAATCAGGAATTACATAAATGAATTTGCAGTTCGGAGTAGTGGCAAGAATTTTATCCAGTTCTTCCGGAATCAGGCCGCCGTCATCGGTCGGAACTTCTACAAATTTAGGCTCGTAAGCATTGAAAGCGTTCAGCGCGCCGAGGTAGGACGGGCTTTCGCACAAAACAACGTCACCGGGGTCAAGGAACAGTTTGCCTGCAAAATCAAGGCACTGCTGGCTGCCGGTTGTAATAAGAATATCGTCCGGGTTAACTTCGGTATGGTATTTATCTTTCATGCGTTTGGCAATTTTAGCGCGCAGGGTCGGGCGGCCTTCGGTAGTTGCGTATTGCAGCAGCTGACGGCCTTCTTTTTCTACCAGGTCATGGGAAACTTTGGCAATTTCTTCAACCGGGAACAGTTCCGGTGCGGGCAGGCCGCCTGCAAAAGAGATAATATCCGGCTGTGCGGTAAGTTTTAAGAGTTCACGGATTTCGGATGCCTGCATCCTTTCCATACGTTTGGCAAATTTCATTTTTCTTTCCCTCCAAATACTTTTTAAAATCAGTACAATGCAAATTATGGTGTACTTTTATAATTATAAATTGTAGCACTTTAGCGTTTTACAGGCAAGTATTTTGTTATTTTTGTAAGGATTTTTGTGTACAAAACGCAATTTTAAATATACATTGTTAAAAAAATTACAGTTTAACGGTTGGCTTAACATGTTTCTTACAAAGAAAAACACCGCCCGTTTGAGCGGTGCTGAATTTTAACCTGCTTTTTTAACGTTGATAACAACAATTTCGGGGTACGGCCCCATACGCACCGGCGGACCCCAGAAACCGTTGCCGTTGCTTACTATTGCCGCCATGCCGTCAACATAGGTCATGCCGTAGTCAAGCAGGTACATGCTTTGGGTAATATAGCGGAACGGCCATACCTGCCCGGCATGGGTATGCCCGGAAACGCTCAAGTCATAGCCAGCCTTGGCGGCTTCAAACAAGCGCCGCGGCTGATGGTCTATCAAAACGCTGAAATAATCAGCATTGCCTTCTGCCAGCCGTTCCAGCGCTTCCGTACCGCGGTCGCGGCTGTAATCGCGCAGGCCGGTAAGTTTTATGCCCTGCGGCAGCACGGCGCTTTCATTTTCCAGCAGCGTAATGCCGTTTGCCCCTAAAATCCTGCGGATTTCCTTCATTTCGCCGTCAAGGTAATCGTGGTTGCCGTAAACGGCATAGGTTCCCAGCGGCGCATCAAATTTCAGCGCTTCCAGCGAACCGTTATCCAGCACATAGCTGAGTTTTTCGTCAACAATATCGCCGCCTATCAAAACCAGATCCGGCTTTTGGGCGTTTATGCGCTGCACAACGTCCTGCGCTGCGCCAAGAGCGTTAATATGCCCAAGGTGCAAATCCGTTACCAGTACTATTTTGGTATCGGCTTCAATATTTTTGGAGGCAGCCACCGTTTCCGTACGCACTATGGGGTTCATGGCTTTATAAATGCCAAAAATAATGGAAGCACTTATAACAGCAAGCCCAATCACGGCCAGCGGTGTGCTGAAACGGTAATGCACGCCGAAAATTTTGGCCGGTATAATTAAAACGCCGTTTAAAAGCATCAGCAAAAGGCTGTAAAAACCGAACAGAATCCATACATTGCCAATCCACGCCAGTGCGCGTGCAAGGGGCTCCGGGTGAACGATATAGCCGCTGTGGCTTACAAGGTAGCTTACAGTGCAGCCAACTACGGCAAGCGGCCACATCCATGACGTAAGCCCCGGAATAAGAGTGCGGTAATAAAACCATACGGCGATGCCCATGGCGGCCAGATACGAATACATAACAATCATAAAAAGGTTCATCGGCATTCTCCTTTATTGTCCGTTTTATATAATATATACTTTGGAGTGCACTTTAAGTCAAGTAAAAAATTTTTGAAAACCGCTTGACTTGAAGTTCACTATAACTGATATATTAATATTAGCCACAAAATTACGCTGTTTTAAAAGGAGTAATGCCTATGAAAAAATATCTTAAATACATTATTGTACTGGCGGCATTTTTGGCAGCAGGCTGCGCCGTATATACGGCACCTGCAACCGGGCAGGCCGAAAATTACGCCGGCGCGGATAAAATAAGCTTTCTGCGCCAGCTGATTACCGCCGACGCTTCAACAAGCCGCACCATTATGTGGCAGGCTGATGAAAAGCTTGAAAACCCGGCGGCCGAATATAAAAACGCCGCAGGGCAAATAACAGCCGTGCCTGCTTCCGTGCAGGAGCTTAACACCGGCAGCGGCACCCTTTACGTTTACACCGCCGCGCTGACAGGGCTTGAACCCGGAAGTGCCTACGAATACCGCGCAGGCTACGAAGGCAGCCGCACCGGCTGGCACAAACTTCCGGCCGCTCAGCCGGACAGCTTTAAAGCGCTGATATTTCCCGATTCGCAGTCATCCGATTACAGCGGCTGGCGCAAGCTGGCACAAACTGCCTACAGCAAAAATGAAGACGCCGCTTTTTTTATCAACATGGGCGATTTAGTTGACAACGGCTACGATTTTTCGCAGTGGCGCGCCTGGTTTAACTCTGTTGCGCCAATGATTGAAAACATTCCGTTTGCGCCGGTAATGGGCAACCACGAAACCTACAATATGGACTGGCAGATTGCCCCGCCGACGCCGTATTTAACGCTGTTTAACCTGCCGGAAAACGGCACCGATGCCAATAAAAACCAGTATTACAGCTTTGACTACGGCGATGTGCATTTTGTTGTGCTGAACACGCAGACCGACGAAATGGCGGACTTTAACCCCGATTTAATGCAGCAGCAGTTAAACTGGCTGCGCAGCGACCTTGCCGGCACGCAGAGCAAATGGAAAATTGTGCTGATGCATAAAGACATTCTGCGTTATGCCTTTACCGACCGCCCCAACAACTTTGACCCGGCAAGCATTCAGTTTACGCCCTGGGCGCAGCAGCTGATGCCCGTTTTTGAAGAATATAATGTAGACGCCGTGCTTACGGCGCACCTGCATACCTACCGCCGCCGCGTTCCGTTAAAAGCCTTTAAGCCCGATAACACCGGCATAACCTACATTTTAACCGGCGTTGCCGGAAGCGTGCGCTACGCCAACCTGTGGCAGCGCAACACGGCGGACGCAGCACTGGCGCCGCAGCCGGAGGATGCTAATTACTTAACGCTTAATAAAACTCCGAATGCTTTAACCTTTAAAGCATTTTTGCCGGACGGAACCGAATTCGATACCGTAACCATCACCAAAGAGGGGGAATAATTTATGAAGGTTTTACTGCAAGGTGCAGCAATTCTTGCCGTTATTTACACCATTATCAACATCAGCGGGCGCGTGGCTGTATGCAGTGCTTACAAAATTTTTACCGCCTGAAGCGCGGCTAATTTATACGAGGTGACAAACATGAATATTGCAGAAGTAAGCAAAAAATACGGCCTTACGGCCGACACGCTGCGCTATTACGAACGCATTGGCCTGCTGCCGGCCATAGCGCGCAACAAAAGCGGCAACCGCGATTACAGCAGCATTGACTGCGAGCGCATAGAATTTATTAAATGTATGCGCGAAGCAGGGCTTTCCATTGAAGTGCTGACCCGTTATATGCACCTGTTTTTGGAAGGCGACAGCACCTTAAAAGAACGCGAAGAACTTTTAATTGCAGAACGCGACAGGCTGGAAAGCCGTTTGCAGCATATGCAGGAAACGCTGAGCCGCCTGAACCATAAAATTGAACTTTACGAACAGGGCGCATTCCGCAGCAACAACATGGGCTGCGAGTGTATTTAAAAGAAGTGATTTATTTTGTACAACCCTCAGCTTGAAACATTTATTACCGTTGCCGAAAGCGGCAGCTTTGCCAAAGCCGCCGACAAACTTTATATTTCGCCTACCGCGGTTATCAAGCAAATCAATATTCTTGAAAGCAACCTTGATATAAAGCTGTTTAACCGCACGCACCGCGGCCTTACCCTTACGGCGGCAGGCAAATCGCTTTACAGCGACGCCAGATACATTATCCGCTATTCTCACGAATCGCTGGAACGCGCCGCAGGCATTAACCATCCGCTGGCGCAGAAAGACAAGCTCAGCGTAAGCGATTTGTACGGGCAAAACCTGATGCTGATTACGCGCGGGCAGATGGGCGAAGCCGACGCGCTGCGCGACTGGCTGACGGTAAAACACCCGCAGGTAAATATTATTGATTTTGATTTTTACAACACTGAGGTTTTTAACAGCTGCGAAAACGGCAACAACTTTTTAATGGCAGTGCCAACCTGGCGCGACGTGCATCCGCTGCTGAAAATAATTCCGGTGGACTGGGATTTTACCATGCCCTTCGGGCTTCTGCATTCGCCGCAGCCTGCGCCGCACGTGCAGAAATGCATTAATGCCATTACCAGAATTTACAAGGAAAACCGGGCATAACCATAGGGTTTAAGCTCACTGACAAACAGGGACTTCTTATGAAGCCCCTGTTTTTTTATAATATTGGTAAAGGAGGGCTGGCAATGCCGCAGCGTTCTGGCAGCGGCAGCTAGATAAACAAAAAAGCAATTGATTATGGAGGTTTTATTATGGTTTTAAAAATGCAGCTTAAAACTTGCAGCAATATAGCACAAAGCCCTGATGGGTTATGATGACAAAACTGATTGCCTTTGCCAAAAAATGGACGCTGACGCTTGCCATCTGGGTGGCTTACACCTATCTTTCGCCGGTAATTTCCATCGCGCCCAGCAGCTACATACTTTTTCAGAATATCGTCAACTCGTGGCAGCTGTGGCAAAGAGAAACCGGACGCCTGTAAAAAATAAGGAGAACAGACTATGCAATACAGAACTTTAGGAAAAGACTTAACCGTCAGTGCCGTCGGCCTTGGCTGCATGGGCATGAGCCACGCTTACGGCGCTCCCGCGGATAAAAAAGAAATGACCGAGCTTTTAGCCCGCGCCGTTGATATGGGCTGCACCTTTTTTGACACCACAGAACTGTACGGCACGCCGGAAAACCCGCACGACAACGAAGAACTTTTAGGGCCTGCCCTTTCGCCCTACCGCGATAAAATTGTGCTTGCCACCAAGTTTGGCATTACCTTCGACTGGAATGACCCCGATGTAAACAAACCGGTTATTCCCGATTCACGCCCCGAAAGCATCCGCAAAGCGGTAGAAAGCTCGCTGAAACGCCTGCAGACCGACCATATCGGCCTTTACTACCAGCACCGTCAGGACCCTTCCGTTCCTGTGGAAGAAGTTGCAGGCGTAATGAGCAGGCTTATCGAAGAAGGCAAAATCACCCACTGGGGTCTTTCCGAAGTAACGGAAGACACAATCCGCCGCGCGCATAAAATCTGCCCGGTAACAGCCATTCAAAACCGTTACTCCATGATGTTCCGCAGCTACGAAGCCCTGTTCCCGGTTCTGGAGGAATTAAACATCGGCCTTGTGGCCTTCAGCCCGCTGGCTAACGGCTTTTTAACCGCCAGATACACGGCGGAAAGCAAATTTGACCCCAAAGAAGATTACCGCAGCGCCATGCCGCAGTTTAAAAAAGAGGCCTTTGCGCAGAACGGAAACCTGCTGGCACTGCTTGAAGAAACCGCCAAAGCCAAAAACGCCGCGCCGGGGCAAATTTCACTGGCGTGGATGCTTAATAAAAAGCCTTACATTGTACCCATTCCCGGCACACGCAAATTAAACCGCCTTGCCGAAAACCTCGGCGCCGCAGATATTGTGCTGACCGCCGGAGAAGTTGCCGCCATTGACGAAGCACTGGACAATATGACAATGAGCAATGTGTTTGGCGGCACCCGCGTTATAAAACGTTAAAACAGGAGGATAAACCATGGAATATGCAACTTTAAGCAACGGAATTAAAATGCCCATGCTGGGCTATGGGGTTTACCAGATACCGAAAGCAGATACCGAACGCTGCGTGCTGGATGCTATCAGCTGCGGCTACCGCTCCATTGATACCGCGCAGGCCTACCACAACGAAGAAGGCGTCGGCAATGCGATTGAAAAATCCGGCGTGCCGCGCGAAGAACTTTTTATTACCACCAAAATCTGGATTGCCAATGCCGGTTATGAAAAAGCCAAAGCCTCCATTGCCGAATCGCTGCGTAAACTTAAAACGAGCTACATTGACCTGCTTTTAATTCACCAGCCGTTCAGCGATTATTACGGTACCTGGCGTGCCATGGAAGAAGCCTATAAAAACGGGCAGCTGCGCGCTATTGGCGTTGCCAATTTTTACCCCGACAGGCTGATTGACCTGTGCCAGTTTGCCGAAATTGCGCCGATGGTAAACCAGATTGAAACCCATGTGTTCCAGCAGCAGCAAACCGCCCACTCCATTATACAGAAATATGGCGTAACGCACCAGTCGTGGGGCCCGTTTGCCGAAGGGCGCAACGGATTTTTTACCAACGGTGTTTTAAACGAAGTTGCCACAAAATACAATAAATCGGCAGCACAGGTTGCACTGCGCTTTTTAATTCAGTGCGGCGTGGTTGTTATACCCAAATCCGTCCACAAAGACCGCATGGTGCAGAACTTTAATATTTTCGATTTTAAACTTTCCGATGACGATATGGCAAAAATCCGTGCGCTCGATACCGGCAGGAGCCTGTTCTTCTCCCATTACGACCCTGCCACGGTTGAATTTTTAACAAACATGGGCAAGCATGCTTAAACAGTAAAGTTTAATCTGCCATAACTTAACCCGCTATAAAACAGCATAAAAAAAACAGCGCCGGAACACACCGCCCGGCACTGCTTCTTTGCAGCCCTTCCGCACCGAAGGGCTGTTTTTTTATAAGGTTTTAACGCCTTTTACTTCGTAGCCTGCGTCCACAACGGCTTTAACAAGCGCATCGTCGCTAACATCAGCGGCAAGCGTAACGGCTGCGTTTTTGTTCTCCAGCGAAACTTCAACGGCTTCCACGCCTTCAATGCCGCTTAAGGCTTTGTTTACATGTGCTACGCAGTGCTGGCACATCATGCCTTCAATATCAAGTACTTTTTTCATGGTATCAACCCTTTCTTTTTTGTTGGTGTTTAATATATCTACTGCCTCAACCCTGCATTCGTGCGCAGCAGCGCCGGGCGCATCAGCGCCGGTATCTGCCGCATACACCGGGTTAAAGAACCTTAACCGCAGGGCATTGGTTACAACAAAAACGGAACTGAAGCTCATGGCCAGCGCGCCCAGCATGGGGCTGAGCTTAATGCCGAGCCACGGATAGAACACGCCCGCCGCCACCGGAATACAGATGGCATTGTAAAACAGCGCCCAGAACAGATTCTGCTTAATGTTGCGTATTACCGCGTGCCCAAGCTGAACCGCACCGGCAACATCCAGCAGGTCGCTTTTCATCAGCACCAGATCTGCCGATTCAATGGCTATATCCGTACCGGCGCCAATGGCAATGCCCACATCAGCACGCGCCAGTGCAGGTGCATCGTTAATGCCGTCGCCAACCATGGCAACTTTTTTGCCCTGCTGCTGCAAACGGCGTATTTCCGTTTCCTTATCCTGCGGCAAAACTTCTGCCACCACGCGGTCAGCGCCTACCTCTTTCTGTATGGCCTGCGCCGTGCGCGCGTTGTCGCCGGTAAGCATTACTACCTCCAGCCCCATGCGCTTCATTTCTTTTATGGCCGCACGGCTTGTAGGTTTTACCCTGTCTGCCAGGGCAATAATGCCAAGCAGTATGCCGTCACGGGCAAAAAACAGCGGTGTTTTGCCTTCGGCCGCCAGTTTTTCTTCCAGCATTTTTACGTTATCATCATAAAGCCCGGCTTCTTCCAGCATTCTGCGGTTGCCGCCAAAACAGCCCTTGCCTTCCATTACGCCTTTAATGCCGCGCCCGGCCTGCTGCGTAAAACCTGTTACCGGCGCAAGCTGCACGTTTTTTTGTTCCGCATATTTTACAATCGCCTGCGCCAGCGGGTGTTCGGAATATTTTTCCAGCGACGCCGCCGTTTTAACAAGCAGCGCCTCACCGGCGCTTTTGCTGTATAAAACGTCCGTCACTCCGGGCTCGCCCTGCGTTATGGTGCCGGTTTTATCAAGAACTATGGTGTTAACTTCGTGCACCGTTTCCAACGCTTCCGCCGATTTAATCAAAACGCCGCTGGCCGCACCACGCCCAGTGCCTACCATAATTGCCGTAGGCGTTGCCAGCCCCAGCGCGCACGGGCACGATATTACAAGCACCGCAATAGCGTTGGAGAGTGCAAACTCAAAGCTTTCGCCAAGCAAAAGCCATACTGCCGCCGTTACAAGCGCAATACCGATAACGGCAGGCACAAACACGCCGCTTACCTTGTCCGCCATTTTGGCAATGGGCGGTTTGGAACTTGTAGCGTCATCCACAAGCCGCACAATCTGCGCCAGCGTGGTATCTTCGCCAACCCTGTCGGCACGTATTTTAAAAAAGCCCGATTTTACAACCGTTGCCCCCGTAACCTTGCTGCCGGTTTCCTTTTCCACAGGAATGCTCTCACCGGTAATTGCCGATTCGTCAACCGCTGCATGCCCTTCGGTTAAAACGCCGTCCACAGGCACGCTCATGCCGCTGCGTACCACAAGAATATCGCCTTTTTCAACTTCTTCAACGGGTATTTCAAGCTCTGTTCCGTCACGCTCAACAACAGCTGTTTTCGGCGCCAAATCCATCAGTTTTGTAATGGCGTCGCTCGTTCTGCCTTTGGCGCGAGCCTCCAAAAATTTGCCGAAGGTTATCAGCGTTAAAATCATGCCGGCGGATTCAAAATACAAATCCATCGAAAACTGGTGCACCATCGCCAAATCGCCGTGCCCAAAGCCGTAAGCAATTTTATAAAGCGCGTACACGCCGTAAACAAGCGAAGCCGACGCGCCAATGGCAATAAGGGAATCCATATTCGGCGAAGCCGCAAAAAGAGTTTTAAAACCGACGCGGAAGAATTTAAAATTGATAAACACCACCGGAATGACGAGCAGCAGCAGCGTCAGCGAAAAAATCATGGCGTTTTCCACGCCGAGGAAAATCTCCGGCAGCGGCCAGCCCATCATATGCCCCATAGAGATATACGAAAGCGGCACGGCAAACACCAGCGAAAGTTTCAGGCGTTTTTTCACCGCCTCATACTCCTGCCGCGCAATATCGTTTGCCGAAACCTGCATTGATTTAGAGGCTTTGCCCTGCTGCACAGCTTCTTTCAGCGATGCGCCGTACCCGGCTTCTGTAACGGCGCCGATTATTTTCTGCGTATCGAGTGCCGTTTCATCATATTCAACCACCATGCTGTTTTTTAATAAATTAACGGCTATTTTATCCACGCCCGGCAGTTTGCCTACAGCTTTTTCCACGCGGGCGCTGCAGGCGGCACAGGTCATGCCGGTAACGTTAAACTGTTCTTTTTTCATAGCGCTGCTCCTTATATAACACTTTATTGACGCTCTTTTTTATTCCTGTTATTATTATATTAATACAATATCTTTTAATCAAGAATGCACTATTTGGTGATATAGTACCCAAAAAGATACTTAGGAGCATAATTATGGAAAAAAACATTAACGTAAACTGCCCCGTTGCCGCCACTCTGCACCTTATCGGCGGCAAATACAAAGCGCTTCTGCTTTGGCATTTATCGGGGCGCGTGCTGCGCTTTAACCAGCTACGCCAGCTTGTGCCGGAAGCAACACCCAAAATGCTTACGCAGCAGCTGCGCGAACTGGAACAGGACGGGCTTATTAACCGCAAGGTTTACCCCGTTGTGCCGCCTAAAGTGGAATATTCCCTTACAGCACTGGGCGAAAGCCTCTTTCCAATTCTTAAAGCCATGTACGAATGGGGCAGCGGTTTAATGCAGAGCCAGGGAAAATGCCCTTCGTGCAGTATGACGGCGCAGCCCGGCACCTGCCACTGCAAGGATTAAAGCAAAACTTAAATACCGTAGCAAAACGCCAAAAACTAAAAGCAGGCATTCTGTCCTTTAAAACGGATAGTTTGCCTGTTTAATGTTTATATGCTATAATAATTTTCCGAGATAGCCGAGTCGGTTCCTTCCGCAAAGGGAGGTGATGGCATGACTGTTTACGAAGCATTATCTTTGATGATTGCTTTCGGAGCACTCGTTGCTGTTATCTGCTTATCTAAAAAGCAACAATACTTTAAGATAAAAAGAAACCGCATACTGGCGGTACGCGGCTTCCTTCTGAACTATAAATTCTAACTGGGATAGCCGACGTTCCACCAATCGGCTGTCTCTTTCTTTATATTATACCAAACCAAAAACATTGTCAAATTACTTTTTTCCATAACGCATACGGTATTCTAACGGCGCAAGCTGCATTACCTGCTTAAACGCCGCCGCGAATTTGCTTTGGCTGCCGTAACCTGCTGCCGCTGCAATTTCTGCCACACTGCTGCTGCCTGCAACCAAAAGTGCCGCCGCTTTCCTCATGCGGTATTCCTTCATATACTGTGCCACCGGTTTGCCGTACACCATTTTAAATACTTTTTTCAGCACAGAAGCATTAATGGAATGTTCGCGGGCAAGCTGTTTAATGGTATAATGCTCCTGCCAGCTGCCGGTTATTTTGGCGTGAATCTTTTTTATAATTTCCATATAACGTTCCTCGCAGCTTTCGGCCGTTTTAAGATGCGGAACACCGTACATAGCCAAAAATAAAAGCATTTCCTGCGCTTTCAATTTAAAATACGCCTGCCGGTACTCGCTTTTTACACGCGGCAAAAGCGCAAACATATCTGCAATTTCCGCAGCACCCGGCCAAACCGTAACTTCGCCGCCGCGGCAAAATTTTTCTGCCCAGGCAGGTAAATTCCCCTCCGAAAGGTTTAACGTTTCAGCAAAAGGCTGCGCAGCCATATTTAAATCCACAAACAGTGCAATACCGTTGTAATGCCCCAAAGGCAAGGTTATGCCCGATACGGTGCAGCAGTCCATCATATGGAACGATACATCACCCTGGCCAAGATAAATGCTTCTGCCGCCCTGCATTACCCAGCCCATACGCCCGTTCAGGCAGTAATTAACCTGCATAACGCCGCTGACGGCAGGATGATAAAAATTCATGGTGCTGCCGTTTAATTCGGTTACTGCCAGCTTAAGCCCCGGCAGTACATTATAAAGCAGTATCTGCCCGCTGCCGTTTTCATTTTCAAACAGGTATTTTTCAGCGCTGCTGCTTTTGCCGCCAAACTTCCAAAACAGCAGTTTTTCCATCATACCGTTATCTTTTATATAATTCATCACCAACACCGCCTTTTAGTCCCAAACGGATTTTTTCCTGTCCCAAACGGAACAATCTGCCTGTAAAAGCCTTGCGGCTGACAGGCGTTTATTTATAATAAATACATGAGTAGTTGCTCAAATATAAAATTATAAACAATATAAATTTAAGGAGTGTTCCGCTATGAAAAAATCTGTTAAACTTATTGACCTTGACTGCGCTAACTGCGCCGCAAAAATTGAAGATGCCGTTAAAAAAATCGACGGCGTAACCAATGCCAGCGTTAGCTTTATGGCACAAAAAATGACACTGGAAGCACCGAATGACAAATTTGCACAGGTGCTTGACGAAGCCGTTAAGCTCATCAACAAAATCGAGCCCGACGTTACTGTTAAAGCGTAAGGAGTTATACTATGAATTTTCAGCAGATTAGAAACGCAACGGCAATTATTACTTACGCAGGCAGCAGATTTTTGATTGACCCGCTGTTTGCGCCCAAAGATTATTTTGACCCCATCCCCGAATGCTTTACACCCGATAAACGCTGGCCGCTTGTTGAGCTGCCAATGCCTGAAGATGAAATAACCAGAAACCTTAATGCTGTTATTGTAACACATTCGCATATCGACCACATAGATGAATTTGCAGCCAAAGCCCTGCCAAAAGCACTAAAAATTTTTGTTCAGGACGAATATGACGAAAACTTTATGCGTAAATTTGGCTTTACGGATGTGGAAGTTTTAAAAGAAACAGGCATTATTTTTAACGGCATAACACTTTATAAAACCGGATGTATCCACGGCAAACCGGATACAACAATGCCTTATTATAAAAAATTCGGTTTCCGTCCCGACGCTATGGGCGTTGTGTTTAAAGCCGCCGGCAAAAAAACCGTTTATCTTGCAGGCGATACCATTTGGTGTGATTTTGTAAAAAATGCCGTTGATAAATTTGCCCCGGAAATTATTATCGTCAACGCCGCGGCGGCACAGCTTATACACAGCGGACCGATTATTATGGGTACGGAAGATATTGCCGCACTGCGCAGCTATGCCCCCAATGCCGCAGTAATTGCCACCCATATGGATGCCGTTGGGCACGCAACCTTAAGCCGTGACGGCCTGCGTGCATTTATCACCGACAATAAACTTAACAAAGATTTTTATATTCCGGCAGACGGTGAAACGCTGGAGTTATAACATTTATTTAAATACATTAGTCAGGCTGCAATAAAACAATATGTGCATTTTATTGCAGCCTTTTTGTAAGGAGATTTTAATATGACCAAGAAACAGAAAAAACTTTTGCAGCGCATTACCGCCGCCGCTGTTTTGTTTGCCGCCGGTATGCTGCTGCCGCTGTTTGCAGAAGTTCCTGCCTATATTATATTCGCTTTGTTCGGCATAAGCTACATTATTATCGGCTGGGATATTATCTGGAAAGCCTTTTGCAATATCCGTCAGGGCGAAGCGTTTGACGAAAACTTTTTAATGACCGTTGCCACCACCGGTGCTTTCGCGCTGGGCGAATATTCCGAAGGCGTTGCCGTTATGCTGTTTTACCAGATTGGCGAATGGTTCCAGAGCTATGCCGTTTCGCGCTCACGCCAGTCCATAACCGCGCTGATGGATATCCGTCCGGACTACGCCAATGTAGAACGAAACGGCAAACTGGTGCAGGTTGACCCGGACGAAGTTGCTGTCGGCGAAATTATTACCGTTAAACCGGGCGAGCGCGTGCCTATCGACGGCAAAATCATCAGCGGGCGCAGCGCGCTCGATACCTCAGCCCTTACCGGCGAATCGCTGCCGCGCGAGGTTGAAGAAGGCATGGAAGTCATCAGCGGCTGCATTAACCAGACCGGCATTTTAAAAATTAAAACCACCAAAGAGTTCGGTGAATCGACCGTTGCCAAAATTTTGGATTTGGTGGAAAACAGCAGCGAGAAAAAAGCGCGCAGCGAAAACTTCATCACCCGTTTTGCCAAATTCTACACCCCGATTGTTGTTTTTGCGGCGCTGCTGCTGGCTACCATTCCGCCCTATGTTTTAAACGAGCCGTTCTCCGGCTGGATTTACCGCGCGCTAACCTTTCTCGTTATCAGCTGCCCGTGTGCGCTGGTTATATCCATTCCGCTCAGCTTCTTCGGCGGCATTGGCGGCGCTTCCAAATGCGGCGTGCTGGTTAAGGGCAGCAACTATTTAGAGGCGCTTGCCGATACCGAAACCATTGTTTTTGATAAAACTGGCACCTTAACCAAAGGCTCCTTTGCCGTTACTTCCATTAAGCCGGTTGGCATGACTAAAGCAAAGCTGCTGGAGCTTGCCGCTTATGCGGAGGATTATTCCAACCATCCCATTTCCCTTTCCATTAAGCGCGCTTACGGCAAGGATATTAAGCACGGCATGGTTAAAAATATAGAAGAAATTGCCGGCCACGGCGTGCGCGCCGTTATAGGCGGGCAAACTGTACTGTGCGGCAACGGTAAACTTATGCAGCGCGAAAAAATCAGCTACACACCATGCACTGAAGCAGGCACGGTTATTTACACCGCCGTTGACGGTAAATTTGCCGGTTATATTTTAATCGAGGACGAAGTAAAAGCCGACGCTGCCGCCGCCATTAAAATGCTTAAAACCTGCGGTGTGCGTGAAACCGTAATGCTGACGGGCGACAGCGACGCAGTAGGGCAGAAAATTGCCAAACGCCTGGGGCTGGACCGCGCCTTTACGCAGCTTTTGCCTGCGGATAAGGTTGAACATGTTGAACGCCTGCTGGAAGCGCTGCATAAGCGCAGCAACCGCGGCAAGCTTGCCTTTGTGGGCGACGGCATTAACGATGCGCCGGTACTGGCACGTGCAGATGTAGGCATTGCCATGGGTGCGCTGGGCAGCGACGCCGCCATTGAAGCGGCAGACATTGTGCTGATGACGGACGAACCTTCAAAAATCGTTTCCGCCATCAAAATTGCCCGCAAAACTTTGGGCATTGTGCGCCAAAACATCATCTTTGCCATTGGCATTAAAATTGCCGTGCTGGCGCTCGGCGCGCTGGGCTACGCTTCCATGTGGGCAGCGGTTTTCGCCGATGTCGGCGTATCCGTCATTGCCATTTTAAACGCCGTGCGCGCGCTTAACGTAAATAAATACAAAAAAGAACAGGCATGTGCAGCAGCTGTAAAAAGCAGCATCACCCCTGCCGCAGAAACCGCTGTTTAACAAAATTACACCCAAAACATTAATACCCCAAAAGCGTTATGCCTTTGGGGTATTTTTATCTTTAAACTATGATGTTATAAACCGCTGTTCATCAGTCAATGCTGATAAGTTCGTACTGCGGGTTGCCCATTTTCAGTTCGCGCATGGCAACAAGCTGATGCAGCCCGTGGCGGCTTTCAATACGCTCTACCAAATCGTGGCGGTATTTTTCGGGCTGTGCGTAAACAAGGTCAATGCTGGCCTGGTCAATCGCCAGAAGGTCGGTAGATGCCAGAATGCCGATATCCGGAATGGTAGGCTCTGCTGCTGCAACGCCCGCGCAGTCGCAGTCTACGGACATGCGGCGCATTACGTTAATAAATACAATGTGTTTGCCGAAATAATCAATGGTTGCCTTGGCGGATTCAGCCATGTTTTCCATCAGCATTTCTTTGGCAGGCCATGCGTTCCAGTCCTCCGGCAGCGGCTGGCCGTATACGCCATGTACCATTGCTTTGCCAATTTTGCCGTCGGCGCAGCCAATGGCAATGTTCTTCATGCTGCCGCCGTAGCCGCCCATGGCGTGGCCTTTAAAATGGGTTAATACAATCATGGAATCATAATTAACGATATGTCCGCCCATGGAAATTTCTTTAAAGTGCTTGCCCCCGCGTACCGGCAGCATAACGGTGCCTTCTTCGTCCATAATATCAACCGGGCAGAAATCCCAGCCGTTAAGGGCAATAGTAGCGCGGTGCTTTTCGGTAGTATCGCGCCCGCCTTCGTACAGGGCGTTGGTTTCAACTATATTGCTGTTCGGCACATGTGCCTGAAAAGCCTTTACCATTTCGCGCGGCAGAATGTTCGGGCTGTGCGGTTCGCCGGTATGCAGTTTAATTGCAACCTTGCCGTAAATGCCTTCATTAATCATATCATAAAGTTTAATAAGAGTATCAGCGTTGATGTTTTTGCTGAAATATACTTTGGCACGGCTGCCTGCGCCGCCGTTTGCGGAAACCTTTACGCTTCCTTCGCCTGCTGCAAACACGTTTCTTACCCCCTCAAGATTATACGCCGCAACACCGACAGCGGCAGTTCCGGCTGCTTTTAAAAAGTCGCGTCTTGTCATTTTTTTCATTTTGCATTCGCTCCTTTAGCCATAATTTTGCTGTCAGTTATATCCTACTACTTGAAGTTCAGTCCATGTCAAGCAAAATTTCAAGCGCTTGTAAAAGCCCCTACAAGGCTGTCAGTACGCGGGCGCAAAACCGTGTCATAGCTCATCAGCTGATAATCAGCCAGGCGTGCCATGTTCTGCAACGCCTCAATTTTTTGCAGCAGCACATCACGCGCCTGCGCCAGTATTTTTTTGCGCTGCTGGCAGGTCTGTTCACCCAGCTTGGCAAGGTTTATATAATCGGCAATGGCCTCCAGCGACATGCCAGCGCCTTTTAAAGTCTGAATGAAAGCAACCCACTCCACAAAATTTTCATCATAATTGCGCACGCCGCCGCTGGTACGCGGTACGGCGGGTATAATGCCCATGCGCTCGTAATATCTTAATGTGTCTGCCGATACGCCGGTTCTTGCGGCAATCTCTTTAATAGTCATTTTCAGCCCCTCCTTACAATGTTCCCTGACGGATTTTATAAATAATATAGTCTATCAAATCCAGCGATTTTTGTTTGCTGTGTATTTCTTTCAAGAGGTCCAGGCGGTGCCTGCGCAGAATTTTTATCGGCCCGGCCGAGCCGCCCTCTGCCAGCAGCTTTAAAAAACGGCTGATGCTGAAGGCATCAAGCCCGGTGCTGCTTAACGATGCAGCCAGTGCCTCCGTGCGCTGCTCATCTGTATTAACCGGTTTTTTATTCATTATCATCACCCGCCTGCCTGCATTAGTTTTTTGTTGCTTTAATTATAAAACTCACCTTAAAGCTGCGTCCAATACTTGTATTTCATGATTTACCATGCCTGATAAACATAATTTATCTGCCGCTGCGCTGCAAAAAAATTCATCAGCCATGCAAAATGCTTTTTAAGCATGAACCAATCTCAAAGATAAGCATTGGAATTTTTGCCTTTGCCTACATTATAATAAAAGCACCGGGAGCATTATGCCGGTGCTTTTGCTATTGACTTAAAGCGTACTTCAACTGTTAAACTAAAGGCAGGGAAAAATTATGCAGAACAACAGCAAACCTTCACACCTTTCTTTTACGGCTCAGCGGGCAGCGGGCTATTTACTGGGCTTTGCCCTTTTATACGCCCCGTTTGAACTGTACCGCCACTTTTTGGAAAACGTTTTAAACATACAGCCGGCGTTTTTGCCGCACGCTTTCTGCCCGCGCATACCCACGGCAGAAATTTTTACCGGCGGATTTTTTGAGCTCAACAATTTAATGCTGGTATCAACTTTGCTTTTCTGGCTGCTGTGCCTGCTGTTCGGCCCGTTTTTCTGCGGCAGGCTGTGCGTGGCCGGTTATTTTGCCGAAAGCCTCAGCCATCTGGTGCCGGAACGCTGGCAGATTGAATGGGAAAAATATGTGCCGGTGCCTTATATCCGCTTCGGCATGCTGCTTGGCTATATGCTGCTGCCGCTGTGGTACGGCTTTTACCCCTGCGCCTACTGCAACTTTTATCTGTTCGACAGCCTTGTAAGCATCCTTTTCGGCGCGGCCATTTCGTTTACCGTGCCGCTTGCCGCAACAGGCTTTTTATACCTGGTGCTGTTTGGGCTGTTTACCAAAGGCGGGCGCGGCTACTGCCGCTTTATGTGCCCGCAGGGAGCAATGCAGAGCCTGTTTTTCATCATCGGCAGCAAACTGGGCATAGCCTCCAAAATACAGGTTGACAGCGAAAAATGCGTAAAATGCCGCCTTTGCGTTAAAAACTGCCCCATGCGTGCCATGAGCCTTAAAAACGGCAGCATTAAAAATGACGTAAGCCTGTGCATAAAATGCGGCGTATGCCAGCATAACTGCCCCGTAAAAGCCATTACAACAGGAGGCGGCAGATTATGAAAAAGAATGTTTTAACAACGCCAAAAGATAAACTTTTAAATTTAGCCGTTGGTGCCGGTATACCGTTTGGAACCGCTGCAAGCGGCGCTGCCGGATGCTGCACGGGTATCTGCGGCAGCTGCGGCGGCACATGCCTGGGCGGCTTTGCGCTGGCAGCCTGGCTCTGCGGCAGCGTATATTTTAAGCGCCGCCGTAAAAGTTTAACCGCTGACGGAAAACCCCAATCCGTTCAGCCTTAAATAAAAAATTTAAAGGAGAGATGAATATGAAAAAATTTCTTTGTGCTTTGACGATGGCCGTACTTGCTTTGGGCATAACCGCCTGCGGCGGAGCAGCGGAACAATCCGCACCGGCACCAGCTGCCAAAACACAAACGGCTGCACCGGCAGCTGACGGCAGCAAAAAAATCCTCGTAGCCTACTTCAGCCATACCGGTAATACCGAAAAAGTAGCACAGCTTATCCAGAGCAAAACCGGCGCCGATATTTTCAAAATCGAAACCGCAGCCCCGTATCCTTCCGTTTACCGCGAAACAACGGAACTTGCAAAGCAGGAAAAAGCCGATAACGCCCGCCCTGCGCTGAAAAACAAAGTAGAAAACATGGCCCAGTATGATGTTATTTTTGTAGGTTACCCAATCTGGTGGTACACCGCACCGATGGCAGTAGCAACCTTTGCCGACAGCTATGATTTCAGCGGCAAAACCGTTATCACCTTCTGCACCAGCGGCGGCAGCCCCATCAGCGACAGCACGCCCGATATTAACAAATGGTTTAAAGGCGCAAATGTTATTGAAGGCATCCGCGCTTACCCGGACGATACCGCAGCTACCGAAAAATGGCTGGCAGGCCTGAACCTGTAAAGCCCCATAAAAAGTTAAACCTGCACTTTTAACGGTGCATAAAAAAATCTTCTTCCAGAAAAGGAAGAAGATTTTTATTTTATATTATTTGCGCAGCACAAGTTTAATAAACACCCTGCTGCCTTCATATAATAAAATCATCGGCACTGCCAGAAGTGTCTGCGTTACCACATCAGGCGTCGGCGTAATAATTGCCGCTAAAATAAACGAAGCAACCACCATATAGCGCCGCCCGCGCTTCAGCAAAGCAGAAGTTACCACACCCATCTGCGCCAGCACAATAAGCACCATAGGCAGGTTAAAAATAAAGCCGAAAGGCACAACCAGCATCAGGAAAAAGTCCAGATAGCTTTCTATCGAAAGCATCGGCGCAATATTGCCGCCTGCAAAGGTTGTAAAAAAGTGCAGCCCCTGCGGAAATACAAAAAAGTACGCAAAAGCAATGCCCGCCCAGAACAAAAGCACCGACGAAGGCACAAACAGCATCAGCGCCGAGCGTTCCCTGCCGGTTAAAGCCGGCACCAGAAACGCCCACAGTTCATAGAACAAAACCGGGGCCGCAAGCAGCACGCCGCAGGCAAGCGCTATTTTTATGTAAATAAAAAACGCTTCCGCCGGGCGCATATAATACAAATTGGTGGCAGGCGCCGTCAGCACTGCCACAATTTCATCAATATAAAAGCTGCTTACCAGCGTACCGGCGGCAAGCGCCGCCAGGCTGTGCAGAATTCTGCGCCGCAGTTCGCCCAGATGTTCCGTTAAGGTCATTGCCTCATCATTGTTATCTAACGGACGGCCATTATCCATAGCTTGCGCCGTCACTTTTTGGCTTCCGCCTGTACAGTTTCCGCACCGGCAGACGCAGCGTCTTTGGTTTCCGCGGTTTCGGCAATTTCACCTGCTTTTTTAATTTCTGTTTCCGTGCTGTTTACAGCCTGCTTAAATTCCTTCATGCTTTTGCCAAGAGCAGAACCGATTTCCGGCAGCTTGCCGGGACCAAAAAAGATAAGCCCTATAACCAAAATAAGCAAAAGTTCGGGTAAGCCTAAACCAAACATAATAATTCCTCCTTGCAGCCGCTTTATTATAAGTTTTATGCTTTGCTACATATATAGTAACACTTGCAGCTAACTCTAAGTCAAGCCTTATTTAAAATTTAATCTCGGGCTAACCTTCGTTTTACTTATACTAAACAAAGCGCCTTAATCAATGCTGATAAGTTCATAATTGGGGTTGCCCATTTTCAGTTCGCGCATATAGCTTAACTGGCGCAGGCCTTCGCGGCTTTCAATGCGCTCAATCAGGTCTTTGTTGTCGCCGCCCGGTTTGTCATAAACCATGTCCACGCACGCCTGGTCAATCGCCAGCAAATCGGTGGAAGCCACCATGCCGATATCGCCTATCGTCGGTTCTTCCGCATCAATCAGGCCCGGCACAGTCGCAGCGCACGGACATACGGCGCATAACGTTAACATAAGCAATGCGTTTGCCGAAAAAGTCCGTTACGGCTTTGCCGGCTTCAACCATGTTTTCCATAAAATGCGCACCGCGGATGGAAAAATCGGCGCCGCCGTGCTGCATGGCTTTGCCTACTTTGGCATCGGCGCAGCCAATGGCGATGTTTTTCAGCGAGCCGCCGAAGCCGCCAGAAGCATGCCCTTTAAAATGCGTCAGCACAATCATGCTGTCGTAAGTGGGCAGGCTTTTGCCTACGGACATTTCCGTAAAGTGCTTGCCCCCGCGCACCGGCAGCAGCTGCAATGGTACCGTTTTTAAGTTTTTCCGTTTCGCCAAGCAGTTTTTTGCCGTGGCTGTACAGGTATTTTCCGGATTCAGTCAGCGTAAAGCGGCGCGTGCTGCGCACCAAAAGCTGTACCCTCAGTTCTTTTTCCAGCGACAATATCTGCTGGGATATTGCCGACTGCGATATAAAACATTCTTCGGCCGCTTCTGTAAAGCTGCCGGTGTCCACTACGGTTACAAAATATTTAATCTGCCTCAGCAGCATAAGCCGCCCCTCCTCTCTCAGGAACTGTATTTTTATTGTAAAGTTTTGACTTTACTTTCAGTCAAGCCGTTACGCAAATTTTTCAAAAACTTTTCTTATTTTTGCTACAAAGCCATGCCTTACCGCATAAAAGCATGTTTTTTAGTTATTTACTATCATATATAACAAAGTAAACTTAAAACAAATTGTATTTTTAATGCTATTTATAAGAAATTTTTATGAACATTTTTCAACAGCCCTTGACTTAGAGCCGTCTTCAACTTTTATAATAAAGGCGTAAAAACAAAATCCTGCCCAGGGCAGGCTAAAAAGGCAGGGATTATTATGAAAAAAACAGCCAGAATTTTGCTTGCGCTTTGCGCTTGCATGCTTATAGGAGGTAATGCCGCTATGGCACAGGACAGAATGGAAGAAAGCTCCGCCACCGTTAAAGCCCTTTACGGTACGGAAAATCCGTGCAGCATTAAAGGTGCGCCGGAACTTGGCGAGATTATGCAGAAATTTATTTACAGCGATGTAAACAATCAGGTAAAAATGCCTTTGGCGCAAAAAGAGCTGCTGACGCTGGTGGTTTTAACTGCCAACAACACTCCGGAAGATATCGGTATTCACGTTAAAGGCGCGTTAAATGCCGGGGCAACGCCCGAAGAAATACGCGAAACCCTTTACCAGTGCACGCCTTATGTTGGTTTTGCACGCAGCAAGGCCGCGCTGATTGAAATGCAGATTGCTTTTGAAGAAGCAGGCGTAAAACTGCCGCTGGAAAACCAGGGCACAACTACCGACGCCGACCGCATTGCCAGAGGCGAACAAACGCAGGTTGACATCTTCGGCGACCGTATGCGCGGTTTTGCAAATTCCGGCAAAGGCGACCAGGCGCACATTAACAACTGGCTCAGCGGCAACTGCTTTGGCGATTACTACACCCGCAAAGTGCTTGATTTAAAACAGCGCGAGCTGATTACCTTTACCGCAATTATCACGCTCGGCTGCTGCGACCCGCAGGCCAAAGCACATGTTAACGGCAACCTTGGCGTTGGCAACACCCGTCAGGATTTAATTGACGCCGTTACCGTAGCGCTGCCCTACATCGGCTATCCGCGCACGCTCAACGCCATCAGCGCCATTAACGCCGTTGTACCGGCAGAATAAAAAAAGTTTCCCCGTTCCGCAAATAAAAAAATCCGCCCTAAGGCGGAAATTTACGAAAGAGGAGCAAAGCATATGAAAACTAAAAATCTTTTATTAGCATTATGCGCATTTATGATTATGGGAGGTAATGCAGTTATGGCACAGGAACAAACAATACCTGAAGAATTTGCAAAAGAAAACATTTTTGGGCTCGGCGAAAAGAACGTGGCTTACCAGCAGTATTTTATCGGCCAGAGCTATTTAAACCCGCTGACCAAAGAACGTGTAGGCACAGCCAACGTAACCTTTGAACCAGGCTGCCGCAACAACTGGCATATTCATCATAAAGGCGGGCAGATTTTACTGGTAACCGCAGGACGCGGCTACTACCAGGAATGGGGCAAACCAGCGCAGGAACTTAAACCCGGCGACGTTGTAAACATTGCGCCCGAAGTTAAACACTGGCACGGCGCCGCACCGGACAGCTGGTTTGCGCACATTGCCATTGAAGTACCGGCTGAAGGCAGCAGCAACGAATGGCTGGAGCCCGTTACCGACGAAGAATACAGCAAATTAAAATAAACCGCAGTAAACAAGTACGAATAAAGAATCCGCTTACACAAGTATAACCCCCTCCGCTGTTAAAACGGAAGGGGTTATTATTATGCCTGCGGAAGCAAATAAAAAAAGCACTGCAATACTGATTACAGTGCTTTGGCTATAAAATAAAAATGGTGATCCACCCGCGACTCGAACGCGGGACACCCTGATTAAAAGTCAGGTGCTCTACCGACTGAGCTAGTGGATCACATCAGTTACTAAAACGTCAAGCCCGTTCCAGCAACAAAATAATTATACAAATTAATCATTGCTTTGTCAAGCATTTTCAATAATTTTTCTGCAAAAATTTTTATGCGCGCTGTAAGCTTCCGGCAGGCCTGCCTGCATAAATTCTTGCGCAGACAAATACAAAACACAAAACCAAAAATATTATGCCGCCAAACAACATACTGCCCATTCCCCAAGAGGCTATTATTTCGCCGCACAGCATGGTGCCGAAAGTTGTGCCGAGGTTGGCGGCTGTTAAAAACAGGCCGTTGGCAAAATCAGGTGCTTCCGGCGCGGCAGAGGTAATCCAGTATTGGTTTATATTTACATTAACGCCGCCAATAATGCCCCATACAAGCGTTAATGCTACCACGGCTGGTGCGTAAGCGCCCGTAAAATACACCGCCATATATACGGCCGCCAGTGCCGGGGCAAACAGTACCGCCGTGCGCAGCGGCGCTTTGGTAAGCAGCCTGCCGCCGATAATATTGCCCAGAATATTGGCACAGCCGTATATAAACAGCACCGCGCTGATATTATTCCACGAAAGGTGCGTAATTTGTTCAAGATAACCGGAATAAAAACCGAATACGCCAAAAACGGCGCCGTTCATAAAAATAATGCCTGCAATAGAAAGCCAGAGCACCGGGCGTTTTAACAGCACCAGCTGTTCCTTGCAGGAAGCGCGCCCCTGTACCGGCAAACGCGGCACAAAAACAAGCGTTGCCGCAAACGCCAGAAGGTTGCCTGCCGCAAATACAGCCATTGCCGCGTCAAGCGAAAAATTGGCCGCTACAAAGCTGCTTATAGGCACGCCCAGCACCATGCCTGCCGAAACGCCTACAATAACTTTGGCAACAGCTTTTAACCGGTCTTTTTCCGGCACGGAAGCACCGGCAACAGAAAACGCCAGAGAACAGTACACCGGATGCAAAAAGGCAGGCAGCACGCGGGCAGCAAGCACCACGGCAAAATTATCCGTACACATGCCAGCTATATTGCCAAGTGCAAACAGCCCCAGTACCAGCAGCATTACTTTTTTGCGTTCCATACCGGAAAACAGCAGCGGCATAACCGGGCCGGAAAACGCTACCGCCAGCGCAAAAAGGCTTATTAAAAGCCCTGCCTGCGGTATGCTTACGCCAAAGCGTTCCGCCAGAAGCGGCAAAATGCCTATAACGCCCATTTCGGTATTGATAATGCTGAACACGCCAATGGTTAAAATAAATATCATTAAATTACCGTTTGATTTTAACAATGCAGTTTCTCCTTTAAATTTTTATAATTAAAGCCGCTTTAATAAATTTATTATAAAAAACGCCATTGTTAAAAACAAATACTTAATTTGGCTGTTTTATATGCTTTTTAAGTATAAATTTTTACAAACGCCAGCTGAACTTTTGCACTAAAAATATTTACAAATAAAATAATTGGTGTAATATATAGTATGATGTAAGCAAAAGCTAACCATTACGCATTTCACTTCAACAATATGCTTTTGAGAAATAAAATACTGGAAAATATTTTAAACTTGTGTTATCATAGAAAGCAGACGCAATTTTAAAAACAATATTTTTTATTAATTAGCAAAAGTCATTCCTAAATGGAGGATTTTATATGCAGATAGGTTTGGATATCGGCAGCACCACTGTAAAAATAGCCGTGCTGGATGATGCCGGAAAACTGCTTTTCAGTAAATATGCCCGTCATGCCAGCCGCATTACGGAAACCATAAAAACCATACTCGAAGAACTTGCCGCGCAGATGCCGTGGCTTAAAACAGCACGTCTTGCCATCAGCGGCAGCGCAGGTATTGGCGTTGCCGAAAGCTGCGGCGTGCAGTTTGTGCAGGAAGTTTTTGCAGAAAAAATATGTACGGAACGCCTTAACCCGGATACGGACGTTGTTATTGAACTGGGCGGCGAAGATGCTAAAATATTATTTTTAGGACGGCATTTTGACGCCCGCATGAATGACAGCTGTGCAGGCGGCACAGGGGCTTTTATCGACCAGATGGCTTCTTTGCTGAACGTACCGGCCGAAGAACTTGACAAACTGGCAGCCACTGCCAAAACACGCTACACCATCGCCAGCCGCTGCGGCGTATTTGCCAAAAGCGACATTCAGCCCCTTTTAAACCAGGGCGCGGAAAAAAATGACCTTGCAGCAAGCATTTTTGACGCCGTTGCCAGCCAGGCGGTAACAGGCCTTGCCAAAGGACGCCCCATTAAAGGCAATGTGCTTTACCTTGGCGGCCCGCTGACCTTTTTTGGCTGCCTGCGCGCCAGCTTTGACAAAATTTTAAATTTGCAGGGCACCTGCCCCGAAAACAGCTTATATTATGTGGCAATGGGCTGCGCTTTTTGTGCCGAACACACCGTAGACCTTACCACGCTGGCGGAAAAGATGCACGCTGCGGATGCCAACCGCCAGTTTGAGCATTTGCCGCCGCTGTTTAAAAATATTGAAGAATATGACGCCTTTGTTGCGCGCCATAACCGCGACAATGTTCAGCGCGGCGATATTGCAGCCGCCAGTGAAGCCTATCTCGGTATTGACAGCGGCAGCACAACCATAAAAATTGCCGTAGTTGCGCCGGACGGCAAGCTGCTTGATTCTTTTTACCAGAGCAACAAAGGCAACCCCGTTGTCGCCGTGCGCGATTACCTGACCGGATTTTACGAAAAATACCCTGACTGCAAAATACTTGCCGCTGCCGTTACGGGTTACGGCGAAGAACTTATAAAACATGCCTTCCACGCCGATTACGGCATTGTGGAAACCATGGCTCATTTTATTGCAGCCAAAAGCCTTTTGCCGGAAGTAGATTTTATTCTTGACATCGGCGGGCAGGACATTAAATGCCTTAAAATACATAACGGCTGCATCGACAACATCTTTTTAAACGAAGCATGCTCCAGCGGATGCGGCAGCTTTTTGCAGACTTTTGCCGGCATTCTCGGTTACAGCGCGGAAGATTTTGCCAAAATAGGCCTTTTTGCCGATAAACCGGTTGACCTTGGCAGCCGCTGCACAGTATTTATGAACAGCAACGTAAAGCAGGCGCAGAAAGACGGGGCTTCCGTTGCCAATATCAGCGCCGGACTTTCCATAAGCATTGTTAAAAACGCACTGTTTAAGGTTATTCGCCCTTCCGGCCCTGATGACCTTGGCAAACACATTGTTGTGCAGGGCGGCACCTTTTTAAACAACTGCGTGCTGCGCGCCTTTGAACAGGAACTGAACCTTGAGGTTGTGCGCCCCGATATAGCAGGTTTAATGGGTGCTTATGGCGCAGCCTTATATGCGCAGGAACGCCGCAAACTGCATCCGCAGGATTCCGCGCTGCTTAAAGCGGAACAGCTGCGCACTTTTTCACATACGGTTAAATCCGTTACCTGCGGTTTATGCAGCAACCACTGCCACTTAACGGTAAATATCTTTGCCGACGGCAAACCCTATATCAGCGGCAACCGCTGCGAACGCCCGGTTACGCACTGCGCGCCCAACGACAGCCTGAACCTTTACCGCTACAAGCTGCAGTTGCTGGAAGAATTTAAGCCCGTACCCGGCAGACGCGGCAAAATCGGCCTGCCGCTCGGCCTTAATATGTACGAACTGCTGCCGTTTTGGCATACCTTTTTTACGGAGCTGGGCTTTGAAGTAATTACCAGCCCCATTTATGACAAAACCATTTTCCAGAAAGGCCAGAACACCATTCCGAGCGACACGGTATGTTACCCCGCCAAAATGATGCACGGCCATATTAAATGGCTGCTGGCGCAGGGCGTTACAAGCATTTTTTACCCCTGCATGACCTACAACGTTGATGAAGACACAGCGCAGAACTGCTATAACTGCCCTGTTGTTGCCTATTACCCCGAAGTTTTGGCAGCAAACATTGAAGAATTAAAAAATATTCACTTCTTTTACGATTACCTTGGCCTTTTAAACAAAAAACTGCTGGCCAAAGAATTATACAAAATGCTGAACCCCTTTTACACGGATTTGAGTAGTGCGGAAATTAAAAACGCGCTTACCCCCGCTTTTAAGGCTTACCGGGATTTTGAAGCCCGCGTTAAGGAGCAGGGCAAAAAAATAACCGAAGAAGCCTTAAGCAAAAACATGCCGGTTATTATCCTTGCAGGGCGCCCGTACCATACCGACCCTAAAATTAACCACGGCATAGACCGCCTTATTACCGGGCTGGGCGCCGCTTTAATAAGCGAAGACTCTGTAAGCGGCAATATTGACCGCAAAGATTTGAACAAAGACCTGGAAGTTTTAAACCAGTGGACCTATCACAGCAGGCTGTATGCCGCCGCCAAATTTGCCGCGCAGAACCCTGCCATGAACCTTGTTCAGCTTGTAAGCTTCGGCTGCGGCTGCGATGCCATTACGGCCGATGAATGCCGCCGCATACTGGAAGAAAGCGGCAAAATTTACACCCAGATAAAAATTGATGACATTGAAAACCTTGGTGCGGCACGCATAAGGCTGCGCAGCCTGTTTGCGGCACTGGGCTTTGAATGCTGAAATAATTTTTGAAGGAGCAATTTTTATGTCAGAAACTGTGCTACCGGTTTTTACCAAAGAAATGAAAGCTACGCACACCATACTTGTGCCGAATATGCTGCCGTTTCATTTTGCCTTGCTGCGTTCCGCGCTGCAAAGCTGCGGCTACAAAGCCGAAATTTTACAGAACACCGGCCGCAACGTTATTGAAACAGGGCTGAAATACGTTAACAGCGATATATGTTACCCGGCGCTGCTCGTTATCGGGCAGATTATAAGCGCGCTGGAAAGCGGCAGATACGACCTCAGCAAAACGGCCGTTATGCTCAGCCAGACCGGCGGCGGCTGCCGCGCTTCCAATTATATATACCTTCTGCGCAAAGGCATGGAAAAAGCAGGGCTCGGCAATGTGCCAATTATCAGCCTTAATGTAAACGGCATGAACGAACAGCCAGGCTTTGAGCTTAACCTTGCCATGATAAAAAAATTTATGGCCGCCATTATTTACGGCGACACTTTAATGTACCTTGCCAATAAAACCCGCCCCTACGAAACCATTAAAGGCGCGGTGGACGAACTGGCAGGCAAATGGCTGAACAAGCTTGAAACCGCTTTTATAGAAGGCAAAGCGCAGGCTACAGGAACAATGAAACAGCTTTCGCGCGCTCTAGCGGAGGATTTTGCCGCCCTGCCGCAAAAAGCGGAGCATAAAATAAAAGTTGGCATTGTCGGCGAAATTTACATTAAATACGCAGGGCTTGGCAACAACAATTTGGAGCAGTTTTTACAGAAGCAGAACTGCGAATACATGCTGCCGGGGCTGCTGAACTTTATTATGTACTGCGCCGACACTTATTTAACGGACTACAAACTGTACGGCGGCAAATTTTTTAAATACGGCATTTCCAAAATGGCAATGTTTTATTTAAAACACCTGGAAAAAATCATGCTTTCCGCACTTTCCACCCCGCCCTTTAAGCCGCCCGCTTCTTACGAAGAAACCAAAGCGCTTGCCAAAGGCGTTATTGGCTACGGCAACAACATGGGCGAAGGCTGGCTTTTAACGGCCGAAATGCTGGAACTTGCCAAAAACGGCTACAACAACATCATCTGCGCACAGCCCTTCGGCTGCCTGCCCAACCACATAGCCGGGCGCGGCATGCTTAACAAAATCAAGGAAATTGCCGAAAATGCCAATATCCTGCCTATCGACTACGATTCCAGCGCTTCCAAAGTAAATCAGGAAAACCGCATTAAATTAATGCTGGCTACCGCCGAATAAAATTTTAAACAAAAAATTACCCCGTTGCCTGAACTGACAACGGGGTTTATTTTTACCGTTATTTAATTAATTGCTGCCCTGATAAACCATACCCTGAATATCGGTATCGGCTTTAACCTGTACAAAGGTGGTGGAGCCTGCCGGAATATTTACGGATTTACCGGTTACAAATGCACCGCCGATAATACCTACCGGGCCAAGCACTACCATACCGCCGATAGCGGCACCGGCTGCACCGGCAACGGTTTCGGCTGCCTGTTTGGCAACATCACCGAGGAATACTTTAACGCGGGTATTATCAATAGCGTAAATAAAGCCAAAGTCAACATCAATGCGGGCATCCTGCCCGAACATACGCGGGCCTACAACCTTGGTTACCTTGCCAACGCCTTCAGCGCCTTTCGGCAGTACCAGCACATCATTAACAAAAACATTGTCGGCAACTTTGTATTTTACAACATCGCCTGCTTTTGCGGTTTTGCTGCTGAGGTCTTCGGCAAATTCAAGCTTGATTACGGAATCTTTCGGCAGAGTTACGGTTTCAACAACAACAATGCCATCCTGGAAAGCAAGGTTTGCCAGTGCTTCAAGGCGTCCTGCAAGAGAGCCTGCGCCAACTTCGCCGTTCAGCATGGTTTCCAGTGCTTCAATGCGGCTTTTTGCCGGGCCGCCTGCCGTGCTTTCTGTAAACTGCCATTCAACGGCATTCAGCTTGGTTAAAAAGCTTGCTTCGCCGCTGCCGGCATAACCGTTGATATAATCATACAAATTATCAACTCTATTTAAAATAGGGTCAGTGGTAATGGTGCCGTAAACGTCATCTTCAAGGCTGTCCATTCTGCTGACCAGTGCGCCTGCCTGTTCCGTACCATATAATGTAACTTCCAGTGCGCCCATTTTTTCACTGGCAGACATTGTTTTCGGCGCAGCGGAGGCTTCAATGGCAGCGCTGGCGGAAATTTCATCACCTGCTGCGGCTAAAGCTACGCCCGGAAAGGCAGATGTAACAGTAAGTGTTAACGTTAAAAATAAAGTAAGGAGTTTTTGTTTCATTTCATTACCTCCGTGCAAAAATATATATTAATTATATCATAAAAGAACTTAAAAAAACAGTAAACTAATTGAAAACCGGGCAAGCATTAAAGCAAAGCCCGGTTTTATTTATTATTTTAAATATTTTGCAAAACTTGCCGCTACGGCATCTTTCATTTCGTCCATTTTGGCAAAGCGCCTTCTATGCTGGGCACGTTTGGAAGGCTTCAGTTCCTCCATGGATTTTCTGTATTCGGGAATGGGTATTTTGTAAAAACGCTTGTCGTCAAGCTGCGTTCCTTCACATTCCTGCCAGAAGGCATCCAGTGAAGTTTTCAGTTTGCGGTCCACGCGGATATGGTTCATGGCGTAATAGCCTTCGTTGCTGACGGCGTAAATGCTTTCGCAGCCCAATGCCGCCGCCACGTTGCGGATGCCGTAAAAAATAAGGTTTTTGGTGCGGTAGCCGTAAAAGGCTTTGGTCAGCCCTTTAATAACCTCCGAGCCGTTGGGAGTTCCCTGCAATGCGCCAATCCACAGCGCCGGTTCGCCGTTTTTGCCGGGCGCCAGCCAGAACATAATCTGATACAGCGCTTCTTTATCCCACATCAGCACCAGCGAAAGGCAGCCTTCCTTGCGCTGCCCGGCGTGGAACCATAATTCCAGCGTCAGCGGCTTTTCTTCGTAGCTGTCTTCCCACAGGCGCAGCATTTCTCCTTCTGCATAAAGCCTGCGCAGAGCGTCTTCGGTTAACTTGCTTTCCAAAAATTCCACATGCCCTTTTACAAGGCTGATGCGTTCATCATAGGTGGAGTTTTTGTAAAAGAACTGCCTTGTCGCCTGCTCCACAAAACTTGTTGTATGGCGCAGCATATCGCGGCGCAGCGGCGTTACCGCAAAGAAATCCAGCAGGCCGCCAATCTGTTCGCTGTGCAGCATGCAGCGGGAACGGAAAACAACGTACCTTTTCCATTCTTTCAAGCGTTTGGTATTATACAGGCTATGCCCGATATGTTGTAAAATTTCTGTATCCATGTCAGCCTCGCAATTGTTTGATATGTTACATTATACCATATTGCAGGCCTTACTGCCAGTTATGCTTTGTCGCGGTCATACATTGGGCGCAGGCGGTCCTGCATGGGAATCTTGTCGGCAGCTGCTGTTAAAAGTGCCCATTCATACAGCGTGCTCTGTGCGCCGACAGGCTCCAGGCGGTTGGTAACGCGGCGGTAAGTGCCGTTGGATTGCATCATGTGCGCGCCGACATTATCGCGCAGGTACAAATCAAGCACTTTTTTAATGCGCTCAATATGCGCCGGCGTTTCAACCGGGAAGAACAGTTCAACGCGGTCGTTAAGGTTACGCGGCATCCAGTCTGCACTGGAGAGGAAAAGCTGTTCCTTGCCGCCTCCCTGGAACCAGAAAATACGGCTGTGTTCCAGCTGCCTGCCGACAATGCTGCGTACGGTAATGTTGTCGCTGATACCGTCCATGCCAGCGCGCAGGCCGCAGATACCGCGGATAATAAGGTCTATTTTAACGCCTGCCATGGAAGCTTCGTACAGTTTCTGAATAACGGGGTAGTCAATCAGCGAGTTCATTTTGGCAATGATATGCCCGGTGCCGCCTTTTTTAACACTGCTGATTTCGTTGTCGATAAGTTCATAAATCTTTTTGCGCAGTCCGAGCGGCGCCATAACCAGTTTGTTCCATACCGGCGGGTCCGAATAACCGGACAGCACATTAAAGAATGCCGAAGCGTCGCTGCCGAACTGGTCGTTAGCAGTCATCAGGCCCATATCGGTATAAAGTTTGGCTGTGTTATCGTTGTAGTTGCCTGTGCCAAGGTGTACATAGCGCTTAATGCCGTCTGCTTCCTTGCGCACAACCAGAATAATTTTGGCGTGGGTTTTAAGGCCCATCAAACCGTAAATTACGTGGCAGCCTGCTTCTTCAAGCCTGCGTGCCCAGATGATATTATTTTCTTCATCAAAGCGCGCTTTTAATTCTACCAGTACCGTTACCTGCTTGCCGTTTTCGGCAGCGCGGGCAAGGGCCGCAACTATCGGCGAGTTGCCGCTGACGCGGTAAAGCGTCTGCTTAATGGCAAGTACGTTCGGGTCGTCGGCAGCGTCGCTTACAAATTTAACTACCGGGTCAAAGCTTTCATAGGGGTGGTGCAAAAGCACGTCGCGTTCACGCAGAACCTTAAAGATGTCGCTGTCGTCCGGCAGTTCCAGCGGGCGCTGCGGCACAAATGGCTCATACAGCCAGGGCCACATGCCCGGCAGCGAAGCAAATTTAAAGAAACAGGTTGCGTCAAGCGGCCCGTTAATTTCATAAACCTCCTGCTCGGTAATGTCCAGATTATCGTACAAGAATTTTCTGATGCGGCTGTTGGCCTTATTGTAAATTTCCAGCCTTACAGAAGCGCCGCGCGTACGTTTACGCAGGGATTTTTCCACTTCTTTCAGCAGGTTGTCGATATCGTCCTCGTCAAATTCCAAATCGGCGTCGCGCGTAATGCGGAACGGCACAACATCCAGAATTTTGCAGCCGCTGTACAAATCGGAGCAGTGCTCGTTAATAACGTCTTCCAAAAATACAAAGCTGCGTTTTTCCTCGCCGGGAACTTCCAAAAGGCGCGGCAGTACGGAAGGCACCTGCACGATGCCCATGCTGTCTTCGCCCTCCTGGTTGGTAAGTTCTACCGCAAGGTTCAGCGTTTTATTTGCCAAGAACGGAAACGGGCGCGAGGCGTCAACAGCCATCGGCGTAAGTACCGGGAAAATTTCTTCCTGATAATAAGCCTCCAGCCAGCGGCGGCCTTTTTCGCTTAATTCGCTTACACGGCAAATATAAATGCCTGCCTCGCGCAGTTCCTTAACCAGCGAAAGCAGATATTTGTTTAACAGCTTCATCTGGTCGTGCGCCGCTTTGCTTATTTCTTCAAGCTGTGCTTTAACGGTAAGCCCTGCCGCGTCGCGTTTGTTAATGCCGTTTTCGTACTGGTCCCACAAGCCTGCCACGCGCACCATAAAAAACTCATCAAGGTTAGACGCGGTAATGGCAACAAATTTCAAGCGTTCCAAAAGCGGCGTGGTTTTTACGCCGGCTTCGCGCAGCACGCGCAGGTTAAATTTTAACCAGCTGAGTTCGCGGTTAAAAAAGTATTCCGGTTTATTAAGATTAATTTTTTCGTTCTTTTCCATTTATCTGTCCACCCGTTCCAAAACTGCCTGTAATCCGTAAACTTCTTCAAAGAAAGATGCCTTGGAGGCAAAAGTCCATTCTTCTATCGTCAAATCTTCAAGGGTAACGGCTTCCACCTTCATTACGCCGTTTTTAACGTTAACGCGGCAGCTTTTGATTTTTTGCTTATAGCTGCGGTCCATGGCATCTGCAAGGCGCACCAGCGCAGCTATTTTTGCTACCAACGGCATAATTTCCGGCGACATTTCTTCCACTTCGGCATGGCGTTTGCCGCTGAACAGCCTGTGCGCATGGTAATAGCTTGCCAGCGCCACTATTTTTTTGTCCATTTCGCTGAAGCCTAAAATGTCGCATGACATAATCAGCATATAGCTGTACAGCGAATGGCTGCGCAGCGAAACGTATTTGCCGATATCGTGCAGCAGCGCGGTTGCCTGCAAAAGAATGCGGCTGTGGCTGTCGAGCCCGTGGTGTTTGCCGAGTTTATCGAACATGGCAAGAGCAAGCTTGGCCACCTGGCGCGAATGTGCTTCGTCATACTGGTAACGCTCACCAATGCTGTACAGAAGGCTGAGCTGCTCCTGTTCAAGCTCGTCGGCATAATCCTTGCTGGCTTTCGGGCCGATATGCAAAAGGCAGATGCCGTCAATAAAGCGGTCATCCGTAAGGATAATTTCCTGAACCGGCACCAGCGCCAGAAGCTGCTCGTACAGCAGAATTGTCGGCACAACCAGTTCCGCCACATCTTCGTTGATTTTAAACACTTTAATAATCTGCGGCAGGTTCAGCTCATGCACGGTTTTAAACAGCTGCATGAACTGTTCCGTTTTAATGCGGATAACGCCGGCTTTAAATTCAACGCCCATCATCTGCAGCAGAAGTTCCGATTCCGCGCCTGTCAGCACAAGATAATGTATCTGCTCGTTTTTCAACGCGTCCCTTACCGCGCCCATCGTACTTGAAAGGTATTCGGCAAGAGCCTGGTTGAACTTCATTGAACTGCGCTGATTGCGGTTAAAACTTTCCTTAACGCGGATAACGCCGATATTAAGGTTCTGCTGGTAGCGTATAATATTATCTTTTACAAAAGTAATGCCAAGCCCGCCGGAGGAAATATCCATCATCAGCATGCTCTCGTCAACGCCGGTCAGGCCGTCAAGCTTCATGGTACGGCGTATGGAAGCATACTTGGTATAAATTTCTTCCGGAAGGTCAATAACAGTTACTTTCAAGCCCGTCCTGATATAAATCTGGTCTAAAAGGAACACGCGGTTTAAAGCCTCGCGCACTGCTGTTGTTGCCTGCATGCTGTATTCTTCAACTTCGTATTCCGTCATCAGGCGTTTAAAGCCAACCAAAAGCTCGCAAATTTCATTTACCATGCTGAACGGAATAATTTTGTTTTTGAAGGTTTCCTCGCCCAGGCGCACGCGGCGGTTGCATTCCTCCAGAACTTTCATGTTGTTTAAATTGCGGTACTGCACAATCTGCATGCTTATCATCTCAGAGCCGAGATGTATTGCTGCAAAAATTTTATATTGTTTTTTTCTCACATGACCACCTCATTAAAGCATTATATATTAATTCGACACAGCACCCTTAAATCCTTGCCTTTAACAATTTTTTTACAGCACCTTACCATCCTTTTTACAAATTATGCGTTTTTTTGCAGGATTTTTTACTTTTTCCGGTAAATATATATTTATTATGTGGTTTTACTGAATGTAAAATGACGGGAGGTATGTATTTTGCAGAGGATAGCTATTATAGATATCGGTTCTAACTCAGCGCGCCTTGTTATAACTCATATTTATAAAAACGGCGCCTACAACATGGTATACAACCAGAAAGAAGCCCTGCGCCTGAGCCAGAAAATTGACAAAAACGGCAACCTTACGCAGCAGGCGTTTACCGACACCATTGAAACCATGAAAAGCTTTGCCTATATGTGCAAACTGTACCACGCAGACAGGATTATTGCCGTGGCAACGGCCGCCATCCGCAATGCGGGCAACGGTGCGGAGCTTACGCGCCTCGTACAGCGTGAAACAGACATTAACCTGCACATTATAACGGGCAACACCGAAGCCTATATCAGTTACCTCGGCGTTATCAACACCCTTCCCTACCACAGCGGCATTATTTTCGACCTGGGCGGCGGCAGCACGGAGCTGATTCTGTTTCAGGACCGCAAAATACTGGAATCCGTTTCCGTTCCTATCGGCGCAGTAAACACCACCGCACTTTTTAATACACGCAACACTGTAAGTTCTTCCGTTTACGGCGAATTAAGCTTCTTTCTGCGCACGCGCCTTGCAGAATACCCCTGGCTGAAGCAGCCCAAGCTTCCGCTTATCGGCGTAGGCGGCACAGCGCGTACCATAGGCAAAATGCACCAGCGCGCAACCAAATACCCCACAACCAAAATCCATAACTATAAATTAACGGTACAGGCCTTCCGCGGCATTTTTAACCGCCTTAAAAACAGCACGCTTGAAGAACGACGCAAAATATCCGGCCTCAGCAGCGACCGCGCCGATATCATCATTGCCGGAGCTGCCATTATTAACGCGCTTTTTGAAGTTACCGGAAGTAAGCAACTTATAACCAGCGGCTGCGGCCTGCGCGAAGGGCTGTTTTACGATTACTATTCCAAAGAACGAGGCATACCGCTTATTGCCGAAGATATCTTAGCACGCAGTACGGATAATATTTTAAACCTTTACACGCCCGACCTCACGCACAGCCATCATATCACCAATCTGGCGCTGGCCATGTTTGATGCCTGGAAACCACTGCACGGGCTTGGCAAAAACTGCCGCCGCCTGCTTAAAACGGCAGCGCTGCTGCACGACATAGGCATTACCATTAACTTTTACAGCCACGCGCGCCACAGCGCCTATATGATTCAAAACGCGAAGCTTTTCGGGCTTACGCATAAAGAGCAGCTGCTGGCTTCGGCCGTTGCAGGCTGGCATAATGGTATTTCCAAAAGCTATTTTTCGCGCGACCCGCTGTATATGACCATGCTGACGGAAAACAACTGGCAGACGGTAAGCAGGCTGGCGCTGCTTTTGGCCCTGGCCGAAAGCCTTGATTACACGCAGACCGGTATTTTAAGCATTACACGCGCCGGAATAAATAACGAAGGCGCCTTTTTGGAACTGAAAGAACACGGCAACCCCGTTATTGAACTGCACCAGATACGCGCACACTTAAAATGGTTCTTTAAAACTTTCGGCAAACCGCTGCATTTTAAAGTAACGGAAGATTAATAAACAAATCACTTTTTTAATACATAAAATTTAATATTATCAATTGAAAAATAGGGAACTATATGTTAATATTTACTCAAAAAGTTCCCTATTTTATTTTTAATAATTTTACATAGCGAACTTTTATTAAAAATAATCTAAAAATATTCCCTATGCAGGAGTTTTATTATGCAAAATCAAAATTTAGATAATTTACAGCAACTTTTAAGAAGCAAAGCTGAATTACATGCGCGGCTTCAATTATTGCCCTATGACGGCACACCGGAAATAAAAACCAATAAGACAGGAAATAAATATTTGTATGTCCGCAAGCGCATTGCCGGAAAATTAACTTCAACTTACGTTGATGTTTTTTCCGATGAATTATATACAGCACTTTTACGTTATTCGCGCGAAGCAAGAGATTTAAGAAAACAGCTGCGCAGAATAGAAAAAGAACTGGCACTAATCGGTTATACAGAGCAGGAACTTTCTCCTCAGGTACAGCTGAATTTAGATTTTGCACGTGCCAATATGAAAGCCAATATTTATGATCAGGCAATTCTTGAAGGCGTTACAACTACGTTTCCACAAACGGAAACCGTTATTGACAACGGTATCGTCAGTGGCATGACACCGACAGATATTCAAAAAATCGTCAATCTTAAACACGCCTGGGAATTTATTTTGGATAAAGACGTAATAACAGCCCCAACAGATTATTATCTGCTATGCTATATAGCACGGCTCGTAAATGAAGGATTTTTCCATGATGGAGGAAAAATACGTTCCGTACCGGTTACTATCGGGGGAACAAAATATGTACCGCCGCTGCCGGTAGAAATTAATGTTAAAGAAGATATCTCCAAAATAGTACAAAGCGAAAACACTATTATCGACATAACAATAGAACTCTGTCTGTATTGTATGAAAACACAAATTTTCACAGACGGCAACAAAAGAGCTTCCATAATTTTTGCCAACCATTTCTTAATCGCTCATGGAGCAGGACTATTGATAATACCTGAAAAAGACGTACCTAAATTTAAGGCTTTGTTAGTAAGATATTATGAAAACAAAGATATTGATATAATTAAAACCTTCTTAAAAGAAAATTGCTGGCGTAAATTTTAATATACTGAAATTGGTGTCAGTAGTGTTAAATTTTGTGCCCTTGGTGTACCTAAATATAAATATTTTGTTTAATACAGATAACCGCACCGGTATTTGCCTGTACATAAAAATTAAAAGCAGAAACGCAAATGCGTTTCTGCTTTTTTGTCTGCCTGTTAATTTAAGTCATCAGCCTTGGCATGGATTATTTTTAAGCGGCGGCGGGCAGCGCGCAGGTTTTCCGGCACTTCTTCTTCCGGCATATTGCGCGGCACCGAAGTTGTGCCCGCTTTATCGGCAGTGCTGTAATACCATACTTTATAATCCAGCACATCCATTGTCTGCTGTAATTTTTCCATCTGTTCCTTAACGCTTTCGCGCTGGCGGATAATCATCTGCAAGCGTTCTTTAATAGTGCTGTCACCGGCAATAACCATTTCGATAAACCGTTTGATATCTTTAATGCCCATGCCGGTATTTTTTAAACAATCGATAACAAGCAGCCATTCATAGTCGCTGTCCTTAAACATGCGGATGCCGCTTTCGCTGCGCTCCACAAACGGAAGCAGGCCTTCTTTATCATAGTAGCGCAGAGTGGAAGGCGTGGTGTTTAAAATTTTAGCCATTTCACCGACAGTATAAAACATTTTTTATCACTCCCTTAAAAAGTTCACAATTTTGCCATTGACTTAAAGTACGCTTTAACTTATACAATTTACTTAAACTTACAAGTTGATTATAGCATATAACCATAAATAAGCAAACATTTTATTTTGGGAGGCATAAAAATGGATTTTAACATGTATGTTCCGACAAAAATTTTATTTGGCGCAGGCACTTTAAATGAGCTTGGCAAACAGCAGCTGCCCGGCAAAAAAGCCGTTATTATTATTTCCAACGGCAAATCAACCCGTGCCAACGGTTATTTAAGCCGCACCGAAGAACAATTGGCGCAGACAGGCGTAACCACAAGCGTTTTTGATAAAATTCAGCCCAACCCGCTTAAAGAAACCGTTATGGAGGGCGCGGCCTTTGTTAAAGCGCAGGGCGCAGATTTTATTGTTGCACTGGGCGGCGGCAGCGTTATCGACAGCGCCAAAGCCATTGCCGTTATGGCAGCCAACCCCGGCGACTTATGGGATTACATTGCAAGCGGTACCGGCAAAGGGCAGCCCATTAAAAATAAACCGCTGCCAATCGTTGCCATCAGCACCACGGCAGGCACCGGCAGCGAAGCCGACGCCGGCTGCGTTATTACCAACCCCGAAACGAACGAAAAAGTCGGCCTGAAAACACCGGACCTGTTCCCCGTACTGTGCATTGAAGACCCGGAACTGATGAAAAGCGTACCGGCACATTACACTGCTTATCAGGGCTTTGACGCGCTCAGCCACAGCCTTGAAGGTTATATCTCCAAATTCGCCAACCTTATGAGCGATATGTACGCCATCACCGCCATTGAAAACGTAGGCCGCTATCTGGCACGCGCCGTTAAAGACGGCAATGACATTGAAGCAAGAACGCATGTTGCTTTCGGCAATATTCTTTCCGGCACGGTAATGTGCGTAGGCACCACCAGCAGCCAGCACTCGCTGGAACACGCGCTCAGCGCTTACCACCCCAACCTTCCGCACGGCGCAGGGCTGATTATGTTAAGCCGCGCATATTTCGGCAACGTAATTGCCCACCATGCCTGTGATGAACGCTTTGTACGCATAGCAAAAGCTATGGGCATGGAAAACGCAGACAAACCGGAAGACTTTTTAACAATACTGCAAAAACTTTTGGAAGACTGCGGCGAGGCAGACCTGAAAATGAGCGACTACGGCATTACGCCTGATGAATTCCCCAAAATGGCAGACAATGCCATGGGCCCGATGGGCGGCCTGTTCGCCTGCGACCGCGTTGCGCTTACCAAAGAAGACGTTATCGGCATCTACCAGAAATCATATAAATAATTTGCTGCTTTGCGCAGAAAGAAAGGAGCTTTTATGAACAGGATTTTTAAAACACTGGCGCTTGCCGCCGCCATTACGGCTATGGCAGTTCCCGCCTTTGCGGCAGAAAGCGCGCCGCTGCATCAAACCGTAACCAATCCGCAGAAACTGGAAGTAAAATCTGCCGGAAACGAGCATTTTACCGGCAAAGTTGTAACGGCTGCCCTTTACGGGCCGCAGGCACCTTCCAAAAGTTATGCCGCCACTGTTACCTTCAGCCCCGGCGCACGTACCTACTGGCATATTCACGATATGGGGCAAACCTTAATTGTTACCGAAGGCACCGGCTGGACACAGGAATGGGGCAAAGAACCTGTAATGCTTAAACCGGGCGACATTGTGCGCTGCCCTCCGGGTGTTAAACACTGGCACGGAGGCTCGGCAAAAATGTCCATGATGCATATCGCCATTTCCGAAGCAGGCGGCACTGTAACCTGGCTGGAACCGGTCAGCGATGAAGATTATCCGAAAGACTAAGGAGGAACGGCAATGAAAAAGAAATATCTGGCACTTTTAACGGCACTTATGTTAACGGCAGGAATCAGCACCGGCGTGCAGGCAGCGGAACTGAAAGCCTTAAACACGCAGCAGGCAAACATTGTAACGGTGGCAGCCTTTATGGCCAAGGGCGATTTGCCGAATCTTAAAAAATCTCTTGCCACCGCTTTGGATAACGGCATGACCGTAAACCAGACTAAAGAAGTTTTGGTGCATCTTTATGCTTACACCGGCTTCCCGCGCAGCTTAAATGCACTCAGCACGCTGAACAACCTGGTGCAGGAACGCAAAGCCGCAGGCATTAACGACGAAATGGGTCCGGACGCTACTCCGCTCGACACTTCCGTTGACCGCCTTGCCAAAGGCACCGAAATCCAGACCGCCATCAGCGGCCGCGTTGTAACCAACGAATTTGCGCCAATCATCAACACCTTCCTGCGCGAGCATTTGTTTTATGACATTTTTGCACGCGACGTACTTACCTGGCAGCAGCGCGAACTGGCAACCGTAGGCGCGCTGGCAGGCATCGGCAACGTAAACCCGCAGCTTACTTCGCACTTCCGCGCAGCCATGAACACCGGGCTTACACCGGCGCAGTTACAGGAAGCCGTTGATGTGCTGAACGAAACAGTAAGCACCGACACCGGCAGCAACGCGCAGGCAGTTTTAAATAATGTTTTGAAATAACGGACGGACATAAACAGATATAAAGAAAGGAACAGCTACCATGAAATTACGCAGAACTTTACTTACCGCAGGCCTTATAATGGCATTAAGCGCAGGCGCAGCTTTTGCAGCCGAACCTGCAAACACTAACCCCTGGGGGCTTGTTTACCGCAATGCCATTACCCAAAACGTAAAAGGGCAGGTAAATATCCACCCCGTAAGCTACAAGCTGAACGGGCTGAAAATTGCCGCCAATGTTTACACCCCGGCAGGCTATGACCCGGCAAAAAAATACCCCGCTATTGTTGTTGCCCACCCCAACGGCGGCGTTAAAGAACAGGTTGCGGGGCTGTACGCCCAGCGCCTTGCCGAACTTGGCTACATTACCATTGCGGCTGACGCATCTTATCAGGGCGCAAGCGCAGGCGAACCGCGCCACACCGACAAGCCCTTCTACCGCACAGAAGACATTCACGGCATGGCCGATTATATTATGACTTACCCCGGCGTTGACCCTGACCGCATGGGCGTACTCGGCATCTGCGGCGGCGGCGGTTATACGCTTAACGCTGCCAAAAGCGACAAACGCTTTAAAGCAGTTGCAACTTTAAGCATGTTCAACAGCGGCGAAGTAAGGCGCAACGGCTATATGAACAGCGGCCTTGACACCGTACAGCAGCGCCTGCACGAAGCAAGCGACGCCCGTGCCGTTGAAATTACCAAAGGCGAATACCCCATCAGCGGCAACGTTGATTTTGACGCACTCAGCGATGAAGATATTGCCAAAATTCCTACCGACCTGTACCGCGAAGGCATGATGTACTACGGCCGCACGCACCGTCATCCCAACTCCACCTTTGCCTATACCACCAGCAGCCTGATGGAGCTGATGGCATGGGACGCTACCGACCAGCTTGAGCTTATCGACCAGCCGCTGCTGTTAATGGCAGGCAGCAAAGCCGATTCCCTGTATATGAGCAAAGAAGCCTACGAAAAAGCTGCCGGCACCAGGGATAAAGAACTGTTCCTCGTTGACGGCGCAACACATATCCAGACTTACTATGTGCCCGAATATGTTGACCAGTTTGTTGCCAAATTGCAGGACTTTTACGGCAAACATCTGTAATAACAAGAAGGTAATACTATGCAGCACAAAACAACCAAAACACTTGCAGCAGCCGTGCTTTCGCTGATACTGAGCACAAGCGCCTACGCCTTTGAAAAACCAGTGCTTTTACAGGATCAGGGCAGCTTTTTTGCAGGCGGCACCACCGTTACCACACCCGGCAGCTTTGATTTCAGCAATCCTTTAAACCCGCAGGGGCAAACCCTGCACGGCGACCACGCCTATGTTTTTTACCAGAAACCAGTTAATGCACATAAACTGCCGCTGGTATTTTTACACGGCGCAGGGCAGAGCAAAAAAACATGGGAAACCACACCGGACGGACGCGATGGTTTTCAAAATATCTTTCTGGAACGTGGTTATGCTACCTACCTTGTAGACCAGCCGCGCCGCGGTGGCGCAGGACAGGCAACCGTTGACGGCACTGTAAGCGCCGCAACCAATGACCAGTTCTGGTTCAGCAACTTCCGCGTCGGCGACGCGCCGGAATTTTTTAAAGGCGTACAGTTCAGCAAAGACCCGGCAGCGCTTGACCAGTACTACCGCCAGATGACACCCAACACCGCACCGTATGACCAGAGCGTTGTTGTTAATGCTTTAAGCGCAGTTTTTGATAAAACCGGCGACGGCGTGCTCATCACACACTCGCAGGGCGGCGGACCGGGCTGGCGTATCGCCATTAAAAACCCCAAAGTACGCGCCGTAATCAGTTACGAACCGGGCAGCAGCTTTGTTTTCCCGCAGGGCGAAGAACCGGAAGCAATTCCTACATCAAGCCCCTTCGGCCCATTACAGCCGGAAACCGTAACGCTTGACGAATTTATGCAGCTGACCAAAATTCCTATCGTCATTTACTACGGCGACAACATTGCCGAAAACTACACCGATGAATGGAATAAAGATTCCTGGCGCATACGCCTTGATATGGCGCATAAATTTGCGGCAACCGTTAACCGCCACGGCGGCGACTGCACCGTCGTACACCTGCCGGAAATAGGCGTTAACGGCAACACGCACTTCCCCTTCAGCGACCTTAACAACGTACAGATTGCAGACTTGATGCAAAACTGGCTGCACGAAAAAGGTTTGGATAAATAAAAACTTAAAAAGCCCTGCCAACAAGGCAGGGCTTTTATTATTAACTGATATGTTGTTTATTTTTCGGGAGCTGCAATAACGTCACAACCCATGTACGGACGCAAAACTTCAGGAATTACCACGCTGCCGTCAGCCTGCTGGTAGTTTTCCAAAATTGCGCATACGGTACGTCCAACAGCAAGGCCGGAGCCGTTAAGCGTATGTACGTATTCCGGTTTGGACTTGGCATCGCGGCGGAAACGGATATTTGCGCGGCGTGCCTGGAAGTCGAGGCAGTTGGAGCAGGAAGAAATTTCGCGGTACATGTTGGCAGCAGGCAGCCATACTTCAAGGTCGTAAGTAGTGGCACTGCTGAAGCCCAAATCGCCGGTGCAGAGGCGGACTACCCTGTAAGGCAGGCCCAGAAGCTGCAGTAAATGCTCGGCATTGTGGGTTAATTTATCAAGCTCATCCCAGCTGGTTTCAGGTTTTACAATTTTAACCATTTCTACCTTATTAAACTGGTGCTGGCGGATTAAACCGCGGGTATCGCGTCCGGCGCTGCCGGCTTCACTGCGGAAGCAGGCGCTGTAAGCGGTATAATATTTAGGCAGGTCTTCGCCGTTTAAAATTTCACCGGCGTGGTAGTTGGTTAAAGTAACTTCTGCCGTCGGAATCAAATAGTAGTCCAAACCTTCCAGCTTGAACATATCTTCGGCAAACTTCGGCAGTTGGCCGGTGCCGAACAAAGTATTGCTGTTAGCCATAAACGGCGTAAACATTTCGGTGTAACCATGTTCTTTGGTGTTAATATCAAGGAAGAAATTAATTACCGCACGTTCCAGGCGGGAACCAAGGCCTTTGTAGAAGGTAAAACGTGCGCCGGTAACTTTAGCGGCACGGTCAAAATCCAGAATGCCCAGTTTTTCGCCGATATCCCAATGGGCCTGCGGCTCAAAATCAAATTTGCGCGGCTCGCCCCAGCGGCGTACTTCCGGGTTGTCGGAATCATCTTCGCCAACCGGAACATCCGGAGCAGGCATATTAGGAATGGTATATAAAATAGCGTTTAACTGTGCTTCGATATCTTTTAATTTTGCATCGCCTGCGGCAATTTCTTCGCCAAGAGCGCGCACTGCTGCCATTTGCGCGTCAGCATTTTCACCGGCTTTTTTCATGCGGCCGATTTCCTGAGATGCGCTGTTGCGCTGGCTTTTTAATTTTTCAACGCTTAAAATAACTTCGCGGCGCTGTTTGTCCAGCTCCAAAAAAGCGTCTAAATCTATTTTGGAATGGCGCTTTGCCAGTGCTTCTTTTACCGCATCAGGATTTTCCCTGACAAAATTCATGTCTAACATGTACATTCCTCCAAATTTACTTCTTTACTATAACATTTATATTTTATCACAAACACGGGCAATATTAAACCTTAAGGTGAAAGTTTGGCGGTCTTTTTTATTTACATTCCGCACAATTTATAAATATTTTCTTTACCCAAAAGGCTGTCAACCCATTCTTTGGGTATTGCATCTAATCCGTAATATAAACCTACAAAAGCACCGGCAATGGCAGCTACGGTATCTGCGTCATCGCCAAGATTTACAGCTTTTAAAATGCAGTCTTTAAAATTATCTGTTGTTAAAAAGCACCACAATGATGCTTCTAACGTATCAATTACATAACCGCTGCTTTTTATTTCGTCCCTGCTCAAATTTATAAAATTTTCAATATCATACAAACGTGCTAAAAGCTCTGTTTCATCAGGAGCAAATTTTTCTTTTACATCTGCTGCAAGCGATGGCATTGTCTTTTTAAACAGCTCAGTTTTATTCTGCCCCGGATTTTTTAACAATTGCAGTCCAAGCACAACATAAATATAACAGCACATTATGCAGCGCTGGTGTGCATGCGTTAACGATGAAATGGTACTGACTGTTTTTAAAATATCTGCCTGCGCATTATGTCGCAGATAAAAAATTACCGGAGAAATACGCATAAGCGAGCCATTTCCGCAGTCCCATTCGTCAGCGCCGCCGCATTTATCCAAAGGTACGCCGTCATAAGCACGCTGAATTGCCTTGCGCGTTGCTATTCCAACATCTATGGTTTTATGATTTACAGCCATATAACCATGTCCATACCAGTCTATAAAACGGTTCATTATATCCTGTAAATCCAGCTGCCAGTTATTTTCGGTAAAACTCGCAAGCGTACATAATGTCATTGCCGTATCGTCAGAATAAGTTCCCGCCGCGCCTTCTTCACTTGCAACCATTTTTACAAGCGGATATTTATCTAAAACCTTTCGGCTATAAAACTGTGCAGGCAATCCCAATGCGTCACCAACAGCAACACCCATAATCATGCTTAATAGTTTGTTATTCAATGTTATCGGCTCCTGTAAATTTATTTTTTAGTTCTTCCGATTCTAAATAGTTTTTGTATGCTGCTTTTTGCACTTCATTGCGGCAAACAAGCACAAGCTCCTGCAAAACAGCATTTGGGTGCTTTGCCAAATACCACAAAATGCTGTCTATGCAGATTTGTGCCATTTGTTCAAGCCGCCATCCACAATGCCCTATACCTAAAGGTGGTATAGCTACTGTTTTTAAATTCAGCTGTTCCGCCAGTTTTAATATGGAAATATAACATAAACTGAAACGTTGAACATATCCGTCTTTTAATTTCAGGCTGTACAAATTTGGTACAACCGTATGAATTATATACCTCGCCGGCAAATTATAGCCTTGAGTAAAACAAACAGCACCTTCATCAAGCGGAGCAAACTTTAATGCTTCACCTTCAACGGATTTTGCTCCGGCAGCTTCATAAATAAATTTGCTCAGTCCTGAACCTTTAAATAAACTTTTATTAGATGAGCACACTATGGCATCGGTATTTATTTGGGTAATATCAGCTAAAATTATCTGTATTTTATCTGTTATCATAATACAATTATTATATCACAGATGCAGGTTTATAAAAATTTTAGCAAATTTTTTCAAAAAATACTTGACGGCGCGCATAAAAGTTAGTATACTATCTCTTGCACAGTTCTAAAACTTGCTTGGCCCATTAGCTCAGTTGGTAGAGCACCTGACTCTTAATCAGGGTGTCGTAGGTTCGAGGCCTACATGGGTCACCATGTGGCCGGTTGGTCAAGCGGTTAAGACACCGCCCTTTCACGGCGGTATCGGGGGTTCGATTCCCCCACCGGTCACCATATGGGCGCTTAGCTCAGCTGGGAGAGCGTCTGCCTTACAAGCAGAATGTCAGCGGTTCGATCCCGTTAGCGCCCACCATGTAAAATCAGCAGTCTTCAAACGAAGGCTGCTTTTTTTATTTCTGCATACTAAAAAACGCCAAAGCAGCTGCTTTGGCGTTTTGCCAATCAATATTAAATTTTATTCCAGTTCAATGCTTTCGCCGGGTTTTACAATCAGTACCTTGGCGCTGCCGTCAGCTTCCACTTTGGCTTTATAGGCTTCGGGGTCCTGGGCAATCAGCGGCCAGGTGTTGTAATGGATAGGAATAACGTATTTTGCTTTCAAAAATTCTGCGGCAATGGCAGCATCGGCCGGGCCCATGGTAAAGTTGTCGCCGATAGGCAGTACGGCGTAATCGAACGGGTCAAGGCGCTGCAAAAGCTGCATATCGCTGTAAAGCGCGGTGTCGCCGGCAAAATACAGTTTGGTGCCGTAAAAATCTACAATAAAGCCGCAGGCATGGCCGCCTGCTACGCCGCTGCCGTGGAAGGCAGGCGTAATGCGTACATGGCCAAAATCAAATTTGTGGGTGCCGCCAAGGTGCATGCCGTGCGCGTTAACACCGGCTTCTCCGGCAAGGCCGCATACTTCGGCGGTGGAAATTACCATGGCATTGCAGGCTTTGGCAATTTCAAAAGCGCTGCCGATATGGTCAAAATGTGCATGGGAAATTAAAATATATTCTACATTCAGGCCCTTTAAGGCTTCGGTGTCGCCCGGTTTAAATTTGGGGCATCCTTCCAGATATGGGTCGAAAATAATGTTGTGGCCTTCGTGGCACAGCATAAAGCAGGCATGGTTAATATACTTAAAAGTGGTTGACAAAGTAATCATCTCCTTTTTCATATGCTTATTTTTATTATAACACATCTCTTTTAATTATAGTAATTGTGAATTGTAATGAAACAAAAGTAAAACGCCTTTACAGTTTGCCCGTGCATGATGTAAAATTTATTTGTATATTTGCAGTTAATTAAAATTTTTAATACAGGCAAGGAGAATGAATGTGAAATTAAAAAAACGTACCATGACAGCGGTTGCCATTGCATGCTTAACGGCTTTTGCAGCCAGCGCACAGGCTTCGCCGCGTGCGGTAACGGTGCCCAATAACGCTAAAAGTACCGTTGCAACTGCGGCTGCGAAAATAATAAAAAATAATTTAAAAAAGGGTAAAGCTGCCAAAGCAGATGATAAAACCATTTCTGCAAGAAGCGTTACAAAACCCAAAGCAACTGCTAAAAAAACTACTGCGCCCCAGCGGGCAAGAAAACCGGCAGCAAAAGTAAATATGGCCGGGCTGCCGAAAGATTATAAAAAAATAGGTATTTTCGGCGAAGCCAAAGCAACGCAGGAGCAGGCTGCCGCACTTATTTACCTTAATAATACCGACCCTCAGCTGAACTGCTCCGTTGATGAGCTTGTTGGCTTGTACTGGACTGAGGCCGGGCGTGAGGGCGTGCGCGAAGATATTGCTCTGGCGCAGGCTATTATTGAAACCGGCTTTTTCAGCTTTACCGGCGATGTAAAACCTGAACAGAATAATTACTGCGGGCTTGGCACAACCGGCGGCGGTGTGGAAGGCGAATATTTTGACGAGCCGGAAATCGGCGTGCGCGCGCACATTCAGCATCTGCTTGCCTATACTACCAAAAAGCACCCTTCAACGGATATTGTTGACCCGCGTTATGAACTGGCGCATGCCATCCGTATGGAACGCGGCATAGTTGACAAATGGTCGGGCCTTAACGGCACCTGGGCTATGGGCAGCCAGTACTGCGAAAAAATTATGCGTATTTACCAGAGCATGCTTACTTTAAGCGATAAGGATTTAAAAGAAGCGGAAAAAGCCAAGGCTGAATACCTGAAAAATTATATGGGCAGCCATAAAGACGAGGACAAGAAAGACAAGAAGGATAAGGAAACCAAGCCGGAACGCAAGCTGACGATGCGTGAACGCGTAGAAAAGATTTTGAGAGAAGGAAGGTGATTTAATGCATATCGTATTGGTTGAGCCGGAAATACCGGGCAATACAGGCAATATAGCGCGCCTGTGCGCAGCTACGGGCTGCCATCTGCACCTGGTGCGCCCGCTCGGTTTTTCTGTTGAAGATAAATATTTAAAACGCGCCGGGCTGGATTACTGGCATTTGGTTGATATTCATTATTATGACAGCGTATACGAAGTTTTGGAAAAATATAAGGACAACCCGCGTTATTTACTGACGACGAAAGCGCACAAGCGTTATACGGATGTGCAGTACGCGCCGGACAGCCTGCTTATTTTTGGAAAAGAAACGGCCGGGCTGCCGGAAAAACTGCGCAATGAATACGCCGACTGCTGCGTGCGCATACCGATGATTGCCGAAGCAAGAAGCCTGAACCTTTCCAATTCGGTGGCGATTGTGGCATATGAGGCTTTGCGCCAGCAGCCTGATTTTGGCGGACTGATTGTTTAACGGAGGATATATGATAGTTTTAAAAGAATTTGAATTTGACGCGGCGCATTACCTGCCGGAATATAACGGCAAGTGCGAAAGGCTGCACGGACATACTTATAAACTGGTGGTTAAGGTACAGGGCACGCCCGACCATGAAGGCATGGTTATTGACTTTATCCGCCTGAAAAACATTGTAAAAGAAAACGTGCTGGTGCATCTGGACCACGCCTGTATTAATGATATTCTGCCGCAGCCCTCGGCAGAAAATATCAGCGTATGGGTATGGAACAAACTGAAAGATTTGCTGCACGGCGATAATTATGATTTATATGAAGTTGAAGTTTGGGAAACCAAAACAAGCGGCTGCATTTACAGGGGTGATTTATAATGAAAGATGTACAGTCTCAAACTGATATGCGCCGCATACCGCTTAAACATGTAGGCATCAAAAATCTGCGCTGGCCCGTTATTTTAAAGGATAAGGAGCAGGGCGAGCAGCACAGCGTGGCAACCATCAGCCTGGCGGTGGATTTGCCGCATGAAATACGCGGAACGCATATGAGCCGCTTTGTGGAATGTATGCAGACTGTTGGCGCCATCAGCCCCACAGGGCTTGAAGAAGTGCTTGATAAACTGAAAGAGCATTTGCAGGCAGAAAAAGCTTTTATTCAAATGGAATTTCCGTATTTTATTTATAAAACTTCGCCGGTAACAGGGCAGCGCGCGCCGATGGATTTAAACTGCGTGCTGACGGCAGAAAAGAAAGACGAGTTTAAACTGCGCATTATGGCGGAAGTGCCGGTGCAGACTTTATGCCCGTGCAGCAAGGAAATAAGCGACTACGGCGCGCATAACCAGCGTGCGCTGGCGCGGATTGAAATTGAAGCAGACGGCCTTGTCTGGATTGAAGAACTGGCGGAAATGGCAGACGCAGGGGCAAGCGCGCCCGTGTACAGCCTTTTAAAACGCCCGGACGAAAAATTTGTAACGGAAAAGGCTTACGATAACCCGCGTTTTGTTGAAGATGCCGTGCGTGAAATTGCTTTGCGACTGGAGGCCGACAAACGCATTAAATGGTATGAAGTAACGGTAGAAAGCATTGAGAGCATTCACAACCATAATGCTTTTGCCTGCGTGGAGAAAGGCTGGCAGGCATGATTATTAAACTTAACGAACATAACCTTGTACATGAAATTGCCGCGCTGGGGGTGCATCCTGCCAGCGTTGGCATTTTTGCGTCCAAAAGCAGAATTATTCCCTTAAAAATTACGGCTGTGCGTACCCCGGCTGCCAATATTTTAAAGCAGGAGATGCTGGCTGCCGGCGGCGACTGCGCTGTTCCCGCAAACTGCATTTTAAACAATACGGAGCGCATGGACGTTGTTTTGCTTGGTACGGTTAAACATTACCGCATTCTGGCGCGCAAGCTGGCGCAGATGAACTTTTTCGGGCTGGCAGTGCTGCAAAATGAACTGCAAACTTTTCTTGCCGGGCAGCAGCCAGTAACCGTTTTGGCGGACGGCAGAAAAATTACTTACGAAAAAATGCGTATTATGGGAATTTTAAATGTAACGCCCGATTCGTTTTACAGCGGCTCGCGCTTAAGCGGCGAAGAAGCCGTTTTGCAAAAGGCGGAGCAAATGCTGAATGACGGCGCGGAAATTTTGGACATAGGCGGCGAAAGCACGCGCCCCGGCGCGGGTGCCGTAACGGAGCAGGAAGAAGTGCGCCGCGTGGTGCCTGCAATAACGGCAATAAAAAAACGCTTTCCGCACAGCATTGTTTCTATTGATACGTATCATGCGCTTACGGCGCAGGAAGCCGTTAACGCCGGAGCCGATATTATTAACGACGTTACGGCTTTGACCGGTGATGAGCGGATGGCGGAAGTTGCGGCTGCTGCCAAAGTGCCGGTAATTTTAATGCATATGCGCGGCACGCCTAAAACCATGCAGCAAAACTGTGAATATACAAATGTTGTAACGGAAGTAGCGGCTTATTTAAAACAGCGCGCAGAAGAACTTTCGGAGCTTGGCATAGACGCCGCTAAAATTATTTTAGACCCCGGCATCGGCTTTGCCAAAAATACGGAGCAGAACCTTGCGCTGCTGCAAGGGCTGGACGCTCTTACGGGGCTTGGCTATCCGGTGCTTTTAGCGGCTTCGCGCAAAACAGTTATCGGCGAAACGCTGGGAGGGCTGCCGCCGCAGGAAAGGCTTGAAGGTACGATTGCTTTAAGCTGCCAGGCTGTGTATGCCGGTGCGCAGATGGTGCGCGTGCATGACGTTAAAGAAAACGTGCGCGCGGTGCGGATGCTGGAGGCGGTTTTATGCAGGTAACGGCTTATGTGGCACTTGGCACGAATCTGGGAGATTTAAAGGAGAACCTTGACGGTGCCTTGCAGCGCCTGCGCGAAAAGGGCTTGCAGATAACAAAGGTTTCGTCGTATATCGATACCGACCCCTACGGCGTTACCGACCAGCCGCGCTTTTTAAATGCGGTATGCGAAGTGCAGACGGAGCTTTTGCCGCGGCAGCTGCTTGAAATGCTGCTGCAAACAGAACTGGAAATGGGCAGGGTACGCCTGCGCCGCTGGGGCGAGCGCATTATAGATTTGGATTTGCTTTTTTACGGCGATGAGATTATTAATGAGCCTAATCTTATTGTGCCGCATCTCGATATGCAGAACCGTGATTTTGTGCTGCGCCCGCTGGCAGAAATTGCGCCGGACAAAGTGCATCCGCTTCTGCATAAAACTATCAGCCAATTATGGCAGGAATATTTGGAAAAGAAGGATAAAATGAAGTATGAACTTAGTGCGGAATGCCTTGTAAAAAGGTTTACCGCGTATGCGAAAATCAATACCGCTTCCGATGAAAGAAGCGCGCAGCTGCCAAGCAGCGAAGGCCAGTGGCAGCTTGCGGAGCATTTAAAAAACGAACTTACGGAACTCGGCCTTGCCAATGTGCAGGTAACTGATAAATGTTATGTGCTGGCGGAACTGCCTGCCAACACAGAAGAAGCCGCGCCTGTTATCGGGCTGATTGCCCATATGGACACCAGCAGCGAAGCAAGCGGCGAAAACGTACAGGTTACCTTGCACAAAGCGTGGGACGGCAGCGATATGCACCTTGCGCCCGGCTGCGTACTGAGCGTAAAAGAGTTTCCGGAAATGGCGGCATACCGCGGGCAGGATATTTTAACCGCCGGCGGCACAACCTTGCTTGGCGCGGACGACAAGGCCGGTATTACGGCAATAGTAAGTGCCTGTGAATATCTTTTGCAGCACCCGGAAATTAAGCATGGCAAAGTTTTGCTGGCCTTTACGCCGGATGAAGAAATCGGCCGCGGCACGGACGGTTTTCCGTTATCTGCTTTTAAGGCTGATTTTGCCTATACTGTGGACGGCGGAGCGTTGGGTGAACTTAATTATGAAACCTTTAACGCCTGCAATGCCAAAATAATTTTTAACGGTGTATCTGTACATCCCGGCAGCGCCAAAAACAAAATGCGCAATGCCGTAACCATGGCCGCGGAATGGCAGCTTGCCCTGCCGCAGGGAGAAAAACCGGAATATACAGACGGCTATGAAGGCTTTTACCATTGCCTGCGCATTGAAGGCGGCACCGACCGCGTGGAACTGGATATGATTTTGCGCGACCACGATAAGAACATTCTGGCAAAACGCAAACAGCTTTTGCTGGATTTGGCAGCGTTTATGAATAACAAATATGGTGCCGGCAGCGTGGAATGCAGCTTGCAGGATATGTACTGCAACATGAAGGAATATATAACGCCGGTGTTTGAAATTGTTGAGCGTGCCGAAAACGCCATGCGCGAAGCCGGTATTGAACCGCAGCTTGTGCCTGTTCGCGGCGGTACGGATGGCTCGCGCTTATCTGAAATGGGGCTGCCCTGCCCCAATATTTTTACCGGCGGGCATAACTTCCACGGGCGCTTTGAATATCTGCCCGTGCCTTCGCTTGTAAAATGCACCGAAGTTTTGCTGAATATTGTAAAGCTGTAATGCTTAAAACTTAAACTAAAAATCAGGACGGCTGCTTTATTTGAGCGGCTGCCCTGATTTTTTATTATACCTAAAAGTAATGGAACATCATGTTTTATAACTATTTGTTGTTTTAACTGCACAGAATTATAATAAAACCAACAGAGGGGGAATAAAAATGCTGCGGCGGTACAGGATAGTGTTATAATTAAATGTGTGGATGGGATTGCAAAAACACATGGCGCAAAATACGGCAGAGGCTTCCGGTGCTAAACATGTTTGGTCTGCCGGAGAGCAGAAAATATAAATTTAAATTTATTGAGAAAGAGGGATAATTATGCAGAAAGTATTAGTTGCTTATTTTTCGTGCAGCGGTGTTACCAAAAAGCTGGCACAGACACTGGCAGGCGTTGTTAAAGGCGATTTGTATGAAATTACGCCTGCGCAGCCCTACACGGCGGCAGATTTAAACTGGCAGGACAAAAATTCGCGCAGCTCGGTAGAAATGAGAGATAAATCTTCGCGCCCTGCCATCAGCGGCAGCGTAAAAGACTTTGCGCAGTATGATACCGTTTTTGTGGGCTTTCCGATTTGGTGGTATGTTGCGCCGACAATTATTAATACCTTTTTGGAAAGCGAGGATTTTTCCGGCAAAACCGTTATTCCGTTTGCAACAAGCGGCGGCAGCGGCGTAGGCGATACGGATAAATATCTGCATCCTTCCTGTTCCGAACAAACGGCATGGCGCCAGGCAAAACGCTTTGCAGGCAGCACAGGCGCGGCAGAGCTGCAAAAATGGGTGGAAGGCTTAAAACTGTAAGCATTTAAAAATTGAAATCAGCAAAACAAAAACTCCGCAGTGTAAATGCTGCGGAGTTTTGCTGTATATACGTAGTTTATGTTGTTATGCTTTGATTGTGCTGCTTAAAATTTAGCGTTATCCTTAAAGGCACGGCCAAAATCAGTAAGCGTTAAATCGGCGTAGCTGAAATCGGCATCGTCAAGCATGGCGCGGTCGAGCCGGGTACCGTTAAGCTGGGCGTGCTGCAAATTGCTGCGCGAAAGGTTGGCAGAGGTTAAATCGGCATTGGTGAGCACGGCGTTTTGCATTTTGGCATTGTATAAATTGGCGTGTGTTAAAACGGCGCCGGTTAAATCTGTTTTATACAGCCAGCTGTAAGACATTCCGGCGTAGCTGAAATCGGCATTCTGCGCATTTGCTTTGTCCAAAGTTGCTTCCTGCAATTTGGCGTAGGCAAAGCTTGCATAGTTTAAATCCGCGCCGCGCAGGCCTGTGCGGTACAGTACGGCGCTATTTAAAACGGCTTTGTCCAGCTTGTTTCCGTTAAGGTTGGCATAGCTTAAATCCGCGCTGCTTAAATTGGCTTTGGTTAAAGTGCAGTTTTTAAATACTGCTCTGTGCATATTTGCGTTTTGCAGGTCTGCGCCGCTTAAATCGGTATCTGCCAAACGCGCGCCGTTAAGGTTGGCGCCGCGCAGGTTAATGCCGTTAAGGTTAAGCCCGCTTAAATCGGCGCCGCTTAAATCCGCACCGGGGCAGCTGATGCCGCTCTGCACCTGCTGCACGTCGTTTGCGTTATAGGCAAATGCCGCTGCAGGTAAGGCAAGGCAGCAAATAAATGTTAATAAAAATTTTTTCATAATTCCTCTCAGGCTTCGTTAAAAAGTTGAACCAGTTTCTGCGGTTCGTCAGGCAGTTTGTCAATAATTTTCCACGGTTCGTGCTCCGCAAGCTGCTCTTTGGTGTAGGTTGAGCCTGCCAGCACGGCAAGGCAGCGCGCCCCTATGGCTTTGGCGCAGATAATGTCGTTGGGCGTATCGCCGATAAGAAAAATATCGCTGCCGCTGATTTCTTCTTCCGGATGCATTACCTGCAAACGGCGCAGGGCGATTTTGGCAAGTTCGCTGCGGTCTTCGCTCAGCTCTCCGCAGACGGCGTAATGGCTGTCGAAGTATTTGTCAATTCCGTACCGCTGCAATTTTAAATAAGCGCCGGTAGTGGTGTTGCCGGTTAAAAGGCAGGTTTTAAAGCCTTCAAGGTCTTCAAAATAAGCCAGCGTTGCGGTTACATTAGGCATTAAATGCCCCTGGCGTTCTTTTAAAAATTTTGGCAGCAGGCGGTGGTAGTTAATTAAAATGTTTGCGGCGTCAAAAGTACGGCAGCGCCCTTTTATATCAATGCAAATTTGCTTGATAATCTGCGAATCCGTTGCGCCTGCCAGCGGATGCGAAAACTGGAAATTTTCAACGCCGAACAGTTCCCTGATTGCCGCGCGCAGCGCATCTGCCCCGGCAAGGCCTGTCAGAAGCAGCGTGCCGTCAATATCCCAAAAAATATATTTCATAAAATCCTCCGTTTAAATGCAGGGTAAAAGAAAAAGCTGCCTTTTGGCAGCGTTTAAATTGATTTAGGACGCATCATCAGTTTAGATAATTTTTTGCCAAGGGTTTTGGCTTTGCGTATGATTTTTGTATGCGATTTGCGGCGCGGTTTCATATCGCTTTCGTTGCCGAAATCGCCGCGTTCCAGATAAGTGATTTTGGATTTGTCGGGATTGAAGTATTTGCGCATAAAGCGTGCCAGCCCGTCGGGGTCGGCTTCTTTAAAGCAGGTAAAAATATCAATCGTGGCAAAGCCCATATCCGGATAAACATGCATGGTAATATGCCCCTGTTTGCAGTGCGCAAACACGGAATATTCGTCAATGCCGTCCTCGTCGTTTACATAAACGCCGCTCGGCTCCATGCCGAAACGCGCTGCGGCGCTGCTGAGCATGTGCTCGATGCCGATAACGTCATCCAAAAGTATATCGCTGCAATTATACATATCAATGGCAATTTGTGTGCCGATGGATTTCAAAGCAGAACCTCCTGCCTTTTTGGAAAAAGGCTAAAACGTATTTAATTAATTATAGCTAATTTTAAACCTGTTGTCAAAAAATAATAGCCTGCGCGGACGAGGTTTATTAAGTTAAAAAAACATGCTATAATAAACTGAACGTTTGTTTTGTACGGTGGTGAGCATTTGGAACAGCTGCAGGGAACACTGGAAAATGTTATATATCAGAGCGGCGACGGCGGTTTTTGCGTGTTGCGCGTTAAAACGGCAGCCGGTTTGGCAACGGTTACCTATAAAGGCATGGCCCCCTATATGGGCGAAAACATTGCCATGGAAGGCGAATGGTGCGAGCATGTACGTTTTGGGCGCCAGTTCAGGGCCGATGCTTTGCGCGTGGTTAAGCCTTCCACCACGGATGGTATTGAGCGCTTTCTGGCATCCGGCGCGGTTAAGGGCATTGGCAGAACCATGGCGGCGCGCATTGTGGAGCATTTTGGCAGCCGCACGCTGACCGTTATGGAAAGCGAACCGGAAAGGCTGACGGAAGTTGCAGGCATAGGCCGCAAAAAGGCAGAAAGCATTGCGGCTTCGTATGCCGAACTCAGCGAAATGCGCGAACTGATGCTGTTTTTGGAGCAGCACGGCGTAAGCGCCAACTATGCGCCAAAATTACAGGCGCGCTATGGCAGCACGGCACTGGTGCGCGTGCAGGAAAACCCTTATGCCCTTGCGGGCGAAGTAACGGGCATAGGCTTCAGGACTGCCGACAAAATAGCGCTGGCCCTGGGGTGCAGCCGCAGCGACAGGCGGCGCATAGAAGCAGGGCTTGTTTATGCGCTTAACATGGCGGCTTCTGCCGGGCATACCTGCGTGCCGGAAGAACTTTTGGCACAGGAAACGGTTAAACTTTTGCAGACCGACCCGGAACCTATAAAAGAGCTTTTTAAAGAACTGATTGACGAAGACCGCCTGCGCACGGAAGAAGTGGGCGGGCTGCGACTTATTTACCCGGAATATCTGTATCAGGCGGAAACGCAGACGGCAAAACGGCTGATTGCTTTGCGTGATGCGCCGGGAAAAATTAAAAGCGTTGATGTTGAAAAAATTATAAGCCAGTGGGAACGCGAGGCTGGCATACAGCTTGCTGAAGCGCAGAAAGAAGCCATCCATGCCTCGCTTAAATACGGCGTGTTTGTATTAACCGGCGGGCCGGGCACAGGCAAAACCACCGTTGTTAAGGGCATTATAACGGTGCTGGAAAAAGCGGGCTGCCGCATTTTGCTGGCGGCGCCTACGGGCAGGGCGGCCAAGCGTCTGGCAGAATCAAGCGGGCATCCGGCGCAGACGGTACACCGCCTTTTGGAATACCAGCCGGACGGCAGCGGTTTTAACTTTGGCAAAAACGACAGCGACCCGCTCGACGCAGAAGCAATTATTATCGACGAAGCCTCCATGCTGGATATTACGCTGATGCACCATCTGCTGAAAGCAGTGCCGGGCGGCTGCCGCCTCATTTTTGTCGGGGACGTTGACCAGCTGCCTTCGGTAGGGCCGGGTTCGGTGCTGAAGGATATTATCCGCAGCAAAAAAATGCCGGTAGTAAGGCTGGAAAATGTTTTCCGCCAGGCGGAAGTAAGCCCTATTGTGCGCAACGCCCACCGCATTAACCATGGGCAGATGCCGGAATTTGCCGAACACAGCGATTTTGAGTTTGCCGGTTTTGACAACGAGTTTATGGCGGCGGATTTTGTGGCGCAGCTGTACGGAAAGATAGCGGCCGAACACGGCCTGCAGTATGTGCAGGTGCTTTCGCCCATGCACAAAAACCCCTGCGGCGTGCAGAACTTAAACAAAGTTTTGCAGCAGCATTTAAACCCGCCTGCGGCAGATAAGGGCGAACTGACGCTGCCGGGAGGAGCCGTGCTGCGCGAAGGCGATAAGGTAATGCAGATTCGCAACAACTACGAAAAAGAAGTGTTTAACGGCGATATAGGGCGCATAATACGCATAGACGGCGGCAATGTAACGGTTGTGTATGACGACGGCGGCAAACCTGTATTTACCTCATTTGAAGATGAATATGCTTATGCCGGTATCAGCGGCAACAAAATTGTTTATACTTCTGCCGAGGTGGATGAACTGCAGTTAGCCTATGCCATGAGCGTGCATAAATCGCAGGGCAGCGAATACCCGGTGGTAATACTTTTAATGGTGCCGGGGCATTATATAATGCTGCAGCGCAACCTGTTTTATACCGCGGTAACGAGGGCTCGGCAAAAGGTTGTAATAGTCGGCAGCAAAAAAGCCGTGCAGGCAGCTGTTTTAAACGATAAAACGCGCAAGCGCTATTCGCTTTTGGCAGAACGCTTGCAGGAACAGGCTGATGTATTTTAATAAAATGGTGATAATTTGAATTATATAAAAGAATGGTGGCGGGCGCTTGTAAGCGTGTTTTTTGTGCAGAGCTGCGCCGTATGCAATGCAGAAACCGAAAGCGGCGTGTTTTGCCCTGTTTGCAGGCGCAGTGAACTCTTGCTTGAAGCAATGCCGGGGCTGTTAAGCCTTGACGGTGCGGTGATGGGGTATAAATACAGCGGCGCGCTTAAAGAAATGCTGCATAAACTTAAATTTGAAGGCGAAAGCAAATTTTTGCAGCCGCTGGCGGAAGAAGCTGCATTTTTAGCACAGGCATATAGCGAAAGCAGCTTTGATATGGTGGTATCCGTACCGACGGACGCGGCTCGGCGCAGACAGCGCGGTTTTGATATACCTGAAAGTATTTTTGCCGGAGCGCTTGCCGTTAAAGGCGTGTGGCAGCCGCAGGTTTTGACGCGTATAAAGGCAACAGCGCCGCAGTACGGCCTTGCGCCGGATAAACGCCGCAGCAATGTGCGCGGCTGCTTTAAAGTGCAGGGCGATGTACGCGGCGCTAAAATTTTATTGGTAGACGATATTTTAACTACCGGCGCAACGCTGGACGAAGCGGCAAGAACATTAAAGCAGGCAGGCGCAAAAAGCGTTTACGCTTTAACCCTGTGCGGCAGTCTGGAAAATTTTAAGGACTGAAAGGCAAGGAACACTGTTTTGAAAAGCCGGTGCTTAGCTTAAATACTGCTTAAAAATTCGTAAAACCATAAATTAACAAATAAACTAAAACCTCACGGTATTTATGTATCGTGAGGTTTTGTTGTATTAGCAGTATTTATTTGTTTTTGTGTAAAAATCCTTGGTAAAAAGTAGCCGGGAACGGAAATATCTTTTCAAAACCGTCGAAAGAAATCCAAATACGGGTGCCTTCAATTTTGAGTACAGTGCCTTTGCCAAGCCCTTTGTGTATAACTGCTGCGCCGGGAACAATGTCGGATAAATCAATATCTGTTTTTGGCGCGGAGTGCAAAACAGTAGGTTTGGGCGGCACATAAATATTGTATGGGTTGGCGGTAAATGCAGGTGCTGCGGAAGCCATTGTTTTGCTTTGTAATATATTCTGCGCTGCTGTGCTTTGGGGCGGGGTAGTATTTACTGTGCCGTTTCCGGTAGGCATACTGATGTTGGCAGTGTTGGTTTGCCTGTCGTTGGAAGCATTAATGCCGTAACTGTCATTGTCTTGTATTACTTCGGTTTCGCTATCGTTGCTGCTATTATCTCTGTCATCTTCGATGTTATCTAAATACGTAGCTTCGGCAATATCCGCCGCTGTTATTGCAGGTGCTTGCATAGATTCTACAAGCTGACCGCCTAAAATTTTGTATTCTTCTTCGGTAATGGCGGTGTTGTACAAGCCTACTTTTTCGCCTGCGTGTTTATTAATGCCGGTGTAGCTTAAACTGGCGTCTTCATAACGGCGGAATTTATACACAGCGTCATTCATCAGTGCTTCGTTAAATACATTCAGCGATACCAAAAGTTCAAAGTCCCTTACGTTAAGCCCTGTAACTTTTTTAAACAAGCGTGGCTCAAGTTTGGTAATAACGTCCTTTAACGAATATTCCCTAAAATCGGTCAGGTACATAAAAACAGGTATGCGCGTGGCAAACTTTATCAGTTTTTCCTGTATCATTTTACGCTTGCTTTTATATTCTTTTTCTTCTGCGCTTAACTGCTCTTTTTCTTTTGGTGTAAGCGTTTTATTTTCGCGTTTGGCTTTTTTTACACTTTCCGATTTATTTATAATGGTTTGAATTTCCGTATTTAAACTGCGGAAGCCCTCGATATTCATTAAAGCGTTCATTGCTTCTTCGTTGGCTAAAAGGCGTGCCAGTGTTTCGTTATCAACGTTAACCAAAAGCGCGCTTTCCCAGCGTTTGGCAAGCAGTGTTGCCGATGTGCCAGCCATGGCGATGTCTAAAATTTCGGAGGCGTTAACTTGCCGCATGGCACTGCCGTCATAAGCAAGCACAGGTAAAAAGTTTATAAATTCTGCTACGCACTGTTCCGGGTTGCTTTCAGCAATGTTTAAGCTACGGCTGTAATCCGATATTTGTTTAAGCGCACGGTTTAAGGCAAAGTCAAAAACATAGCACTCTTTTTTCATAATTTCTTTGTCTTTGCCGCTGTCGTCGGTAATTACCCACGGGCTTTGTACGCGGAACGCTGCCTGAAAGTAAGTTTCCGGGCTGGAAAGGTTACGAAGCATAAAAATACCAGTCCACGGTTTAACTGTAACGCCGGTGGTAAGCTTGCCGCAGGATAACGTAATGGTTTTGCTTTGCAGTGGGTCTCTCATGGATTTAAGCACGGGTTCCACCGCTTTTGCACCAATGCCTGCTTTTGTGCCTGCGCAGACATTAATTTTGTAATCGTGGTAAAAAGTGTTTTGCCGTTCTGCCAAAAGATTTGCCATAGCGTAGCACGAAGCAACATCCGGCAAAAACCACAGCGTATGGCTTAATACGTTTAACAGGCGTGTGTCAGAATACGGCATCGGCGGTTTTTGCGCGCCAAGTTTTAAATCATCCACACTGCTTTCTAAAAATGAACCGCGTATTAAATCAAGCCATTTTTGCACATAATCCTTATAAACAAATTGCGCATTTTCTTCTTTGCCTTCCGCTTTAAAAAACAGGTTTAAATCAAACTCATCAAATTCGCCCTGTTTGGCAATATGTTGTATACTGTCGGGAATTTTATATGTAAGCAAAACCATGCGCGGCAAAGCGGCATAAGGATTATCAGGCTCCTGCCATTCGGCTTTGGAACGCTGTTCATCGCTGTATGTCCAGTTAAAAATCTGTTCTTCAATAAACTCGCCGCTGTTTAACGCGCGGAACGGTGTACCCGAAAGATATAAATAATATTCGGTCGTTATCGGCAAAAAAGTTTCGTCGCAGGCATTGCCGCGGTCGTATTTTTCTAAATTTTCGCTGTCAAAAGCATCTTCGTCAGCTTCTTCAAAAAGTTTTTTAGCGTTTTCGCGCCATGCGCCAAAATGATACTCGTCAAAAATAACTAAATCCCAGTTGGTTTCATGTACCCATTCATTTTTAGACTTTATGCCGCCGGTTTCGCGGTTAACGCCCAAAAAATCCTGAAACGAACCAAAGCAGACGATAGGGCGGTCTTTATCGGCGTTTTGGTACTGTAAATCTATGCTGTTTTGCGGGTTGATATTATCGCGACCAATAAACTGCCAGCCTTCAAAATCAATATGGGTCAGCAAATCTTCGCGCCAGGCGGTTTGTACGGCAGGTTTAAAGGTTAGCACCAGCACGCGGGTAAAGCCCATTTTTTTAGCAAGCTGATATGCGGCAAAGGTTTTACCAAAGCGCATTTTAGCGTTCCATAAAAATTTAGGCGTGCGCGTGGGGTCATCTGCATTAAGAGAACGGTAATAAGCCGCTGTTTTATCAACGGCGGCTTGCTGTTCCGGGCGCATTTTAAAACTTTGTGTACGGTTTTCGGTGTTTTTCCTGCCTTCACGCACTTCAATTATGGCGGCTTTTACGTCGTCAACTGTACATCTGTACCACTCGCCGTCAACGTTTTCAATATTTCTGCGTTCTAAAGCGTCATGTACCGGGTCATCTATAAAATAATGAGTGCCGTCGGGATACATGGCGCTTTCGCTTAGTACAATGCGGTAAGGTACAATGTAGCCCGGACGTTTTATATTATATTGCTCTTTAACACGGATATCGGAAGAGCGTCTTGTAAAGCCAACTTTTAGTAATCCTTCATATTGTGGATTAGTATCTTCATAAGCGTAAATGGTGGGGTTGATATCCGGGCGCATAGGAAAATAATCCTTTTTAGGCATTATTCATCACCGCCTAACTCCATGGGTTTAATCATAGATTCGATAAAGTTAATTTCTTCATCGGTTAAATTATATTTTTTGTAAAGTTCTTCGTCCGTCCAGGATTTAGAAAAATCTTGCAAAGGGACGAATCGAAATTTATTCTTTGTTATGTTTATTGATGAGATGGATTGCAGAAGTAAAAATCTAACAAATTTAGTTGTTAAATAATGGAGAATATTTTTTGCAGTTCTTTGAGATTCCTCACATCCAGCAACAAAATAAGAGAAAGTACATACTTCATTTGGCGCAAGAAGCAGTATTTTAGAAAGAACTTTAAATTGCCCTTGTTTGTCTGGTTCGCCAGCGTGTTCACCGGTTACTTTACTTATAGCTACTTTCCATTTTTTAATATATTTGTTATTTTCTGATATAGTTTGTTTGTCAATGAATCCCCATCCCTTACTTGAATATACTTTATAATTATCAGTTGAATTAGGTTCACTATTGCCACGTACAGAAGAAGCAATGCCAAACGGATTCAAAGAGCTAATAATATTAGTCATTGTGATTTCATTGAATTTTTGTACTTTTTTTATAATAGAAATAGCTTCATTGTATCTTACAAATATAGGAAATTCTGATAAATCTCTTTCAAGAGTTGTTTTTTTACTATTACTAATATTAGTAAATTTACATAGACCGGAATTATCTCTATCCCACAAGAAATAACAAACACCACCGCCAATGCTTAATCCACTAAAACAATCTTTTGCATTAGGATAGTCTACTATTAAACGGATATGTTTACTTTTAAGCATTTTTTCTCTGAAATTATCAAGTCCCATGCCGCCAGCAAACCACCTTGCAGGTATAATCATACATAGATACCGTGGATTTAATTTCATAGCGTTTTCAACAAATTTATGATAAATTGGAACAGCCTGTGCAGTTGTACTACCTGTGTTTAAGTGATATGGTGGGTTGCCTATAATGACATCGAACTTCACGTTAAACAATCCTTTCAATTCTGATGTGTGAATAAATTCATACGCATATTGTTCTAAATCCGTACTACGGTCATATTCGCTTTGCGGCGCGCCGCAAAAAATACATTTGCCATTTTTCCAAACATGCTGCGTATTTTTAAAGCGGATATTTCCGTCTACGGTGTCAAATACAGAAACCGAATATTTACTGTTAGGATATTTACTGCAATATAAACTGCGCCGTGCAAGTAAACTGGTAAGTGCAGTAATGCCAATGCCGTATATTTGATTGTGAAAAATATGGTCGAGCCGCTGCTGTAAATCTGGTATAGAGTCTGCTAAGCCGATTATTAGCCGTTTTGCAATTTCGCGCAGAAAAACTCCGCTTTTACAAGCAGGGTCTAAAAATTTTGCGTTGGGGCTTCTAAAAAGTTCCTGTGGCAGCATATCTAGCATGGCGTTGGCAACTTCTGGCGGGGTGAAAACTTCGTCGTTGGATAAATTTGCTAAACAGTTCAGTACATCCGGGTTATAGGTGAAAGTGTATAAATCCTCACTCATTACCATCTGCCACCTTTCTGTAATCGCACAGCGGATACTCGCGGATAGGCGCTGGGATGAAAGCTTTTGTTTCCGCATCATATTCCCAGCCTTCTACAAACAGGTTAATTTCCTGTTCGTGCCCGTTTAATAATTCGTCAAAACGGTAATCACGCCGCTTAATAAGTGTTGGCGTTACAAAGCTCCATTCTGCAAATTCTATTGGTTCGCCATTTTTGTCCAACAATGTCAGCGCATCGCCGCAAACAATATTTTTGCTTAAAATATATTTAACGGCTTTGCGGCAGTCGTCATTTGCCTGAGCTTTAACGGCAGCAGAATATTCTTCATTCCAAATTTCATAAAGGTTCGCGCGGCAGATAGCAGCATTATCAGCTTGGATATCTACGCCGTAAATGCTGGTGACTGCCAGAACGCTGTAACGTTCATAATCGGCAGCGTTTTTGCCATAACGGTTTTTAACCGCTGCTAATTTGCGGCGCAGTATTTCGGTTAAAAAAGCGCCTTCGCCGCAGGCTGGCTCCAAAAAACGTGAATCTATGCGCTCTGTTTCTGGTTTTACTAAATCCAGCATGGCGTTTACTTCACGTTCAGCTGTGAAGACTTCACCGTGTTCGCTGACTCGCTCTTTAGACTTTATTTGTTGTTCTGGCATTGGCTTTTTACCTCATCACAAAAGTAAAATTTACACTAATTTGCCGCGTAAAAACAGCTTGCAAAAAAGTGTACTTTGTGGCAAACAGATTTTAGAGACTTTTAAACACTGTTAAAATATTGAAAATAGAGTTTTTGATGATATAATGAAATAGTAATGCTAAATACAAAAACCTACACTTTATAGCAACTTTGATGCATTACAAAATTACTCCTTTTTCGTATTGGCTGGCACGGTAACGAAAGCTTGTCAGCGGCATACAGCATTCTTTGGCGGCTGTTATGCCGGTAATTTTACCTGCTTTCCATTTTTGGTAAACAGCATGGAAATTTGCCGGCAAAGGCTTTGGCGGCCTGCCGAAGCGTATGCCTTTTGCTTTGGCCGCGGCAATTCCTTCTGCCTGCCTTTGGCGGATATTGTTGCGTTCGTTTTCGGCGGCGAAAGACAGCACCTGCAAAACAATATCGCTTAAAAATGTCCCCATCAAATCTTTGCCGATACGGGTATCTAAAAGTGGCATATCCAAAACCACAATGTCTATCTTTTTTATTTTTGTTAAATAGCGCCATTGTTCTAAAATTTCGCTATAATTTCTGCCTAAGCGGTCAATGCTTTTAATGTAAAGCACATCATCTGTTTTTAATTTACGCAGTAGTTTTTTATACTGCGGGCGGTCAAAATTTTTACCCGATTGTTTATCGGTATATAAATTTTTGGAAGGTATCTGCATTTTCTGCATTACAATAACCTGCCTGTCTTCATTTTGGTCATAGCTGCTTACGCGGATGTAGCCGTAATTTGTACTCATTTTATCCTCCTGTAAATATCTTTCTAACCATAAAACGGTATTTTGGCATAATTTATTTACCTTTTAATATAAAAAAGCATAAAAAAACAACCGTGAGTTGTATCACGGTTGCTTAAAATCTTATGTCTGCTATCGTGCAGATTTTTTTATGCCGTATTCACAATTTGTTTTTAATTCTATTTCAAAAATTCTGTTCCACGGGAGCTTTGTTTCGGCGTTAATACCGGTAAGGTAATATTCATTTGCGCCGTCGCTGTAAAAGGGTGTAAGGCCTAAATTGGTATATAAAAGGCTTCGTTTTTCGTTATAAATAAAGCCTTCTATAATATTTTCGGCAAAAGTTTTATAGCTGTCATTCAAATTTGCAGGGTCCTGCCCGCGCAGGGTAAGTGTTGTGCTGAGGTGATGGTGCAAAAGTTTTTGGTAGCTGTAATCATCCAGCAGGCGGGCAACGGTAAAGTTAAGGTTTTGCGCGTAAAGCGCAGGCAGCAGATGCTTGGGCAGGCGTTTTAGCTGCCCGGTAAATATTGCACTTTGCGCTACGGCTGTACCGGCTGCGTTGCCGAAGGTGTTCCAGGCCGAGTAAGAAACAAGTTTATTTATGGTTACGTTGTTTGCCAAAAGCACGGGCAAAAGCATCTGGCTGCTTTCGTAATCTTCACTGGCGTCGATAACGGCAACATGCTTGCCGCTGTTAAGCAGTGTTTGCAGTTTCTGCGCCATTTTTTCGTTGGCAGGTTCTTTGGCACTGCCGCAGTGTACATATAAAATAACGTCGGCTTCATTAAGGTTTTGCGTCAGCATGCCGCCTGTAAATTTAATTTTGTCAAGCAGGGCGGCTTCGGCAGTAACTGCCATGTAAGGCATAATGGCAGTGGGTGCGCTGCCGGTGGTATATTCAATATAAAATTTTGGTTTGTAGTTATTAATCTGGCAAAAGCGGCGTGCCGTAAGCATCTGCGCTATTTCGTCCGCGCCGCAGGTGGTTGTGCTGGCGCTGCTTAACCCTGCCTTGCGCATATAGGCTTCGGCGTGGGTGCGGTTACGGTTGGGCAGGCCAAAGGGCTGGGCGTCATCCTGCCCTATTACAAGCGTATAATTTTTGGCGGCGCACAATGCTGCAAGCTGTTTGTTAAAACTGTCGTTAGTGCTGTACAGCACGTTATATTTTTGCAGTATTTCCTGCGGAATTTTATTTTTAATTTCTTCCAGCTGCGCTGTGGAAGGGTAGTCACCAAACTGTTCAACAATATCGCGCAGGGTGGAATAACGCATCAGGTGCCACTGGTACCAGGCGTCCGGCAGCAGGTTATCGCTTACGAGCAGGCGCGGAATAATCGAAAAAACGGTAATATCTTCGCCCAAAGGCATCTCATGCAGCAGTTTTAAAAAGTTCTGCTCATCGTTAACGGTTCCCTGCGGCAGGCGCGAAGCAAGCAGCCCGCCATGAATTAAAAGGTCGCCGGAAATAACTGCCGGGCAGTTGCCTGCATTATGGCTGAGCCATGAGGATAATTTTTCGCGGTTTGCCGGTGTGCGGTAGTTGTCAAGAAGTTCTTTTGGGGGTAAAATTACATCTATGGAAGCAAGCCTGCCCAAATCCTGCGCCATTAACGTGCAGGGCGGGCGGCTGTCAAGCGGCACAAGCAGCAGCTGTTCCTGCACCGGCAGGGGCGGCGGTGTGTAAGGCGTGCTTGGCGGCAGGCTGAAAAAATAAAAAATATAGCTGCACAGGGCGGTAAAAAAAATCCATAAATATTTTTTCACGGTAAGCCTCCTTTGCAGCGTATAGTTACAAATATTATATTACAAGTACGGAGTTTTTAAAATGAGAATTATTACTGGCAGGGCCAGAGGGCTGAAGCTGACTACGCCCAAAAACTGGGATGTGCGCCCTACTGCCGACAGGGTGAAGGAATCGCTGTTTAATATTATCGGCAGCAAAATAATCGGCACGCAGGTGCTGGATTTATTTGCCGGTACGGGCAACCTCGGGCTTGAAAGCTGGAGCCGCGGCGCGGAGAAAATTGTTTTTACCGATACAAGCAAAGAATCGCTGCGGCTGGTGGAAAGCAATATTGCCAAATGCCGGGCGCAGGACGATACGGAAACAATTTGCGGGGATGCCTGCCAGCTGATAGGGCGGCTGTATAAAAAGGGCATGAGTTTTGATTTTGTTTTTGCCGACCCGCCTTATAACAAGGGGCTGGTGCAGAAGGTTATTGCCGCGCTGGCGGAAAGCCCACTTTTAAACGACGGAGGCTATTTAATTGCCGAACATTCGGCACATGACGAACTTGGAACACTGCCGCCGCAGTTTGAACTTGTGCGCTGCGAAACTTACGGCGAAACAAAAATTAGCTTTATACGTTTTGCAAAAGTGTGAAAACATGTTACAATAGATAAAAGGTGCGGCAATTAAAGGAATATTACATTTTGTGTAGAATAAAGCTTTTAGAATATTGCCAAAATTTACCGTCTGCAAAGCAGATTTTAGGAGGTTAATAAAGTGCGCAGAGCAATTTGCCCGGGGAGTTTTGATCCGGTAACCAATGGCCATTTGGACATTTTTGAACGGGCAAGCCAGATGTTTGATGAAATTGTCATCAGTGTTTTTCACAATCCGGGAAAGGAAAAAGCAATGTTCAGCATGGAAGAACGTGTTGAAATGCTGCGTATGGCAACGGCGCATATACCCAATGCCAGGGTTACCTGTTTTTCGGGTTTGCTGAACGAGTTTTGCAGGCAGGAAAAAGCTCCTTTTATTGTCAGGGGCCTGCGTGCATTTTCCGATTTTGAGTATGAATTTCAGCGTGCGCTGCTGATTAAAAAAATTGATAATAATCTGGAAACTGTTTTTATCATGACCAATGCCAATTATTCGTTTTTAAGCTCTTCCGGCGTGCGCGAACTGGCTACGTTTGGCGGCTGCATCCACGGTTTGGTGCCCGATAACGTTGAGGTGCGCATTAAAGAGCTGCTGGCGGAAAAACACTTGTTATAGAAAGAGGATGTTACGATGATAGACAAGAGTACCAGTGCTGCTTTAGACAGAATTTTTGATGAAATGTATAATCTTATTTCTGCGGCCAGCAGAATTCCGCTGACTGATAAAATCATTGTGGAAGAAAGCGATTTGGCTGAAATTCTCGATGATTTAAAGGAAGCCATTCCCCGTGAAGTAAAAAGCGCTGCCAAACTGTTGGAAGAACAAAAGGCTATAATCAACAAGGCCCACGAAGATGCCGATAATATTGTTGTGCAGGCCAAAACCGAGGCGGAACGCATTGTGGAAATTGCCAAGGCGGAAGCAGAACGCCTTGTACGCCAGGAAGAAGTTGTGCAGCAGGCACAGTCTTTTGCCGAAGATATTAAAAATTCGGCCCTGCGTCATGAACAGGAAGTTAAAGAAGAAGCAGACGCTTATGCAGAGCGCGTAAAAATGGATGTGCTGCAATATGCCGATGATATGCTGGCATATTTAAGCGGCAATTTGCAGTCTGCCCTGCAGGGCCTGAACGATAACCGCAATTCCGTTAACGACGAACGCCGCAAACTTGCAGCGCCGCAGGAATATTACGGCGATGAAATTCAGGACGACGAAGAAGAAAAATAATCAGGCAAAAATTTAAGCCGTTTACTCTTACGGGTAAGCGGCTTTGTTTTTTTATCAGGCCTGCTGAAAAGGCTGCATTAAAAAATCGCTGTTGTAGGTTTGGCAGTAGTTTTGGGTGCGGTTTTGCAGTAATGCCAGCAGGTTGGCGGCGTTAATATCCGTTTGCAGCTGGCGTATAATAAGTTCGTCTTTTTCGGTATCGCCGGTGAGGCAGTTTTTAAAATTGCGGCCTATTTTGGTAATAACTGGGAGCGAGGCCGTTTTGCGCATTTGTGCAAGCAGGCTGCGCCCGCGGCTGTTAAAAGCCAGTACGCGCAGGTATTGCGGTTTGGCTTCGGTAAAAATGGTTTTGTCATTGCCAAGCAAAAGCTGCATCAACAGGCGGCGGATGCGGGATTTTGTATAGCGTTTGCTGCTTACGCTGCTTACAACGCTTTGCATATCCGGGCAGGCAGTTGCTGTTTTTAACCGGTGTTCAAGCCCTTCCGTGCATTCGCAGGCAGCGGCAATTTGCTGCTCCGTAAGCATGCAGAGCTTGTATAAAACAAGCGCGTCGAGTTTTGCTGTATTCCAGCCAAGCAAATTTAAAGAATGGAGTGTTTCCAGTAGTTTGTGGCTGCATTCCGGGATTTGGTTTAAAATTCTGCCGGAAAGCCCTGCTGCGGCGTATTCCGTGCGTATGCCGCTGGCGCTGGCGTATTTCGCGCTTATGTCGCTGCTGTTGTAGCCTGCACCACAGCGGCGTATAACAAGCGGCGCAATTTGCGGCGCGTATTTTTGCAGGCAGCGGCAGTATTCCAGCGCTAAAATATCGTTTGCTTCCGCAGCGGCAAAGGTAAAGCCTGCATTTTGCAAAAGTGTGGACTGGGCTGCAGCGTAAGACGCGCTGCTTTTTATAATCGCGCGCAGTTCTTCCTGATGAGTGTTGATGAAGTGGGCGGCAGCTGCAAGCGTTTGTGTTTCTGCGGTTTCCGCGCCGAAAGCGAGGTAACCCGTAGTTCCTGTCGCTGCTAAAAGCTGCACTGCGCCTGCAGCAAAAAATTCCGCGCTGCGGCACGAAAATACGGCAGGCAGTTCCAGTACAAGGTCTGCACCGTTTTGCACGGCCATCTGCGCCCGCGCCCATTTATTACAGAAGGCAGGTTCGCCGCGCTGCACAACGCTGCCGCTCATAACGGCAATAACGGGCAAATCGCCTCCGGCAAGGCGGCGCGCTTCGGTAAGGTGCAGCAAATGCCCGTTGTGGAAGGGATTGTATTCGGCTATAACGCCGATAGATTTTTTCATAGGTTCACCTCAGAAAGTTTTACTGGCGGTTAAATGTCAAATAGTGTATACTAATAGTATATTAAAATTTACCCGGAAGTGCAAAACTAATTTTAGGGGTGAATACTGTGATTGTTTTTGTTGTTAATTGCGGCAGTTCTTCAATTAAATACCAGCTTATAAATATGAACGGCGAAAAGGTGCTGGCCAAAGGCTTGATTGAGCGTATCGGCATGGACGGTTCTGTTTTAAAGCATACTCCGGAAGGAAAATACACGGTTGATATCAATATCGACGTGCCCGACCATAACTTTGGCATAAAGCTGGCGGTGGACGCACTGGTAAATCCCGATTACGGCGTTATTAAAAGCATGAACGAAATTGACGCTGTCGGGCACCGCGTCGTTCACGGCGGCGAACGCTTTTCCGATTCCGTGCTTGTAACGCCGGATGTGCTTGAAGGCATTGCTGCCTGCGCCGAGCTTGCGCCGCTGCACAACCCGCCTAACTTAAACGGTGTTAAGGCTTGCATGGCGTTAATGCCGCAGGTGCCGCAGGTTGTTGTTTTCGATACGGCGTTTCACCAGACCATGCCTGAAAAAGCCTATTTATACGGCCTGCCTTATGAACTGTATGTAAAATACGGCGTGCGCCGTTATGGTTTCCACGGCACTTCGCATAAATATGTGGCTCAGGAAGCCGCCAGAATGATGGGCGGAGAAGTTTCGGATTACCGCATTATTACCTGTCATCTTGGCAACGGCTCCAGCGTGGCGGCTGTTAAATACGGCAAATCCATTGATACCAGCATGGGCTATACCCCGCTGGACGGGCTTGTTATGGGCACGCGCTCCGGCGAGATTGACCCGGCGATTATTCCCTTTTTAATTGTTAAAGAAAATATGGATGCCGAGCAGATTGACGAATATCTTAACCGCCGCAGCGGCGTTTTGGGCATCAGCGGGCTTTCCAGTGATTTCAGGGATTTGGAAAGCGCGGCGCACCGCGGCGATGAACGCAGCCAGCTGGCGATTGATGTTTTTGCTTACCGCGTAAAAAAATATATCGGCGCTTATACGGCGGCGATGGGCGGCGTGGACGCCATTGTGTTTACGGCAGGGCTGGGCGAGAATTCTTCTTCCATGCGCGAGAAAATCTGCGAAGGGCTGGAGTATCTCGGTACCGGTATCGACCTAGTGAAAAACAAGGCGCGCGGAAGGAACCAGGAAATTAATGTTGACGGTGCAAAGGTAAAAATTTTTGCAATTCCTACCAACGAGGAGCTTGTAATTGCGCGCGACACTGTAAATATCTGCCGCCGCATTATAAAATTGTAAGCCTGCGGGCGATAACTATTACTTGACAAAGCAGCTTCACATAGCTATAATTGATACGATTGGTGAAATATGATAAGAATAAATGTCGCAGAAATCAAAAAAAGACTTGTCGGAAGCAAAGAATTTTCGTATGAACTTACGCCTGACGAGCTGGGAATTACAGAAGCCGATTTAAAAATTACCGCGCCTGTTGTTTTAAAAGGCATGGTTGAAAATGCGGGCGATGTAATTTTGCTCAAGGCCGAAGCAGCAACGGAAATTGAACGCACCTGCGGGCGCTGCCTTAAGGTTTACACCGAAAAGCTGAACGCCCAGGTGGTTGAAAAATTTTATCCGGCAGGAGCAGAAAACATTGAAAATGATGCTTTTATCTATGAATCAGATCTGCTTGATATAACAGAGCCTGTTCGAGAGAGCCTCCTTTTGGCAGTTCCTTTGCAAGCACTTTGCAGGGAAGATTGCCGTGGGCTGTGTCCGGTCTGCGGGGCTGACAGAAATGAAGGCGACTGCGGCTGTGATACAACTTCGGTTGATCCCAGACTGGCGGCATTAAAGCAATTCATCAAAAATTAAATTTTGCCTTACAGCTTGAGGAGGTGTACCAACAATGGCAGTACCAAAAAGAAAAATGTCTAAAGCGCGCCGTGATTCCCGCCGTGCAAACTGGAAGCTTACCGCTCCCGGCTTAGTTGAATGCCCGCAATGTCACGAAATGAAAATGCCGCACCGTGTTTGCCCCGAATGTGGTTACTACAATGGTAAACAGGTTGTAGCAAAAGACGCTGAGTAAAAAATACCCCCTAAGCCTCAGGCTTGGGGGTTTTTGCTTTTAACCGGATATTTGTTAAAGAGGCTTTGCGGCCTCTTTTTATTTTGCCGTTTTAAGGATGAAAAGCAGGTAAAAAATTTTGCTTGCTTTTTTTTATTTGTACTATTATAATAAATCCAGATATTAGGAGTAGGTATTAAAATAAGGTGATGTTATGAATTCTGCTAAAAAAGTAATACGGCATGAGCGCTTGTTTAAAATGCTGCAAAGAAACCCTTTTTTAACGGATGAGCAGCTTGCTAAAAATCTGGCGGTCAGCATTCAGACTATCCGTTTGGACAGGCTAAGCCTTAACATCCCGGAACTGCGCGAGCGCACGCGCCAGATGGCCGAGAACGCGCAGGTAAAGCTGAAAGCCATTGACAAAAAAGATATTGTCGGTGACCTGATTGACCTGGAACTTAATCATTCCGGCATTTCCATGCTGAAAATAACTCCTGATATGGTATTGGAAAAAACAGGCGTGGCAAGAGGCTATTACATGTTTGCCATGGCAAATACCCTGGCGCTGGCAGTTGTTGATGCCGAAGCGGCCCTTACCGGTGTGGGCAATGTTAAGTACAAAGTGCCCGTATACGCAGGGGCTACGCTGGTGGCAAAGGCAGAGGTTATACGCAGGGAGCTTAATAAATATATAATTTGGGTTAAAATAAGAAATAATAATGAGGAAGTATTCCGGGCAAAATTTATAATTGTACCCTGCCCGGACGAAAGGACGACACAGGCATATGAAAATCGCGCTTGATGTAATGGGAACGGACTATGGCCCGAAAGAACTTGTGCTTGGAGCGGTACAGGCTGTAAAAGAATTTAACTGTGAAATTGTGCTGGTAGGTGACCCGGAAACTATCGAGAACCTGCTGCGCGAATACAAAGCCGATACGGACAGCAGGCTCAGCATTTGTCCGGCAACGGAGGTTGTAAGAATGGACGAGCATCCTTCCATTGCCGTAAAAACAAAGAAGAATTCTTCTATTGTTGTGGCAACCCGCCTTTTGCGCGAGAAAAAATGCGATGCTCTGGTATCGTCCGGCAGTACCGGTGCGGCTGTTGCGGCTGCGCTGTTTTACCTGGGGCGTATTAAAGGCATTGAGCGCCCGGCTATTGCAACGCCGATTCCGAATCTTACCGGCACTACGGTGCTTCTGGACAGCGGCGCCAAAGTTGATGCCAAACCGGAACACATGGTGCAGAGCGCACTGATGGGCAGTGTTTATTCGGAGCTGATGTTTGGCGTTGATAAACCCCGCGTAGGGCTTTTGAATATCGGCGAAGAAGAAACCAAGGGCAACGAGCAGGCTCTGGCAACGTACCCGCTGCTGAAAGAAGAACAGCATATTAACTTTATCGGCAACGTTGAAGGCCGCGATATTAACAAAGGCACCGTTGATGTTGTTGTATGCGACGGCTTTGTTGGCAATGTTGTTTTAAAGTTTGCAGAAGGGCTTGCAAGTGCTATAATGGTAGTAATAAAAGACGCCATTTCCAAAGGCGGCTTAATGGCAAAGCTCGGCGGGCTTTTGCTTCTGCCGACAATGAAAGCCTTAAAAAAACGTGCTGACGTTACGGAATACGGCGGCGCGCTGCTTTTGGGCGTTAAGGCGCCGTTTATCATCTGCCACGGCAACAGCAAGGCAAAATCCATTACCAGTGCGGTAAGGGTAGCCATTAACTTTGCCGAGCGTGACGTGGTAAAGCATATTGCTGAAATTGTCATCAAAGACGAAGAAAAATAAAGAAACGAGGATAAATACATGACTAAAGCTGTAAAACAAGTTGGTATTTTGGGTGTAGGCAGCTATCTTCCCAGCAAGATTTTGACCAACCACGACCTTGAAAAAATGGTTGATACCAGCGATGAATGGATTGTGCAGCGCACGGGCATCAGAACCCGCCATATTGCGGCTCCCGAACAGGCTACAAGCGACATGGCCCTTATCGCCGCAAGGCGTGCACTGGAAGATGCCGGTGTTGCCCCTGCCGACCTTGACCTTATTATTGTTGCAACCGCTACGCCTGATTACGGCGTATATCCTTCCACCGCCTGCCTTGTGCAGGACAGACTGTGGGCAACGCACGCAGCTGCGTTTGACCTTTCCGCAGGCTGCACTGGCTTTGTTTACGGTGTAAGCGTTGCTGCGCAGATGATTGCCAGCGGCGTTTATAAAAAAGCCCTTGTAATCGGTGCGGAAACCCTTTCCCGTATTTTGAACTGGGAAGACCGCAATACCTGCGTACTGTTTGGCGACGGCGCAGGTGCAGCCGTACTTGGCGAGGTTGAAGAGGGCTACGGCATTTTGGGCCTTGACCTTGGCAGTGACGGCGCAGGCAGCATTCACCTTATGCAGCCCGCAGGCGGCAGCAGAAAACCTGCCAGCCACGAAACCGTTGACGCCAAAGAACATACCGTACATATGAACGGCAACGAAGTATTTAAGTTCGCCGTAAAAATTATGGGCAAAACGGCTAAAAAATCCCTCGAACAGGCCGGCCTGACCAATGAAGATATTGATATGCTGGTACCGCACCAGGCCAATATCCGCATCATTCAGTCCGCTGCCAAGCATTTTAAAATGCCGATGGATAAAGTTTGGGTAAATATTGATAAATACAGTAATACTTCCGCAGCATGCATTCCTATCGCTCTTACGGAAATGCAGGACCAGCATGCCATGAAAAAAGGCGACAACCTGCTGCTTGTTGCTTTCGGCGCGGGCCTTACCTGGGGCAGTATTGTTCTTAAATGGTGTAAATAATTGGCGAAAGAGAGGCTATGTTAATGAGTAAAGTAGCATTTATTTTCCCCGGCCAGGGCTCTCAGAGCGTTGGCATGTGCAAAGATTTGTACGAAAACTATGCCTGCGCACGCAGGACTTTTGAAGAAGCTGACGAAGCACTCGGTTTTTCCATCAGCAAACTGTGCTTTGAAGGCCCGGAAGACCAGCTGCGCCTTACTTTTAATACCCAGCCGGCAATTTTAACTGCCAGCGTTGCCTGTGCAAGAGTTCTTGCCGAAAACGGCGTAACCTGCGAAATTGCAGCAGGCCACAGCCTGGGTGAATATTCCGCACTGGTGCAGGCAGAAGCACTTGATTTTGCAGATGCCGTACGCATTGTACGCAAAAGAGGCCAGTTCATGCAGGAAGCAGTTCCTGTAGGCGAAGGCAGCATGGCTGCCGTACTTGGCATGGACAGCGATAAAATTGTTGAAATCTGCCGCAGCGTGGAAGCTGAATGCGGCGAAGCAGTACAGGCAGTAAACTTTAACTGCCCCGGCCAGGTTGTAATTGCCGGTGCCGTTGGCGCAGTAGACAAGGCTCTTGTTGCTTTGAAAGAAGCCGGTGCAAAACGCGCAGTTCTCCTGCCGGTAAGCGCTCCTTTCCACAGCACTCTGCTCCAGCCCGCTTCCGACCGTCTGGCAGAAGTATTTAAAACCATTACTTTCCACGATGCTAAAATCCCCGTTATGGCAAACGTTAACGCCGAAGAAGTAACCAAAGCAGAAGTTATTAAAGAATCCTTAATCCGTCAGGCTGCTATGCCTGTACTTTGGGAAACCGGCGTAAGAAAAATGATTGCCGGCGGCGTAGATACTTTTGTTGAAGTTGGCCCGGGCAAAGTTCTGTGCGGCTTTAACAAGAAAATTGACAAATCTGTAACTTCCCTTAACGTAGAAGATGAAGCAAGCCTTGCAAAAACACTTGCTTATTTCCAGGAGGTCCGTTAAAATGCTGTTAGAAGGCAAAGTAGCTTTAGTTACCGGGGCATCCCGCGGCATTGGCAAAGCAATTGCGCTTTTGCTTGCCGAAAACGGCGCAGATGTAGCCGTTAATTTTGCAGGCAGCACCGCTGCTGCTGAAGCAGTTGCTGCTGAAATTGAAAAAATGGGCAGAAAAGCCATTCTCGTGCAGGGTGACGTTTCCCAAACCGAAGTTTGCGCTGAAATGGTAGATAAAGTGGTTAAAGAACTCGGCCATATTGATATTCTTGTTAATAATGCCGGCATTACCCGCGATACCCTGCTTCTGCGCATGAAAGAAGAAGATTGGGACGCTGTTCTCAATACCAACCTTAAAGGTGTGTTCAACTGCACCAAAGCAGCTGTAAAATATATGGCAAAACAGCGCAGCGGCGCAATTGTAAATATCAGCTCCGTTGTTGCTTTAATGGGCAATGCAGGCCAGGCCAACTATGCCGCTGCCAAAGCAGGCATTCTGGGTTTTACCCGCAGCGTTGCCAAAGAAATGGCTGCCCGCGGCATCAGGGTTAACGCTGTTACCCCCGGCTTTATCAAAACCGATATGACCAGCGTTCTTTCCGAAAAAGTTGTTGCTGCCATGGAAGCTTCCATTCCGCTTGCCCGCCTGGGTGAGCCTGAGGATATTGCCAAAGCGGTACTGTTCCTTGTGAGCGATAATGCCGCTTATATAACCGGCCAGACTTTACATGTCGACGGCGGTATGGTAATGTAATAATGTATTATCAAACTACCTTGGAAGGAGGTGAATCGTAATGAGCACTTTCGACAAAGTTAAAAACATCACCGTAGAACAGTTGAGTGTTGACCCGGAAGAAGTAAAAATGGAATCTTCCTTCATCGACGATTTGGGCGCTGACTCTCTTGACATCGTTGAATTAATCATGGCTTTCGAAGAGGAATTCGGCGTTGAAATTCCTGACGAAAAAGCAGAAAAAATCCGCACTGTTGCGGACGCAGTTAAAATGTTGGATGAAGAAAAATAATTTATCCGCAGTTTGGCGGGAGGCATTAAGCCTCCCTGCCAAGTTTTAAAAGTTGCATCTTAACCAGAAATGGGGGATATTTGTTGAAATTACCAGTGCTTAAAATAGGTGATAAAGTAGCTGAAATGCCAATATTTCAGGGAGGCATGGCCATCAGGCTTTCGACTGCGCGCCTTGCAGGTGCTGTAGCACGAGAAGGCGGCGTAGGCCTTGTAGCTGCGTCCGGCCTTGAGCTTGATGAACTGCGCCAGGAAATCCGCCTTGCAAGAAAACTGAGCGAAGGCAGAGGCATGATTGGCATTAACGCTATGGTGGCAGCACGCGCTTTTGCGGACCTTATTACAACAGCAGCTGAAGAAAAAGTTGATTTGCTTGTTGCCGGCGCCGGTTTTTCAAGAGATATTTTCGCCATCGGCCGCGCCTACAACGTAGCAGTTGTTCCTATTGTTTCTTCCGTAAAGCTGGCTAAAATTTCCGAAAAGCTCGGCGCTTCGGCAATTGTTGTTGAAGGTACGGAAGCAGGCGGCCATCTGGGCACGCAGGAATCTATCAAAACTATTCTGCCGGATATTATTAAAGCTGTAAAAATTCCGGTTATTGCCGCAGGCGGTGCTGTTTGCGGTGCTGATGTAGCCGAACTTCTGAAGCTTGGCGCCAGCGGCGTACAAATGGGCAGCCGCTTCGCTGCCAGCGAAGAATCCAACGGTGCTCCTGCTCTGAAGGAATTTTATCTCAAAATGACTAAAGAAGATGTTGTGCAGATTGACAGCCCGGTTGGTTATAAGGGCCGCGCAATTTTAAATCCGTTTGCACAAAAGGTTCTTGACGGCAATCCGCCGCGTCCTACAACCTGCGACGCCTGCCTCAAGCATTGTTCACGCAGCTTCTGCATTATCAGGGCGTTAACCCGCGCGCAGCAGGGCGATGTGGAAACCGGTCTTGTTTTCACCGGTGCAAATATGTGGAAGATTAAGGAAATTCTGCCTGTTAAAGAAATTTTCAGAAGGCTGAAAGAAGATATAGAAAAAATTTAAATTTGAGGTGATTTGTTTTGAAGAGAAGAGTTGTTATAACCGGTGTAGGTGCTATTACCCCTATCGGTATCGGCAAAGATGAATTTTGGAACAATCTGGTTGCAGGTAAATCCGGCGTAGGCCCGATTACCCAGTTTGATGCCAGCGAATACGGCACAAGAATTGCCGGTGAAGTAAAGGATTTTGATTTTTCCAAATACGGCGATAAAAAAGAAGGCAAACGCATGGACCGCGTTACCCAGTTTGCGGTTGCTGCTGCAAAAATGGCTGTTGAAGATGCCAAACTTGACCTTGAAAGCATTGACCCTGTAAGAGCAGGTGTTTGCGTAGGCAGCGGCATTGGCGGTATGCATACTTACCTGGAACAGACCTTGAAATTTGTTGAAAAAGGCCCGTCCAAAATCAGCCCGTTCTTTATTCCTATGGAAATTCCTAATATGCCGGCAGGCCAGATTTCCATTGCTCTTGGCTTTAAAGGCCCCAACATGGCTATTGTAACCGCATGTGCAACCGGCACCCACTGTGTTGGTGAAGCTTTCAGAATCATTCAGTACGGTGATGCCGATATTATGATGGCAGGCGGCAGCGAAGCTGCTATTAACCCGCTGGCAGTAGCAGGCTTCGGCAACATGAAAGCTCTTTCTACCAATAACGAACACCCCGAAAAAGCATCCTGCCCGTTTGATAAAAAACGTGACGGCTTTGTTATGGGCGAAGGCGCAGGCGTACTTGTTCTGGAAGAACTTGAACATGCACTGAAACGCGGCGCGCATATCTATGCAGAAGTTGCAGGCTACGGCATGACTGCCGATGCTTACCATATTACTGCTCCGGACCCGAGCGGCGAAATGCCGGCTGTATGCATGGAACTTGCCATTAAAGATGCAGGCATCAGCCCGGACGAAGTTGATTATATCAACGCTCACGGCACTTCTACCCACAGAAATGACCTGAACGAAACTCTGGCAGCCAAGAAAATTTTTGGCGACCATGCTTATAAAATGATGATCAGCTCCAACAAATCCATGACCGGTCATCTCCTTGGTGCAGCAGGCGGTGTTGAAGCCATTGCAACCGCTTTAACCATTGATAACGGCGTTGTTCCGCCTACTATCAACTACGAAGACCCCGACCTTGAAGAAGGCCTTGACCTTGACTATGTGCCTAATGTTGCCCGCAAAGCAGAAGTAAGAGCTGCGCTTTCCAACAACTTCGGCTTTGGCGGCCACAATGCATGCATTCTTTTGAAAAAATACAAGGCATAAGCACAGAAACGGTGATTGCTATGCAAAGTAAGCGTAAGGAAGAGCTGCTTGAGTTTTGCAGGCAGCTTGGAATTACCATGAATAATTTAGATATTTTGAATACGGCGCTGACACATACTTCCTATGCCCATGAGGCTAAAGAGCAGCCGCGCCCGGAACACAATGAACGCATTGAATTTTTGGGCGATTCTGTTTTAAGTATTATCGTCAGCACCTATATGTACAAAAACTTTCCAAAACTTAATGAGGGTGAACTTACCAAGCTGCGTGCCCACATTGTTTGTGAAACTTCATTGGCACAGTATGCGCATAAAATTTCTCTCGGCAAGTACCTGCGCCTCGGCAAAGGTGAAGACCTTTCCGGCGGACGCAACAGGGCTTCTATTCTGGCGGATGCTTTTGAGTCGGTTTTGGGTGCATACTATATCGACCAGGGACTAGCCTCCGCAGAAAAATTTTTGCTGGGCCTGATGAAGCAGGAACTTGATTTTATTTGCAAACACGGAATTTATTCCGATTATAAAACACGTTTGCAGGAAGTAGTTCAAAAAGACGGCGATGTGGAAATTACCTATGAACTGATTGACTCCAGCGGGCCGGAGCATAACAAGTCGTTTACGACTGTTGTTTCGGTTGCAGGCAGGGTTATCGGCAAAGGTATAGGGCACAGCAAAAAAGAAGCTGAGCAGCACGCTGCAAAAAGTGCTTTGGAAAAACTTAAAAAATAAAGTAAAACGGTTTCGGGCTGAATACCTGAAACCGTTTTTTGTATGCCTTAATTAAATTGTGTTTAATGCGCCGGGCCAAAAAGGTTTAAAATTATAACGCCTGCCACAATAAGGGCAATGGCAAAATAACCTGCAGGAGAAAGTGCTTCATTGAAAAGAAAAACTGAAATCAGCGTTGCCGCTACAATGCCTATGGCGCACCATATTGCATAAGCAATGCTTAAATGCAGGTATAAAAGCGATTTGGAAAATAAATAAAAGCATAACCCATAAGCGGCAAGCGTTGCAAGCGACGGGTAAAGTTTGGTAAATCCTTCGGAATATTTAAGGCAGGTTGTGCCGATAAGTTCAAGGCTTATTGCCAAAGCAAGATATAAATAACCCATAAAAATTCATCCTTTATATTATTTTGCACCTGCTATTCTAACATATATAAATGGGGCTTGCAATTGCCGTATTGACGATGCGGCGGCAGCAGAATATAATGCAGGTAAGAATACAATGAAAGGTAAAGTTATGAGCATTATTCCAATTTTTATTCCGCACGCGGGCTGCCCGCATCAGTGCGTTTTTTGCAACCAGAAGAAAATCAGCGGGCAAAAAACAGCATCGGCAGAGGCAGTGCGGCAGCAGATAGAAAAATATTTACAATGGATTAGACCGGGTAAAGAAAACGAAGCTGCTTTTTACGGCGGTTCTTTTACAGGCCTTGATATGGAATTACAGGAAGAACTTTTCAAGCCGGTTGATAAACTTTTGCAGGAGGGAATCATTGGCAGCGTGCGCTTATCGACGCGGCCGGATTATATAGATGAGGAAAGGCTGGCTCTTTTAAAAAAGCATAATGTAAGCACGGTGGAACTTGGCGTACAGTCTTTGGACGACAGCGTTTTGGAGCTGGCAGGGCGCGGCCATAATGCGGCAAGCGTTGCAAAGGCTGTTGAACTTTTGCGCGCACATGGTTTTAAAACAGGCTTGCAGCTGATGTGCGGCATGCCCGGGCAAACGGCGGCAAGTTTTATGGATACTATTGCGGAAAGCATTGCCTTAAAACCTGATATGGTAAGGCTTTATCCGCTTTTGGTAATTAAAGATACACCACTTGAAGAAACGTACCGCAGCGGAAAGTTTACGCCGCTTGGCGTGGAAGCCGCCGCAGAGCTTTGTGCAGCAGCTTTGCAGAAATTTACCGGTAACGGCATTAATGTTATCCGTATCGGCTTACAGCCGGATGACGAATTGTGCAGCCCCGGAAATATTGTGGCAGGCCCTTTTCATCCCGCTTTTGGCGAAATAGTGAAAAGCAAGGCTGTTAGAAACGAACTTACGCCGCAAATTATAGCGCATGTTAATGCAGGCAGGAGCAAAATAAAAATTTATGTGCCGCAGAATATGGAATCGAAACTGCGCGGGCAGCATAACAGTAATATTAAGTGCTGGCAAAAGATGGGCGCCGGTATTGAAATTATAAAAACTAAAAACGCTTCCATATATTTGGAGGGTGAAAATAATGAGTGATATTTGCAAATGCTTTGCGCCGGTAGAAAATGCCGGCTGTACAATTTTAATATTAGGTTCAATGCCGGGGGAGCGCTCGCTGGAGCTGCAGCAGTATTACGGGCATAAAAATAACCGCTTTTGGCGTTTAATGGCAGAAATTTTTAATAATGGCAAAATGCTTGATGATTATGAGGAGCGCAAGGCTCTGCTGCTGCGCAGCAAAGTTGCCCTGTGGGATGTTTTGGCGTTCTGCCGCCGTGAAGGCAGCCTCGATTCGGCAATACGCGATGAGGAATATAATGATTTGGCCGGTTTCATTGCACGTCACCCTAAAATAAGGCGTATTTGCTGCAACGGCGGTAAAGCCTATGCTGCGTTGAAAAAATATTGCCGCACAAACAGCATAAACGGAGTGGAAATTTTGGCAATGCCTTCAACAAGCCCGGCAAATGCCAGATGTAATTTTGAAAAATTAAAAAATATTTGGGCACCAGCCCTTTTGAATTGACCTGAAATTTAAGAAAATTTAAAGTTTTTTATTTGTTTTTTGCTTTTATTGCTTAAAATTTTTGCGGCGGAATTGTGAAAAAAGGCGTAAAACAGGCATTTTTATGTGTAAAGAATATAACAAAAACGCCATTTGAAACACAAGGAAACGTGTAAAGAAAGAAGCCCATAAAATGGGCGCTGAGGCCTGCAAAAAAAGTTGCAAAAAATATTGACAAGCCTTTTTTGTAATGGTACAATATATCAGTATCACGGAACAGTTATGCCCTTTTTCAGGAGGAACAGCCAGATGCTGAAGCAATTAACAGAAGCAACTAAACATGTCGTTGGTGTTAAACAAACGGCAAAAGCGGTTGAAAAGGGAACGGCAAAGCTGGTGTTTATCGCAGCCGATGCCGATATCCGCATAAGCCGCCCGCTTTTGGAAAGCTGCGAAGCCGCCGGTGTAAAAGTAATAACCGCGGATTCGATGCACGAACTTGGCAAAGCATGCGGTATTCACGTTGGGGCTGCTGCCGCCGCGGTGCTTAAAGACTGATAGGGACTTCCGCCAGTCGGGAGTTTTTATAATCATTCAAATCTAATTATTCGGGAAGGAGGTGCCGATATGCCTACAATTAACCAATTAGTCCGCAAAGGCAGACAGGTTGCAATTGAAAAATCCACCGCTCCGGCATTGAAAGAATGCCCTCAGAAACGCGGCGTTTGCACCAGGGTTTATACCACAACCCCTAAAAAACCTAACTCTGCTCTGCGTAAGGTTGCTCGTGTCCGTTTAACCAACGGCATCGAAGTTACCGCATATATTCCGGGTATCGGTCACAATCTGCAAGAACACAGCGTTGTTCTTATTAGAGGCGGAAGGGTAAAAGACCTTCCGGGCGTGCGTTACCATATCATTCGTGGTGCACTTGATACTGCTGGCGTTGCTAACCGCAGCCAGGGCCGTTCCAAATACGGCGCTAAACGTGCTAAAGCAAAAAAATAAGCAGTATTAACTGATTTCACGAAATGATTAAGGAGGGAAACACATGCCTAGAAAAGGCCCTGTTACTAAAAGAGACGTACTGCCGGATCCGGTGTATGGCTCCAAATTATTAACCAGATTCATCAACAAAATCATGCTTGATGGCAAAAAAGGCGTTGCAGAACGCATTGTATATGATGCTTTTGATCTTGTCCGCGCTAAAACCGGCAAAGATCCCCTTGAAGTATTTGACGCGGCTATGAAAAACGTTATGCCGCTCCTCGAAGTACGTGCCCGCCGCGTAGGTGGCGCAAACTACCAGGTTCCGGTAGAAGTACGTGCTGACCGCAAAACCACTCTTGGTATCCGCTGGCTGGTAAACTACTCCCGCCTGCGTGGTGAAAGAACCATGTGCGAACGCGTTGCCGGCGAAATTATGGATGCCGCCAACGGTACCGGCGCTGCTGTTAAAAAACGCGAAGATACCCATAAGATGGCTGAAGCAAACAAAGCGTTTGCTCATTACCGCTGGTAATTTAACCAGAACCCTGATTTTTATTAGAGGGAGGACGAAAAAGTGGGCAGAGAATTTCCACTTGAGAAAACAAGAAATATCGGCATCATGGCTCACATCGATGCCGGTAAAACCACCACGACCGAACGTATTCTGTTCTATACCGGCCGCGTTCATAAAATCGGCGAAACCCATGAAGGCGCTGCCACCATGGACTGGATGGAACAGGAAAAAGAACGTGGTATTACCATTACTTCGGCTGCTACAACTTGCCACTGGAAAGGCCACCGTATCAACATCATTGATACCCCGGGCCACGTTGACTTCACTGTAGAAGTTGAACGTTCTCTGCGTGTCCTTGACGGCTCTGTTGCAGTTTTCTGTGCCAAAGGCGGCGTTGAACCTCAGTCTGAAACCGTATGGCGCCAGGCTGATAAATACAGCGTACCTCGTATGGCTTATGTAAACAAAATGGATATTACAGGCGCGAACTTCTACAACGTAGTTCAAATGATGAAAGACCGCCTCGGTGCTAATGCAGTACCTATCCAGCTTCCTATCGGCTATGAAGATACTTTCGAAGGCATGGTTGACCTTATTAAAATGAAAGCTATCGTTTATGGCGATAAACTCGGCAAAGACGAAGAATTCGTTGAAATTCCGGAAGATATGAAGGAAAAAGCCGAAGAATACCGTCAGGCTCTTATCGAAGCAGTTGCTGAAAGCGATGACGACCTGATGATGAAATATCTTGAAGGCGAAGAACTCACCGAAGAAGAAATCATGACAGGCATCCGCAAACAAACCATTGCCTGCAAAATGACTCCGGTTTGCTGTGGTTCTTCTTATAAAAACAAAGGCGTTCAGCCTTTGCTTGATGCAATTGTTGCATTCATGCCGGCTCCTACTGACATTCCTCACATCAAAGGCGTTAACCCGGAAACCGGTGAAGAAGATGAACGCCCGTCCAGTGATGAAGAACCGTTTGCAGCTCTTGCATTCAAAATCATGACTGACCCGTATGTAGGTAAACTCGCGTTCTTCCGCGTATATTCCGGTACTCTTGAATCCGGTTCCTATGTATATAACTCCACTAAGGGCAAACGCGAACGTATCGGCCGTATCCTGCAAATGCATGCTAACCACCGTCAGGAAATCGAAAAGGTTTACGCAGGTGATATCGCAGCAGCAGTTGGCCTGAAAGATACTACTACCGGCGACACCCTCTGCGATGAAAAAGCTCCTATCATTCTCGAATCCATGGTATTCCCAGATCCTGTTATTTCCGTAGCAGTTGAACCGAAAACCAAGGCTGACCAGGAAAAAATGGGCATTGCTTTGCAGAAACTCGCTGAAGAAGACCCGACCTTCCGCGTGCGTACCGACCCTGAAACCGCTCAGACCATTATCTCCGGCATGGGCGAGCTTCACCTCGATATTATCGTTGACCGTCTGCTCCGTGAATTCCACGTTGGCTGCAGCGTAGGTAACCCGCAGGTTGCTTACCGTGAAACCATCCGCAAATCCGTTAAGGCTGAAGGCAAATTCGTTCGTCAGTCCGGCGGTAAAGGCCAGTATGGTCACTGCTGGTTGGAACTCACTCCGCTGGAACCCGGCGAAGGCTTCAAATTCGACAACAAAGTTGTCGGCGGTGCTATTCCGAAAGAATACATCGGGCCTGTTGAAGCAGGTGTTAAAGAAGCTATGGAAAACGGCGTAGTTGCCGGTTATCCGATGGTAGACGTTGGCGTAACTGTTTACGACGGCTCTTACCATGAAGTTGACTCCTCTGAAATGGCATTTAAGATTGCCGGTTCTATGGGCTTCCGTGCTGGTGCACTGAAAGCTGACCCGGTTATTCTTGAACCTTACATGAAAGTAGAAGTTACCGTTCCTGAAGAATACATGGGCGACGTTATCGGCGACCTGAACTCCCGCCGCGGCCGCATTAACAGCATGGAAGCACGCAATGGTGCCCAGGTTATTGATGCATTCGTTCCGCTGTCTGAAATGTTCGGTTACGCTACCGACCTGCGTTCCAAAACTCAGGGCCGCGGCAACTACTCCATGGAAGTTGACCATTACGAAGAAGTTCCGAGAAATATTGCCGAAGCAATTATTGCTAAAAACAAAGGCACCCAGGCCTAAGAAATTACCTGTTTAAGGAGGATACAATAAATGGCAAAGCAAAAATATGAAAGAACAAAACCCCATGTTAACATTGGTACCATC